>Ga0209550_10002713_pt1 | contig 17009 bp, 16 predicted proteins | sample LauGreSuBDMM15SN_2_FD_187567 | JGI IMG/M metagenome (GOLD analysis project Ga0209550, IMG submission 187567) | Freshwater lake microbial communities from Lake Michigan, USA - Su13.BD.MM15.SN (SPAdes) (version 5) | ecosystem: Environmental > Aquatic > Freshwater > Lake | place: Lake Michigan...
AGACAAAACCAGCCCTTCCCCTGTGGGAGCTTGCCTGCAAGCGAATGTTCGCCTGCGGTCATGCTTGTTGACCGGCACCATTCGCCAGCAGGCTGGCTCCTACACAGACATGGCGACGCATCCGGGCGTCGGGCCATACCGCTTACTCGTAAACGATGTGCGCCAAGCCTTTGTCGGCTTGCGCGATCCAACTGCCCAAGGCCGCGTCGCTGGGGTAAAAGCGCGCGGCTTCGCCCAGTTGCACATCGGCCGTGGCGCCCTCGCGGAACACCGACAGGCGCACGGCCAGGCCGCGCACCAGCTCGCCTTGTTCTGTCTCCAGCCGGCGCGGCGGGTGCTCGCGCACCATGCGGGCGATGTCAGGCGGCGTGCCGTTGACGGCCACGCGCAAATACTTGCCAAAGCGGCAGCGCGCGGCTTCGAGGTCCCAGACCTGCTGGACCTTGAAGCGAAAGCCGCCTGAAAAGCGGTCGGGCTGCAGCACGCCTTGCACCACCACCAGCTCGTCGTCTTTGAGCAAGTGGCGGTTGGCGTTGTAGAGGTTTTCGTCGGCGGTGGCCTCAATGGCGGCCGTTTTGTCGTCGAGCTTGAAGATGGCCACCTTGCCGCGCTGGCCGTTGATGACGCGCAAGTCCGTCACGATGGCGGCCAGCAGCTGCGGCTCGCGCGAGTCAATCAGGTCTTCAATCTTGCGCTTGGCAAACTGGCGCACCTCCAGCACCACCTCGTCAAAAAGGTGGCCCGAGAGGTAAAAGCCAATGGCGGTTTTCTCGTGCGTCAGCTGCGTTTTCACGCCCCAGGGCAGCGCATCCACCAGCGGCGGCTCTTGCGTGCTGGCCGCATGCGAGTCCATGTCAAACAGGCCCCCCTGGTTGGCGTTGGCCTGGGTGGCGGCGGCAAATTCAAAGGCGCGGTCCACCGAGGCCAGCAAGGTGGCGCGGTTGCGCTGCAGGTTGTCAAACGCGCCAGCCTTGATGAGGGCTTCCACCGTGCGCTTGTTCAGGCGCGACTTGTCCACCCGCACGCAAAAGTCGTACAGCGAGGTGAAGGGGCCGCCCTCCTCGCGCGCGGCCACCATGGCCGCCACGGCCTGCTGGCCTGTGCCTTTAACAGCACCCAGGCCGTATCGTATGGAGGTGTCGGTGATGGGCTCAAAGCGGTAGTGGCCGCGGTTGACGTCGGGCGCCTCAAAGCTGATGCCCATTTTCAGGGCGTCGGCGTGCAAGACCTTGAGCTTGTCGGTGTCGTCCATCTCCACCGTCATGTTGGCGCAAAAGAACTCGGCGGTGTAGTGCACCTTGAGCCAGCCCGTGTGGTAGGCCAGCAGCGAGTAGGCGGCGGCGTGCGACTTGTTGAAGCCGTATCCGGCAAACTTTTCCATGAGGTCAAAGACCTCGTCGGCTTTTTTCTCGTCAATGCCTTTTTCAGCCGCGCCTTTGCGAAAAATCTGCCGGTGCTCGGCCATTTCTTCGGCTTTTTTCTTGCCCATGGCGCGGCGCAAAAGGTCGGCGCCGCCCAGGCTGTAGCCGCCCAGCACCTGGGCGGTCTGCATCACCTGCTCTTGGTAGACCATGATGCCGTAGGTCTCGGACAGCACTTTTTCGACCAGCGGGTGCGGGTACTCCACCACCTCGCGGCCGTGCTTGCGCGCCACAAAGCTCGGAATCAGGTCCATGGGGCCGGGGCGGTAGAGCGCGTTCAGCGCAATCAGGTCTTCCAGGCGCGTGGGCTTGGCGTCTTTGAGCATGCGCTGCATGCCTGCACTTTCAAACTGGAACACGGCCTCGGTGCTGCCGTCTTGAAACAGCTTGTAGGTGCGGCCATCGTCCAGCGCGATGTTCTCGTAGCTGAAATCCTCCTGGCCCCGGTGGCGCTGGATGATGAACTCGCGCGCAATCTCCAAAATGGTCAGCGTGGCCAGGCCCAAAAAGTCGAATTTCACCAGGCCTATGGCCTCCACATCGTCTTTGTCGAACTGGCTCACCGCCGAGTCGCTGCCCGGCTGCGCGTAAAGCGGGCAAAAGTCAGTCAGCTTGCCCGGGGCAATGAGCACGCCACCGGCGTGCATGCCCACGTTGCGGGTCATGCCTTCGAGCTTTTGCGCCAGCTCAATGAGGGTTTTGACCTCGTCTTCTTTTTGCAGGCGCTCGGCCAAGATAGGCTCCATCTCCAGCGCGTAGTTGTTTTTGTCGCCGTCCACCTTGGGGCTGGGCGGGTACTGCAACGTGACCGACATGCCCGGCTTGTTGGGAATGAGCTTGGAGATGCCGTCGCAAAAGCCGTATGAATAGTCGAGCACGCGGCCCACGTCGCGGATGGCCGCGCGCGCGGCCATGGTGCCAAAGGTGACGATCTGGCTGACCGCGTCGTGGCCGTACTTGGCCTTGACATAGTCGATCACGCGGTCCCGGTTGGCCTGGCAAAAGTCAATGTCGAAGTCGGGCATGGACACCCGCTCCGGGTTGAGAAAGCGCTCAAACAGCAAGTTGTACTGAAGCGGGTCCAGGTCGGTGATTTTCAACGCGTAAGCCACCAAGGAGCCCGCGCCCGAGCCGCGCCCAGGCCCCACCGGGCAGCCGTTCTTTTTGGCCCAGTTGATGAAGTCGCCCACGATCAAAAAGTAACCGGGAAAACCCATCTTCAAGATCACGTCGATCTCAAACTCCAGCCGCGCCACGTACTCAGCCCGCTTTTGCTCGCGCAACGCCGCGTCTGGGTAGAGCTTGTGCAGGCGCTCTTCCAGGCCCTCAAATGAGGATTGGCGAAAGTAAACATCTATGGGCAGGGGCGCGCCATCGACCACAGGCGTGGGGTAGTTGGGCAGCTGAGGCCGGCCCAATTCCAGCGTCAAGCTGCAGCGCTTGGCAATTTCCACCGTGTTGGCCAAGGCCGAGGGCACATCGGCAAACAGCTCTGACATTTGCGCTTGGGACTTGAAGTACTGCTCCCGCGTGAACTTGCGCACCCGCCTGGCGTTGCCCAAAATCTCGCCTTCTGCAATGCACACGCGCGCCTCGTGGGCCTCGTAGCCCTCGGCCTGGCCAAACTGCACCGGGTGCGTGGCCACCACAGGCAATTTCAGGCGGGCGGCCAGTTGCACGGCGGCTGTCACATGGCGCTCGTCGTCAGGGCGGCCAGCGCGCTGGAGTTCCAAGTAAAAACGGTGCGGAAAGAGCCCAGCCAGTTGCAAAGCCGCATCGGCCGCGCGCGCGTCGTCGCCTTGCAGCAAGGCCTGGCCCACGGCGCCAAACTGCGCGCCCGACAGGGCAATCAAGCCCTCGCCGAGTTCTTGCAACCAGGCCAGCTTGATCACAGCTTGGTCGCGCTGCACGTTTTGCGTCCAGGCGCGGGCCAACAGCTCGCACAAATGCAGGTAGCCTTGCTTGCCCTGCACCAGCAGCAACAAGCGCACAGGCGGCGAGCCCGCCTCTTTGCCTGGCGCCTCCATCCAGACATCAGCGCCTATGAGCGGCTTGATGCCTTTGCCCCGCGCCTCTTTGTAAAACTTGACCGTGCCAAACAGGTTGGACAAGTCCGTGATGGCCAGCGCCGGCTGCTGGTCCCCGGCCGCACTGGCCACCAACTCGTCAATGCGGTTGGTGCCGTCAAGCACTGAAAACTCGGTGTGGATGCGCAGGTGAACAAACATGGTTTTGATTGTAGGCGGCGGGTTTTGGGCCCCCCTGAGCTTTGAGATGGATGCGGCACTTTCGCAAGCGCTGCGCGGCAAGCAAGTCACCCCTCAATCCTTAGCGAGCTTGCTCAACAGGCTTCATTGCGTTTTGATGACCATCGGCACTTTAAAAAATAAAAGGACCGTCAACGGGGCATCTGACTGGCTGACGCACTTCATCGACCCAAAATGCGGTATATTTTTACGGTATGGAAGGAGTTCTTTGCCATGGCTACTGCAACAAAACGCAAGACGTCTTTGACACTCGATGCCAAAGTGCTTGACAGCGCCAAAGCACTCGAGATCAATGTGTCCGCTGTAGCGGAAGCCGCGCTCAAAACCGCGGTTGCAAACGCCCGACACAGGCAATGGCTCAGCGGCAATGCGCAGGCCTTCGCTGCACAAGCGGCTTGGCATGACCGCCATGGGCACCCCCTGGCTGACATTATTTGTGCGCCAGGAGCCAGCTCATGGAGCGCTTAAGCCGGTACGACGTGGCTGAATACAACGGGGTGAAGATGGTCGTGGTCGAAAGCGACCTCTTGCCACCAGACCCTGCGGTGGTGGTGATTCCTTTGCTTGTCGACTACCCCGCAGTCAAAGACTTGAACCCACAGCTTGTGCACAACGGTCAACACCTTGTCCTTGCAACCCGACTGGTGGCTTCCGTGCGGCGCTCAAGTTTGCGCCGCATCGGCAGCGTGGCTGACCAAGGGGATCTCATCGGTCGCGCTGTCGATGTGCTCATGGCTGGGATTTGAGCCTTTTTTGGCTCGAAGCAAATGCAGGCGTAGCCGCCAAACGCATGTTGACCCGCACACGGCAGGTTTAAAAAGCTGTTTTTTTGAGCTCAAACTGCGCCCTCAAAATGATGCGTAAAAGTACCCCGTTTAGCCATGAAGTGTCGTAAGCCCATCATTACGATGGAATCATTGAATTCAACCTTGGGGCGGCAACATGAGCAGCATCACCATCCGCAACTTTGACGACAGCCTCAAGGCAAGTCTGCGCGTGCGCGCTGCACGGCACGGAGTGTCCATGGAGCAAGAGGTAAAAAACATTTTGAAAAGCACCTTGGCTGCAGACGCCAGCCAAGTCAATGGTTTGGAGTTTGCGCTTCGCATCAATCAACGATTCAAAGGGCTTGCCGGTGACGAGCTGGTTTTGCCTGAGCGCACGATCGCCAGCCCAGCGCCAGACTTCAGCAAGCCATGAGCGGAATCACCACACCCAAGCAGAACGTCTGATTAACATCTTCAATCAGCTTCAACCCGAAGAGTCTGGAGCTGTTGCGCCAGTTTGTTCGGCAGCATGTCCAGCAAGTCATTGTGCAGTTGCCCCATCAGGCAGACTTGAATCCAGTTGCGTTGCTGCAGGTATTGGCTGTGACCGGCAAGCAGGTAACCTTGTCGGGCCATGGCCTTGAGCAAATTAGCAGAGTCAATGTGGCGGGGAGTTTCCAAGGTCAAAATCCCTGGGGTTCGGATGGCGGCGCCTGCGATCCGCAATCCCTTTTCACTCAAACCGGCGAACAGTGCCGCATCGGCGCTTTGGATAGCGCGCCATCGCGCTGGCCAATCGGTTTGGCCCAAGGCGGTGTCCAGTGCAGCCAGCAGGTTGGACGACTGCGTAAAAGGCACGCCCATGCAGGCTTCATAGGCGAGCAGATCCAGGTAGCGCGGTATGTGTTGCTCTGAATGCAGCTTACCGTCATGAAAAACCATGGACAGCCCGCAGTACGAACCCAGCGCCTTGCCGCTGACGCCACTGGCCAAGCGCACCCCACTCAAGTCCAACTCGCGAAGGCCTATGGCTGAAACAGCGTCCAGGCACAAGTCTGCGCCGTGGGTGCGACACAAGCGCTTGAGAACTTCAACTTGGTTGTCCGTGCCTGTGGACGTTTCACACGCCACGGCCCACACCCAAGCAGTCTTGCGGCAGATCAGGTGGCGCTCCAGTTGGGCCATGTTCAAGGCTTCGCCCCAGGGCGCATCGATGACATGGAAGTCGAGTGCCGAACGCCTGGCATGGTCCACCAAGCGCTCACCAAATTCACCGTTGGACAGCACCACGCCCGGCTCTCCTGCGGCCGCCAATTGAGCTGCGATCGCATCGTTTGCCAAGGTACCCGAGCCAGACAGCACCACCACATGGGAGGCGCGGGTCAGTCTGCACAAGTACACCGTGTGCTGGGCCTGCGCCACGGCCATGCCGTGGCCGATGCGACACACGCTGGCGGTGCAAGCATTCCGTCACGTGTTACCGTGCCTTGATCCGCACGTGGTCAAGACCGAAGGCGCGTCACCCACCATGCGGATGCCACAATCAAAAGGCCACCGAACCAACCCTGCAAAGTGAGACGGTCGCCAAGAAAGACTACCGCGATCAGCGCGCCCCACAGCGGCTCGCTGCCCATCAACAACGCCACCCGCGAAGGGCTGGTTCTTGAGGCTGCGTAGTTCTGCACGAAGAAGGCCAGCAAGGTGCTTAGCAACACTAAAAAAGCCATCGCACCCCAGAAAGGCGCGTGGGTGGGCAGCGGCACCCACACTGGACCTTGAAATGCGACCATCAGCAGCCCCGAACCCAGCGTCATCACACCCATTTGCACCGCCGTCATCGTCAGAGCAGGCAACCCATATTGCTGACCGTGGCGGCGCGTCAGACAAACCATGACCCCGCGCAGGAACGCGGCCAGCACCATGAGCATATCGCCCCACACCAGTACCTTCATGCTTCCACCATGCTGAAACGCCAGAAGGCCCGCGCCCAGCAACGACAGCGCCACAGCGACCAGTGTTGCGCCAGTGGGCCTGATCTTGAGCAACCACCACTCGCACAAGGGCGTGAAGGCCACACACAGGCTGATCAGGAACGCCGCATTCGACGCAGAGGTGAGCGAGACACCGAAGGTCTCACAGACGAAGATGGCAAGTAAATTGACCCCCAGCAGCACGGCACCTGCCAAAGCCGAATGCCAAGCTGCCATGGCCAGACCACGCAGCTCGGGCAACAACAGCAAAAACGTCAGACCAAAGCGCAACAGCAGAAACTGGAGCACCGGCACCTGATCGGTGGCGATCTTAGCCGCACTGTAACTGCCCCCCCATACGATGGCGACGAGCAGCAGCATTGCCTCCATCGGGCCCATAAGGGCCCTTGAAACGGCTGGTGTTGTTGCAGCACCTTCTTTCTGCGAGGACGCACTCATGGCGGTACCCTGGTGAAAGCAATAACCAGGACATCCCGCCAAGCCTCTTGGAGCGGATCCAGCCGGTCCACTGGCGTGACGGCATGCATGGTCAGCGCATCTTGGCCGATCACAATATCCATGGGTTTTTGCAAGCTCCGCCTCCAAAGAACTTGACGATGGTTGTCGGTCACAGTGGATTCTCCGCCCTCGACGTTGAAACGAGACACCATCATGCTGACAATGTAGTCGACACCGTCGCGGTGCAGGCCCTCCGGAGTGGGATTGCCTACTTGTGCGGAGCTGGCGATGATGCGGTAAGGGTGCATATGGCGCACTCGCGCCATCAGGTCGGTGAATCGAGGATCTCGGTGATAAAGCGCAGGTGTTTGAAACGCCTTGATCACTGCAGGTGCAAGCTCCACCGGCCCCGGCAACAAAGAAATGGGTTGGTCTGCACACTTAACCATCAGGGCTTGGGACCTGGCTTTGAACCGCTGGAGCGTCATGAACATGGGTTGGTAAATGGACTCGCCAGTGCCGACGGGCGGACCGAATGGCTCGAAACCCAGGTGACGGTACAGAGCCAGCTGCCGCAGGGTGCCGGAAATGACGGCCAAATCGCAGCCGAAAATGCGAAATTGACGTGCCAGCAGCCCCGCCAGACGGGCAAAAACACTCTGTTTGCGATAGGGGGCGGCCACTGCGAGCAGGCGCACTTCCACCACTTTGGTGTGCCCTGGAAGTTGCGCATCCAGATTGACGACTTTGGAGTCCAAGGAGAAGGGGCGCTGGCAACGCCCAGCAATCATGCCCACCAGTTGGCTGCCATCCAGGCAAATGGCATACGTATTCTGTTCGTGAAACCGGTCCACCAGACGGCGCTGAGGATTGGGCGGATGCTGCGGAATCTCTTCTACAAAGCTGAGGTAGTTGAGATGGTGAATCCCCTCGAATTCTTCTGTGGTGCTGGCCAGCTTGTAAGTCAAGGTCGTGCCCAATGCTGTATCCCTTCCAAAAGTTGTTTCAATAGCTGAAGGCAGCAGCTTTGCGATCAACGTTGCCACAGTGGTCTTGGACAGCGTCCCATAGCGAAAGTCGTGTCTACAGGCCAGAAATATGGCCTGTTCAGGCGGGACCGATTCTCAGAGACAGTCCAGCTTCAACCCAACTCGGAGTGAGGCATGCTGTGATAAACGCGCACAAAGAAATGACTACAAAATTGGTTCAAATTAAAAACCAGATCAGCATAAAAAAGTCCATCAGTTGAATTGACGTGACCAGATTTAACAAATCGGGAAAAGCTTTGATTCCAGGGAAGCTCCCTCATGAACGCACTCGATCGCCTGGCCTTGCGCACCGCAAGCCCGGGGGACTGACGCCAATTGACGCTGGCCGGCGAGCTGCCTTTGGAGCGCCGCGCGCCCATGCGGCACCTGAGCTACTTTGAGGCCGATGCCTGAGACCGCTGGGCAGGCTCACGGCTGCCCACCGATGCCGAATAGGAACACCCTGTCCGCTAGGGCCAGTTGCACCAAGCGCACGGCCAGTGCTGGCAATGGACCGCCTCGGCCTTCAGCCCCTACCCCGGCTACCAACCTTGGGTCGGGGCCGTGGGCAAGTACAACGGAAAATTCTGCAGCGGGTAGGCGCCTGCCTCCAACAGCTTATGAAGGCGGAAAGGCACGCTCTGGCAGGGGAATGAATTCTTTCTCGCCGGGCACCTGGCCAAAACGCATCTCGCGCCAGTCTTGCGCAGCCTGCACCAAGCGGTCGCGGCGGCTGGCCACAAAGTTCCACCACAGGTAGCGCCCACCATCCAGAGCCGCGCCGCCCACCACCATGCAGCGGCTGGTCTGCGGCGAATGGATCAAGGTTTGTCCGCCCAGCACAGCCAGCTCATGCTCGGGCAAGGTGTCACCGTCCAAGCTCAGCGCACCGCTTGCGGTGTAGACCGCCATTTCCTCGGCCAAGGCGGGCAAGTGCAAGCTGGCGCCTGCCTGCAGTTCAATGTCGATAAAGAGCGTGGGTGAAAAAGTGAGCACCGGTGAGCGCAGGCCAAAAGCCTCGCCCACCAGCACACGCACCTTGGCGCCTGGCAGCTCCATGCCTGGAATCTGCTCGGCCGGGGTGTGGGCAAAGCCGGGCTCACAGTCTTCATGCGAGCGCGGCAGCGCCAGCCACAGCTGCATGCCGTGGTTCACGTAGCGCTGACCACGCAGGTCCTCGGGCTGGCGTTCTGAATGCACGATGCCGCGGCCTGCGGTCATCCAGTTGATGGCGCCGGGCTCTATTCGCTGGGCCACGCCTAAGCTGTCGCGGTGCATCATGGCGCCCTCAAACAAATAGCTCAGCGTGGCCAGGCCAATGTGCGGGTGTGGCCGCACGTCATGCTGGCTGTCCGGCTCCACCTGCACCGGACCGAAATGGTCCATGAACACAAAGGGGCCAACGGCTTGGCGTTGGGCGGCGGGCAGCAAGCGCTTGATGCGCAGGCCGCCGCCCAGGTCCTTGGCCTGCGCTTGAAGAATGAGCTCAATGGGCATGCCGGGTCCTGGGTGGGGTGATCAGTTCAAGCGGCCGCTCACCTGGGCCACACGCTGGCCAAAGGTGCGCGCGGTGTCCAGGTCGCCTTGGGGCATGTCTTTGGCGCCGGCATCGGAAGGCGACTGGGCCATGGCACCGGCGTAGGAGCCCAGGTAGTTGGGATCGTTGCGCTGGGCGGCCTGGGTGTTGCTGGGCATTTGCGCCATGCCCACCCACAGCCCGCCGTGCTGCATGGCGAGGGTGAACAAGTAGCTCAGCGTGGAGTGCTTGTCACCGTTCATGCTGGCGCTGTTGGTGAAACCGGCAAACAGCTTGTCTTTCCAGCCTTGGGTGAACCAGACTTTGGAGCTGGCGTCGGCAAATTTCTTGAACTGCCAGCTCACGCTGCCCATGTAGGTGGGCGAGCCCATCACGATGGTGTGCGCCGCAGCCAGGGTCTCCCAACCGCCTTCGGGCAGCTTGCCGTCGGCGTCAATGGCGACCAACTCGGCGCCTGCGCCGTCGGCCACGGCCTGGGCCATGCGTTGGGTGTGGCCGTAGCCGGAGTGATAAACAACAGCGATTTTGCTCATGGAGGTGCTCTTTCAGTGAGGGGAAAAAAGGTTAAAAAACGGACTTAAGCGACCAGGTCAAATACCAGCACCTCGGCATCGCGGCCGTGGCTCAGGTGCAATTGCGATTCAGACACCAGCTTGGCCGCGTCGCCCGCCACCAAGGCCTGGCCATTGACGCTGAGCTCGCCGCGAATGAGCTGCACATAGCTCAGGCGGGTGGGGTCCAGCGTCAGGCGGGCCTCTTCTGGGCCGTCAAACAAACCTGCGTAAAGCCGGGCGTCGGCGTGCAATTTCACCGAGCCTTGGGCCGCATCGGGCGAGGCCACCAGGCGCAACTGGCCGCGCTTGTCGGCGTCGGCAAAGCTTTTTTGCTCGTAGCCCGGGTCAATCCCGGTGACGTTGGGTTGTATCCAAATTTGCAAAAAATGCGTTTGGCCTGCGCGCTCGTGGTTGAACTCGCTGTGCATCACGCCCCGGCCGGCGCTCAAGCGCTGCACATCACCAGGCACGATGGCAGTGCCATTGCCCATGTTGTCTTTGTGCGCGAGCGAGCCCGACATCACGTAGCTGATGATCTCCATGTCCCGGTGGCCGTGCGTGCCAAAACCTTGGCCGGCGGCAATGCGGTCCTCGTTGATCACGCGCAGGTTGCCAAAACCCATGTGGGCCGGGTCGTGGTAGCCGGCAAACGAGAAGGAGTGAAAGGACTTGAGCCAGCCGTGGTCGGCATAGCCACGGTCGGCAGAACGGCGCAGGGTCAGCACAGGAGCTCCGAAAAAGGGGAAGAAAAATGGATAACCCGTAATTTACCGGCCCGTACCCTTGCTGAGATTGAAGCTTTTTGATGGCATCATTCAAATTTTTTGAAGCTCACACCGGCTTATGCCACACATCACCCACGTTCTCACACCTGAAGCATTGCGCATGCTGGAGGCTGTGCACCGCCTGGGCAGCCTGGCCGCCGCCGCTCGCGAGCTGGGCTTGGTGCCCAGCGCCCTGACCTACCGCGTGCGCCAGCTTGAAGACGCGCTGGACGTGTTGCTGCTGGACCGCTCCTCGCGCCAAGCCAGGCTCACCGAAGCTGGGCATGAGCTGCTGCGCGAAGGCCAGCGCCTGCTGGCCGACTTGGAAGCCGTGGCGCACCGCGTCAAGCGCGTGGCCACCGGCTGGGAGCCGCACTTCACGCTGGCCGTCGACGGTGTGGTCTCGCGCAGCACGGTGATGGAGCTGTGCGAGGCCTTTTACGCCCAAGACCCACCCACCCGCTTGAAAATCCGTGAAGAAGCCTTGAGCGGCACGCTGGAGGCGCTGACCTCCGGCCAGGCCGACCTGGCACTGGGCGTGGCGCAGGAGTCGCTGACCTTGCCCGGCTTTCAAAGCATGCTGCTGGGCTCACTCGACTTTATTTTTGCGGTGGCGCCCCAGCATGCCCTGGCCCAGGCGGCAGAGCCACTGTCAGACGCGGTGCTGCGCCAGCACCGGGCGGTGGCGGTGGCCGATTCGGTGCAGCGCGGCAGCGCCCAAACCGTGGGGCTCTTGGGCGGACAAGACGTGCTCACCGTGCCCAACATGATGGCCAAGCTCGAAGCCCAGCTGCACGGCTTGGGCGCGGGTTTTTTGCCCAGCTACTTGGTGCGGCCCTACCAAGCCAGCGGCAGGCTGGTGGTCAAGCAGGTCGAGCGGCCCACCCGGGTGGCCCGCATCAGCTGCGCCTGGCGTCAAGAGCACGCCAGCGGCGCGGCCCCTACAGGTCGGGCGCTGCAATGGTGGCTGGCGCAGTTGCAGTCCCCGGTGACGCGGCAAGCCCTGTTGAACTTGCCGCAGGCGCTGTAGGTCATGGGCTTAAGCAGGCCCTGTGGCTCACCCCTGCGTGTCGCCTGGGGGCATGTGCCATGGCCGGGCAGCGGCAGTGCGTGTAGAGTAGCTGCATGACCAGCACCAAGCGCACACGCCCCTCCCCCCGCCCCATTTCTCGTCCTGCCTCCCGCATTGCCGTCATAGGCGCGGGCATGGCCGGCATCGCCTGCGCCCGCACGCTGATGCAGGCCGGCCATGAGGTTCAAGTGTTTGAAAAAAGCCGAGGCGCGGGCGGCCGCATGTCCACCCGGCACACCGAATTTGGCAGCTTTGACCACGGCGCGCAGTACTTCACGGTGCGCGATGCACGCTTTCAACAGGCCCTGAACACCTCGCCCACCCGTGTGGCCGCTTGGCGCGCCAACACCATTTCGGTGCAAGACAGCACAGGCCGCGTGGTGGTGGCAGCCAAGCCCCAGCAGCACGAGCACTACGTGGCCACGCCCGGCATGAACGCCTTGGTCAGGCACTGGGCCGAGCCCACCGCCTTGCACCTGGACACCCTGGTGGAGTTGATAGAGCCCGACCGCCTGAACGCCTCGCGCTGGCAGCTGCAAACCTCTGGCCTGGGCGACAGCCGCCAGGTGCACGCTGGCTTTGACGCGGTGCTGCTGGCCCTGCCCGCCACGCAAGCCCTGGCCCTGCTGCGCGCCTCTGGCCAGCTGCCCAAGGTGCAAGAGCGCATAGCCCACACTGAAGTGGCCCCCTGCTGGACCCTGATGCTGGCTTTTCCGCAGGCCGTTCGCGGCGCGGCCTTTGGCCCGCACTGGCAGGCTGCACGCAGCGCGCACCACCGCATTTCTTGGCTGGCCCGCGAGACCTCCAAGCCGGGCCGCGAGGCCATCGAGCGCTGGACCGTGCAAGCCAGCCCCGAGTGGTCTAAGCGCCACATCGAGGACAACGCCGAACGCGTCAAGGCCAAGCTGCTGCGCGGCTTCACTGAAATCACTGGCATACGCGCGGCGCCCCCCTACGCCGAGGTGCACCGCTGGCTCTATGCCCAAACCGTCACCCCCCTGGGTCAAAGCCATGTGTGGGACGCCAAACAAGGCCTGGGCCTGTGCGGCGACTGGTGCCTGGGCCACCGGGTGGAAGACGCCTTTGTCTCCGGCCTGGAGTTGGCGCTGACGGTGGCCTGAGACTTTTTTCAAGCCGGCTTCAAGCCCCACTGCCATGCCTTATGTGGGCCGCTTTGCGCCCTCGCCCACGGGCTTGCTGCACGCAGGCTCCTTGGTGGCGGCGCTGGCCAGTTGGCTGGACGCACGCGCGCACGGCGGGCGCTGGCTGGTGCGCATGGAAGACGTAGACACCCCGCGCTGTGTGCCCGGCGCGTCCCAGGCCATCTTGCACCAACTCACGGCCTGCGGCCTGCACCCCGATGAGCCACCGGCCTACCAGTCACAACGCGGCACGCTCTACCAAGCGGCGCTGGACCGGCTGATTGCCCAAGGCCAAGCCTTCCCCTGCGGCTGCACGCGGCAAGACATCGCTTTGGCCTGGGGCGAGCAAGGCCAAGCGCGTGCCCGCCATGGCGAACTCATCTACCCCGGCACCTGCAGAGACGGCCTGAGGGGCAAGCCCGCACGCGCCTGGCGCTTGCGGGCCGAACCCGGCCTGCTGCACTGGCACGACCGCCGCCTAGGCCCGCAGCAGCAAGACGTGGCCCAGGCTGTGGGCGACTTTGTGCTCAAGCGCGCCGACGGCCTGTGGGCCTACCAGATGGCCGTGGTGGTGGACGATGCGGCCCAAGGCATCACGCATGTGGTGCGCGGCCAAGACCTGGCCGACAACACCGCCCGCCAAATCATGCTGCAACGCGCACTGGGCCTGCCCACGCCGGTGTACCTGCACACGCCGCTGGTCTTAGGAGCGAATGGGGAAAAACTCAGCAAACAAAACGGCGCGCAAGCGCTGGACTTGAGCGATCCAATGTCGGCCTTGAACAAGGCAGCGCAAGTGCTCGGCTTGCCTCAATCAGCCTCCCAAAGCCATGTTCAAGAGGCCCTGATGGCTTGGTGCGACATGCGTCAAAGTGGCGGCCAAGACGGGGCCATCAAGCGCGCAGGGTGAAATGGGGGCAGTCTGCTGCAAGGGACATCAGCGCAGGTGCGATGGATGCCCATGAACACGCAAACCGACTGCACGCGGCGAGTTCAGCACGCTGGAGAGCATGGCCACGCCTTGTTCAATGAAGACGCAGGGCATGGCCCAACGACCCCCATGCATACTTGAGATGCCAATTTGGCATTTCAAGTTGCCCCACTCTTGGGCGCTGAGCAGGAACATGAAGTCGACCGGAAACCGACCGGCTTTGGGTTTAACGGCGCGGTTCAGCGCACCTGTCTTAACACCCTAGAGCTGGGCCAAATCGGCATCAATCAAGACTTTTCCATGGCGCACATCATGGACCAGTAAGTCCTGGTGCTGAACGTGGGGTATGGAGTCATCCACAAGAACAGTGGCTTTGGATGTGGTTTTGCGGCTGGCCATGCTTTGCGCTGGTCAGCTGTCCAAGGTGTCGGGTGTTTTGAGCGCTTTTTTATCATCTGACTGCAAGCGGCGCTCAACTTTCTTCACGTCTTCTTCGGGCGGCAGGCTTTCGGGGCGAATGCCACGTTCCAGCAGCGTGTTGCGCACCGCTTGGTTGTTGGTGATGTGCTCTTTGGAGATTTGCCCTTCGCGGTCCATCTGGTGCTGACGGGCGTTGAAGATGGTGATTTCGGCGGCGAAGTCTTTGGCCTTGAGCAAGATGGTGGGCGCAAAGTCGGCCAGTGGGCGGCTGTCTGGCACTTTCCAGTGGGCTTTCATGGCTTGGGTGCTTTTGCCAAACAGGGCATGGTCGCCTTTGCTGCGGATGAGCGCAAAGTCTTGGTTGCCGCCGGTTTGTTCGTAGATGACTTGCGAGAGTTCTTTTTCGGTTTCTGTGAGCTTGCGCCTTGCTTGCACCCGCTCGGTTTCGAGCATGCGCTGCTCAATCAATTCTGCCTTGCGGGTTTGCACCGCAAAGTAGGTTTGGGCAAAAGCAATTTCGGGTTTGCGTGGGTCGCCGTTTTGCGCAATCAGGTAGCACGCATAGCGGGTGAGCATGATGTCGTCGATTTCGCGCTGACTGCCGGAGCCCAGGTCGACCATTTTCCTGACGTCAGGAAAATGGTTGTCGATGTCATGCCCAGAGACTTCGCAAGCTGTTTTGGCTTTGCTGACGACATTCAGGAAGTTTTCCCACTTGGTGTAGCCAAGCAGATGCTGAATGTCGCGTGCCAGCCAATACTCAACGCCAGTTTCGGTTTGTTGCGCATGGCCCTCAAAGGTGTCGGTGAGGGTTTGGACCAACTCTTTTTTCATAGTGCGGCTCCCGTTTTGACCTTGTTCAGCATGGCATCAAACTGCACCTTGACCTTATCGCCAAAGTCTTTTTGCATGGCATACACATCTTTGAATTCGGCTTGACGATGTGACTCAATGACTTTTTGCGTCGGCTGGCCCGTTTCATCCAACTCCCAATGCTGACTGGGATCGTCGTAGAGGGAGTTGAGGATGGGTTTTTCAAAGAAAAGTGTGCCCATCGTTTTTTAATAATACAAAAGATTAACTAAAAGGTCTTCAGTCCATCTTTATCAAAAATTTTTAATTCTTTTAAGACCTGGCTGGTGCAGCGATCAGCATAACTCTTCAGCCCGAGTGTGGGTCCAAGCGGTCAAGACTTGAGGGGCAAGAATTGGCTTTTCAGCATTGGTGAAGAAGTGCCTTGCCGCACACGCGCACGATGTGCGAGCAGCACGGCGGCATTGGAGCGATCCGTCACTTTGGCCCGCTCCATGCACACCGCGATAATCGCGCCCTCCAACCACGAGCCACCGCATGACCCGCCCCGACGAGCAAGCCCCCATCGCCCCTGAAGCCAGCCCCCCTAAGCACCGCCCCATCAAGACCTTTGTGCTGCGGGCCGGCCGCATGGGGCCTGGCCAGGCGCGGGCCTTTGGCGAGGTGGGGCCGCGCCTGTTGCTGCCTTTTCAGCCCACGCTGGTGGACGCGGCCCAGGCCTTTGGCCGGGACGCTCCGCTGATTTTGGAAATTGGCTTTGGCATGGGCGACGCCACTGCTCAGATTGCACAGACCCGGCCTGGGGACAATTTTTTGTGCTGCGAGGTGCACGCCCCCGGCGTGGGCTCGCTGCTCAAGCGCTGCGGTGAGGCGGGCATTGGCAACATCCGCATCGTGCAGCATGACGCGGTCGAGGTGTTGCAGCACATGCTGGACCCCAGCAGCCTGGACGGCGTGCACATTTTTTTCCCCGACCCTTGGCACAAGTCACGCCACCACAAGCGCCGGCTGATTCAGCCGGCTTTTGTGGCCACCCTGGTGCGCCACATCAAGCCCGGCGGCTACTTGCACCTGGCCACCGACTGGGCGCCCTACGCCGAGCAAATACTGGGCGTGCTGTCGGCCGAGCCCTTGATCAAAAACACCGCCGAAGGCTACGCCCTCAAGCCCGACTACCGGCCGCTGACCAAGTTTGAAAACCGAGGCCTGAAGTTGGGCCACGGGGTGTGGGACATGGTGTTCCAGCGCGTCTGAAACAGCCCAACACTGCCGCGCATGAGCACCCCCGCCTTTTTCAGCCCAAAAGCCACCGCCGCTGCCCTGCCCTACCCCGCCTTGGCCCGCGAGATTGAAGCCTTGCTGCGCGACCCCAGCGTGGCGGTGCCGCCCCGGCTGGTGCAGCCGCTGGCAGGCGGGGGCAGCCTGTTCGTGATGCCTGCCGCTGACGCGCAGCTGGCCATCACCAAGCTCATTACCTTTGTGGCGGGCAACGCCGCGCAGGGCCTGCCCACCATTCAGGGCGACATCGTGGTGTTTGACGCGCGCCGTGGCCAGCGCTTGGCCGTGCTCGATGGCCCCACGGTGACGGCGCGGCGCACGGCGGCGGTGTCGCTGCTGGCGGCCCAGCGTCTGGCGCCCCAAGCCCGTGGCCCGCTGCTCATCGTGGGCGCGGGCGTGCAGGGCCGCGCCCACCTGGACGCGTTTCATCAGGGGCTGGGCACCACAGAGGTGAAGGTCGCCTCGCGCACGCCTGAAAGCGCCCACGCCTTGGTGGCGCATGCGCGCACGCTGGGCATGCACGCTGAGGTGGTGGCCGATGCCAACGCCGCGCTGGCCGACTGCCCGCTGGTGGTCAGCTGCACGC
>Ga0209550_10002717_pt1 | contig 16997 bp, 28 predicted proteins | sample LauGreSuBDMM15SN_2_FD_187567 | JGI IMG/M metagenome (GOLD analysis project Ga0209550, IMG submission 187567) | Freshwater lake microbial communities from Lake Michigan, USA - Su13.BD.MM15.SN (SPAdes) (version 5) | ecosystem: Environmental > Aquatic > Freshwater > Lake | place: Lake Michigan...
AGTATAGGGTAAGAATAGTCATCGTGACGAGCTGCAAATTCTAGTGGTATTGCCTCGCTGATTCGAGCATCAATGTATTCGATCAATTTGTTAAGTAGTTCTTCGTTCATAGTTGGAGTAATATTAAAATTAGAATTGAATAAATAATAACGACTGCCGCAAATATTACGACTGCCGCAAATATTGCGACTCCGATTTTCCAGTCTAAATTAGTCCCGTGCATGGCTCCCTCCTTTCGTGTCTTCTAGGGCTTGCTCTGCTTTTTCCAATGCTTCGTGAAATCGTTTAGCTGGCTGGCAATCATCGCTTTCGCTGTGGTAATCTTTTGCGGGGTGATGGAAGTCTTTGCAACTAAGTGAGCGTGGCGTGAATTTCAACATTTCTCGCAAATCTTCAGCCAACGCATCGCGCTGCTTGGTCATGTCGTCAAGCTCGCGCAATAGCTTTGATACCTCTTGTTCAAGATCATGCCGCATCGCTGCACTGCACATCCCGCTGAGAGAGTATTTTTCATGACCTAGTTTCTCCATGATTATCTCGGCTTGGCGTACGTGGCCGTGTGCTTTGGTTGTCATGCGCGCCTCCTCCTTTAGTGCCTCTTTATACTGAGCGTAATCGCGAATGAAGTCTTTAATTTGTGTGTCTATGTTCATGATATGTCTATTTCTTTCAGTTCGTATCTATTTGTTTTTGTGTTCTTCTTCCATCCGTGAACAAGGATTTTCCATCCTGCTGCACGAATTGCTGAGATGTTTGGTGACTCGCTCATCTTATCTACTCGGCTTTTCACATTGCTCCATGAGGTGCTTTGCACTGCGATTGTATCAGTGCCGCTTAGTGCCAGTATGTCTATGATGCCGAATAGGTCTTGGCGTATCTTAACAAAGCTATTCCACTTCTCCACGACTTCCACTAAGTCGCAGGTCTTGCGCAAGTGCGCCAGCGAAAGCTGTGTTGGCGATGTTTTCATTTTTGCGCTCATAGCTTTCCTTTCAGTAGTCGTTCAATCTTGTTGCCTCTCTGCTGCAATACAGATGCTTGGCTTAATGCTTCAAGCTCCTGGTCTCTTAATGCTTCGTATAATGCCCAGTAATGTCGGACAAACTCAGCAAGCTCTACAACTTTGATCTGCACTGTGTCATTATCGTCTAGTGCGTTTTCAGCGTCAAAAGCAAGATCAATAATTGCTTGCATACGCTCTGCGTGTGATGGTGTTGGTATGTTCATTTGGTTATGGTAAAATTACCCAGACGATAAATGCCGCTGTTACTGCTGTGGCGAGCGTGTAAAATGCTTCTAGTATTTTAGTCTTCATAGTCATCTTTTGGTGGATTAATTAGACCGATTATAAAAGCTACCATGTAAAAACCTATGATGAGGCAAAATACAACAAACACTGGATGAGCTTTGATGAAGTCAATCACGGCTTGCCTCCTTCCCTTTCTCGATCAATCCGCAGACATAGCGTCCCAGCTTCATGCCTAAAACATCTGCCTCAGACTTGAGCTTAACGTGTAGCTCCAGCGGCATTTTAACGTGCATCAGCTTGTGAGTTTTCTCTTTCACTGTGGCTTCGATTATTGCGAGCTTTTGCGCTCGTTCTTGTTTGGTCTTCATGGCGGGAGATTTCTACATCGGCTTATGTCTTTAGTCAATACTTTTTCTCATTTATTTTTAATCTTTTTTATTTCCCTAGTAAAATCAATGGTTGCAGCTTGCATTATGTTAGGTATTTTGCGCTATTTACGCTTGGTGATGCAGTCTAAAACCCATTAAAATTTGTGCTTGCGTTTTTTCAATCTTGGTTTATTCTTCTCTCGTTCGCGCGATACTACCGCCAAACAAAACTTTCTTGCTGTGTGTTCAATGGCAACCAAGCCCGTTCAGAGGTAGTATCCTGGACGGGCTTTTCATTTACCTGAATGACTGGTTCACATAGAAAGCATGAGTCTGCCGATGCAAGGCAAATAGTGTTAGGGTGCAAGGGTGGTGAGAAGTGAAGTAAGTTACCGTCTCTCCTGAAAAAGTGTGCAACGCTCTTTTTGTCTGATTCCGTCTTTACAAGGTCACAACCCACGGATAGAAAAGAGTTCGCAGAAATGCGATGTGCGAAAATGGCGACCGATGTTTATGCGGGAGTATTTAAGCTCAGTTTACCTGTAATGGGTGAACTGTGTCTGATTGGCTCGCTCTGATTGTCGGGAGAATAAGAAGTAAACGATGAATATGGATATGAAACTATCAAGTAGATTGAATGAAATCATAAATAAATCAGGGCATAAGGAGCTTTGCCTTTATCGGTGGGAAGATGGCACCTGGAGATTCATGCTAGGGAATGATTCACCAGTGATGCTTGGGGAGGTTGACGGCTTGATGCAGTTTGATGGCAAAACTCTTGACGATGTGCTTGCCAGTGCTGAAAAAGAGCTATCCATATGAGAGAAATAAAAACCCCGCTAGTGGTGTTCTAGCAGGGTTAGTCAGATTCGTGCTGTGGTGGGTTATTCTTTCCAGAGCTTGATCTTTAGCTTCTTAGCAAGGCCGACGACAGCATCAATCTCATCCTCGTGGGTGAAATTGTGTTGTGTCTCGCTTTTATAGGCTACCCATCTGTTATCTCTGGTTTTCAGCGTGTAAATGCTTCTTGCTTTCATCCACTTTAGCCGTGGGGACTCCTCTTCTGGCAATTCTGGGAATAAATTCATAAAATCTCAGTTTTAAGTCTTCCTACTTCCACGCCTTTCAGCGTTTTAATTAAGCAATGCTTAACATTTGCCATGTCTGACAATACGGCGGACAAATACTGCATGTCGGCCTCATCGTTGAAGAAATAAAGCGTGGTGATTGATTTGAATCCAGCTTTATCAGCTTCTTCTGGGGTATATGTTGGCGGTTGCTTCATGTAATTAAGTTGCGTTATTAGGTGAATGTATGCAAGATTATTTTTTTAGCCTGAAGCATCAGAATGGCGGTGGATCGTTTTCAGTTGTTCCAGTGTAACCCAGCTTCGGCTCATAGAATGCGATCCAACCGCTCCAATCGGGCGACACAGGCACGCCTTCGAGCTTTAAGGTGAGTTTACCCTCATCGCTCTCAAAAACGGCGCCTACGGTCAGGTAGCGTTTTTTCTCTACTCCATCCTTCGTGTATTTGCCCACGGTGGCGACTGCATCATATTTTTTTTTCATAGTGTTAAAATTGAGCGTGTACGATGCGCTCCCCCGTTTCTGGCTTGCCACCTCCTGCGAGAATGGTTTGCAAGAAATTGTTTATGGTTCCCATTTGTTAATTGTGCGTAAAAAGGCTTCTGCTCGTTGCGCGGCGGTGAGTGAAATCCATCTCCACTTTTCTGTTTCACGCTGCGCCTCGCACGCGACATCGTAGGTGTGATTCGAATAGGCTACGCGCTGCTCTTCAGTCAGCACATTCTCCGCTTCATGCATCGCGTTGAGGTCGTTGAGGTAGTTTGGCATTGTATCTAAATATTGCCAACTATCGTTTGGTGGTTTTGCTAGCAATTTTCTTTTGTTGATTTCCCACCCGCAAGCCTCTGCGATTGCTATTCTTTGTAGTTCTTTGTTCATAAGTAAGCTGGTTTCTCTACAGTGGTAATTCCCTCATGCTGGCGCGGCCATGTGTCCGTGGCACAGCACGCTTGCCATTTCGCGAGCGCATTCATGTAACCGATGCGCCCCGCCTCAATCAGTTCGGGGGATACCTCCACCCATGCCGATTCGTGCGGTGCATCCACCTCGAGGAAGCATATCACAAAGCGTTTGCGTTTCTCTCCGCTGGCTGCGTTCCACAGGTCAAGATAGAGTGCCGCTTGCCAGTGGTAGCCTCGATCTATGATAGTGTTGGTAATGTTCCGAAGACTGCCGATTTTGGCGGTAGTTTTCAGATCCACTAGCAAATCAAGATTGTCAGGTATGAGGTCAATCATGCCCTTAATCTCCGTTGCCCCGATAGTGGCAAAGACTGCCACCTCGGATTTGTAGTCGACCGCAAAGCGTTGCGCGTAGTCCTCGGAGAAAACCATTTCACACCCACCAGCAGCGCGTATGTCGGCATCTGTGGCAATCATTTTCCCCATCGCTCGCGCATCGTCACGCCATTCCTGCGCTGCCTTCGTTCTGAAGTCAGAGTAAGGGGACACCGCTGCAATTTCATCCATCGTGATATTCGGTTCGAGGATTGCTGCATGAATCAGCGTGCCTAGATCCATGGCGCGTGTTGACTCCCTGCCGGTGCTGTGCCGCCATTTGTAGGGTGATTGGTTGAAATCCCACAGTAGAGACTTGCTGACAGGTCCTGACAGGTTTGTAGGCGATGCTGATCGCATATAATACGCTCTACCTAAGTTGTATTCTATTTGTGCGTTTTTCATTTTGCCGTGCCTCCTGCCACAAAATCTAATACTTGATCTATGCACTTCCTTGCCGCTGTCGGAATTGTGCGCAATCCGTCTAAATGACAATCATTATCAGCATCGCGAACCATTTCCACAACATGCCTAAGCAAATATCGTTGATTTTTGAGCTTGGTAATTTCGCGTTTTAACTCTTGCTCTAGTTCATTATTCATATCAAATGCGTTTTTCATTCTATCACCTCCTTATATTCGTGGATTGTTGCATTCATAATTGCTGAAAATCTAAATATTGCCTCAGGGTAAGTAACTTTCATGGAAACTTGTGATATTATCGCTTTTGAAGCGTACAACCCACAAGCTGCGCGGTTTTGGTTTGATGCGGTAGTCATGACGTTCAAAATTCCAGATGGGTTTGCAGTCTAATTCAGTCCATGTTTCATTACCATGTTCTCTATATTCTAGCTTACCACCATTTTTGTGATGCGTAATCACCGCAATCATTTCATCGTGTGTCATCATAGCTCCCCCTTTCTTGCTTCTATCATTGCATCTGCGATAGCATAGCAACCATCCGCTAGCCATTTTTTTGCATCATGCGGCGTGGTTCTATTGGTGGCTGCGCTTTTCATCATTTCTCCAGTGAGTCCCTGCAAAGCCGCCGCCGCGAAGACATCTCGCATTGTTAATCCCATGTATGCAGTTGGATAATTAAAATGCACTAAGGATGCTTCTGGACACGGAAACGCTGGTCCGCCATCTTCAATCTTGCTCATGCCTCACCTCCTTTCGCTGCTGCTTTGGATTTGATTGCAAATGCTTTGTCGATGCTGGCGATTTTGTCAGTGGTTAGCTGTGCGACTGCCGTGACTCCGTAATGTTTCAGAAATGCGGGTTCGTCGATGGCGAGGGCCTCAATGTTTTCGCGGATTCTGGCGGCTTCTCCACTGGAAATGAGCGGATAGACTGCAGGGCGATTGTGCGCGGCAGATTGCCCGTCATCGTCCTCTTGGGCAACTCCACAGACTGCGGCGAGCGAATAGCGTCGAAGGTAGGTTGTTGACGCCCCTACGCCTTGCCCGTCCATTTTAGCGGGGACGCATGACATAGTGCCGTAAATATAGCCTCCACCGCTGTGAGCGATAGTGGTGGTCACATGACATATTGCACCGTCAAATGAGGGCGATTGGATCACTGATAATCCGTTCGCTGCCAATACTGGACGAACGGTGTTCAGGACTTCGGCAAGATCCGCATATTTGCTCTTAAAATGTGGATTTAGTGAGCCTTTTGTGGCATTTTCGACTTCGCCCTGCATTTTTGCAAGGGCTGTGAATAATTCGGGTGTGCTGTGTTCTAGGTTCATTTTTCTGTGTTTTCTTTGCTAAGGGTTTTGATTTTTAGAAGTAATGAAAGTAAAAGCCTTCTTTCTAGTGACGATGAGTAAAACTCACAAACACTGCTCAAGTTCCCTACTGCATATTGCAGCAAGAGCTTTGCCTGTTCTTCTGTTAGGTTCTGTATTTCTTCCATAGTGTTCATTTGTTGATTGCTTGGCTTACGCCTCGCAGGTGTTGTTTTTACTGGTTTCTGTGGTTTGTTCAAGTATAATTTGTGAGTATTTTTCTAATATCTTGCGCATTTGCTCCTTGGAGTTTTCGCAATAGTGCAATCTCTCATAGATTTTCCGCCGCGCATAAAAAGCTGCCGTGTGATGGGTGCGGTTTACTATCTCGGCGGAGTCCTGAAGCGAGTGGGATTCACTCCACAGAGTCATGACGATTTGCCTGGCAAGTGCCTCAGCAAACCGTTTGCGTTTGCCAAGAATGTCATCAGGAGTAACCCCAAGGACATCAGCGGCGGATTGTAACAGTGCTTTCTGGCAGGTGATTAGCATGAGTAAAGGGCGACTAATTGTTTGCGTAAGTTGTCCGAAATTATCATAGTGGAGTCAATCGCCGATGCGAAACGGTCAACGTGCATTTCGGAGCAGGTCAGCACAAAATTTATGCGATCATTAGCGGGAGGAATGATCTTGTAATATGTGCCAGTGAGTTTTTTTGTTTGCACGTCTTTTGTTTTGCTATCTGTGATGATGACGAGTGGATCTTCTGTTTTTTGGTATAGTATCATAATTTAATTGGCTATTGCCAGACCCTTTCGGGTTTCGTCTCTTGCCTGGAGACTCATCAGTGGCTTTATGCGTCACAGTTTTTATCGCGAATTACTTCCCATCCGTTTTTATGCGCATAAACTTTGGCTTCGGTGGCAGATTTGAATGCAAATGATGGAATTCTATCTCCCTTGAATGACGCAAGTGACCATGTTCCGTTGTTGTTTTTGAATAGTAGCACAGTTGTTTTCATGTCGTTGGTGTGTTGAGTATTATAGAGCTAGAACCACCACCACAAGGGCAGCACAGAGCAATGCGCCAAACGCCACGGCAGCGACATAGTAAATGGCGCGGGCTAGGGCTAAGGCAGCGGATTTGATAGGGTTACGGCGCGGGAGCGGACGGCGGATTAGTGAGCAAGTAGGTTTCATAGTATTGTGTTGGGGTTAGGGTTAGCGGCAACCGTAAGCAGAACCGAATTCACGTTGACGGCGGATTAGCTCTTTCTGCGCTGTCTTGTCGTCTCGAAACCAGCCTGACAATTTCACGGTGTTTCCGCGAAAATCCTTGATTCTGATTTGGCATTTCCCCGCTTGGACCGTATCGAAGCTGTAACCAGCTTGGTATAAATATGGTTTGTTCATAATTTTCTTGTGTTGTGTTGTGTTGTATTGCGTTGGTTATGCGTTATTCTCTACTTTGGCGATTATATCCAGTGCAGCTGCAATTGCAGCCCCGTTTTTTTGGATGTCAATGCCCTCGCTGATACCCATAACGAGCATTTTAAGGTGTGCCAGCAGTTCGGGCGCGGCAGCGATTAAACGAGCGTTATCTCTCCATTCGGGCGTCAAGCCGTGGAGAATTTCCGCTATTTCCGTACCATCTTTGCCATAGATGGCGGGATTGCTAGCGCGTTTGCCTAAGTGCCAAGGGCTTTGTGTGTGTGTGTGTGTCATGTGTTGTGTTGTGTTGTGTTGCGGTGTTTGCGCCGCCCTATGCCCTCCCCGTGGAGAGAGCAACGGGCGAGGTAATCAAGCCGTGAATGCGTTGTGAACTAAGCGCGCTGCTTGGCTTAATGCGCGAGTTTGAACGTCGAGCCAAGTTTCGCGGGGGCTTGGTTGATTGTATCCGCCCTTGCATCGTTTAAGCTCTGACGGGCTGCAGAGTCTCTCTGCAATGTCGGAATTGTAAATTAGCGCGCTGCCTCCGTATGAGTAGGCGTGCCAATCTGTAGCACCGTTGAGTAGCGCGGCGTATGAATAATCACCCTCAAGTGATTCGATAAGCTCAAGGGCGTAGGTTTTAACTCCCCGCGCCCATGCGGACCGTGTGGAAAGCCAGTGGATAAATTCAATGGCGGCTTGTGTCGTATTGTCGTTTTGTATTGTTATATTCATATTCAAGTTGTAGTTGTAGTTGTAGTTGTGGTTATTTCTCGCTCATAACATCGGCTAGATAACGCCGTCTTTCATCACCCATCGCTCTGTGGTTCGCCGCCATTTTACGGCGCACGTTTTTGGATTGTGGCAGGCGTGCAAGTTTCGATGCTCTTTCTAGGTAGTAGGTTACTGTTTTCATGCTGTGTATGCCGCTGTGTTCGGCGCGGCGAGAGGAACTTAGCAAATATATCGACATTGTCGACAACATTTTGATAAAAATTTCAATTATTTTCATTTTCCCTTATTCTTCAATGGCTACAGCGTGCATTTTGTTAGGGTATTTTGTCTCTAAAGTAACCCCCAAGTGAGCAAAGCAAGGATCAATTGGCAATGATCGAAGCAATCAATCGACAAGCAAGTAGAGTATCAAGTGGAGAGAGTAAGGAGAGAGAGTGTAAATATCTATTCACTCACTCAATAAATAATCATCAATAACCGATCATTCACTTGGCACGAGATCATCATCAGCAATCATCGATCAGTATTACACTGATTATACCCAAATCAAAAAACATGTCAAGCAAATAATTTTTCCCACATGGTGTGACGGCGTGCCATCGGGTGTGACGGTGCTGTGTCTCGATCGTGCCGGTGCTGTCGTGCTGGCATGTCGTGCGGGTGATTCATCCAGGTGCTGTGCTGCTGTTCCGGTGCTGTTGTTCCGGTCATTCACACGGGTGTTTCACGTAAGTTGTTTGCTATTGCAAGTAATGTGCAATAGGGGGGGGGTCGCGCGCGCGTGTGCTACGGTTATAGCTATTGGTTTCCCACCCTCCGAAAAAATGGCTAAATGGAAACTTGACAAATCCTCCTAAAATGATAAAACATGCGCATGAGCAGTCCAGTTTCATACGATTTGCAGGGTCAAGGTGGAGGTATTGTGCTTTCTAGTGGAGGGTCTGGCACGGGAAATTACAGATGGATTCAAGTTGTGAATGATGCAGTTCTTTCAGTATTGACTTCACGCACCTTGGATCAAGAAGGCAATTTGGTTGGGCCTACGATTCCTGCTGGTATTGGCATTGGTGGTAGGTTTTCAGCAATTACTGTAACTAGTGGTGTTGTAATTGCCTATTACGAATAATGAGTCAGTTTGCACAGAGTGGCAGCGCGATGGACGAAGCCCAATCCTCAGATGGGGATAGTGGGTTTCTTAGTGTGAATCAGCGATTGCAGTTGAACCAGCTAGAAGTTGGTGAGGTGCGTGAGTCGTTGAATGGCAGGATGGAAGGATACTGGAAGCCACGTAGGGGTATTGTCGCAAGGACAGGATCGTTGACGAGTGGTGGCAGTCCGTTACAGTTGCCGTTCTTTCTGATTGGAACTAGCGTTGCAATTACTGCTGCATCTGTGACCAGCAATGTGGTAACGCTGACAACAGCATCGGCTCATGGATTGACAAATGGTTCAGCGTTTAGCACCAGTGGGATTATCTACACTACTGGGACGAATCCAAACAATTCTTTTGTTGCGACTACTGCAAGCGGGACAAGCATTACTTATCCGCTTGTTGGTGGATCGGGAACATATACAACAAGTGCCACCTCTGAGGTTCTTACCTCTGCATCTAAGACTATTAGCTCTGCTACTGTTTCTTCTGGCGTTATCACGATTACTACCTCAGTAGCTCATGGATTGACTGTGGGTCAGACGGCATTAGCGCGAGTTACTGGGCTAGCTGGTGCCACAACTCCTGCCAATACGGTGATCAATGGTGATTTCTCCATGACTGTGCTTAGTTCAACCACATTAAGCTATTCCGTGCCTGGGTTGACTGTCTTAGGTGCATCGACTGGCACACTGTCAACTACTCCAATCAATGACGCTGCTAACGTAAACGTCAGAGCATCTTGCTTATTCAGCGATCCAAACTCTAGTAATGCTGAGAGCGTGGTGTTGGCATTGGATACTAAGGCTATCTTAGTAGATTTGGATGGATACACCACGCAGGATATTAAGTATCCTGCAGGTCAATCCGTTACTAGCGACACCGACATGATACAAGCGTTTGATCGCGTGTTCTTGTTCCGCGAAGGTTCACAGGGATTTGAGTGGTTTCCCAATGGTCGGCAGATTGAGAGTGCAAGCCAACCAATTGCGCCTTCTACAACAGTAACCATGCGGGTTGAAGATCACGGATTAACCGTAAATGATACCATTATTGTTAGCGGTTTAACTGGAGGAACAACCCCTGCTAATGGAACATTTGTTGTTCTTTCCGTTACGGATAAGGATGTATTTACATACACCTTTACATCGACACAAGTAGCAGCTGCAACATTTGGTGTTACTGCTGGTGTGTTGAAAGCTGGGTTTACGCTTGTGCCTGGAGGTGCTTACACGCAACCACAGGTGTTCACGGTGACTGGAGGCAATGTAGACGTAGTATCTGGTGTGGTGAGTTTGGTTGTATCAGGCAACACAACACTTGCTACTGGAGACACGGTCACTGTTTATGAAACAACAGAACCTACGTTCAGCGGTATTTCTGGCAAGTCGTTTGAGGTAAAAAATGCCACAACCACATTGATTGAGTTTATTGCGCCAGTAGGTGACTTGAATACTATTGGCGGAAACAACATCCAAGTAGGTGGACCATTTAGCGTTGGAGCAGGATTCATCCATCAACCTGCCCCACCATGGGGTATTTACTTTCAACGCAGATTATGGGTTCCGTTTTACTACGATCCTGCTGGAACATTTAGTTCTCCTACTTATACGAATCGAAACATCACAGATGAGATTGCTGTATCAGATATTTTAGATAGCCATACGTTTGACCAGATTACTAATCAGTTCCGAATTACTGGTGGCACAGCAGATTATCTTGTGGCAATGCAGGGGTTTTACGACGACAAGCTAGTTGTCCTTAATCGCAATAGCTTGCACCTTATTAGCGGCACTACTGGAAGCTTAAATGACACCCGTGTGACTGCGTTGACTACCGAAGTAGGGTGCTTGGCTAAAAAAAGCGTTGTTATGAAAGGCAATGCTATGTTTTTTCTTTCGGATGAAGGTGTGTATGCTGTTGAGTTCTTAAATGACTACAACCTTCGCGGTGCAGATGAACCTATTTCTAAGAACATTCAGCCGTATATTGACAGAATCAACAAGAATCTAGCTGCCGAGGCGGTTGGAACTCTGTTTAATAACCGATATTACCTTGCTGTTGCGTTGGATTCTATTGCAGGAGCTAATAATGCTGTTGGAAATAACACAATCTTAATCTTCAATTTCCTGAACAAAGGATGGGAGTCTATAGACACGTTCGGTGCTGGTGATTTTATCATCAAAAACATAATTATTGGCAGTGCTGCCGAGCGAAATAGCATTTATGCCGTAACTTCACTAGGTGGAGTGCATGAATTAGAAGCTGTAGAAACATCCAATGACAGTTTAGTGTTTGCTGGCTCAATAACTAGCTTTCCTATAGAGTCATCTTTGACAACTAGAGGCTACGCGCTAGGCAATCTTGACCGTAAACGCTTTACGGATGGGCAAATTACCATGCAATGTGTCGATGGCGGTCTAGGTGAGTATGATATTTCCTTTGCCGCAGAAGATCCAGACAATAGTCAGAGCATCGGAACAACAACTATGTTCCTTGACGGTGTAGTGCTTGGCACAGGATCTACCAACGAAGACGAAACAGGTAATATCCGCTTCCGTCTTGGTGGCATTAGAGGCTATCTAGGAACGCTAACCTTGACACGGACAATCGGCTCCCCTAAGATCACATCCATAAAAGTTACAGGGTCTGTAACAAACCGACAAATCATATCACAGAAATAATATGCCTGGAGTAGTAGAAACAACGCACACCTTCGCAACAAACGAGGTTATTACTAGCACGTTGATGAACAACATCATCGACCAAACGCTATTTACAAGCGATGCGTTGTCAGGAGGAACTCTTGCGTTGACCGCTGGCAAGATTAAAGTAGCTACATCTGGCATTACCTCTAATGAAATGGGTGTTGATGCTGTTACGGCAAACTCTATTGCAAACGGAGTTATCACAAATGCTAAGATTAGCGCAACTGCTGCAATCTCACTGTCCAAACTGGCGGTAGAAGCATTGCCTGTTGGGATTACCGTAGCAACTGCAAACATCCTTGATGCCAATGTGACTACTGCTAAGATTCTTGATGCCAACGTAACGGCACCAAAGCTCAGTGGTGCGCAGACTGGCACGGCTCCTATTTATGGTGTTCGAGCATGGGCTAACTTTGACTCTATGGCAAATTCAGATGTTGCAGGTACATTCTCTAGGTCTGGAACTACTGTTACCGTTACTGTAACTGGACATGGATTGATTGTTGGCAATCTTATTTTTATTGATTTCGCCGTAGGAACAGGAACAGTTGCACCAGATGGGCTTTACGTTGTGGCTACAGTTACAGATGCAAACATATTTACAGTAACTAGCGTTGCGTCTGCAACAGGAACTGGAACAGTTACCCTTAAAAGAAAAGAAATTAAAGCTAGTGGCAATATCTCATGTATTTCTGCTGCTGCTCCTAGTCCAGTTATTCCTCCATCAACTAGTGATACAGTTTCAGATGGTTATTACGTTGCTAATTTTTCAGTAGCTATGCCAAACTCAAACTTCGTAGTGCTTGGAACTGGCAGCGAAGCTAAGGCTTTTGCTGTAAGTTCAGGCAATGATATTGTATCTGGTGCGCCATATAACGCGCAAAGCGCAATAGTATTATCTATTAGCACTGGCAGCAATGCAAATTCACTTGTATACAATAGCATTGCTATTATTGGATGAACCCACACCTAGCCATAGCACTTAACCTTTATGAATCAAGAAACATCGACATCCAAAGCCTTATTGGTTGGCACTTGTGTCATGGTATTGTTGTTTCTACTCCATGTGCTTTCGCTATTGGATTCCACACCAATAGCAGAAATCTTGAAGAAGCTGTTGCGTTTAAAGAATCGGATACACTTTACGTTACTATGTGCTGTGGAAACATGCTTGATGCGCTTAAACCTTTCAAAAACAAATACAAATACATCGCTTTTCAGCGCGACTTTAAACAATCAAATCGCAATCGCTTGTTAAGCATGAAAACTTTTTACTCTAAACTACGATAAATTATGGGATTAGCATCAGGAATTATGGGATCAGCACCAAAAGTTAAAGCTCCAAAGATGGACATCGGCAACGATATTAGTAGCTATGTTTCAGGCATGTCAGGCGCATTGCCACAAATTTTTTCTCAAGAGCAACAATTCCGTCCACAATTCCAAGGATTGAACCTTGGTGATATCCAATCTTTTTTGACTGGTGCAGGTGAACAGCAAGGAATCTTTGGTCTTAGTCGTGATGCCGCGCAACAAGCTGGCATGGGATTAGGTGAAGCTCGCCAAGCAGAACTTGGGCAGATGACTGGACAAGCAGGATTAACCCGTGGGTTAATGCAAGCGTTGTCTCCTGAGCAAGCTGGTGTAGTTCAAGGTTTTAGTAATGAAGCACAAAGGGCATTAGCAGCGTCTCAGATGATTAACCCACAAGAACAGCGCGGATACCAACAAACATCCCGTGAAGGGGCCGCAGCAGCTGGCAGACTAGGTGGCAATGCAGCTATCGCATCTGAAATTATGGGGCGTGAGGATGTATTTGCTCGCAAGCGTGCTGAAGCAGCACAAGCAGGGCAGAACGCCTACAATGTTGCGCAAGGATTTTATACACAGCCTGGACTTGGATTACTTAGCAATGCTCCATTGTCGTATCAACAAGGTCAGCAATTTATTAACACAGGTCTTGGCGCAATTGGTTCTGGCACTCCTCAGTTATTTGATACTTCCGTAGGGCTTAACCTTGGTGCAGCACAACGCTCTAACCAACTTGCTGCCGCATCTGCAAATGCACAAGCTAAAGCCGCGCAACAAGCTGCAATTATGGGATTGATTGGAGATTCTGCAAAAGCAGCTGCAACAGCATCTGCATCTGATCGAAGACTGAAAACTGACATTAAAAAAGTTGGTATGACAGACGCTGGTTTACCAGTGTATACCTACAAATATAAAGGAGACGATGTTACTCACATGGGTGTTATGGCTCAAGAAGTTGAGGAAGTGTTTCCTGAAGCTGTTGTGGAAATTAACGGATTCAAAGCAGTACATTACAATCTAATTAAATAATATGGCAGCTTACGGAAAAGGACAAATGCTAGGTTCAGGAATTAACCCTGAGTCATTCAAACAAGATTACAGTGGATTTTCTCGCGCTGCTGAGATTCAGGCTCAGGGATTGCAGAATCTTGGCGCAAGTATTGGCGGGGCTATTCAGAACTTCGGAGAAGCCAAGAAAGAACAGAAGAAAGTCGATGCTTACAACAAGGCATCTGCCAAGTCTATTGAAGCTGCGATTACTTTAGGTAAATCGTATGGGATTACAGCAGCCGAAGAAACGCTAGCTCCATTCTTACAATCATATAACGATCCTAATCTTAGCCCTATCGAGAAAGCTGCATTGCTGGATGAAGGCAAGGCGATGATTCCTAACGTGTTTGGTCGATTTGATAAGAGTCAGGCAATGGCTATTCAAAATGCTCAAAATGCACCGCCACCTGCCCCATCATTTGGTTTTACTGGGACCGAATTAAAGAAAACAGATAAAGGCGACATCTATGTTCTTAAAGGTAATGATGGCAGAGATTATGACCCTGAAACAAAACTTCCAATTTCTAATCTAGGCAATTTTGGGAAAGGGCTTCCACCAGAAGCTTGGTCTGATGGAGCAACTTCCGCTGCTGATTTTATTGATGGAGCATTGTATGATTTTCCAAACTTAGATAGCACTCCTGGATCAATGCCTCCAGTTGGCGATGTAAATCCACTTCTTCCCCCGAAGAATGCTGCAGATGCGGCTGCTATAAATGCTATATTAGCTGGTGGGCAATTAGCTCCACCAGTTGGAGAGCCTCCAGCAAGCATTGCGCTACCTCAGCAAGAGCCACAATATACTCCTAGATATATTGCGACAGATGAAGTAAAAGCAAAAGAAGGTCAAGTAATGTCTAAAAAAGAAGTTAGCGAACTAATTCAACAAGGATATAAGATAAGCGGCACTCCATTAGAAAATAATCAAATCTTTGTTACTGATATTCAATCTTTAGCTCCTCAGCAAGGACAAGAGATAATTACCAATGCTGATGGAACAACAATTCGTTCTATTGCTCTTGGCAGTAAAGCCATTCAAGCACAAAAAGCTGAAGATGCCAAAGTTGATAAAGCTATGGGTCTTATGCAGGACCTTAATTTGCTTGAGAAAGCTTCAGAGTCAATGACTCCTGGAGTTCTTGGAGCAGCTGGTCGCATGGTTGCTGAACAAATTCCTGCCACTCAACAAGCTGAAACCAAAGATATTATTGATCGAGTTAATTCTACGCTTACGCTCTCTGGCATTCAAGAAATGAGAGCAAATAATCCTACTGGGGCAGCACTTGGCTCTGTGTCTGATAAAGACATGGGAGTCTTGAGGTCCTCTGTAACAGCCCTTAGAAACGCCCAAAGCCCAGCAGCATTTAAGCGTGAATTAGTCAGATTGAAAAATCTTCAACATGATCTTATTTATGGATCAGAACGAGTGCTTAAATCTAAGCTAGATAAAGGTGAAATTACGCAATCACAATTTAGTCAAGCTATGGCAAATGCTCCTGTTGAGTATTTGGATGAACAAGGTGAAGTTAGATTAAGAACTACGCCAACAGCTACTCCAGTTGCTGATTCACTAAAAGCTCTTGAAGAGAAATATTCCACACAGAAAAAATAAATGAGTGAAATTAAAAGATCAAAAGAAGTTGTTAATTCTGAACTTCAACGAGTATTTAATGTTGGCAAAGTAATTGCTAAACAAATTGATGAATTGTCTGGTGATAAAAATGCAGAGAAACGTCAACTTTTACTTGATGACTTAAGAGAAGCAACTAAATTAGAAGAGTCTCTTAATAATGAATTTGCACAACTTGCAGAACAAGAAAAAAAGCCAGAATTAGAAAGAATTCAAGCAATCGGTGAAGAGCTTCGTGCGCCAATTATAACTCCTACGCCTAACTACATGGGCATGGGTGGGAGAGGTGGTATTGGTGTGCCTACGCCAATGTATAATATGCCTTCTGTTGAGCAGCAACAAGCAAGAAAACGTGAGCTTATTGGTGAGCGTTTTAACTTGCCACCAAGCAAAGGTGCTGAAGCTGAAAAGCTACCAACTTCTTTAATGGCACAATTAGAAACGCTTTATGACCCAACAAGTAAAGCGCAACTTCTGAAAAATTACTTTGGAGAAGGAAATGTAAGACCAATAGATGTTGCTGGGAATACTGAGTTCTTGATTACTCAACCTGATGGAAGTGTAAAAACTACATTGAACAAGGGAGTTGCAGAACTTGCAGGAGTAGCCGCTGAGATTCCTTCTACAGCAGCAGAGATTGCAACATTTTTAGGAACACTTGGGGTAACAAAAAGTCCTTTCGCGGCAGTAGGATTATCATCTGCTGCTGGTGCGGGAACAGGTGCGCTTATAGATGAAGGATTAAGATATGCTTATGGTCTTAAACCTGATATTGGTGGAACAATCGCAAGACGTGGAACTCAAGCTGTAATTGGTGCTGGCATTGGTGGCGTTACTGATGTAGCTATTCCAGCATTTAGAGCATCAAGAATAGGTGACGAGTTTGTTAATGAGTTTGCTAAAAACCTTGAGAGATCAGCAGAAAGCTTGATGGTTAGAGAGCAAAGATTGGCAGCTAAACAAGGTCGAGTAGCTGGTGAAGTAAATATCCCACTTGGTGCTAAACTAGCTGGCCCAGTAGGGTTAGAGGTTCAGTCTGAACTTGCTGGAAGATACCCAAAGTCTAATATCGCATCGTCTGCCCGCAAAACTCAAGAAACCTTGCTGCGGCTATCAGACGACTGGAGATCAAACATTCCAGCAAATCCAAACAACTATGCAGATATTGCATTGCAGAAAGAAGAGCAAAAAAAAGCTCAAGAATTGCTAAAATAGAAAGAATCATTAGAAATTCAACTGCAGCAAATTTAATCCTAAGCCTTACTGCAAC
>Ga0209550_10002720_pt1 | contig 16988 bp, 7 predicted proteins | sample LauGreSuBDMM15SN_2_FD_187567 | JGI IMG/M metagenome (GOLD analysis project Ga0209550, IMG submission 187567) | Freshwater lake microbial communities from Lake Michigan, USA - Su13.BD.MM15.SN (SPAdes) (version 5) | ecosystem: Environmental > Aquatic > Freshwater > Lake | place: Lake Michigan, USA...
GCCCTAGCGATGAGACTCGCGGCAACGAGTTCGAAGCTGAACGCGGCCTACCGGAGTGCGCCATGGCAGCGCCTGGTTTTTGTCGATCCCGGGCCGCCAAGGCCGTCGAAGGAGCAGATTTTGGGGCTGGTCCGCAGTGCTGTCCATTCTGTCAAGGACCTGCGGCTGCGCCTCGTCACCGCAGGCGCCCGCTGCTGGGACGGGGCCGAGCTGGCCGAGCTGTTGCACGGCAAGGCGAGCTCTCTACAGCGGATCGAGCTCACGCATGCGTACGGCATATCCGATGAGACCGTCTGCTTGCTTGCGGCCTGCGAGTCGTTGCAGAGCGTGGTGCTGCAGTGCTCGGGGACGCACCGTCTCAGCGAGCGCGCACTGCGAGCGCTGCTGGCACAGCCGAGCCTGCGCGAGCTGCGGGTGATGGCCCCTGGGGTGCGGCTGAGCGACGAGGGCATGGCGGCCCTCTTCACAGAGGCACGGCGAGGCACCCTCACGCACGCGCATATCGGTAGCGACGCCCCGGCCAACGCGCTGCTCACGCGAGGCGAGGTGGCCCTGGCATTGGAATGGGCGAGCCCGGCCGTGTGTGCCCATTTGGCGGCGTGCCCCTGCCTCGAGCGCGTGACAATTGACACAGACCTACCGTCGTTGCGTGAGCTGCTCGCCGGGGCCCCTCTGCTGCCGTTACTCGCGCTCGAGGTGAGGCTCTGGTGTCCCTCGACGCAGATCTTGGCCGACTGCCTGCGCGCCTTCACCCCGCCGCCCGCGACGCTGGTCTCGCTCGTCATTCGACTGCATGGCGAGCCAACCGGGGGTGGTGGCGGCGACGGCGACGGTCACGATGGCAGACGCACGCTGCGCTCGCTCGTGCAGTCGATGCTCCATCAGGCGAAGCAGGCGGCCCCTCTCGTGACCGGGGCGAGCGAGGCCGAGGCCGAGGGCGCGCAGCCGCTGCATCTCATGCTGCACTTGCCGCGCCACCTGGTCCGCTGGTCCACCGCCGATCTGGAGCTGCCAGGTGTGAACGTGCAGATGGGGCCTATCTCGAGTTGTCCTTCGAGAACGTGTTTGTCTTCCATGCCCATGCTTTTAATATTGCCCTACTCTTAGCGGTTGACCCCCCTACCGCTCAAGAGGCTCAGACGAAACCGGGCGCCCAGTGGGAGGCGCAGATGGACATGAAGTACATGCCAGATGCAGATGTACAGATGGTCTCCATCGAGCTGTCCATCGGAAAGGTTGGGCTTCAGAGGTGAGTTTGAGAGGACTGATGCACCCAACACGCCCGTTTAGGTACTTCTAGTACTATAGATGACTATAGATACTCTTGTGAGTTGTGTGGTGTAGGCTGTAGCTCTGTAGTGGGCGGACGCGGTGAATCAAACCGGGGACGTTATTCCCAAAAGTAACTGAGTTCGAGTCGTCGCGCTAGCCGATAGTGCACTATGATAGTCGCTCCGCTCTCTAAGCTGTCTCTATAGTGCTTAGTCACCCGCGGACGACGGCGTGGACGGTGGAGACGCGGTAGTGGAGACGTGTGAGGAGGAAGTCTCCGTTTAGCGGCCCGTGGCGGTCGACGAGCCGTTTTCTCTTTAGTCTTTTCAACCGCTCGTAGTACGGTCGCTCGCCCTCGCGCCCCGGGCACCAGGTGCCGTCACGGACACGGTACGCGGTAATAACACCGCCTAATGTGAGGAGGAAGTTAGTACAGTGGACTGTGTCCACCGGCACGGCGCTTGATGTAACCTTACGTGCATGCCGACCGGGGTGACCAACGGGGATAGCGGGATACCGATTCGGCAGCAGTGCCTTCACTGCTCGAAAACCACGTACACCACGTCGGCAAGCTGCCCCTGCGCGTCCCAGTGCGCTTCGATCGTGTATAGAATGCGCGCTTTCGTCGAGCCGTCGCTCTTGGGCCACCATGCGGCGGCGCTGCTAAACGGCTCGTCAGCGACTCGCTTCCTCGGCGAGACGATGGCGACTCCGTCGGGACACAGGAGCAAGACATCAGATGCACCGACGTTCGCCATTCTGGTGCTTTCCCACCCCATGCTCGAGATCTCGCGCTGCACGAGATTGGCGCGGATAGCGTGGCCACGGCCCGCGCTGCTTCGGACGCTGATCCCCGCCTCGGCCAGCGCCGCGGCAAGGCCTGCACTGTCCGACGCGGCCGCATCGGTGCCATCTGACCAGAAGTCGCTTGGGTAGCTGGGGAAGGGCTTGCGTGCATCCTCGCGAATAGTCGAGAGCTGCACGAGATCGCCCGCAGCGGAGTGGATGGCGCCTACACTCATACGGAGGTCCTCGCCATGGTGCAGGAAGAGCTCGACGGCGCATGGCTGCTGGCCAACGACCGAGCGCTTCATGCACCACGCGGCGGGTCCACGCGCAGGCAGGAGGAGCGTCGTCATATCCGCCGAGGACGGGTGCGTCAGCCCGTCGGCTGCGCTGTGCTCAGCCTCGGTGATGCGCCAAGGACCGCAGCGGGGACCCTCGCTCACCGTGCCGCGCTCATCACCGTAGTGATACACGACACCCATGTCGATGGCGTCGTCAGTCACAGGGGTGAAGGTCCTCTCGGCGCGGAAGCACTCTTTGAGCGTTCCATCGGGCAGCCAGCGGCACCAGAGTGCATGCCAGCGGCGAGCCGTCGTGCGGTAGAGGAAGTTGCTGAAGTGCGCGCGCTTTAGCTCCTGCACATCCGCCATGCGGCGCGGTGTGAAGGCATTCTCTGCGCGGAAAAAAGTTCATGTTTGCTCCAATTACACTGAAACAGAAAACAAAGGGCGTGCCGGGACGCACGATGTCACCTTGCGTTTCCGGCGTGATGAGCTCACTCGACATGTGAAATTGACGAGACTCGAACGTGCGTCCCCCCGATAGCCCGTCTAGGCGGTCCCGCCCCTAGGGTGTTCTTGCTGCTGTGCTGCGCCGATGCCGAGCTTTGCCGCACCACCATCCGGGCCGACATGTGCCTTCCGACCGTTTCGCCTGCGCACAGAGGCGCGCACCAACCCACTCGGCGTGCAGACGGGGCGGCCGCGGCTCTCTTGGGCGCTCGAGGCGGCGACCAGCCCTCCCGCCCGCGACGCCCGGCAGCACAGCTATCGCATCGAGTGCTTTGCTTCACAAAACGCCACCAAATTGCTCTGGGACAGTGGTCGCATCGAGAGCGCGGAGACGCTGCACGTGCCGTACGATGGGCCCCGGCTCACCTCCTCACAGCGAGTCTACTGGCGTGTGACAAGCTGGGACCGCCTGCCCGCTGTTGTGAAGGCGAGCGAGGCCACGAGCGGAGCCGTGCCCAATGCGGTGCCCGACTGCGAGCCCTCGCCTCTCGCGTGGTTTGAGACGGCCCTTCTCGACACGGCCGCCTGGCACGGCGCTGAGTGGATCGCGCGATATGCCGATATGCCGAACGTATCCGAGTGCGATCTGTACGCACAGAGCCCGCGCAATCAGGCGCCACGCTTCCGACTCGAAGTGGAGGTGCCCACCACGGCGGTCGGAGTTCGTGCGTATGTGGGCGGGCTCGGCTACCATCGGCTCTTCGTGGACGGGAAGCGCGCGGGAGAGAGTGAGCTTGACCCGGGCTGGACGGCCGTTGAGAAGACGGTCCTGTACACATGCTTCGACTTGAGCGCCCTGATGACGGCCGGCGCGCGGCACGCCGTCGGGCTCGAGCTGGGCAACGGCTGGTGGAATCCGCTGCCGTTGCGCATGTGGGGCCATCTGAACTTGCGCGAGAAGCTCCTCGGTCGAGTGAACGGCACCCGGGAGCCCCTTGTGCGCGCTCTGTTCGTGGCCATCAATGCGGACGGCACCTCGACGCCGATGGCTTACACGAGTGCCAAGGACGGCCTGTGGAAGACGGGCGGCTCGCCGACGACCTTCAACAACATCTACCTCGGGGAGAAGTTCGACGCGCGCGCGGCCGAGGTGAGCGCTGGCTGGGCTCAGCTCGGCTTCGATGCGAGCGGCTGGGGCTCGCCCGTCGTTTCGGCCGAAGCGGCAAACCTCGGGCAGCTCGTCGCGCAGCCGATGCCGCCCGTCCGACGCCAGGAGACGCTTGCCGCGCGTGTCGTACAGAGGAGCACCGGCGCGGAGCCCTCAGGCAACACCGAGGACGTTGTGCTGCTCGACGTCGGGCGTAACATCGCCGGGGGCTGCACTTACCGGCTCTCGGGACCGGCGGGCAGTGTGGTGAGGATGCGCTACGGTGAGCTGCTCGGACCCGACGGGAAGCTCAACGTGATGACCTCCGTCGCGGGACAGATCAAGGGTCCCAACCCTAACGCACCCTGCCAGCCGCCGCTCGCCTACCAAGCTGATGAGCTCACTCTCTCGGGGAGAGCCGGTGGCGACGAATGGAGCAGTGGCGCGTACTCGTGGCATGGCTTTCAGTTCGTCGAGGTACACCTTCCCGAGGGTGTGAAGCTCGAGGGCGATGTGCACTGCTACCCGATGCGCACGGATGTCGAACTCGTGGCCAACGTGTCGACCTCCTCGCCTGCGCTCGATCGGCTGCACGTGCTCAATCGAAACACCTTTGACGCCAACATGATGAGCGTGCAGAGTGACTGCCCGCACCGCGAGCGCTTCGGGTACGGTGGCGACGCCCTGGGCTGCGGCGAGGCCGGGCTCTCAATCTACGACTGGGAAGCGTTCTACACGAAGCGCGTCCGCGACTTCAACGACGCGCAGCGCCAGGCCACTGATGCGAGCGGTGAGCTCATTGTCGGCTTCACCGAGACGGCGCCTTTTGTGGGCATCTCGGATCGGGGCATCGGGCCCGCAGGGTCGGGCCCGATTGGCTGGCAGTCCTACCAGCCCGAGGCGCTGCTCTGGCTGTACAAGTATTACGGGGCGGTGGACATCTTGCACGAAGCGTTCAACGCGACGCATGCATTCGTGCGCATGCTCGATGAGGCGGGAACGGCCGTCGAGGGCGGCCTCGGCGATTGGATGCCCGTGGACGAGACCTCGACTGCGTTCACCGGCCTTGGCTTCCAGCGAATGAGCTACCTTGCCTTTGCCAACATCAGCTCGATCGTGGGAGCCCCGGCGCTCGAGGACGAGTACAATGCCAAGGCGAAGGCCGTGGCGCGGACGCTGAACGCACGATTCCTTGATGAGAGCACCGGCGTCTATCGCACGGCGGCAGCTGCAGGCGGGGCTCGGAATGACACGCAGTGCGGGCAGGGCATGGCCCTCTTCACGCAGCTGTGCCCCGATGCAGCCGCCTGCGAGCTCGCGCACCAGGTGCTCGTCGACAATGCGCGGCACGCGACAGCGTACCTGCCCAACGCCTGCGAGGGGAGCCAAGCGCTCCCGCGATGCGCAGACGCCAAGGGCGGGGCGGGTGCGCACCTGACGGCGGGCCTGTTTGGCATCAAATGGGTGCTGATGAGCCTGGCCGATGGCGGGGAGAATGATCTCGTGATGGAGATGCTCACGCAGCAGACGTACCCCTCGTATGGATGGATGCTCAACAATCCCTTTGGGAATGCGACCACGCTATGGGAATCTTGGTTCTTTTCCGACAACACCTTCTCGCACAACCACCCAATGTTCGCGTCGAGCGAGGTGTGGCTGCTTCAGAGCGTAGCCGGCATTCAGCCCCACCCGGAGGCGAAAGGCATGGATCGGGTGCTCATCAAGCCGGCGCCGCCGACGAAACTCGATGCATGCCAGGCGGCCTTTATGACCCCGCGAGGGCGTATTGCAGTCTCTTGGAGGCGTCTGAGCCACAGCGGCGACAAGGGCGAGGAGGTGCACGACTGCGGCAGGGCCCGAGCGCCATTCGCGCTCAATGTGAGCATCCCGCCGAATGTGGTCGCCACTGTCCACGTGCCAAGCGCCTCCTGGTCTGTGCACGAGCTCGGCGGGCTCGATGTGGCCGGTGGCCGACGAATCACGTCATCGCGTCGCCGAGCCGTCCTCCCTGAGGGCTGTGCCGCGGGCGGCGGCGTGGCGCGCTCGGTGGTGCTCGATATTGGGAGCGGGGAGTACGCGTTCGAGACGGAGGTGTGGTTGTAACAAGTACAAGTACACCACGCGACGGATCGAGAAGGACTGCTATTAGAAAGTGCTATTAGAATTTCTCATGCGACACGCAGCTTTGACGAAACTCAATCTTTGGGGTTGTCTTCACGCAACACAGCACACGCGGCAAGAATGGAAGCAGCACATTGAAAGCAGCAGTTGGTCATCGGCAATGGCGTTGGTCTTGGCCACTTGGTCGCTCACTTTTGCCACCTCGCTAATCAGCTCACAAACAGGGAGCAGATGTATTTTTGCGTCCATCAACAAGCCAACGATGCTCCCTAAGCTGTCAGCACAGCGCCACTTGAATGCGGTGATCATGGGCGGCTTCGGAGGAGGAGGATCAAAGGGGACACAAGAGAGGAAGGCTAAGACGCCCAAGCCTGGCGATATCACAGCCAAACAGAGCTGGGAGCTCTTTAGACAGTTACGTGACTCCGACAAAGTGCAAGCAACAACAGTCTTCGCTCGTTTGCCGGACGACGATGCCAAATGGTTGAACGTTGGTGGCGTAATTGTCGAGGCACCGGGAAACCGCCAGCAGGCGGTCAACCAGAACAAGCGGCTCATACTGGAGCACGCGGCGAGGCTGCATCCCAGGCTGGCCTTGCGGTCCCGTGAGCTTGTGTGCGGCTACATCGAAACCGGTGAGGCACCCGGCGAGGTCGTTTACCTCACAAAGTGTGATGTGCCACCCGAGCTTCGTTCTGGCTTCCAGGGGCTGCCGGACATCAAATCAGGAATGTACATGATCCAGGGCGGGATCAAAGCTCGCTGACATGCACAAGTTTCCGAGCTGCTGTGAAGCAACGGAATCGAATGGTTTATAGAGTAAATAAGGCGATCTCTCCAGGTGGCCACCAACCAGAAACACGGTTACCAACCTCTTACGGTCGGGCCCTCTTAGTGTGTGTGGTCACCTTGTCGCTCTGACCCAAATAGAACGCGGTTATCGCGCGTTCGGACTTGAACGGGCACGAGACCCGGCGAACGCCCCGCGGCCGGCCGATCTTAACGAAATCATCGCGGTTCATCGCGGATGCCAGATCGAACGATGCATCTTCCATCATCCATGCCCCCGGCCCCTGGACTACCATCAGAGGCATGTTTACTTACTTGCTAACTTACCCCCCGGGGGCGGGCGCGGCCAGGCCCGGGTCGGGTTCGATCCCGGCCTCGCTTGGACCTTGCGTACAGCAACGCCCGAGGCCGCGTGGACCCGCGAGCGACGTTTCTGATTATTGATCGCGACGGCGATCCGCCGATCCGCCGCGCGGCGTCGGTTCGGGATCGGGTTATGACATATGACTGGCGTCCGTTCGTACCCGGCTGTACCGGCTGAATGTGTAGTATGTGTAGCACCCGGGTTTAGCCGTTTAATTTAGAATCCTCTCGCCTCCGTCTCCAACAGGCTCGGTCCCGTTTCTCCGGACTCCGGTCGCGGTCCCAGGGCTGTCCCAGGGACGGAGGGACCCGGGGGCCGCCCGCCACGGGCCACGCGGCAGCCGCGCGTGGCTGCCCCGGTCCGACTCGCCCGTGGTTCCGTGCGTTTTGGTTATCATCATCAACAACATTCTACATTGTTTCTGACCACTGGCACTGTCGGCCGCGGAGCGGTGGACCACAGGTCCACAGCAGACAGCGAGAACCGCAAGATCCAAGAAGTAGTGGGCTCTCCAAATAATAATAAAAATCAAAACTCTAAACTGTGCTCCCCGACCCGCCGCCGCGGCGATATCGACCGTTATGCTTATGGGGGCGCTAACGTGCGTTTTGGGGCCCTAACACATTAGCGTGCTGGAGGGCGTCTCTAGACTACCCTGCGAACCGGGCTTTCCTGTCGCCGCCGCCGCTCGAGCCGCCGCCATGAGCCTTCTTCAACACAGAAGAGCCGCCTCCGAAAGCGGGGCTCCCAAAGCGGGGCTCCCCAAAATGGGACTCGCCCCCCATGGGCCCGAGGCCAGCCTGCAGCCTGTCGAGCTCCGACTTGAAGGCGCTCTGGCTCTCGTGCAGCATGGCAAAGGAGCCGCCCACCTGTTGGGTGTCGAGCCCGCCGACCAGGTACGCGTGGCGCAGGATCATCTCGATGGTGGCGCGCTCCTTGGGTCGCTTGACCAGAATCTTGGCCAGTAGGTGCTGCGCCTGCGTGTCAGCAATGCGCGCCATCGGCAGCTCGAGAGGCGTCGACGAGGCGAGCACCTGCAGCGCCACGTCATCCGAGCAGCCCGCGAAGAAGGGCTCGTTGGTGAAGAGCTCGAACGCAATGAGCCCGACCGCCCAGATGTCCATCGCCACGGACGCTCGCAACGGCTTGCCGTTGGGCAGCTTCAGTGGTGCCTCGAGCTGGCGGAGCTCGTCCTTGTTGAAGTCACCCACGTCGCCCGCGGTGTTCACCACCGACGAGGCCTGCGCCACTGCGCGCGCGAGGGTGGGGCTCTCGGAGAGGAGGGCCCCCTTGCCTAAATTGGGTCCCCACTGGTCCGAGGTGGCGTCTACCGGTCCGCGCGCGCGGGAGTACTCGAGGGGCGGCAGCGCGCCCAGTCGCATCGTCTCGAGAGCCGCGGACGCGAGCTCGGGCGCGGCGTAGAAGGGCGTGAGCTTGAAGTGCACCGTGTCACCATTCTTTCGCAGGCACTCGAGGTCGATCAACTTGAAGGTGAGCAGCGAGCCGAAGATGACAATGTTGGCCGGCTTGAGGTCGACGAGCACGAAGCCGCGCGAGTGGACGAAGTCGACCGCGAGGCACAGGCGCTCGAGAACGTGCTTGCGCTCGACCGGCTGCAGCTGCCCCTCAGCGAGAAGCTCGGCGAGGGAGCAACTGCCGCCCTCGAGCACCACGGCTGACGGTGCGTCCTCCTCATCGAACGCGTCCAGGAAGCGTACGATGTACTCGGACTGCATCGCGCGCAGCAGCTTCATCTCGCGCGCAAAGTACGTGCGGCTCGAGTGCACCTTGACGGCGATCGGCTGTCCCGTCTTGACATCCTCGCCCAACACAACGCGCGCCGAGCCGCCGATGTACGTCTTCCCATTGAGCAGGTAGCGGCCGCGGTACACTTGGCCAGCCACGACGAATCCATGTGTCTGCGCCCCCTGAGTCCGGCCATCCACGTCCTCTGTCCTCCGGCTTGAGGTGGCGTCGGCGGCGCTGCTCGATCCGGCCGCCGCGGTGCTCTTGACCTTCATGGCAGTGGCGGCGGCCGCCGCGAGCGCGGCCGCCGCTCCGCCAGCCTTGATTGCGGTGCTACCGCCGCCGCCCTTTTCGCTCATCTGCTGCAGCTTATGCTTGTGAATAGCGACCGTGAGCTTGCGCCGCGCGCCAAGCGCCGTCACACCCATGTCCTTCAGGTCGGCGTCGGAGAGCGTGAGTAACGAATCGACGTCCACTTCCTGTCGAAGGAAGAGGCGCGTGTACTTATTCATATCGAGCTCCTGCAGCAAGGACACAAGCTGTGAAGCACGCGTCGCGTCGAGTCCTCGCCCGTCCGTGCGCCCGAATTCCGCGCCCATTTCCGCAGCAAAGAGCCCCGCCGCCGCCGCGTCGAGGGTCGAGGGCGCCTTCTTGAGTACGCCCGTGGAGGCGACCTCCCCGGGCGCGTGGCCCGTGTCAAGCAGCGACATGTGGCCGTCACCACCCACGCCGCCGAAGACGAAGATCTTGCCCTTGCGCGTCGAGACGGTATGCCGGTACGCGGGCGGTGGGCGCCGCCCCGCGTACTTGGGCATCGAGAACGTGCGTGCCTGCAGGTCCATGACCACCAGGTCGTTGCGCGCGCCCGCCGCGTAGCCCGTGACGAACCCCCTTCCGAAGAGGTACGAGGCGAGCGAGTCGGGCACGCCACCCGTGGTGCCGCCGAAGATGAGTAGCCTGTGGTCGATGGCCACAGCGCCGTGCCCGAAGAGGGGCAGAGGGCGCGGCCCTTCCCAGAGGAAGCTGCCAATGTTCGTCCAGCTCATGTTGACGGTGTCGAACGCGACGAGCTGGTTTAACGCCAGCTCGTTGAAGCTGCCGCCGTAGACGACCATGACATGACCCACGAGAGTGGCCGAGTGAAGCACGCACGGGGCGGGCGGCTGGCCCACCGTGTGCGGGCGTATCCACACGAGGATGCCCGTGTCGAGCGCCACAAGCTCGTTCCAGTACTGCCGTTGGCCATACCCTCCAAAGACGAACATCTTGCTGTCGTGAAGGACCGCAGTATGTCCCACGCGTGCCGATGGCTGGGAACCAGAGGTGGTCGGGCGCGACCAGAGCATGTTGAGCGTGTCGATCACACTGAAGGCCGCGTGCGCTGCCTTGCCGTCGCCGCCTCCCCACACGATGAGCTCCGAGCCCAAGACCACCGCCGAGTGGCCCACGAGCGCATCGGGCGGCGTGCCGTACATAGGAGGGCGCGTCCACGTCTGCAGATTCGGGTCCAGCACGTATAGGTCGTTGTGCGCGACGCCCTGCGACGCGCCGCCGAGCACGTACAGCCGCGCGCCGATGAAATTGCTCGTGTGGCCCACGCGGCAGTCGGGCGGCTTGCCCGCGTACGAGGGTGTGAACCACGTCACGTACACGAGCACGTGAAGATCACGTAGCGAGGTGCGGCCGTCAGAGCCGCCGAAGATGTAGAGATCGGTGCCCACGCGCGTCGCCGTGGCGCCCATGCGCGCAGGCGGCGAGGTGCCGTCGAGAATGGGCATCGACCAGCAGTAGGTGTGCGTGTTGAGCATCGCAACCGTCGAGAGCGGCTTGCCACCCGCAATGCCCATCAGCATGAACACGTACGTGTCGAGGACCACGAGCGAGGGACGCGCGCGAGAGAGCGGTGGCTTGCCGCTCGTCGGCTGCGGCACCCAGCGCAGGGTGTTGCCGCTCGCGCCTTCGCGGTAGCGCAGCGCGTACAGCGTGCCGAAGGTGTCGTGAGCGTCCGCTGCGAAGACCTGCCAACATCGTCGGGCAGAGTGACGGAAGAAGCGTCAGCAGGGAGCCTGGTGGACGATCGGGGTGGGGGGTGCGGCCGAGACGAGGGGCGGCGGCCATGGGCGCGAAGAAAGGGGCATTCTCGCGGCTAGGGCTCATGAGGCAGAGGCATACGAGTAGGCACGCGAGCAAGGGCGCCTCCGCAGCGTCGTCGATGAGGACGGTCGCATGGCGGTTGCCGAGGATCGGCGGCTCGCCCAGGACGGGAGGGTGAGTCCAGGTGAGCTGCTCGCCGACCTCGAGCACGTGCAGGTCTGAGAGTGCCTGGCGCGAGTTGTGCCCGCCCAGAATGAAGAGGCGCGGTGCATGGGCGGCATCCACAGTGACACAGGTGTGCCCGAAACGCGAGTCGGGCACCACACCGGCCACGATCGGCGTACTCCAATCCATGCTGACCGTGTCGAGCACATGGACATCGATGCCGCCACCGATGCCGCCCCAAATGTACAGGTTACGGTCGACGACTGCGCTAGTGTGGCGCGAGCGCATCGGAGGCGCAACGCCGGTGCACGGCGGCTGCGACCACGAATGGTCGCGAACATCGAAAACATGAAGATCGCCGTAGAGATCCGATTTATCGCCGCCGCCGAAGATGAAGATGCGCGATTCGATGAGATTGGCAGTGTGACCGTTGCGAGCTGCTGGCGCCGTGCCGCTGCGATCCGGATTCATCCACGTTAGTGCGTGCGTGGTCTCCTGTTCGGCCTCTTTGCCAATATCGGCCTCATTGACGCCGAGGAGGTTTTTCAAGTAGCCCATCATCTTTCACAATGTTGTGCCAGGGCGCTCCGGGCCGCTGGACTGGGGAGGGTTTTGGCGACCGCATAGGCGCGATTTTCACGATGCGATGTGTGTGAATAGATGTGGGAATGAGTTTGTAGAAATCAGGGTTCGAGGATTATGTGCAAATCCCTCCCCAATACTCCTTTGGGTGAAACTTGGTGTGATGTGTATGAATGGTCGGGAATCAAGCTCCCATCGCGGCCAACACCGCCGAGACCTGCTGTTTACTCGCCAACAACCGCAGCCGTGCACGCGTCTGGCCATCTGCCTCGACGGCACTCACACAGCACGCGACGAGGGCTTCGTCGGAGCCCTCTCGGCCATCGTCAGAGCCGAGCAGGCACACGCTCTCGTGGAGACCACGCGGCAGCCCGAGCGCCTCGCCGCGCACGTGGCACTCCAAGACGGCCACCAGCTCGGCCCACGGAAGCTTGGCGACGCAACGGGGCGGCAGAGCGGGCAGCAGCAGCGCCGCGCCGTCCTGCACGAGCTGGTACTTGCCGCCCGGGAAGCGTACAAAGACGCGGGCGCCCGCACACACCGGACGGAATGCGGGGCGTGCGTCGGCAAGCACCGCAGCCGTGGTCTCGCTGAGAACCACGATCGTCCGTGGCGCATGTGGCTCGGCGGCCACGCGCTCGTCGTCGTCGTCCTTCTCATCCAGTGCGCCATCCTCATCCCCATCGTCGTCATAGCCGCCACCCCCGTTGCGAGCTACTGCGTGAGAGTCGTCGGCATGCAGCCGACGCCCGATGACACGTACAAACGTGTGGTGCTCGGCCGCACTCAGCCCAAGGCTCGAGGTGAGCATGCGACAAGCCTCGGGCGACACCGGCCGGTACTGGCGGCCGGCGCTCGGCGGCGAGAGCGCTCGCGACGGCGCTCGCGGCGGCCTCGGCGCGGACGTGCATCGTCGGATGAGTGCTACGAAGAAGCCGCCAGAGTCGTGCAGGTGGGGCACGAGGCGCATGCAGCGCGGCAGCACGCTGAGGATGGCGTCGGCCCCCTCGGCGGACCCGGCGGGGGGCCACATCGTCGCGCGGAAGCAGCGGCGCAGGCCCTTGCTCACGCGCTTGCGCTGCGACTGCCCAAAGGAGTGCAGCCGCCGCATTCGGTCGTCGAAGACTGCCCACGTCGTCAGTCCAGGCCTCCGCTGCAGCTCGGGAAGGAGGTGTGCAGTCGGAAGCAGCTCCAACTCGCCGGAACTCCTCTGAAGCAGCGCGACGACGACGGCCTCATTCTCGAGCGGGTTGAGGGAGCACGTGGAGTAGGCCATCACGCCGCCGGGCGCGAGCAGGTGTGCCGCGCGCAGCGCCAGCTGCAGCTGGAGGGAATGGAGCTGGCGACCAAGGTGGGGCGACCAATAACGCCACAGCTCGGGCGCCTTGCGGATCGCGCCGTCGCCCGTGCAAGGAACGTCGCACACGATCCGGTCGTAGCCGCGCCGCGCCGCCCCGTCGCCGCAGCCTGCGCCGATCAGCGAAGGCAGCGCCTGCGCCCTGTGTGTTACAACCGCAAGCCGAGAAGACGCTAGACCGAGCGCGCGGCATCGCTTGGAGAGCGTGAATGCGCGCACAGGCTTCATGTCATTGGCGACGACAGCACCGGCACCCGATACAAGCTCGAGCAGTTGGGTCGTCTTCGAGCCCGGCGAGGCGCAGCAATCGAGGCACAGGTGGTGTGGCTGCACATCGAGGAGTGCCACCGGCACCATCGACACGAGTTCCTGCCGCTGCGCTGCGCCCACGGCGCACGCACCGCCCAGCCACTTGTGGATCTCGCGCGTCACCGTGCTCTCGCGTGCGGAGAGCGTCGCGCGGTCGTAGGGAAGCTGCCACGCACCGGCCACGGGCAGCGGTGTTGTGTGGCAGCCGGGGAAGCTCTCACGCAACTGGCGCCACTGCTCACGGTAGCCACTAACCGTCCTGGCGCTGCCCGGATACGCGCTGAAGCGGAAGGTCACTGGTAGTGGCCGGTGCAACGCGGCAAGCAGTGCGTCCCACTCGGAAGGTGGCACGATCCCTTGAGCCTTGTAGTATGCCTCAAACGCGGCCGTGGAGTGCACCTCGTCAGCCAACGGCGCTTGATGGGTGTGCTCAGCCGCTTCAGCAAGCTGCCGCGCTGCCATTTGCCGGCGACGCGTCGCATGCGTTGGCGTGTGCCGCTTCTTGCGCTTCGCCAATTTCGTGTCGACGCCCATTCAAAGAAACACACGCAGCAGAGAGGGGACGAGGGTCTTCAGGGGTCCTTGGCATTGAGCCAAACTCGCGACTGTTTCATGAACGACCTTTTAGCCACGTGTCTCAAAGCCAAAGGTACATGTAGTGAATCGTGATCATGTATACCAAATTACTAGATGTTTTGCTGATTGCGGATGCAATCGTGGGGCTTCCTCTCCAAGCGCTTTTCGACTCGGAGTTGGCCCTGAACGTGAAGCTTTTGAGTGTCGCTTCCGAGCCATGTCCTCCAAGAAGGACACCGCCAATCTCGGCATCGGCGAGGAGCAGCTCCTCGTCATCGGCCTGTGTATCCTCGGCGGCGTTGTGGCGACGGTGCTTCTCGTCGTGCTCTTCGACTGGCTGTACCGCCGGAATGCGCCGCCGGTGGTGCGAATCGAACTAGATGTTGAGAGCGCTGGCGCGCCGCAGGACGACTCCGTCCATGAGGACACCTCGGCTGGCAAGGTCAGCAGCAGCATGAAACCCGGCCCAAGCGGCATCGGAGACCAGATGTCTTCGCCGGACGCATACGCGTTCAGCAAGCTGGGCACACCGGACGTGGTGCAGCCCCCCAAGCCAGTGGCCGCTACGCGTGGCGAGAGGCACGGCAGCGGCCATGGAGTCAAGGCCGAGGAGCGGACGCGTCACCGACACCGACACCGACACCGCTCGCGATCGTCCTCGCCGATCGGCGATCATGAGGATGGTCGCGAGCGCGCACTGGAGAAAGGCCAGCCTACGCGTGCACCGTCACGTGAGAAGGTACCTCTGGCGCCGTCGCGGCCGCCGGCACCAGGCCTTCACGGGTCGACGCCTGCCAAAGACGAGGCCGAGCGGCGCCATCGTCCCCGGCGCCACCGGTCGGACGAGGCTGGTGCACCGCCTGTGACGAGTGGGCTTGGCGACGGCAACGGCGAGCGCCGACACCGGAGCCGCCACCGGAGCAGCTCCCCCGAGCCCGCCGAGCGTCGCCATCGCCACGAGCACGATCGCGAGCACACCGGCGGCGGCGGGGACGGTGGCGGCATCGAGGGCGACCGGCGGTCGCGCGAGCGCGAGGTGGGGGGTGAGACCCAGGGGGCTCGGCGGCACCGCTCCTCCCGGCATCTCGCCGAGGCGCCCAATACGGCGCCCATAGCATCCGTACCACTTGAGCGAACTCCGGTGGCGGCTCGCGCCCATCGCCATCATCATCGCGATGGCTATCACGGCACGACGGAGGCACCCCCGCCGCGGCTGCGTGAAAGCCACCGCGAGGGCGGCCACCGCGAGGCGGGTAGAGAATCGCACGGCCGTGGGAATAGCCGGCACCCACGTACCAGCTCGTCATCGCCCGACGATCGGCAGCACCGGAGCCGGCACCGCAGCCATCAGGACGGAAATCACGACAGTGCGTCGCCCAGCCGCAGCCACCATCATCACGAGACGAGGCAGCGAATCTGAGGCCGTGGAAGATACGCTCATATTTTGGTTGAGGTCGGTCGAACCTAATTCCTTGCACTTCTAGCGTCGACGGCGGAGCACCTCAGACCCTACTCAGACCCTACTAGAAATTGTCTATTCTGAAAATTGTATCGACTCTCCGCGTTGCTCTCGTGCTACCGCCCTCTCGTCCGCTGCTCTTATACTAATTATACCGCGCGTTCGGCTTCGGGCGGTCTCTCAGCCGTCATAGTTACCGAGTACACAGTCACAGAGGCTTCTCTGGCTTCTTTGCGTTGAGCAGCCACGAGTACCGAAAGTATCGGAGCGACGCGCGCCGCACGTCAGGCTGCACTGGCAAGCACCTCGGATCGGCGTCGGTGCGTGCGGCTGCAACTGCATGCTCCGCTGCCCCACGGAAGCCGCCAAAGTCGTTGGCAAACCAAAGGCAGATACGCGAGAGGTGGAGGACCCGCCCCTCGGCCGTCCAGTGCACGCCCTTGGTCGGGTTGTGGCAAAATTGGCGCATGCGTTCGTGCATCTGCTCCGCAAGGCGCTCGCCCGTGAACGCCGCCGTCGCAAGGTTGGGGCACGACGCCGAAGCGCACACGATGCATGCATGAACATCAGGCTCCGCCCAGCCGGCGCGCAGCAGCTGGTGCTCGATGTGATTGAGGCTGACCGTCTTGCCGCCGAGGCGGCCTGCGGGCAGGTCCCACACGTTCGACTGCGGTGTACTGAGGTCCATAATGCTTCGCAGCGCACCCGCATTGTAATTCTGGATGATGAGGCGTATGCATAGTGCGTTGTATGCATTCAAAAGGAGCGCAAGTTGCTCGGCCGGCGGCAATCCATCGATCTCGGCCACGCCCAATCGCTCAAGGTAGCGCTGGAAGCGCGAATCATTCGCAATGCCGCCGTAGTCGACGAGGCTCACGTCCTCGATGATCTGCTGGCCGTCGATCAAGGTGCCGCCCGTTGTCACATGAGTCTTGAGAACGGCATCCCAATCGCTATGGTCGAAAGTCTCGGCGGCGTGCGCAACGATGTTCGCGAGGCGCTTGCGAATGAGTTTGTGGACCGGTGGGATTAGGCGCGATGCGCCCCAGTATTCGAGGTAGTCGCGCAAAGGCTCAGGCAACCACATTAGCATTAGCATTCGTGTTTGCGGAATTGTTCTTCCAAAAAAGTCCTCATGGGGCCTTCCACAGAGTGCGCGGCAGGTAGAGGTCGACCTCTTGTGGGGACGCTCATCTTCGGACGGACCGAAGCGAACTCTCGATTTCGCTACACATTTCAACACAAAACTCCCAAACAACGTTACTCTTGTGAGCGCGTGCACTCACAACACGCCTCCAGCCTCGTGATTACTCAGATATTCTAACTTCCGTCAGAAGAATTCCGCAAAAAAGACAAAAGAGGGAAGAGGGAGGCCTGGAGGCATAATCGTCGGCCGGCTGGGATGTCGATGAAACCGCGCGCGGACCCAAATGCCAAGCCGGCCGCACCGGGCACGGCGCCTGGTGCCGGCGCACCGCCCGGCGCGGACG
>Ga0209550_10002724_pt1 | contig 16977 bp, 13 predicted proteins | sample LauGreSuBDMM15SN_2_FD_187567 | JGI IMG/M metagenome (GOLD analysis project Ga0209550, IMG submission 187567) | Freshwater lake microbial communities from Lake Michigan, USA - Su13.BD.MM15.SN (SPAdes) (version 5) | ecosystem: Environmental > Aquatic > Freshwater > Lake | place: Lake Michigan...
CGGCCTTGGCGTTGAGAGTGTCAAAAATGGTTTCAACCAGCAGCACATCGCTGCCGCCTTCCACCAAGGCCTCGACCTGCTCGCTGTAGGCCGCGCGCAATTGTTCAAAGCTCACATTGCGTGCGCCCGGGTCGTTCACGTCGGGGCTGATGCTGGCCGTCTTGGGCGTGGGCCCCAGAGCGCCCACCACATAGCGGGGCTTGTCCGGCGTTGAAAATTTGTCGCAGGCCGCGCGCGCCAGTTTGGCCGAGGCCAGGTTCATCTCGCGGGCCAGGTCGGCCATGTCGTAATCGGCCTGGGCCACGGTGGTGGCGCCAAAGGTGTTGGTCTCTATCAGGTCGGCCCCGGCGGCCAGGTAGCCCTCGTGGATGTCGCCAATCACGTCGGGGCGGGTCAGGCTGAGCAACTCGTTGTTGCCCTTGACGTCGCGGTGAAAGTCCTTGAAACGCTCGCCCCGGTACTGCGACTCAGACAGCTTGAAGCGCTGAATCATGGTGCCCATGGCGCCGTCCAAAATGGCAATGCGTTGGGCCAGCAGGGCGGGCAAGGCCTGGGCGCGGGTGTAGTCAGGAAGTGGCATGGAGGTATTGTAGGGGTGCTGTTTTGGTGCTTGGGGTGGCCGCTCGCTGGAGCGACATCCTGGCTGTGTCGTCATTGAGTGGCGGATTGGGAAGGTGGTGATCGTCTGCATTGTCATGGGGCGGCACCGCTCAAAGACAAGCCCCACCCCGTGCGCTTATTGACACAGTATGCGTGCCAGATCACCCCAAGCGCGACAAACCTCATCACCCCAAGTGTGCGCGCTCATGGCCATGGCGGATAAGGCTTTGAGACCTTGCCACATCCCGTTTCGCAGGGATGGCCTCAGCGGCTTCTAAATTGGGCTGGAGCATCTTCCAGCTTAGTTCGCAAGTGAACTTAAAAGCACTGGATGACCGAATTGCGCAGCTGCCCCCGCGAGCTCGAATCAACCAGCGCCGCCGCAGAGTGTGCACATGCCAAGCTTTGGCCGCGCCCAGACTCAGCGCGGCAACGGCTGTGGGCTGCCTGCTGGCCAGCTGGCCAGGTCCAGCGCGCTTTGGAACACCTTGTCTTGGGTGTCTGTGAAGCTGGCTTGGAGCAGGCCTTGGTGGCCTGCCTGCAGGTAAAAGCGAAAGTGGGGGTTCTCGCTGATTGAAAAGTCCAGGTCGGCGCTGAGCACCGGCCTGCCTTGGTAGCTCACCTCCAAGCTTCGCACATAGTAAGCCTGCGGGTACAGCCGACTGAACTGGTCCATGGCCAGGCCAGACTCGTTGGGGTGGCTCAGCATGAGCTGGACCAGACGGGCTTGCCCGGCCTGCACGGCTTGCGCCGATTGCAAGTTCAGGGGCAGGCTCAGGCGCATTTTCCCCCGGTTGGCCATGGCCACTTGGTAGTCCCGACCTGCAGGCGCCGTGCAGCCGCCTGAGGCTTTGACATGCTTGACCGCCATCATGGCTGTGCCGTCGCTCATGACGGCCACGGCACGGACATGGGTGTAGGTTTCCACCCGGATGCGGGTTTCCAAGTGCAAGCGCCCCGCCAAGGGGTGAAAGGTGAAGACCCCCGCAATCGGCGAGGGGTTGTTGTCCACAATGAGATACACCTTCTCAATGCGCCTGTCGGCCGTCAGCGGCAGGTCGCTGCGAATGAGCACGGGGACGGCGGCGGGATCGTCCGCGCGCGAGGGGATGTCCAAGCTCAGTGTGGCCGCACTGGCCTCGGTCACCGCCCGGCCCGCCCATGGCATGGCGGGTGAGGCCAGGATTTTTTGCCACACCGGGCTGGCGTGGGGGTCTGGCACATCCAGGCCCGTAGTTCCCAGCGCGGCAAGCGGCAGCCCCCCCGCCAGCGTCAGGCAGCACCACATGCACAAGCGAAGTTTGACCATGGCTTACTCCCACTCCAGTTCGGTGAACACGGCCGCCACATTGCGGCGGTGATAAGGCTCAAACAGCAGCCACTGCTCCACGTTCTCAGAGGCCACCGTGGCCATGGCCTGCTGCAAGCTGAGCCCTTGTGAAATGGCACTGCGCGTGGCGTCTTGCAGCCGCTGGAGGTACTGGCTCAGTGCTCTGATGGGGGGGTGCGCGCCCTCAGGCCAGGGGCTCAGCAGTGGGCCGTGGCCGGGCACCACGCGTGCAAAGCGTTGGCGCGCCAAGGTTTGCAGCGCGCTCAGCCAGCCCCGCACACTGCCATCAACCACGGGCGTGCGGTCCACAAAAAGCAAGTCCCCACTGAACAGCGTGTCGCTGGTTTCGTCCCACACCGTCAAGTCGTTGGTGGTGTGGGCTGTGGCCAGGGCTTGCAGCCAAAGCCGGCGCCCGCCTAAGTCAAGCCAGCTGTCAGACGCCACCACATCGGTGGGTGCGACCACGCGGCTGCCTGTCAAGGCTGCACCCAATTCGCGCTCGGCGGTGTGCACATAGGCGATGCCGCGCGCGGCCAATTGAGCGGGCAGCTTGTGGTGGCCATAAAAACGCACCCCCGCTAGGTCAAAAGCAGCATTGCCCAGCACATGGTCGGGGTGGCTGTGGGTGTTGATGACGGCGCACACCGGCTTGGCCGTCACCGCTGCCATGGCTTGGCGCAATCTCAAGCCCAAGGCCAAAGAGCCGCCAGGGTCAATCACGGCGGCGCAGCGCTCGCCCACCACCAAGCCCGCATTGGCAATGCCGCCCAGGTTGCGGGGTTGGCTGTCTTCTTGGGCCCCCCAAAACACATACACCCCCGGTGCCACCGGCTGCCATGCCACGGCCAGAGCAGGCGAGTCAGCCAAGGCGGCGGGCAGGATCAAGCCCAGCCCTGCCGCACAAGTCCACCGCCACAAGGATTGGAGCGATGTCAGCCATACAGCCCAGGCGGGTGCAGGCCCTGAGGCACCAAGCGTGCGCACCCCGCTCAGCTCAGCCCGCGGCTTTTGGCCACATGGGTGGAAATGGCGTCCATGAGCGCTGGTGACAAGCAGTCGTAAGGTGGTAAGCCCAGCTCCATCAAGCGCGAACGAATGCCCGCCAACTCGCTGGGTGGTGTGCCGTTTTCAATCACCGACGACACAAACGCGGCAAATATCGGCGCCTCCCAACCCTCGTCAGACGACAGCTCGGTGTGAATGAAGTCCAGGCCATAAAAGGGATGGGCGGTGTTTTCAATGCGGCCGTACAAATGCACGCCGCACACCTGGCAAGCATGGCGCTGTATGGTGGCGCCCGCGTCGACAACGCCGAGCTTGTCGCCGTGGGCCAGCACATGGACCTTGTCGCGCGGCACCACCCCGACCACTGAAAACACCGCTCCCGCCGGTTTCCAGCACTTGGAGCAACCGCAAGCGTGGTTGTGCGCCACTTGTGAGTCGACCACGAGTTCAACCGGCTCATTTTTGCAGTGGCAGCGCAGGCGGCCTCCAGCAAAACCGGGGCGTCCTGGCTGAATGCCTGCATCAACGGAAGGGTGAATAGATGCGGTCATGGGGAGCTCCTTGTTGGTGACATTTTTTGCACGCGCAGAACGGCTGCGTACCGGTGTGAAGGCTGGGCATGAAGCCGCAGACATAAAGGCTTTAAAAATGAATCACAGTCCGAATAGATTGGCCGGCGTGCATCAACTCAAAGGCCTCGTTGATGCGCTCCAGCGGCAGCCTGTGGGTGATGAAGGGGTCGAGATCGATGTCGCCGCGCATGGCGTCTTCCACCATGCCTGGCAGCTGTGTGCGACCGCGCACACCGCCAAAAGCGCTGCCGCGCCAAACCCGGCCTGTGACCAACTGAAAGGGCCGGGTTGAAATTTCTTGACCCGCCCCAGCCACCCCAATGATGATGCTCTCCCCCCAGCCCTTGTGGCAACACTCCAAGGCGGCACGCATCACTTGCACATTGCCAATGCATTCAAAGCTGAAGTCCACCCCGCCGTCGGTCATCTCGGCGATCACCTCTTGAATGGGTCGGCTGTGGTCCTTGGGATTGATGCAATCGGTGGCGCCCATCAGCGTGGCCAAACCGAATTTTTGGGGGTTGGTGTCCACCCCAATGATTCGCCCGGCCTTGGCCTGGCGCGCCCCTTGAATCACCGCCAGCCCAATGCCACCCAGGCCAAACACGGCAATTTGGTCACCGGCCTTCACTTTGGCTGTGTTGTGCACGGCGCCCAGGCCAGTGGTCACGCCACAGCCTAACAAACACACCTTGTCCAAAGGCGCTTCGGGGTGGATTTTGGCCAGCGAAATCTCGGGCACCACCGTGTACTCGCTGAAGGTGCTGGTGCCCATGTAATGGAACAGGGGCTGGCCTTGGTAGGAAAAGCGCGTGCTGCCGTCGGGCATCAAGCCCTTGCCCTGGGTAACGCGGACTTTTTGACACAAATTAGTTTTGCCCGATCTGCAAAATTTGCACTCACGGCATTCGGCGGTGTAAAGCGGAATCACCCGATCGCCAGGGGACACACTGCTCACGCCAGCCCCCACTTGCTCGACCACGCCCCCGCCTTCATGGCCCAGCACCACGGGGAAAAGCCCCTCGGGGTCGTCGCCGCTGAGCGTGAATGCATCGGTGTGACAGACCCCTGTGTGCGTGATGCGCACCAGCACCTCGCCCGCTCGGGGCGGTGCGACATCAATTTCCACAATCTCCAAAGCTTGACCTGCTGCAAAGGCCACAGCGGCGCGAGATTTCATGGGCACTCCAAGTCATTCAATGCGGTGCTTGCTTCAAAGCAATTTGTCTGCCACCTTGTATGACCGGTGATGAACCTGGGCTGGGGCCTGTGCCCACCAGAGCTCAGGCTTTGCGCCTTGCAGGTGCACCCGCACAGCTGGCCAAGTGGATGACACAGTGTCCCAGGGTGTACCGCTTTTGACGCGCTGCTTGGGACAGCTTGTCACCTTGGAATGGCCTGAGTGCCTGGTTCTAAGTGCGGTATCGACGAGGATGCGCTGGTATGGATGCGGCGGCCACGATGGTCTGGAAATTGCAGAGTGCAGTGCACTGAGCATGGCAGAGCGGGTCACCGCTCCACTGGCTCAGAGCAAGACAAGCTCTCACCCCTTTGCAACCCAGGAGTCAAGCATGATGAAACAAGCAAAATGGCCGTCGTGGCTCACGTCTTTTGCGCTGATCGCCGCCGCGCTCGCGTTCTCACCCGGGGCACACGCGAATGCCGATGTAGAAAAAAACATTGCCAAGCCCGGCAATTGGGCCATGCAAGCAGGCGACATGTACAACCAGCGCTACAGCAAGCTCTCGCAGATCAACACCAAAAATGTCAACAAACTGCAGGTGGCCTGGACTTTTTCTACTGGCGTGCTGCGTGGCCATGAGGGCTCTCCGTTGGTCGTCGACGGGATGATGTACATGGTCTCGCCTTTCCCGAACAAAGTCTTCGCCATTGACTTGGACACCCAGGAAATTGTTTGGAAATACGAGCCCAAGCAAGACCCTGCGGTGATTCCTCAAATGTGCTGCGACACGGTCAACCGTGGCGTGGCCTATGCCGAAGGCAAGGTGTTCATGCAGCAGGCTGACTCCACCTTGGTGGCGCTGGACGCCAAGACCGGCAAGCTGATTTGGTCGGTGGTCAATGGCGACCCTAAAACAGGCGCGGTCAACACCAATGCGCCCCACATTTTCAAAGACAAGGTCATCACCGGCATCAGCGGTGGCGAGTGGGGCGTGCGGGGCTATATCTCGGCCTACGACATCAACACCGGAAAAATGGCTTGGCGCGGCTACAGCGTGGGGCCGGACAAGGACATGCTCATAGACCCCGAAAAAAGCATGACCTGGACCGATGGTCGCATGCAACCGGTGGGCAAAGACTCCTCGATCAAGACCTGGCAAGGTGACCAGTGGAAGAACGGCGGCGGTACCACCTGGGGCTGGTTCAGCTACGACAAGAGCTTGAACTTGATGTACTACGGCACAGGCAACCCATCGACCTGGAATCCAGCGCAGCGCCCCGGCGACAACAAATGGTCCATGACCATCTGGGCCCGCGATGTGGACACCGGCATGACGCGCTGGGTCTACCAGATGACACCGTTTGACGAGTGGGATTTTGACGGCATCAACGAGATGATCTTGGCCGACATCAACGTGCGCGGCAAACCGACCAAGGCCCTGGTTCACTTTGACCGGAACGGCTTTGCCTACACCCTTGACCGCGTCACTGGTGCGCTGCTGGTGGCCGAAAAATTCGACCCCAAAGTCAACTGGGCCACCCATGTGGACATGAAGTCGGGTCGCCCCATCACCGTGGCCAAGTACTCCACGGCGCGCAACGGCCCCGACGTCAACACCAAGGGAATTTGCCCGGCCGCACTGGGCAGCAAAGACCAGCAGCCGGCCTCCTTCGACCCGAACACCAAATTGTTTTACGTGCCTACCAACCACACTTGCATGGACTATGAGCCTTACAAGGTGGAGTACACCGCAGGCCAGCCCTACATTGGTGCCACCTTGTCGATGTTCCCGGCGCCCAACAGCCATGGCGGCTTGGGCAACTTCATCGCCTGGGATGCCGACAAAGGAAAAATTGTCCAGTCCAAGGCTGAAAAATTCTCCGTCTGGAGTGGCTCGCTCAACACGGCCGGAGGCCTGTCCTGCTATGGCACCTTGGAGGGTCACCTCAAGTGCGTCGATGCGCGCGACATCAACAAAGAGCTGTTCAAGTTCAAAACACCTTCGGGCGTCATTGGCAATGTGTTCACTTATGAGCACAAGGGCAAGCAGTACATGGGCGTGTTCTCCGGCATCGGTGGCTGGGCGGGCATAGGCATGGCCGCAGGACTGGAAAAAGACACCGATGGCCTGGGTGCAGTGGGCGGCTACAAAAGCCTCAGCCGCTACACCGAACTGGGTGGCTCACTGACGGTGTTTGCCCTGCCCAACAACTGAGTCTTGCGCGCTGCGCTTGGGTTCACCCTGCTGTCGCGCCGCTGGCGCGGCAGCAGGTGGTGGCGGACCCGCCGCGCGCCTCACCCCCATATCCAACCTATGCCACGTCTTTTTCTCATTGGCTGTGTCTGGCTCGCCGCGTCCACTGCGGCGTGGGCCCAGGGCGAGGCGCTCTACAAAGTGGTCGACGGCCACAAGGTGGACGCCGAGACCATGAAGGGCTTTCGAGCCTGGCGTTCGGCCGCCTGCGACCGCTGCCACGGCGCCAACCAAGAGGGCATGGTCGGCCCCTCACTGATCAACAGCCTCAAGACATTGAGCCGGCAAGAGTTTGCCAAGATCATGGCCGAAGGCCGACCCGACAAAGGCATGCCCAACTTTGCCGGCAGCCCGGGCGTCATGAACAACTTGGACCAGCTCTACACCTACCTCAAAGCGCGCTCCGACGGTGCGATCAAGCAGGCCAAGGTTGAGCCTCTGCCATGACGCACAAGCATTTTGGCGCCCTGCCGCGCGCTGCACTTGGCTTGGCCTTGGCCGCACTGTCGGGTGCAGCTTCAGCGCAGGCCCAGACCGATGCGCCCCGCAAAGCCTTGAGGGTCTGCCAAGACCCGAACAACATGCCTTTTTCAAGCGTTCAGGGGCAAGGTATCGAAAACCGCATTGCCGAGGTGTTTGGCCGCAAGCTCCAACTGCCCGTGACCTACTACGCTTACCCGCAGCGTTTTGCCTTTGTGCGCAACACCTTGCGCTTCAAGCTGCCCGAGCAAGACTACCCCTGCGACATCATGTTGGGCGTGCCCGTGGGTTTTGACCAAGTCTGGGTCACCAAGCCTTACTACCGCTCTGCTTATGCGCTGGTGATACCGCTGGGCATTGGGCTGGACCATGTGCACAGCGCTCAAGACTTTTTGCGCTCCGACCCTGTGCGTCTGAGCAAGCTCAAAATTGGTTTGTTTGACCGCTCCCCGGCCAGCCAATGGGTTCAGAACCATGGCCTGGTGGACCAGGCGGTGGTCTACAAAATGCTTGATGCCGACCCGGCGCAGTACCCGGGACAGATCATCGATACCCACCTCAAAAACAAGCAAATCGACGTGGCCGTGGTGTGGGGTCCCATTGCCGGCTACTTTGCCAAACAGTCCCCGGGCAGTTTGCGGGTATTGCCGCTCCAATCGGAGGCAGGCGTGCGCTTTGACTATCCGATTGCCATGGGTGTGCGCTACGGCGAGCGCGAATGGAAGCAGCAGGTAGAGACCTTGATCGAGCAAAGCCAAGCCGAGATTTTGAGCATCTTGCAAGAGTTTGGCGTTCCGCTGGTGGAAGACCCCGATGCCCGCGCTCGTTAGCCAGCGCTGTCGCCCCCTTGGCGTGTGGCGCCAGCCACTGCCAGTGCTTGTTGCCCTTTGCAGCGCCCTGGTGCTCAGTCAGCCCTTGGTCGCCATGGCCAATGACTTCCCCACCCTGGCCCGTGTGCAGTACGTGCAGGCCTGCCAGCAGGCCCAACCCGGTCCTTTGTTCGAGATGCAAAGCAAGTGCGCCTGCGCCCTGGACCATGTGGCCAGCAAACTCAACCATGAGCAGTACGAGACCCTCAAGACATTGAGCGACGCGTTGTCCATTGGTGGCGAGCGGGGTGCGGTTTTGCGCGACAACGCTGAGGTGCGTCCCCAGGTGGCACGCTTGAAAGCCCTGGAGGCGCAAGCGGCGCAGGCCTGTTTTTTGAAATCAGTCCCCTGAGGACGCTGTGCTGCCAGCCGGCGCAAAACCCATGCCGCCCTGGGCTGTCAATCCCCCCTCAGCAACTGCGCTGTGCGTTCAGCGGGATCTGCAGCTTGTGCAGTTTGCGGTACAGGGTGTTGCGGCTGACGCCCAGGCGGTGGGCCACCCGGCTCATGGTCCAGTGCTGGTCTTCAATCAGCTGGATCAGCGCCTGTCGCTCATGGCGCTGGAGCAGGGTCAGAGTGCCCAAGCCGGCTTGACCGTGAGGCACTGCAGCGTGGTCGGGGTGGACCACGTCAGGCTCGCTGCGGTCAGCTTCGACCTTCATGGCCTGTGCCTCTTGCTCAGGGCAGCTTTGCGCTGCTTGGCCGCTTGCATCAAGCTTGAGTTGCTCTGGCAGGCTCACCAAATGCGCTGGGGTGATGCATGTGCCGTCGGCCAAGGCGGCCGCTGTGCGCAGCACATGGCGCAATTGCCGCACATTGCCTGGCCAGGGGTAGCGCATCAAAACCTCTTCTGCGTCCTCCGACAGGTGCGCAGCCGGGCCGGCTTCAGCTTGCAAGATGCCCCACATCAATTCGCGCTTGTCTTGCCGCTCTCGCAAGGGCGGCAAGCGCAGCTCAATGCCCAGCAAGCGGAAATACAAGTCTTCTCTGAATTTGTGCTGACGCACCAGGTCTGGCAGGTGTTGGTGGCTGGCACTGATGAGTTGAAAGTCCACCTTGAAACACTCGTCTGTGCCCAGCGGGCTGACCTGGCGCTCGTCCAGCACACGCAGCAATCGCGCTTGCAACTCCAGCGGCATGTCGGCAATCTCGTCCAAAAACAAGGTGCCCTTGTGCGCTTGCAAAATTTTGCCCTCGCGTCCGCCCCGTTTGGCCCCCGTGAAGGCGCCCGCCCGGTAGCCAAACAGCTCGGCCTCAATCAAGGTGGCGGGCAAGCTGGCGCAGTTGATCGCCACAAACGGGCCCATGGCGTGGGGGCTGGCCTGGTGAACGGCTTTGGCAAACACTTCTTTTCCTGCGCCTGTTTCAGCGCACAGCAAGATGGGTGTGCGGTGGGCAATTACTCGGCAGGCGGTTTTCAGGTGAGCGGCAAGTCGAAGGTCTTTGAAGCTGAGCGCGTCCCCCGCGGGCTCAGGCAAAGCAGCCGGCTGGGCGCGGCCGGGCGGCTGCTTGGTGCCAGACCCAGCCTGTGGCTGGACCACTGCGGTGGTGGTGAGGCGGCGGCTGGCCACGGCCGTGGCTGGGCGCTGGGCCACCGCATAAAACCGCGCATCGCCTTGCCCACAGGTTGCCACCGGGTGGTAACTGGCCGCCATGCTGCTTTGCAGCAGCTCGTCCAGGCTCAGCTCAAACAGGTCTTCCAAGCGCAGCTGGCACAGCGCTTGGACGCTTCGATAGCCCAGGTGGAGCAAAGCGCTGCGGTTGGCCGCCAAGATGTGGCCATCGCCGCTGACGGCCAGACGGCCTTCCGCTGGGCCGAACACCCCTTCGGTGCGGCTGTGAAAGCGCACCGGGTAGGCGTTGGCAAAGCGCCTGTCGATCAAGCGGCCCTCTATCTGGCGCACGGTGCTGTCGAGCAGCGTCAAGAGCGAAGGCTGCACCAAGGTAGAACGGCTGGTTACGTCCAGCACCGCGGCCATGTTCCCTTGGGGGTCCAACAGCGGCACCGCCGAGCAGGTGAACTGCGACAGGCGGCGGAAAAAATGCTCTTCTTTGTGTATCAAAATCGGGCTGTGAGATGCCAAGCAGGTGCCCATGCCGTTGGTGCCTGCCACGCGTTCGCCCCAGGCGCCACCGGCGCGCAAGCCCAGGGACTGGCCTTGGGCGGCAAACTCCGGCGAGGCGACCATGTGAACAATGACGCCCTCGGCATCGGTCAACACCACCGCGCAATGTTCGTCGGCCAGCTGTTGGTGCAAAGCCTCCATCTCATGCCTGGCGCAGTCAATGATGTCGGCTTGGCGCTCCATGCGCGTGCGCAACTCCTGGTGGCCCACCCAGGGCGGCTCATCGGCTTGAGCCGGGTTCAAGTGGTACTCGTCGAGGCAGCGCCGCCAAGACTGCGAGACCATGTCTCGGTAAGCCGAGAGCGTGTGACCCAGCGCTTGAGCTTGCCCGGGCGCAGTGCGAAGCAGTGAGGGGCTGGAGTTCATGTCGGGCTTTCTGGTTTGTGCGAAGCCTGTTGCCAGGGTGGGGCGCTGGGTCACTGTGGCAGCCATGGTGCGCTTTCACTCCAAAGCTGAAGGCTGTTTTGGGCGTCAAAGGTCATACACATGAGGCTTTTGCGGATTCAAGCGGTCCACAGCGGGGCCTGGTTTTTTGGCGCAGGCCATCAGCCTGTGAGGGTCTGGCATGGCGGGCAGAGATCATGGTGTTGAAAATAATCTTTTTGGTTAACTGGTGATTACCCGAGTGTCAGCCCCCCAGGACTGCCCACCCAGGCGTCTGTTTGGCCTGTCAGCTCGCGTGCGAACATGGTTTTTCCACGATGTCCGCAGTGACCGCCATCAAAGTAAAAACTCGTTAAAAACAGCCCTATCGGGGTCATGGTCCAAGGGCCGAGGGCCAAGGTCTGCTTTTTCTTGCTCCGCATGTGCTGAGCTGGGGCAGGCCCAGCCTGTGCGGCAGGGGAGGCCGACTGGGCTGCACCGGGGGCACGCAACGCTCAGCAGGCCAGGGCGGTGCCTCAGAGCGGACGGGGAGATACTTGGTGTTTTGTCCACCTCACCCCACGCGGTCCCTGACCGCTGGGCAGCTCGCCTTTTCCCATTCGGACCCCTTTCATCTTGACTTCTTTTTCCGCCATGGTCACCACCTCGGCCACCGCCTCCCCCGCTCCACTGGACATCCTCAACGAGGTGTTTGGCTACAGCGACTTTCGCGGCCCGCAGCATGCCATCGTGGAGCACCTGATTGCCGGCCACGATGCCCTGGTGCTCATGCCCACGGGCGGCGGCAAGTCGCTGTGCTACCAAGTGCCGGCCATTGCCAGGCAGCGCGCGGGCAAGGGCGTGACCATTGTGGTTTCGCCCCTCATTGCTCTCATGCACGACCAAGTTGGCGCGCTGCACGAGGCCGGTGTAGAAGCGGCTTTTTTGAACTCCACCCTCAGCGCAGAAGAAAGCAGCCAACTGGAGCGGCGCCTGCTGCGGGCCGATCTCACGCTCTTGTACGCCGCGCCCGAGCGCATCAACACGCCGCGCATGCGCGGGCTGCTGGCCTCGCTGCACGAGCGCGGCCTGCTCAGCCTGTTTGCCATTGACGAGGCGCACTGCGTCAGCCAGTGGGGCCACGACTTCAGGCCAGAGTACCGCTCGCTGAGCCTGCTGCACGAGGAGTTCCCTGACGTGCCCCGCGTGGCGCTGACCGCCACCGCCGATGCGCTCACGCGCCAGGACATGATTGAGCGTCTGCAGCTGCAAGAGGCCCAGCAGTTCATCAGCAGCTTTGACCGGCCCAACATCCGCTACCGCCTGGTTGAAAAAACCGACCCGCTCAAGCAACTGCTGCGCTTTATCCAAACCGAGCACGAGGACGAGGCCGGCATCGTCTATTGCCAGTCCCGCAAGCGCGTGGAAGACGTGGCCGAGCAGCTCCAAGCCGCAGGCGTGACGGCCCTGGCCTACCACGCGGGCCTCGACAGCCGGCTGCGGCAAGAGCGGCAAGACCGTTTTTTACGGGAAGACGCCATCGTGATGGTGGCCACCATCGCTTTTGGCATGGGCATTGACAAGCCCGACGTGCGCTTCGTCGCCCACCTGGACATGCCCAAAAACATAGAGGGCTACTACCAAGAAACCGGCCGCGCTGGCCGCGATGGCCTGGCCGCCGATGCCTGGATGTGCTATGGCCTGCAAGACGTGGTCAACCAGCGCCGCATGATTGACACCAGCGAGGTGGCCAGCGAGGAGTTCAAGCAGGTCATGCGCGGCAAGTTAGATGCCTTGCTGACCCTGGCCGAGAGCACCAGCTGCCGGCGTGTCAGCTTGCTGGCCTACTTTGGCGAGCCCAGCCAGCCGTGCATGAACTGCGACAACTGCCTGACTCCACCGGCCGTGTGGGACGCCACCGAAGCCGGCCGCAAGCTGCTCAGCTGCATTTACCGCGTCGAGCAAGCCAGTGGCTTGCACTTTGGCGCGGGGCACCTGATGGACATCTTGCGCGGCAAAAGCACTGAAAAAATGCTGCAGCACGGTCACCACAAACTTTCTACCTTTGGCATAGGCGCCGACGTCAGCGAGGCCCAATGGCGCGGTGTGCTGCGGCAGTTGATTGCGCGCAACATGGTGCGGGTGGACCCCGAGGCCTTCAACACCCTGACGCTTTTGCCCGAGGCGCGCAGCCTGCTGCGCGGCCAAGGCCAGCTCTTGCTGCGCGAGCAGGGCACGGTGCGTGCGGGCAGCCGCAAGCGCGAGGTCAAAACCTCCACCCGGGGCCTGGCCGAGGCCAGCCTCAACAGCGGCGCGTTGGAGCGGCTCAAGCGCCTCAAAGCCTGGCGCGCCGAGGTGGCCCGCGAGCACAACCTGCCGGCCTTCATCATCTTCAATGACGCCACCCTCAGGGCGGTGGCCGAGCGCGACCCGCAGCAGCTGTCAGACCTGGAGGGCGTCAGCGGCATAGGTAGCAAAAAAATGCACGCCTACGGTGCAGAGGTGCTGCGCGTGTGCACTGCAGCGGGGTGAAATGTTTTTTTACCAAATTATCCGTGGGCGGCATGAAAGCATGCATGCGCTGCATCAAACCGGCCGCCTCCACGGGTAAGTCCTAGGCATACAGAGGCCCCGCCCCCCGTGAAAAGGTGGCGCTTGAAGTAGCATTTCACACCCTGGCACGCTCTGTGCTGGCCATATTCAGTATTTCCACTCAGGAGAATTTTGTGCTCACCATTGCTAAAAACCATGGCCTCAAGGCCCTCGCCGCAGCCGCCTTGACCCTGGCAGCCACCGTTCCCGCCCACGCTGGCAAAACCATTGACGCCATCAAAGCCCGTGGCCAAGTGGTCTGCGGCGTCAACACCGGCTTGGCCGGTTTTTCTGCCGCTGACTCCAGCGGCAACTGGTCGGGCCTGGACGTGGACGTGTGCAAGGCCGTGGCTGCCGCCCTGCTGAGCGACGCCAGCAAAGTCAAGTACGTGCCGCTCAATGCCCAGCAGCGCTTCACGGCCCTGCAGTCCGGCGAGGTTGACGTGCTGTCGCGCAACACCACCTTCACGCTGACCCGCGACGGCTCGCTGGGCCTGAGCGCCACCACCCCGATTTACTACGACGGCCAAGGCTTCATGGTCACCACCAAGAGCAAGATCAAGAGCGCCAAGCAGCTCAAGGGCCAGACCGTGTGCGTGCAGTCTGGCACCACCACCGAGAAAAACCTCACCGACTACTCGCGCGCCAACCAGCTCAACATCAAGCCCGTGGTGTTTGAAAAACTCGAAGCCGCCACCGGCGCTTACTTTTCTGGCCGCTGCGTGGCCTACACCACCGACGCCTCGGGCCTGGCCTCCACACGCAACAAAGAAGCCAAGAACCCGGCCGACCACATCATCCTGCCCGAGCTGATCTCCAAAGAGCCCCTGGGCCCCATGGTGCGCCGTGGCGACGAAGACTGGACCGCTTTGGTCAAGTGGACGGTGTACGGACTGATGGAAGCCGAAGAGTACGGCGTGACCCAGGCCAATGTGGACCAGCTCAAAACCAGCAGCACCGACCCCGTGGTCCAGCGCATGCTCGGCCAAACAGAAGACACCGGCAAGTTGCTGGGCCTGGACAAAGAGTGGCTGGCCCGCGCCATCAAGGCCACCGGCAATTACGGTGAAATGTTCGAGCGCAACGTCGGTCCCAATTCGGCCCTGGGCCTGCCCCGCGGCGTCAATAACCAGTGGAACAAAGGCGGCCTGATGTACGCCATGCCCATTCGCTGATCGGCTCGCGCCCCCTTGAAAACCGTCTGCCGGGCCTGCCTGGCAGGCGGTTTTTCTCCATCGGCCTGCCCGTTTGTCAATATTCTTCATGGCTTGCTCCCAAGCCACTGACCCCATGAGCACTTCTGCTTCTCCCCCTAAAACAAAAAGCTGGTCCTGGCGCAGCCAGGCCTTTCGAGGCTTGGTCTACCAGGTGCTGGCGCTCATCCTGCTGGCGCTGGGCCTGTGGTACCTGGGCCACAACACGCTGCTGAACATGCGCGAGCGCGGCATCCAAAGCGGCTACGACTTTTTGGTGCAAACCGCAGGTTTCGACATTGGCGAGAGCCTGATGAGCTTTGACTCCAATGAGAGCTACCTCAAGGCTTTCTGGGTGGGCCTGTCCAACACCTTGCGCGTGGCGATTTTGGGCATTGTGCTCACCACCATTTTGGGCACACTGGTGGGCATAGGACGCTTTTCACGCAACGCGCTGGTGCGCGGCCTGTGCATGGCTTATGTGGAGTTTTTCCGCAACATTCCCATCTTGCTGCAGTTGCTCATGTGGTACCTGCTCTTTACCGAGCTGCTGCCCGATGCCCAAGATGCCTGGCAAGCCGGGTCGGTGTTTTTGAGCAAGGGTGGCCTGAGCTTTCCCGTGCCCATCTGGGCCGCCGGCCACGCCTGGGCCACCATCGGCTTGGTTGCCGGGCTGATGCTGGCTTGGATGTACAGGCGCTGGGCGGTGGCGCAGTTTGAGGCCACAGGCCGCGTGCGCAGCATGTTCTGGGTGCCCTTGGGCCTGGTGCTGGCCATGGGTGTGCTGGGCTGGCTGCTGGGCGGTGCGCCCACCGCCACCCGGGCGCCGTTCAAGGGCGAGTTCGCTATTGAAGAGGGCGGCGCGCTCACGCCTGAGTTCATGGCCGTGCTCTTTGGCCTGGTGCTCTACACCGCGTCCTTTGTGGCCGAGGTGGTTCGGGCGGGTATTCAGTCGGTGGCGCGCGGCCAAAGCGAGGCCGCGGCCGCCTTGGGCCTGAACCGCAACCAAGAAATGCGTTTGGTGATGCTGCCGCAGGCGCTGCGCGTGATCATCCCGCCCATGACCAACCAGTACCTCAACCTGACCAAAAACTCATCCCTGGCCGTGGCCATTGGCTACCCCGACGTGGTCTCCATTGCCAACACCGCCATCAACCAAACCGGCCGTGCAGTGGAGTGCATCTCCATTGTCATGCTGATCTACCTCACCACGTCCTTGCTCACTTCAGGCTTTATGAACTGGTACAACGCCCGCGCGGCCATCAAGGAGAGGTGAGCCATGGCCACGCAAATATTTCAATCGATTCCTTCGCGCCCGGCGCCTGTGCAAACAGGCGGTTTGCTGGGCTGGCTGCAGGCCAACTTGTTTGCCGATTTCCGCACCACCTTGAGCACGCTTTTGGTGGGCGGTGTGTTGCTCTGGTATTTGCCGCAGTTTTTGAATTGGGCGCTGGTGTCTGCGTACTGGCAGCCCAACGCCGAAGCCTGCCGTGCTGATGGCGTGGGAGCTTGCTGGGGCGTGGTGGCTGAAAAGTACCGTCTCATTATTTTTGGTCGCTACCCCTTTGAAGAGCAATGGCGGCCCCTGGTGGCTACTGGCGCTTTGTTGGCCTTGCTGGTGGCCAGCTGCACCCGCGCCTTTTGGCGGCCCTGGCTGGCCTTGCTGTGGGCGGCGGTGTTGGCGCTGTTTTTTTGGCTGATGCTGGGCGGTGGCGGCTTGACCCCGGTGGAGACCGACCGCTGGGGCGGCTTGCCGCTGACGCTGCTCTTGTCCACGCTGTCGATTGCCATGGCCTTTCCGCTGGCCTTGCTGGTGGCCCTGGGCAGGCGTTCTAACTTGCCGGCCATACGCACCATCTGCACGCTGTATGTGGAGCTCATACGCGGCGTGCCCTTGATCTCGGTGCTGTTCATGGCTTCTTTCATGTTCCCGCTGTTCATGCCGCAGGGCGTGAAAATTGACGTGCTGCTGCGCGTGCTGGTGGGTATCACCTTGTTTGCTGCAGCCTACATGGCCGAAGTCATTCGCGGCGGCCTGCAGGCCATCCCCAAAGGCCAGGTGGAGGCTGCTGCCTCGCTGGGCCTGTCGTACTGGCAAACGCAGCGCAAGATCGTGCTGCCGCAGGCGCTCGCCATGGTGGTGCCAGGCATCATGAACAACTTCATTGCCATTTTCAAAGACACCTCGTTGGTGACCATCGTTAGTCTCTACGAGCTCACCGGCTCGTTGGGCCTGGCGCTGAACTCCGACGCCGACTGGCGGCCCTACAAGATCGAGGGCTACCTGTTCATTGCCCTGATTTATTTTGCTTTTTGCTTTGCCATGTCGCGCTACAGCCTGTGGGTGGAGCGCCAGGTCAACCAGAGCAAGCAGCGCTGAGCGCATTTAAAGACAAGTACAACCATCATG
>Ga0209550_10002726_pt1 | contig 16974 bp, 17 predicted proteins | sample LauGreSuBDMM15SN_2_FD_187567 | JGI IMG/M metagenome (GOLD analysis project Ga0209550, IMG submission 187567) | Freshwater lake microbial communities from Lake Michigan, USA - Su13.BD.MM15.SN (SPAdes) (version 5) | ecosystem: Environmental > Aquatic > Freshwater > Lake | place: Lake Michigan...
TCGGGGTTTACTTCCCTCTTTCGACAGTCAGAGTAATTTTGCCACTCGGCAGGCCATTCAAAAAGTCATTGAGGCATCAGTTCCTGCTGTTCCAGGTTTACTCATCGGTTCGGCAGATTTAACAGGCAATACCGGCGTGAAAGTTGGAGGACAGTCTCCCCACACAAAGAGTGCACCAGAAGGACGCCAAATATATTTTGGAATTCGCGAACATGCGATGGGTAGTGCGCTCGTAGGCATGGCGTTGCACGGCGGCATAGTTCCGGTTGGCGGAACGTTTTTCGTTTTTGCCGACTACATGCGACCTGCTATTCGGTTGGCTGCTTTATCCAAAGCTCGTTGCATATTTGTCTTTTCTCACGATTCGGTCGGGGTTGGCGAAGATGGACCAACTCACCAGCCGGTAGAGCACCTTGCATCGCTTCGTTCAATACCTGGGCTTCAAGTAATTCGCCCCGCGGACTCCAATGAAACATCACTTGCCTGGCTTGCGGCTCTCGAATTTGATGGCCCTACGGCTCTTATTCTCAGCCGGCAGAATTTGCCATTGTTGACAGACGGCAGTGCCGTTGTTCATGGAGCCGCAGAAGTATCTCGGAGCGGAAACTCGCCGGTGGCCACACTGATTGGAACTGGTAGTGAAGTTTCGTTATGTGTATTGGCAAGCACAAAACTTCACGAAGCCGGCATCGAAACAAGGGTCGTGTCGATGCCATCGTGGGAACGTTTCGAAGCCACGAAAAACGAATTCAAAGAGACGGTGCTACCTACGGGTTCAGTCATCGTGTCGGTCGAAGCTGCATCAACTTTTGGTTGGTCCCGCTACACCAATTTCAACGTGGGTATAGATCGTTTTGGAACGAGTGCCCCTGGCTCGGTGGCAATGGATTCGCTCGGCATCAATGTCGACAATGTTGTTGAAACTGTCAAAAAAGCCATCGCTGCGAAATCTTGAGCTCATGAGCAATAACCTGCAGCGTCTACACAGCGAGGGCGGCCAAAGCCCTTGGCTAGACAACCTGAAACGCAGCTACATCACGAGCGGACACATGCGCCAGGTGATCGACAGCGGTATTCGGGGCCTCACCTCCAACCCATCTATTTTCCAGAAGGCAATTCAGGGATCTACTGATTACGACGAACAGTTTGCTGGTCTCGCAAAGGCTGGGAAGAACGCGGTTGAGAGCTACTGGGAGATGGTCGTAAAAGACATTCGCGATGCCCTCGATCTATTCCACCCCGTCTATCTGTCGAGCGATCGGCGCGACGGCTATGTGAGCGTCGAGGTAGATCCAATGCTCGCACACGACGCCAAAGCAACTACCCAGGCTGCTCGAACGTTAGACAAGAACGTTGAGCGTCCCAATGTCATGATCAAGATTCCGGCAACTGTTGAAGGCATATCGGTCATTCGGGAAATGATCTCTGAAGGTCGCAATGTCAACGTCACGCTCATCTTCAGTTTGGAGCGCTATTCCGATGTGATTGAGGCGTACATCTCCGGAATGGAATCGCTTGCACAATCGAATCCGTCAAAGCTTTCCCACGTTGCGAGCGTCGCAAGCTTCTTTATTTCTCGAGTCGATGTAGAGGTAGACAAGCGACTCGCCGCGCTTGGAACACCGGAAGCGGATCGCCTCTTGGGTGTCTGCGCCATTGCACAGGCAAAATTGGCGTACAAGTTATTTACCGACAGGTTCACTTCTGACAGATGGCAGGCACTGGCAAACTTGGGTGCACGCGAACAACGGCCATTGTGGGCCTCTACATCTACGAAGAATCCGCTGTACCCGGATACTTTGTACGTTGATCAATTGATCGGTCCGCTTACCGTGAATACACTGCCCGACCCAACGATGGAAGCTTTTTCCGATCACGGCACGATCAAACGGACAATAGACACTGACGTTGAAGCGGCAGAGGCAGCGTGGGCCCAGCTGAGGAAACTGGGCGTAGATATGTCCGATGTTGCAGACCAGCTGGAGCGAGAAGGTGTCGATTCTTTTCAAAAGAGTTTCCAAGAGTTGATCTCTGCATTAGAGGAAAAGTTGGAAACTTTCTAATTCATGAATCAGAGTGCGTTAGATCATGAGATAGAACGCTTAGTACGCGAATTTGGTTCCGCTCACGATCTTGAATACGTAAATGACCTCGTGAGAACCTCTCTATTACTGGGAACCGATCAAACGACCACGCTTGACTTGAAGATTGCTTCATCTGCGCTTCGCGAGATGCGTGAAGCCTTTCAAATGTTTCATCCCCACGCGCATCGCCGCAAAGTGACGATATTTGGTTCAGCACGGACGAAACCTCACGACCCTTTGTATAACCACACAGAAAATATTGCTCGTGAATTAGCCCAGCGGGGTTGGATGGTCGTCACGGGCGCCGGCCCAGGAATCATGGAAGCGGGTATGTCGGGCGCTGGTCGCAACCAATCAATTGGAGTAAGCATTCGGCTTCCCTTCGAATCCTCGGCAAATCCGATCATCGCGGGTGACGACAAGTTCGTATCTATGCGATATTTCTTCACACGAAAACTAATGTTGGTGAAGGAATCCCATGCCTTCATTTGCATGCCAGGCGGCTTCGGCACGTTAGATGAAACATTCGAATTGCTCACTCTTGTCCAGACCGGTAAATCTGCGCCCACGCCGATTGTGATGCTCGACCTCCCTGGAGACGACTTTTGGCACTCCGTCGACGATGTCGTGCAAAAACAAATGCTCAAACGATCACTGGTCTCCCCCGAGGATTTAGATCTTTACCGAGTATGTGAAACGATCGAAGATGCGGTAAACGAAATCACCCTGTTTTATCGCAATTACCATTCGATACGGTTCGTCGGGAAGCACTTAGTCCTTCGACTCCAGCAATCACCAACGGACTCACTTTTGGAGCAGTTGAACGCCGAATTTGGCTACCTCTGCAAGTCTGGCTCTTTTGAACGAATTAGCCCCACCCCTTCGGAGATCAGTGATAACGACCATCTCGATAAGTTTCGAATTCGATTTGAATTCGTGCGCGATGACTTCGGTGGCTTACGCCGCCTGATCAATAAACTCAATCAAGCCGCGACAGAACCCCAATAGCCTTCTCGATCGCTCGACGGGCCTGAGTTATCTGGCGCTCGCTTTCGGGCCTTTTAGTAGCCCCAGCCCCGTGGGCTTCTTTGAGAGCCTTTAACGCTTCATCGGCCAACTGCTCCGAAACAGTTTCGAGTTGACTCACTATCTCGGCAAATTTGCTCACGCGTCCAGTATGACATGCGAGAACTCTTGAATGTGGCTCCCTATCGTCTAGCGTCTGTGCTCGTGCCTAGACCAGATGACCTCCACGAATACATCAGTTTTTCCGACGGTGACTCCGATCAGACTTGGATGATTGATGCCACTTACATGCGTTCCAATTACATGTGCATTTACGGCCAAGGTTGTAAGGGTGTGCTGGACGACGATGCAACCAAGTTGCAACAAGGTTGCTGCAGCTACGGTGCTCACTTCCTCGACAAAAAAGACCTTGCATCAGTGCGCAAGTCTGTCAAGCGATTAAAGCCGGAGCACTGGCAGAATTTCGATAAAGGCAAAGATGGCCGCTGGTTAACCAAGGAACGCGACGGAGCAGAAGTTACGCGACGCGTAAACAATGTGTGCATTTTTCACAATGAGCCAGGTTTCGAAGGCGGCATGGGCTGCGCTTTCCACATTGCTGCACTTGAAGCCGGCGAACGTCCGATGGACTGGAAGCCAGATGTTTGTTGGCAAGTACCTCTGCGCCTGGAGGAGTTTACGGAAGACGATGGACACGTAGTTTCATTTGTGCGTGAATGGAAGCGACGCGACTGGGGCGAGGGTGGAGCCGATTTCCATTGGTGGTGCACCGACGACTCGAAAGCATTCGTTGGCGATCACCCCGTGTACAAGTCACTGAAAGAAGAGCTTGTAGAGCTCATCGGCTCAAAGACCTACAAGACCATGGTGCAACTACTGGAAGAAAAGAACTCGGTCCCACTTCCCCACCCGCAGGTAAGGCGCAAAACCAAGAAAAAGTAAGTTCTAGTTAGAGCTCTTTTTGGTGTATTTGCGGCGGTCTTCCATCGACAAGTACCTCTTGCGAATACGAATAAAATTTGGCGTCACTTCAACAAGCTCGTCGTCGCCAATCCATTCGATTGCCGTTTCGAGGGTGTGAGTAACCGGTGTTGCCAACTTTGGCCCGTCATCATGGCTATGTGTACGGATGTTGGTTTTTTCCTTTGCGCGCACGGCGTTAACGACCATTTCATCTTCGCGGGCATTTTCACCAACAACCATTCCCTCGTAGAGGTCGTCACCGGGCGAAACGAACAATGTCCCGCGCAATTGCAGATTGTCGAGGGCGTAGGCAGTTGAGGTACCCATTCGGTCGGCAACCATTGCGCCACCAAGCCGGTGCGGAAGTTCGCCACACCATGGCATCCAGCCTGCGAGGCTCTGGTGCAACAGTGCAGTGCCGCGCGTGACCGTGAGCAGCAACGACCGGAAACCGATGAGGCCACGAGAAGGTGCCTCGAAACTAACGATGGTCCGGCCAGGGTCTCCCGGGCGAAGATCGGTGATACGTCCCTTACGGGGTGCAAGCGCCTGGGTGATGGCACCGACATACTCTTCGGGGACGTCGCAAGTACCCGACTCGAGTGGCTCTTGTTTCTTGCCGTCGATCTCTTTGGTAATTACTTCAGGACGCGAAACTTGAAGTTCGAAACCTTCGCGACGCATGTTCTCAATCAATACTGCAAGCTGCAGCTCGCCTCTGCCGGCAACTTCCATGATGTCGGCTGATTCGGTATTCGCAATTTTGATGCTGACGTTACCGAGGATTTCTTTGTGTAAACGATCGCGAAGGTGACGACTGGTGAGGTACTTGCCATCTTTTCCTGCATAGGGCGACGTATTAACGCCGAAACTCATTCGCAGAACGGGCTCATCAACTTCTAATCGTTGCAGCGGAACTGGGTTGTCAGGCGCTGCAATGGTGTCTCCCACTTCCACTTCCTCGATACCTGCAACGATGAACAAGTCACCTGCAACCACTTCGGCTACTTCAGTACGTTCAATACCAGTGAACGCAAACAAGCTTGAGAGTTTGCGTTTGATTACCGGAGCCGGATTGGCCTCTGTAGGTTTCTGGCAAAGGGCAACTTGATCGCCCTTGCGAAGCACACCGGAAATAACGCGACCAATTGCCAAACGGCCGAGATAGTCGGAAGCATCGAGGTTGGTAACCAAAGCCTGCAATGGTGCGTCAGCATCGTTGTCTGGAACTGGGATGTGTTCGATAATGCCATCGAGCAACGACGAAAGATCTTGCGACATGTCAGGCATTCCGATGCCCAACATCGAGCGACTCTCGCGTGCAACCGCCGAATAGACGGGAAATGAAAGGTGATGGTCGGCGTGAGCAAGATCCAGGAACAACTGCTCTACTTCATGAAGCACTTCCTCGGCTCGAGCATCCTGACGATCTACTTTGTTGATCACCAGAATTACCGGCAAGTCAAGCGCCAGAGCCTTTGAAAGTACATAACGCGTTTGAGGCAATGGGCCTTCCGCGGCGTCTACTAACAACAGAATGCCGTCTACCAATGCGAGCGCGCGCTCCACTTCGCCGCCGAAGTCGGCGTGTCCTGGTGTGTCAACCAAGTTGATTTTCGTGCCCTTCCACACCACTTGGGCAGCCTTCGCAAGAATGGTGATGCCGCGTTCACGCTCTTGGTCGTCGGAGTCCATGACTCGATCGATGACGGCAGCGTGAGCAGCAAACGTTCCCGTTGAACGCAAAAGCGCGTCAAGAAGAGTGGTTTTACCGTGGTCTACGTGGGCAACGAGCGCAATGTTGCGCAAATTCTCTGGTTTTTTGGTCATATTGGGGGGTGATAGTTCACGCGGGCAAGCCCGCGTGGATTACATCTCTTCCTCGTCGCTTTCTTCCTCGTCTTCATCGAAACGGACCCCATAGCGCTCTGCTATGGCCGCATATTCATCTTCTTCGGACTCGGAACGCTTTTCACGCCCTCCAAAGCCAAGGGCCTCTGCTGTAGGGCCGGATTGCTTCAACTTGCGCGCTTCCTCGAAACGACGGTGACGACCCTTCTTCACGGTAGGGGCTCCGAACTTGGCTCGGGCGACTACCGCTTGGACAGCCGCCTATTGGATAAACATCGCGGGTCAGCCTAGCGGTAGAAAGCCCGCCAGAAAGCGATATTGGCCACTATTTCGGGTTTGTAACTGGAACGAGTCGAAGTCCACCCTTGCCATCAAAACTGATGCCCATATTGCCAGCAAGGATTCCGTCGATGTCCTTGCCGACTATCTCCGAGCGCCACCCTTGCGAGAGCCGTGCATTTGGCACTCTCCGTAAAAACTGAAGAATGTCGAGACGGGTACCGAGCAACGTTGCATCAATCTGATGAATTCTTGCCAACTCACCGACCCACGCAGTTATCAGCCCAACAGCAGGCCGAAGGTCTTTATCAACATCTTCTTGATCCGAAACAGGAAACTTCACATCCAGAACGACACCTTGCGCTACGGCTGCGAGAACTTCTCGAGTCATCTCTGCTCCCAGCTGTCGCTGCTCTACTCCTCGAGCGCGAAATAGATCCTCTGAGCTTTGAGGTTGGGCTTGGGAAATTCCCAATAACGCCATGTCAGACAACACTCTGCGCGGTGGAATATTGGCGTTCATTGCGCGCATTTCGCGCCACTGGCCAAGCGCTTGCGCAACGCCGCGAGCACTGCCCTTCAATGTTCGTACTTCTTTGATTTTCAACCAAGCATCTTCTGGTGAGGATGGTCCGGCTGGCTTCAGTCGTAATTCCTCACAGGCATTATCTACCCAATCGGCTCGGCCCAGTGCGCCCAATTTTTTAACCAAAATATCGTGAAGGCTCATGAGATATTCAACATCGGTAGCGGCATATGAGCACTGGTTTGTTGTGAGCGGACGGCGCAACCAATCTGTCAATCGGTCTCCTTTAGTAAGTGTCACCTTCAGTTCATTTTGAACCAATGTTGAAAGCGAAGGGGACGACATGCCGATGAAGCCAGCAGCGACCTGAGTGTCGAATATCTTGTTTGGAGCAGATCCGCACGCATAGTTCAACACTTCCAAATCTTGTTGTGCCGCATGAACCACACAGAGTGTCTGGGATTTGAACAGGTCACCGAAAAGAGAAAGGGTCACTGCGAGCGGGTCGACCAAAGCAATTTGTTTACCCCACTTCAACTGAATGAGTGCCAATTGCGGAAAATACGTCTTCTCCCGATGAAATTCCGTATCGAGGGCGTATCGCTCTTCTTGCTGAATTTCAGCAAGCACTTCAATTAACTCTTGATCAGAAGAGATCCATTCAAATTTCATTTATGCGGTAATTCCGCTATCAACGCCATTCCCAAGAAGAATCCAGCCCGCTGTTCCACCCGCCACATTTACAACGTTGCTTACACCTTGATCGATTAGGTACTGACAAGCTTTTCCGCTTCTTCCCCCAACCTGGCAAACCACGAAAACTTCTTGCTCACTACGGAACACCTCGATATTGTCGGGGACGGTCTGAAGAGGCACATGAACGGCGCCGGGAATACGAGCATCGTTGTATTCGCTTAATTCGCGAACGTCCACCACTTTGTATCCAGCAGCTAATTTCTCTGCCAATTGCGAGACTTCAATTTCTTTCATAAACAACCCTGTTTCTTTACTCGGAAAGATCTGCTTGCGTATTGATATTACGCGTCTTTCCCACCGAAAAGGGCACTTCAACAATCCTTAAGCCGACAACAGCGCGATGGATTGCACGCTCCCCATTAGAGAATTGTTGCTCGAGGTGTTGCGTAGACGTAGAAATTCTCCAACAAGACAACAACCAGTGATTTCTATCGTCCCGCGCGACTGCAACATCGAAATCGGGAACCATCGCTTCAACCAGTCGCGAGAAGTCTTGCTTCTCGAAAAATGGTGTGTCGCAAGGGCTTACTAAAAGAAAGTCCTCCTTACTGTTTTGCAAAGCGTCGACGAGGGCGCCAAGTGGACCCTGACCTTCCCGCGGGCCGATAAAGGTGTCTAAGGCAATGATTTTGGCGTCATCGGATGCTGCTCCGACTAACAACACTGAACCAAATTCGCTCATGTTGTCGGCCACTTTTGCGGCCATTGGAACACCGTCGATCGGATACAGCATTTTGTTCGAACCAAATCGCGAACTGTTTCCCCCAGCGAAAATCACCGCATCAAGCACAACCCAAAGACTATTGCTGATGGTTGGGATCGAGTTGCATCAAAAACTGCCTGCACCTCGTAGCTTCATCGTGTTCGGCAATTTGTTCTGCACTTTTGGCCAAACCTTCTACACAACGCAAAAAGCCTCTATTGGGTACGTGATCCCAACGAACGTACCCACTTCCTTTCCAGCCGTTGGCTCGAAGTGTGTCAAGCCCCCGGTGGTAACCGATTCGAAACGCCATGTATGACTCGAGACTGTCTCGACCTAGCGCACCAAGCCAAGCCCAGCCGTCCAGATAACGCGGATTGGCCGCCACGACCTTCGCGACCGCTTCCCTTCTTCCAGAATCGGGTTGAGCAAGGGCATTATCAAGTTGAGATTGCAGAGCTGGAACCGTGGCTGGCAATCGCAACTCGCCCGGGCCGGTACCTGAAAGATTGACATTTGACATAGCCCAAAACTACGGCATCCAACATGGAATGATGGGATGGTGAACTTATTTTCTCTGGAAGCCGAATCAGCAAAAACCTTTCTCCTCTCCACCACTGGTGGATCAATATTTTTGTTGTTAATCGTCCTCAAATTTGCCAAGTCACTCGTCACCAAGCTCATTCTGAGCATCCTCTTCATAGGAATAGGAACGCTGGCATTTACCCAGCGCGACAATCTGAGTGCCTGCGTGGAAAAGGTTTCGGCGCAGGTTCAAGCCTCGCAAACAATGGATTCGACGTGCTCATTTCTCGGTCAAGAGGTGCAAGTTTCCCTGCCTTAGGTACCCTCGTTGCCATGATTTCGGATCTTTGCCGACAGCTCGATTCGTCGCCCACATCTATCCATCTCGTCGAATATTGGTCTTCAAAACTGACCGAACAAGGTTTTGCCGAATTTGCCCACGGCACTCCCGTGAAGTCTCGAGGATTTGTTCGTGTTGGTGGCGCATTAATCGCGTGGTCGAACACAAACAATTTCGAAAATCGTGGGCTGCGAATTGTTGGCGCTCATACCGATTCGCCCGGACTGCACATCAAAAGAAATCCGTTTACGAAAATCAACAACATTCAGCAGATAGGTGTCGAGGTATACGGCGGCCCATTGCTCAATAGCTGGCTCGATCGAGACTTGGGAGTGGCCGGTGTCGTCTATGACCGAAGTGGTAAGGCAACACTTGTCAGTACAGATCGTGCAGTTGCACGAATCCCTCAACTTGCAATTCATCTTGATCGTGACGTAAACGAACGTGGTTTGCAGCTGGACAAACAGCAGCACATACACCCAATATGGTCAACGGATGAGGCCGTAAAGAGCTTTGAGTCATTTCTTGCCGCCGAGTTCTCACTGGATGAAGCGAACATCGCATCATGGTCATGTCAATTATTCGACATTCAGAGAGCCGAACTGTTTGGTCTTCGAAACGAGTTCTTGGCTTCTTCCCGTCTAGATAATCAGGTTTCTTGTTGGGCCGCTTTGAATGCGTTACTCGACAACAAGGGAGACGAGCCAATCTTGGTGGCCCTATTTGACCACGAAGAAGTTGGCTCAGAAAGCACAACCGGTGCTGCTGGCCCGTTGCTAGAAACCACGATTGAACGAATCGCAATCGCTGCAGGGTTAGATCGTGCGGGCTTTCTTGGTGGGCTTGCAAAATCTCATTGCATATCGGCGGACAACGCCCATGCGATTCACCCCAATTACCCAGATCGCCATGATCAAAATCATGCTCCTCTGTTAAATAACGGTATTGCGCTAAAGAGTAACTCGAGTCAACGCTACGCAACTTCTGCGAGATCAAGCATTCCTGTCTATGCAGCGGCCGAAAAAGCGAAAGTCAACATTCAACATTTTTCATCCAAAAACACCATGCCATGCGGATCAACTATCGGCCCAATAACTGCAACCCGGCTTGGAATTGAAACCGTTGATATCGGACTTCCGCAGTTGGCGATGCACTCGATAAGAGAGATGTGCGGCAGCGAGGACCCAATTTCGTTGTACAACTTAATCAAGCAGTATTTCGCTCGTTAGCGTTTATTAATGCGAGCTTCGGCTTCGTTGAATAATCTCTGAAGCGAATCCTGGATTTGCACAGTGAGCGCCGCAATCTCGTCGCGTGATGCTCGCTTCCCGTCTTGTTGCTGAGGAAAGATTGGCTCTCCAACCATTGCATAGCAACGTTTCGGCCAAATCATTTTCGAACCCGTCTGCATGACTTGCTCAGAACCAGCGATACCAACTGGGACGATAGGCAACCCTGTCTTAAGCGAAATGTATGCGGCCCCATCGAAAAGGTCGACAACTTCACTCCCGATGCGTCGGGTTCCTTCGGGAAAGAGAACTAGGGGTTCCCCACTTTGAAGAATCGAAATACAACGCTTCAACGCTTCCAAATCGGCAGATCCGCGGGTGACCGGAAACGCACCAAGCGCCGAAAAAAATGAACCGATGAACTTCACTTTCCAGAGTGAATCCTTCCCCATAAACCGCATTCGTCTACGAGTTACGGCTGAGGCAATGGGGATATCAACGGTGGAACGATGAGTAGGAGCCAAGATAAAGGCACCACTTTTAGGGACATTATGTGATCCTGAAACGTTCAATCTCAGCCATGTGCGACAGAGAAACACGACTAGCCCTCGAATAGCGATGTAAAACGACTTCGCAAACACGTTCTGACCCGCAAACTTGCTGTCTACATTTGCCACTATTGCTGAAGCCTTGCCTTGTACGCAGTGTGAATGCTATCCACAACCTCTTCGACTGTCAGATCGCTGGTATCCACGACAAGTGAATCAGAATGCTCACGAAGTGGGCTGTCCTCGCGGCTGCTGTCAATCTTGTCGCGTTTTGCAATTTGTTCTGCAATCTCGTTGATGTCTCCACCGCTTTGAGCAACCCGACGGGTGGCTCTCACAATTGGAGATGCAGTAAGGAAAACTTTGAGGATCGCGTCTGGGAATACGACGGTTGCGATATCGCGACCTTCAACCACACCACCCCCACGCTCCTCAACCCACAACCGTTGCTGTGCACGCATCTCGGCACGGACTCCTGAGTTTGCGGCGACAATGCTCACATTGGTCGTCACCTCTGGTGATCGAATGATTGACGTCGCATCTACACCATCTACCACTATTGAATGATCGGTGATATCAAGTTCAACACGACGTGCAAGCTTGGCCAAAGCATTTGTGTCATAAATATCAACTTTGGCCTGCATGGCTGCATATGTAATGCCCCGGTACATCGCACCAGTATCCAAATATGGGAGCGAAAGTCGTGCTGCTAACGCTTGCGCGATAGTCGACTTACCCGCCCCTGCAGGGCCATCAATAGCAATGACGTTGCGCACTACCAGCTGGTATCCCGCGGACGGCCCTCTTCGTAACCCGAGGCACTCTGAATTCCCACCACAGCACGATCACGGAACTGTTCGATACTCTGCGCACCAGCGTAGGTAAACGACGAGCGCACACCAGCAACAATTTGGTCGAGGATGTCTTCAACGCTTGGCCGCTCCGGATCGAGATACATTCGAGACGAGCTGATTCCTTCCTCGAACAACTCTTTACGCGACCTTTCGATTGCGCTTTCGGTACGGGTGCGATTGCGCACTGCGCGGTTTGATGCCATTCCAAAACTCTCTTTGTAAAGTCGGCCATCTGTGTCGCGAAGCGTGTCTGCTGCAGATTCATACGTTCCTGCGAGCCATGAACCAAACATAACGTTGGCCGCGCCCGCAGCAAGACCCAGCGCCACATCTCGCGGATAGCGAACTCCGCCGTCAGCCCAAACATGTTTGCCAAGCCTGATTGCTTCGCTGGAGCACTCTAAAACAGCCGAGAATTGCGGTCGACCGACTCCCGTCATCATTCGGGTTGTGCACATGGCGCCCGGCCCGACGCCTACTTTTACGATGTCCGCACCGGCTTCAATCAGTTGTCTTGTGCCTTCAGCAGTTACCACGTTGCCAGCTACAACTGGAATGGACCCGACGACCTTGCGAACCGCACTCACCGATTCGAGCATTCGCTGTTGATGTCCATGGGCAGTATCGACAACCAACACGTCTACACCCATTGCAGCAAGCGATTTGGCTCGCGCACCGGGGTCGGCATTGACGCCAACTGCAACACCAATCATTAGTCGTCCCTTTGCGTCAACTGCAGGTGCATAAATTGTGCTTCTCAGTGCGCCCTTGCGAGTAACGCAACCGAGCAATTTGCCTGTGTCATCAACAACAGGAGCGAACGAAATTCGTTTGTCGGTCATGAAATTAAACATTTGCTCGGGCGTATCGGAATGCCGGATTGAAATAATCTCACGACTCATCACATTGTGCAGTTGGGTAAACCGGTCGAACCCGGCGGCGTCGTGCTCTGTGAAGATGCCTAATGGGCAATGGCCGTTATCGACAACGATCACAGCACCATGGGCGCGCTTATAAATCAGACTCAGCGCCTCACCTACTGTCCCATCCGGTGGCATAGTGATAGGCGTTTCGATAACCATGTGCCGCGATTTAACAAATTGCACTACATTTTCAACAACATCCAGAGGGATGTCTTGGGGCAGAACGACAAGCCCTCCGCGACGAGCGACTGTTTCGGCCATACGCCTACCTGCGATGGCTGTCATATTGGAAACCACTACAGGGATAGTGGTCCCCAGCGCATCAGGTGTTCGCAAGTCGACCGACTGCCTCGAGGCAATCGTTGACATGCTCGGGACCATAAAAACATCGTTGTAGGTGAGGTCATAGTTGGGCGTGCCGTGTAAAAAGCGCATGATTAACCTCCCCAATAGTCACTACGAGCCTCTTTAGGCTAGTGGCACATCCCGTTGCCCGCAGTCATTTGTAGCCTGCAATTGCAATGTCTAACCAGGCCAACATCATCCATACATCGGACCAGAGCGCGGTTCTTCGTGCCGCTGAGGTTCTCGGGAATGGGGGCGTTGTGGCAATCCCTACCGAAACGGTGTACGGACTCGCCGCGGCAATCGATAACCCAGTTTCGATTGAGAAAGTTTTTGCAGTCAAAGGTCGGCCCACAACGCATCCGCTCATCGCACACTTGTCTTCGGCAAACGAACTGCATCTTTGGGCAACTGATGTTCCATCAGATGCGATGTTGCTTGTTGAAGCATGCTGGCCAGGACCGCTGAGCGTCCTGTTGAACAAGTCGGAGAAGGTTCCCTACTTGATCACCGGCAATCGAGAAACTGCAGTCTTTCGAGTTCCTGCGAATGTTTTCTCACGTCAACTGATCGAATCAATTGGAGTACCGATTGCGGCCCCATCAGCAAACCGTTTTGGAAAAGTGAGCCCGACTACGGCACAACACGTGATCGATGATCTTGGTAGCGATGTTGACCTCATCATCGATGGTGGCGCATGCAGCATTGGAGTCGAGTCAACCATTATCGATTTTACGACCAGCCCTCCACAGCTGTTGCGGCCAGGTGGTTTCCCCCAAGAAGACATCGAGAAGATGCTGGGCAAACAGTTAGCAAATGTCGAAGGTGAGTCGCGAGCTTCCGGCATGCTGCAATCGCATTATGCACCGCAATGCAAAATTGTTATTGCCAGTGATCTTTCGCATGCCAACGAACTGCTGAAACAACAACTCGCACTGGGTACCCGAGCCCAAGTCGTTCAATTTTCGCATGATTTACCCATCTATGCCTCGTCGCTCTACGCCCAAATGCGCAATGCTGACAGAGCAAACCTCGAGGTGCTCATTGCCGTAACGCCGCAAGGCAGCGGCCTTGGCCCAGCAATATTGGACCGTCTAACGAAGGCTTCTGTCCTTCACCTTTAGGGGTTCCCCGCCGTTGAAGAGTCGTGTTTTGTCTCATAGGCTTGGTAGTCCTAACCCAGGGTGGCATCCCGCCACCCGACTCCTAGGGGGAGAAAATACATGAAGAAAACAAACAAGCGCTTCATTGCTGCTCTTGTTGTTGGTCTCAGCCTTGTGGCTGCGGCTTGCGGCTCGAGTGACGATGCAGCAGAAGAAACACCAGCAGCCGCAGGCGGCGAGCTGGAAGGAATGAAGGGAACGATGCCTTTGGTAGCGCTTTCCGATGAATTCAAATCGGGAATGAACGAGTTCTGGGTTGCCGCAGGCAACGAAGAACTCACCGACTTCTCGTACGCAGCAGAAGCATTTGACTCGGTCATGCTCGTCGCCCTTGCAGCAGAAGCTGCAAAGACTGACGGCAGCGCCTTGGCTGGTGAAATCATGAACGTGTCCCGCGATGGCGAGGTATGTACAGAGTTTGCTGCATGTGTTGAATTGATCAAAGCAGGAACCGACATCAACTTCGAAGGAGTTTCGGGCCCACAGGACATGAACGGAAACGGCGAGCCAATCAAGGCTTCGTACGGCGTTTTGACCTTTGATGCAACGAACCGTTTCGACTACGCAGACGCCGAGTACATCTTGGCCGACTTGCCAGAATCCGACTATGTCGATCTTCAGGCACCAACCGTAGAGCGCGCTGGTGACGGCGTGTTGAAGTTCGGAACCTTGTTGCCAGAAACCGGCAACCTCGCATTCCTCGGACCACCAGAATTCGCTGGCGTTGAGTATGCAATCAGCCTCATCAATGCGGCTGGCGGCGTTCTTGGCAAGCCAGTTGAGTACGTACAAGGCGACTCGGGTGACACATCAACCGATACAGCAAGCACGACCGTTGACCGCCTCTTGGGCGAATCAGTTGACGCAATCGTTGGTGCTGCATCGTCCGGCGTGTCCCTCACCGTGATCGACAAGATCACCGCTGCAGGCGTCCTCCAGATCAGCCCAGCCAACACTTCAGAGAAGCTGTCGACGTACGCAGACAATGGTCTGTACTACCGCACAGCACCATCTGACATCCTTCAGGGTGCAGTATTGGCCAACTTGATCGCCGGTGACGGCAACCAGTCGGTATACATCATGGCCCTTGACGATGCTTACGGCACCGGCTTGGCCGCTTCCATTGGCAAGAACCTTGAGGCCGCAGGCGTCACCGTTCTTGGAACCAAGATCTACGACCCAGCTGCAGCAACATTTGATGCTGAAGTTGGCGAAGTAGTCGCTGCAAACCCAGACGCAATCATGCTCGTAACCTTCGACGAAGGTTCACGCATCTTGCGCACAATGGTTGAGCAGGGAATCGGACCGAAGGTCAAGAAGGTATACGGTTGCGACGGCAACATGGGTAACGCTCTCGGCGAGAACTTCGACGCGGGTAAGTAACCAAAACCATCTAGAACTGAAAAACCCCCGGTCCGAAAGGGCCGGGGGTTTTTTAATGCGTAAAAACTGTTGATCAGCCGCCGCTGGCTCTTGCCAACGTGCCGAGATACAGGGCAATCACCTTGGGGTCTGAGAGCAGCTCTCGCCCGGTTCCCGTGTAGGCGTTCTTGCCCTGATCGAGTACATAGGCACGATCGGTCACTTGCAAACAACGGCGAGCATTTTGCTCCACCATCAAGATGGCTATTCCCTCTTCGTTGATCTTCTTGCACTGGATAAACACCTCGTCCTGCAGAACCGGCGACAATCCAGCAGACGGCTCATCGAGCAACAACAACTTCGGCTCCATCATGAGCGCCCTACCCATTGCGACCATCTGGCGTTCGCCGCCGGATAGCGAACCTGCACGTTGCGCCGCACGTTCACGAAGCTTGGGGAACAGCGAAGTGACATACTCGAATCGGTCATTGAAAACAGATGGCTTCAAAAAGCAACCCATCTCTAGATTCTCTTTGACAGTGAGACTTTGAAATACGTTTTGCGTCTGAGGAACGTAGCCAACTCCGTGCTCCACAAGTTCGTGCGCTTTATGGCCAGTGATGTTCTCGTTGTTAAAAGAAACTGTTCCAGAACGAACAGCGCATTGACCAAGAATTGCCTTGAGCACGGTCGACTTGCCAGCACCGTTGGGGCCAATTACGCCGACGAACTCGCCAGCACGGACTTCGATATTGCAACCATTGAGAATGTTTACTTCGGGGATGTAGCCCGCAACCAACTCGTCTACTACAAGAACGCGATCGTCGGCACCAGTCGTCATGATGGGTTCTCCTCGCCTAGCAATGACTTACCTTGGTGAGCCCCGAGGTAGGCCTCGATTACAGCAGGGTTTGCGGCAATCGCTTCCGGTGTGCCTTCGGCAATGATTCGTCCTTCGGCCATAACAATCACCCAGTCGGAAACATCGTGGACCATGTCCATGTCGTGTTCCACGAACAACACTGTCATTCCATCATCACGTAGGCCACGAATGTGCTCGTTAAGGCTTTGTTTCAGGGCTGGGTTGACACCTGCCATCGGTTCGTCCAACATCACCAATCGCGGATTCGTCATCAACGCGCGCGACATCTCTAGAAGTTTGCGCTGCCCCCCTGAGAGCGTGCCGGCGTACTCGTTGCGCATATGGTCGAGTTTGAACCGCTGCAACAACTGATCGGCGCGTTGCTCGATGAGTTTCTCCTGAGCCTTCCAACGGAATGGGAACAGACCATTCCACCAACGCTCGCCCGCTTGATGTGTTGCTCCAAGCTTCATATTCTCGATTACCGACATTTTGGTGAGGCTCTTTGTTAGTTGGAAGGTGCGAACCATGCCCATCGACGCGGTCTTGTGCGCAACAACCTTCGCTAATGAACGCCCATCGAAACGCCATTCGCCTGTATCCGGCGTGTCAAAGCCAGTAAGCAAATTGAACAG
>Ga0209550_10002727_pt1 | contig 16971 bp, 16 predicted proteins | sample LauGreSuBDMM15SN_2_FD_187567 | JGI IMG/M metagenome (GOLD analysis project Ga0209550, IMG submission 187567) | Freshwater lake microbial communities from Lake Michigan, USA - Su13.BD.MM15.SN (SPAdes) (version 5) | ecosystem: Environmental > Aquatic > Freshwater > Lake | place: Lake Michigan...
GGACTACGCGTCACAATGCAAAAGCTTGACCCGTACATCAACGTTGACCCTGGCACGATGAACCCATTTGAACATGGCGAGGTGTTTGTCACTGACGACGGTGGCGAAACTGACCTTGACCTTGGTCACTATGAACGCTTCATTGATGAAAATCTCACACGTAGTTCAAATGCCACCACAGGTTCTATTTATCAGGCAGTTCTGGCTGCTGAACGACGTGGTGATTACCTAGGAAAAACAGTTCAAGTTATTCCTCACATTACTGACGAGATTAAGCGTCGTATCCGCCGAATCGCCACCGACGACACCGATGTAGTTATTACTGAAGTGGGCGGAACTGTGGGAGACATTGAAATTCTCCCGTTCCTTGAGGCAATTCGTCAGTTCCGCAATGAAGCCGGTCGAGACAATGTTTGCTATCTGCACGTAACCCTTGTGCCATTTATTGGGCCAAGCGGTGAACAGAAGACAAAACCAACCCAACACAGCGTGACGGAATTGCGCTCGCGCGGTATTCAGCCCGATGTCATCGTGTGCAGAAGCGAAGAGCCACTGAGTAGTGGTTTGAAGCGCAAGATCTCACACATGTGCGACGTTGATACCAATGCTGTTATCAATGCGGCAGATGTCGGCAACATTTATGAACTCCCACTCGTGCTTCACGATGAAGGTCTTGACACAGTTGTATGCGATATCTTGCGTCTCGACAGCGCAGTTGATTTGTCATCGTGGGAAAAACTTGTAGCTCAGGTAGATGCATCTGTGAAGCCAGTGAAGATTGGCCTCATCGGAAAGTATGTAGAACTTCAAGACGCGTATCTTTCTGTTGTTGAAAGTTTGAAGCACGCTGGTTTCCATCACGGAGCCAAAGTTGAGATCGATTGGATCCAGGCCGAGGATGTTGAAGGCCTCCTTGCATCAGGTCGCTTAGATTCGCTTGACGGAATGGTGATACCTGGTGGCTTCGGGCCTCGCGGTATTGAAGGAAAGATTGCTGCCGCGGCTTATTCGCGAGAGAATCTGGTGCCTTGTTTGGGGTTGTGTCTTGGCATGCAAGTAATGACTATTGAATATGCCCGTCATGTCCTTGGAATGGCCGATGCAAACAGCACGGAATTTGACCCATCGACCACTCATCCAGTTATTGATTTAATGGTTGATCAGCGCGATGTCACCATGAAGGGCGGCACGATGCGTCTTGGGGCGTATTACGCAGTTCTGCAGCCTGGTACAAAGGTTGCGGAGGCGTATGGTGAAACGGTTGTTAGTGAGCGTCACCGCCATCGTTATGAATTCAACTACAACTTCCATTCTCGTTTCGAGGAAAGTGGATTTTTGTGCAGCGGAACCTCGCCGGACAAGCGTCTCGTTGAATTCATTGAGATGGAGAACCATCCGTATTGGGTAGGCACTCAAGCACATCCAGAGTTCAAGAGCCGTCCTGACCGTCCTCATCCGCTGTTCAGGGAACTTATTGCAGCCTCATTGGTCAATCGCGAGAAGCGACTTGCCCGAGGCGCTAATGCCACTGTTGCTCAATCAGCCTGAATGAGAACGTGAACAAGAGCAACCATAAAGGTTTCGTAACAACCGCACTTGATGTTGTTCATTCGTGGGCGATGTTTCACCTTTTGCGTCGTACTATTCGCGGGCCACGTGGCGATGTGTTCGTGAGGACGTATGTAAGTACTCCTGGGGCTGTGGGAGTTATCGCATTGACACCTGACAATCAGATTGTCCTCGTGTCTCAATACAGGTCATCTTTTGATAATTTCGTGTTGGAGATACCTGCCGGGATGCGCGACGTTGATGGAGAAGAACCTGCCCGCACGGCCTCGAGAGAACTAGTAGAAGAGACTGGTTATGTAGCCGCAACTGTCGAGTTCTTGGGGTCATGTTTGTCGTCTCCCGGTGTTACTGACTCTGTCGTTGATTTGTTTATCGCGCGCGATGTGGTCGTAGGGGATTCTGCACCAGAGGGACCTGAGGAATTAGAGATGGCTGTCTTGCTGGTTCCTTTTTTTGAAGCACTGAGAATGGTTGATGAGGGCGAGATTACGGACTCAAAAAGTGTCGTTGGTATTTTGCTTGCCGCGCGACGTTTTCACGATCTCGGATGATTTCACATGACCAAAAGTTCCACCACTGAACGAGACGAGCAACTCGTCGAAGAATTTCTTCGCTGGATGGCTGTCGAGCGTGGCCGCGCCGCAAATACCATTTCGAACTATCGTCGAGATTTGATTCGTTATGTGGCGTTCCTTGGGGAGGCTAAGAAGAGTCTTTTGACCGCCCGTGAAGCGGACGTTGAAGAATATGTGAGACTTTTGCAAGCTTCGGGCGATGCAAACGCAAGTACGGCGCGACGACTTGCAGCTATTCGTATGATGCACAACTTTCTTCTTGCTGAAGACCGAAGACGAGATAACCCCACTGCGCGCATCGAAGGGGTGAAAGTTCCTGGTGGTGTGCCGAAGCCGCTGAGCCTTGATGAAGTGAATGCATTACTTGAAGCAATGGTGGGTGATTCAGCAACTGAGATGCGTGATCGGGCGTTAGTTGAATTTTTATACGCCACAGGCGCGCGAATATCTGAAGCATGCGATCTGAATCTCGATGACTTGGACCTGTCGTCACGTGTCGTGCGACTATTCGGGAAAGGTTCAAAAGAACGCGTAGTGCCATTCGGTCGCATCGCTGAGGAGCGGCTCAGGGAATACATCGGAAGTGCTGGCAGAGCGCAACTTGCACCAGACGTGTGGTCTCGAGGTACTGACCGCGATGCTGTTTTTCTCACCAATCGAGGGAAACGCCTCAACCGACAAAAGGCTTGGCATGTTGTTCGAGACGCCGGGATGAGAGCAGGTATCTCCCGTGAGCTTTCGCCTCATGTCCTACGCCACTCATGTGCAACTCACATGCTTGAACATGGCGCTGACTTGCGGATTGTTCAAGAGATGTTGGGTCATGCAACCATCTCGACTACTCAGATTTATACGAAGGTCTCCACAGACCGTTTGTGGGCTGTCTATCGTGAAGCACATCCGAGAGCAACAGGATGAAGACAACTCACTTAATCAAGCGGGCACTGAGTTCTGTATCGCAGACTGCACCGACCTCACAGGACGTCGCGATTGTTTCGGAAGTATTGAATGTTTCTGAATTTGCTGCTTGGTCTCAAATGCAACATCGCGACCAACGCCACAGCATTGTTGTTCTTTGTCGATTTGATGCGTTGGCTCCCTCCGCAACCAGGGCTGAAAGAGCGGCGGCGTTATTACATGACGTAGGTAAAAACATTTCTAACCTCGGTTTCATATCTCGTGTATTTGCCACAGTTGTTGGCCCTAGGGGGCGACGTTTCACTGACTATCACGATCATGAGAATCTTGGCGCTGATTTGATGCGATCTGTCAGCGATCCGCGCACAGTTGCACTTATTAGTGGATTCGCAGATGATGATGTCGCTCTGCTTCTTCAAGCAGCCGACGACATCTAGATTCTCGGCAATAGGCCTATTGCCGAGTGGGCTCGCTTCAGGGTGACGGCCGCAACTGTGCGTGCTCGTTCGTTTCCAATCGACAAAAGTCGAGCAAGCTCACCCTTGTCTTTCATGAGCTCTTGAAAACGCGCACGAATTGGCTCCACGACTGCAATGACAGCATCGCCGGTGTCTGATTTGAGTGCACCATATTGGGAATACTGACTGACAAGTTCGTCAACAGGCTTTCCGGTTGCTGCGGACAAGATATCAAGAAGGTTGGAAACGCCTGGCTTGTTAGCCACGTCGTACTTCACCTCACCGTCAGAGTCTGTGACTGCACGTTTGAATTTCTTAGAGATAGATGCGTTGTCATCAAGCAAGTAGACAAGACCACTGTCGCTTGTGGCTGATTTGGACATTTTCGATGTGGGGTCTTGCAGATCCATCACGCGTGCACCAGCTTTTGGGTGGACAGCCTTCGGTAAAACGAATGTGTCACCGAATCGATGATTGAATCTCACAGCGATGTCACGAGTGATTTCGATGTGTTGGCGTTGATCATCGCCGACAGGTACTTCGTCTGCGTCGTACAACAAGATGTCTGCAGCCTGAAGCGCGGGATATGTAAATAGGCCTGCCGAAACAAACTCCGCTTCACGACGTGCAGATTTGTCCTTGAATTGAGTCATGCGGCTCAGTTCCCCGTAGGACACGGTGCATTCCATAATCCATGCAAGTTCGGTGTGTTCATGAATATGACTTTGTACAAAAACTGTTGCAGCGTCAGGGTCAAGACCGCAAGCGAAGAGGAGAGCGGCGAGTTCAACGGTCTGTGTGCCGATTAGGCCTGGGGTGTCGATGACGGTCAGCGCATGCAGGTCCACGATGCCATGGAAAACGTCACCATCGTGTTGGCCAGAGACCCAATTAACGAGGGCGCCAAAATAGTTACCAAGGTGCACGGATCCGGTGGGTTGAATACAAGACAAAACGCGTGGCACGCACAAAATCTAGTTGCTGCGCTAGGAACCCATGTGGTCAATTGCCGACCTAGGTCGTTCCGCCAAGTACGATGGGTCGGTGGCAATTGATGTAGCAACCCCCGTGTACGAGGGACCTTTCGACCTTTTGCTCCATCTCATTTTGCGCGAAGAGGTGGATATCCACGAGATCAGTCTTTCCACCATCGTGGACGCCTATCTTGCTGAGTTATTGAAAATGAAGGAACTAGATCTAGAGGTCGCTACTGAGTTTCTTCTGATTGCGGCCACGCTGATTGAGTTGAAGACTCGCCGTTTGCTGCCAGGGCGCGAAGCGGTTGATTTAGACGAAGAATTGGCTCTGTGGGAAGAGCGGGATTTGCTGCTTGCCAGACTTCTGGAATGCAAGACCTTTAAAGACGTCGCCAAGATTCTCGCTACGTTCGTTGATGATGCTGACAGGGTCTACGGTCGTGCAGTTGGTCCAGATGAGCGCTTCTCAGATGTAGCACCAGACTTGCTAGAGGGCTTGACCATTGAGAAGCTCGAGCGCGGGTTCATAAATGCAATTACTCCACGTAAGCGTGATGAGTTGAGTTTGTATCACATCTCGCCAATTCGATTTACTGTCGCTGAAGCTGTTGAAGAGTTGATGGAAGACATCGCTCGTGTAGGAAGCACTTCATTTCGCGCATTGACTTCCGGGCTGGTTGAGCGTCTCGAAATTGTTGTGCGATTTTTGGCGATTCTTGAAATGTATAAACAGGGTTTTATTGAACTAGATCAAGTTAATCGTTTTGGTGACATTACGGTTCTGTGGACTGGTATCGGTACAGGAAATGAAAGTATGACGGAGATCGATTCTTATGAAGGATGACGTAACGACTGAGACAGTGCGCGCAATTGAAGCCATAGTTCTTGTAGCTCACGAGCCTGTACCAACAGATCTCATTGCCCAGTTGCTTGAGATACCAGCAACAACAGTTGATGAAGTCTGTGGCCGTTTGGCCGATACGTATGAAGAAGCTGGTCATGGATTTCAATTGGCAAAAGTTGCAGGTGGATGGCGTTTTCAAACTCACCCAGATTTGGCTCCATATGTTGAACGTTTCATTCTCGATGGTCAACGAGCTCGACTATCAGGTGCTGCACTTGAAACCCTCGCCATCATCGCTTATAAGCAGCCAATCTCACGTTTGCAGATTGCATCAATTCGTGGTGTAGATCCGGATTCAGTTTTACGAACATTGCATGGCCGTGCATACGTTGCGCCGGTGTCACGTGATAACGGTCCTGGCCAAGCAGTGATGTGGGGCACAACTCAATTGTTCCTAGAGAAGTTGGGTATTGCATCGTTGAAAGATCTTCCCGCAATTGCTTCTTTTGTGCCTGATGCTTCTCTTGTCGAGGCATTAGAGAAAACACTATTGATTGACGCTGACGCAATTTCTGAGCCGAGCGAAGGCGCATAATGTCGTCCTTCACCCCGCCGGGAGGCGCGGTTCCTGAGCCACCGTTGTGGGAACAGATTGCAGATGATGCGCGTCTCGCAGATGGTGAACGCTTGCAGAAGGTTCTCGCAAGGGCCGGGTTCGGGTCACGCCGCGTTTGCGAGAACCTGATTGAAGATGGTCGCGTCGACGTGAATGGTGATGTGGCGATTCTTGGTCGTCGAGTGAATGTTGACACCGACATAATTGAGGTGGATGGCGCACCAGTAGGTGTGCTTCCTGGGTTGGTGTATTACTTGTTGAACAAACCAGAGGGTGTTGTTACAACGATGGTAGATACACATGGTCGCGAGACAGTTCTTGACTACGTTCCGTCGGAACCTCGTGTTTTTTCTGTCGGTCGCTTAGATATCGACACGACGGGATTATTGATTCTGACAAACGATGGTCAGTTAACTCAGTTTTTAACGCACCCCAGTCATGGCGTCGAAAAGGAATACATTGCCGAAGTTGAGTGTGGAACAAACGGGGTACCTAATGGCGCATTGCGCCACCTGCGTGATGGAGTCGAATTGGAAGACGGCATGACAGCCCCCGCCGAAGTCGGTCAACCTGAGCCCGGGGTATTGCGAATAGTGATTCATGAGGGCCGCAACAGACAAGTACGTCGCATGTGCGAAGAAGTTGGTTATCCGGTTATTCGGCTTGTTCGAACGCGCATCGGGCCATTACGTGACACAAAACTGGCGCCAGGGCAATGGCGAGAACTGACTATCGAAGAGGTACGTCAATTATCTAGCGCAGTTGAGTTAGACGGTACGGATACGGTGTGGGAATGAGCGCTGACGCGACGACGAAAAAGAAGGCGAATGTTTTTGGTCTTGGACTGATTGGCGGATCCCTTGCGCTTGCCCTTGCTGATGCTGGTTATGACGTCGGCGGTCATGACTCAGATAAGTCAAAGATCGATACCGCTCTTGAGCGAGAGATCATTTCATTTCCCGGTTTGTACTCCGATGCAGAGGTGACCTTTGTTGCGACCCCTGTCGGAATTTTGGCGGAAGCGGTGACTGAGTCATTGGCTTTAACAACTGGTGTCGTTACCGACGTTGGTTCTGTAAAGACGGCCATTTCATCTCGCGTGACGGACCCTCGATTCGTACCAGGGCATCCGATGGCCGGATCTGAATTAGATGGACTAGATGGCGCCGATGCTTCGATGTTCGCTGGTGCTGTGTGGGTGCTGACTCCTACGACCCATTCATCCGACGCCGCTTTTGCGGTTGTTGCCGGACTTGTAGCGAAGTTCGGAGCAGAGATTGTGGCGATGGATGCAGAACAGCATGATGATCTTGTGGCAGTTGTCAGTCATGTTCCACACCTCGCGGCAGCAACTCTGATGCGCATCGCAGATAACCGCTCTGAAGAACATATGGCACTGCTGCGACTTGCTGCTGGTGGTTTTCGTGACATGACTCGTATCGCTTCTGGTCGTCCGGGAATTTGGCTCGATATTTGTGAACAGAACAAGGCCTCAATCGTGCGCGGTTTAGATGCTCTGATTCTTGGTCTCATTGATATGCGCGACGTAGTCGCAGGTTCTGATAGGGAAGGTTTGTTATCACGACTAGAGCAAGCTCGACGCGCGCGAATGAATTTACCGACGGGCGCCGGTGCAGTTGAAGATTTGTCAGAAGTTCGAATTCCGATACCTGACCGCCCCGGAGCTGCAGCTGATGTGTTCACGCTGTCTGGAGAACTTGGTGTCAACATCTATGACTTTGAAGTGGTTCATTCAGCAGAAGGTGACCGCGGAATCATGGTGACGGTCGTACGAGCCGAGCATGCAGAAGTCTTTAGGGGCGGGTTGCTGGCCCGTGGATTTCGTCCAGCCATCCAGCCACTGTCGTGACCACGGTCGTACTACAACCGAACGCTGGTCCAATTGACGCTGTGGTGTCGGTTCCTGGTTCCAAAAGTGTCGCTAACCGTGCTTTGGTGTGTGCGATGTTGTCAAAAGAAGCGTCGCGCATTTCAGGAATTCCAACAGGGGATGATGCTCGCGTGGTTGTGGATGTGATTAAGGATTCTGGACGTTCGATCGCGGTTCTTGGTAGCGAAGTCATTATTGGTGAAACTGCCACACTTACGTTTCCAGGAATTGTGGATGCGGTACTTGCAGGTACGTCATCTCGATTTCTCACTGCCGTTGCTTGCCTGTTTGAAACAACAACGATCATTGATGGCGAAGCCGTGTTGCGAGGTCGACCCATGGCTGATTTGCACGACGCTCTGTTGTTGCTAGGAGCAGATATCACCCATTTGGGCGAAGCCGGTTATTTGCCGATTTCCGTATCGAGAGGTTCGTTGTCTGGCGGCGATATTCACATCGCAGGTAATGTTTCAAGTCAATTCATTTCAGCATTGATGCTGATAGGACCAATGCTGGATGCGGGTCTTGTGATCCATGTTGATGGTCCGCTTATCTCTCGTTCGTATGTGGAGATGACTGCTCACGTCATGAAAGCCTTCGGTGCTTCCGTGGCTATTGATGACTCAACCATCACTGTAAGCAGTGGCGCATATATCGGCCGCAACTACTCGATTGAGCCTGACTATTCTTCAGCTGCTTTTCCTCTGGTAGCCATTGCCGTTCGCGAAGGACGCGTTGTGATTCCGGGTCTTGCGACCGCGTCTTTGCAGGGAGACTCTGAAATTATTCCGATTTTGAAAAAGATGGGCATGTCGTGCGACGTCAGTGGTTCGGATATCTCCGTATCTCGATTGGCAACGACTGACGTTCTTCCATTGGTTATGAATATGTCTGATTGTTCTGATTTGGTTCCCGCAGTTGCTGTTGCATGTTGTATGGCCTCGGGCGAGAGCGTCCTAACGGGCATTGGGTTTATTCGAAACAAGGAAAGCGACCGGCTCGGCGACCTTGCTCATGAGTTGAATCGTGCGGGCGGGAAGGTGACTGTGGAGAAAGACGGATTGCGAATTGTTGGCCCATGCACATGGTCCGCTGTCGTGTTTGAAAGCCATCATGACCACAGAATGGCGATGGCGCTCTCACTGTTGTCGCTATGTGCTTCCGGAGTGGGAGTTGCTAATCCTGAGGTAGTTACAAAGAGTTGGCCTAATTTTTTCGTTGATATGTCGTCAATACTCGGCGATAAAGAGACGGGCAACTAGCCTGTGGCGATGAACGTTACGGTCGCTGCTTTCGATGTAGACGACACTCTCACGGTACGTGATTGTGTTGTGCCTTTCATGAGGTCGGTTGCCGGCACTGGGCGACTTATGAAGGTCATGCTCTCGAACGTAGGCGAAACGATTCAAAATGTTCGGCAGCGAGACCGAGACGCACTCAAAGCCAAATTTGTTTCTGGTATTTTTTCGGGCAGGAATGCTCGAGAAATTGAATCGCTAGGAATCCAATTCGCTTCTAAGGTTGCAGACGGTTGGCTGCGTAGTGATGTTGCGGCACGTATGCGCTGGCATCAAGAGCAAGGACACGTTGTCATTTTAGTGTCGGCTTCATTGGGCTCTTACTTGCATCCCCTTGGCGATCTCCTTGAAGTGGATGCAGTTCTGTGTACTGAACTGGAAGAAGTTGACGGAATACTGACTGGAAAGTTGGAGGGGAAGAATTGTCGCGGAGAAGAGAAAGCCTCACGTATACAGAAGTGGTGCGAAGGTGCGGGTATTGACGTGGAGGATCTCGTCTACGCCTACGGTGATTCTTCGGGTGATGTTCAAATGCTCGAATTGTTCGCACTCGGTACGTGGGTTAACAAGGTCGACCTTGAGGAGAGTGCAGCATGATTCGCGCGTGCATAAAGGAAGCTCGTCCGTCTCAGTGGATCAAGAATGTTCTCGTTTTTGCAGCTCCTGCGGCACTTGGTGTTCTTGATGAATGGTCTTCCCTAGGAAAGACGCTCATTGTTTTTGCAGCTTTCTGTATGGTGGCTAGCGGTACGTACTACTGGAACGACATCATGGATGTCGAGCAAGATCGGCAACACCCGAAGAAGCGCAATCGCCCAATAGCAAGTGGAGCCGTGCCTCTGTCCGCAGCACGAATCATTGGTTCAGCGTTGCTCATAAGCGGTCCGGTGCTTGGCTATACAGTTCGGCCTGCTGCCGGTGGGATCATCGCGCTCTACGCAGGGCTCACAATTGGTTACAGCACCTGGTGGAAGCACATTCCTTTACTCGACTTGGCGCTAGTAGCTAGTGGTTTTGTACTTCGCGCCATGGTGGGTGCTGCAGCTACTCAAACACCAATGTCAATGTGGTTTGTCCTGTGCATTACGTTTGGCTCATTTTTCATCGTGACCGGGAAACGATTTGCTGAATTACTAGAGCTCGGAGATCAGGCTGCCGTAACACGCACGTCACTGAAGGCTTATTCAATTGTTTATCTGCGACAACTACTTGTGGTGTCATGTACAGCGACCGTCGTGACCTATTGCATGTGGGCATTTGAGAATGCTGCAATCGCTCAGGAATCTATTCCATTTCACGGTTTATCTGTTGTTCCAATGGTGCTCGCCTTGTTGAGGTACTTGTTGGTATTGGAGAACGGGGGCGGGGGAGCTCCTGAAGAAGTCTTCTTTAATGATCGCTGGATTCAGGCATATGGTGCGGTGTGGGTCATTGTGTATGGCCTTGCGGTGTACGCCTCCTAGGAGATTTTGTATTGACCTCTGTTTATTGAGGGCACCGTCTAGAATTTGACCCATGGTGATGCAGCGTTTGTCGGGGTGGGGACGTACCGCTTGGACCGTCGCAGATCTCGTTCACACCACAGAAATTGACGTGGTTCGTTCCACAATTGGAGCCGCGGGTGAGCGGGGCATTATCTCTCGTGGTCTCGGTCGCTCGTACGGTGCTGCAGCCCAAAATGCGGGCGGGATAGTCCTCGAAATGACTGCTGAAAATGACCCAATGGGTATCGATGCAGATTTCGACCCGATGACTGGACTTCTGACTGTTGCATCAAGCGTCAGTATCGATGCCATTTTGCGGATGTGTGTCCCGCAAGGTTGGTTTATCCCCGTTACTCCGGGCACAAGATTTGTCACTGTGGGCGGGGCTATTGCTTCCGATATTCACGGTAAGAATCATCACATCGACGGAAGTTTCGGACAACATGTGCGGTCGTTGACGTTGATGTTGTCTAGTGGAGAAGTTGTTGAACTTTCGCCCGAACAGAATTCCGTCTGGTTTTGGGCGACCATCGGTGGAATGGGTCTCACAGGAGTCGTGCTGCGCGCAACCATTGCAATGTTGAAGATTGAATCCTCACGTGTTGAAGTTGAAACAGTCCGCTTGGAGAACTTTGACGCTGTGTGTGCAGCCATGAGCGCTGACGGTTCAGATGATGACTATCGATATTCCGTGGCGTGGGTAGATCTATTAGCCACTGGACCGTCAATGGGTCGCGGAGTGTTGACCCGTGGCGATCATGCTGCCGCCAGCAAAGTTGATACCAAGGAGCCTCTGGCATATGACCCACGCTTGACTGTGTCTGCACCAGGATGGGTACCGAACGGGCTACTGAACAAGTGGTCGATTAAGGCCTTTAACGAAGCGTGGTACCGCAAGGCACCGGCAAAGAGCCACATCGGTCTCGAGTCGATACCTGCGTTCTTTCATCCACTTGACGGCGTTAATCGTTGGAATCGTCTGTATGGAAAGCAAGGCTTCATTCAGTATCAATTCATAGTTCCTCTCGACCGTACTGACGTACTTCGCAAAGTGATTGAGAAGTTCTCTGCAGCTGGCGTAGCTTCGTTTCTTGCAGTGTTGAAGAGAATGGGTCCTCAGAATAATGCACCTATGTCATTCCCGACAGAAGGTTGGACATTGACACTTGACATGGCTGCTGGTATTTCAGGTCTGGCAGAACTTTTATCGGAAGTCGACTCTCTTGTCTTGGATGCCGGTGGGCGTCACTATTTGGCGAAAGATTCTCACGTTTCTGCTTCTGCGGTACGTCGGGGGTATTCACGCATCGACGAGTGGATGAGCACTCAAGAAGAGATGGACCCGATTGGTTTATGGCGCAGCGATTTGTCGCGCCGTTTGGGATTAGTAGATCACAGGAGATCGTTATGAAAAATGGTGTAGGCGTTGCTCAAAACATCGTGTTGTTCGGTGGAACTAGCGAAATCGGTCAGGCGATAATTCAAAAAATTGTAAAGCCTGGCGTGTCGCATGTTGTTCTCGTTAGCCGAGACATTGACGCAGCAGATGTACAGATTTCAGAGATTGCAGAACGGTATCCAGATCTCGAAATCCATCATGTGCGATTCAATGCAGATGACTCTGCATCAATGGTTCATGTGGTGGCTGAAGTTGTTCAACAAGTTGGTGATATTGATGTTGCTGTAATCGCACAAGGGGTCTTGCAGGAAGGCGTTGACTACTACGCCGATCCCGCAGCGTTATTGCCAGTCGCCGATGTGAATTTCACTGGCACCATGGTTCTGATGTACGCACTTGCGGCCCAGATGCGTTCGCAAGGATACGGAAAGATGGTTCTGCTGTCTTCAGTAGCTGGTGAACGAGTGCGTAAAGGTAATCCTGTGTACGGCGCAACAAAGGCTGGCATCGACGGTTTTGCGCTTGCTCTTGATCATGAACTTGTTGGCTCCGGTGCTTCGGTGCTCGTAGTCCGTCCAGGTTTCGTCACAACAAAGATGACCAAAGGCATGGATAAAGCACCATTTTCTACCGATGCTGACGCAGTTGCTACCGCAGTGGAAAAAGCAATTGGAACCTCTAAAACCGTAATCTGGGTTCCGGGATTGCTCCAGTACATGTTCATGATTTTGAAGAACGTGCCCACAGTTGTGTGGCGTCGCCTTCCGCTGTGATGCTCTAAGGAATTGCGCCTCGTACGCCGTAAATACCCATAACTGTTACTAGTCCGCCAACCATGACCACTACTACTAGTGGCCACCACTTGTCATCATCGTCACGCAATGCACGCGCGACAGGGAAAAACAGCGGGAAAGCAGTGAACAAAAACCGTGGTCTGGCTGTAACAGTCGCAGGGATCAACATTAGAGCCAGAATCACAGCGGTGTACGACCAATAGATCAGATTCATTTTGTACTTACGCCCGAAGTACAGAGCAGTCAACATGGCACCAACGCTTGCCGCTGTGAGAACAGAAGTTGGTGAACTGACTGGATGAATGAAGAAGTCAATTGTGCGTTGTACGGCTGTGGCGCCGAAACTAGTGCCTTCTTGCCACGCTTCGCGTTGAACACGAAACCAAGCCATGTCCTCTCCTGTGTGCATGCGTAGGAACCACATGAAACCGATAAAGCCGAGTGGTGAGAGAGCCGGAGCGATGAGTGATCGCCAGTCCCTGTCGTTGCGAATCGCTAACAGCGAGGCAACTGCACACGCAGCAACCAAAGCGACTCCGTTAGGGCGTGTTGCTGTAGCCATTGCGGCCAAGACTCCCGCCCACACCCATTGCTTGTCCCGCAGTGCAATGAAGCAGAGTGCGACGATGGTAAGCATCAAAGCTTCTGAATAGGCCATGCTGAGTACGAAACTGCCTGGGAAGAGGGCAATAAGAATCATTGCCTTTTCTGCAGTCTTGATATCAAAAAGGCCGCGGCACAAGTAGCCAGCAAGGAAAATGAACATGGCTCCAAGAATGATGTTGATTGCGAGTGCCATGCTGACAGGTCCACCAGGAACTACAACATCGATGTAGTGCACAAATCGTGGGTACATGGGGAAGAAAGCTGCGCGAGCATCGGATACGAAGTAGGTCACATTGGGCATGATGTGATGGGGGTAACCCTCACGTACGACATCGAGATACCAATGACCATCCCAACTAGCAAGGATGTCGGCAAGTCCACTGAGGCCGTTGGTGGGCTCCACGTCATTTGAGCGGTCTACAACTGCTTGCGCAGCGACTGCGATTGCTGCGCCCATGATGACGAAGAGGCGTGAAAGGAGATAGACGATTCCGGCCCGACGAAGTGTCCGTCCCCACGGATCAGTTGAGGGGGGAATGTGTAGCCGGCGTGAGAGTGAAGTGATTGTCATAAAATTCCCGGAACGGGTCAAACCATTATTGCCTATGTGGAACGAACCCGCAGTATTTTTCATAATCCTCCGTATGGGTTCTCCAGGCCCATAAATGGCACGATTGGGAATGGCTGAAATTGAATTGACTTACCCACGCGATGGTATTGCTCTGATCACCATGAATCGTCCGGACAAGTTAAATGCCATGACCTCGACGATGGTTGAAGCCCTTCATGACACATTTTCTTTCATTGGGCGCTCACGTGATGTTCGTGTTGCTGTTTTGACTGGCGAGGGCCGTGGATTCTGCGCTGGACTTGATCTTGGTGGGTATGGCGACGCTCCTGGATTCGAATGGAACGGAAGTGTTGAGAAGGGGTTCGCCGTTCAAAAACACATTGCGTCTCTAATTCCCAAAATGAGATCAATTCCACAGCCGATTATTGCGGCTGTGAATGGCCCGGCTGCTGGAGGCGGCTTTGCTTTGGTTCTCGGTTCTGACCTTCGATTGTGTTCTGAAACGGCGCGGTTCAATGCAGCATTCATCAGAATCGGTTTATCAGCCTGCGATATCGGAACCAGTTGGTTACTTCCTCGACTCATTGGTGCAGCCCGTGCCCACGAAATCATGTTGACGGGTCGATTGTTCGATGCGCAGGAGGCACTACGTATAGGGCTAGTAACTGAAGTGCTGCCGCCTGAAATACTGCTCGACGCCGCCTATATGAAGGCTCAAGAAATCATGCTCAATAGTCCGATAGGTGTGGCTCTAACAAAAGAAGGCATGTGGGCCTCCTTGGAAATACCCGGGCTGCAAGCTGCTATCGATATGGAGAATCGCCAGCAAATCATGGCTAGTTTCTCAGAGGATGCACGAGAGACGCAACGAGCTAAGCGCGAGGGAAGACTTCCGAAGTATCAAGCGTAGTTGCCCTTAACTTTTTGTCTGTTTATTTGAAGGAAGCGGTGAGACCGCACCGTTGCGACTAGTTTTGAGATGTGAGTGAACGTGAAATCATGTCCTGGGAAATATTTGGTGAAGCGAGCCGAGAGCTAGCTACCAGTGTGGCCGAAGGGGGATATGAGCCAGACATTATCTTGGCCATTGCCCGCGGTGGTCTGCTTGCTGCGGGAGCTCTTGGTTATGCCTTGGCCGTGAAGAATCTCTACACAATGAATGTTGAGTTTTATACAGGAGTCGACGAGCGTCTTCCTGTTCCAATGATTCTTCCTCCAGTGCCAGACCTCGTTGAATTACGTTTCGCGCGCGTATTGATTGTTGATGATGTCGCAGATACTGGCCATACTCTCAAAATTGTTCAAGACTTTTTCAAGGGTCGGGTGAAGGAAGTTCGCTCAGCAGTGTTGTACGAAAAGTCGCACTCAGTCGTTCAATGTGAATATGTATGGAAGCACACTGATCTGTGGATCAACTTCCCATGGAGCGACAAGGACCCAGTTGTTAAGCGTTCAGGAATAGTCAAAGACGCGTAAGCGTCATCCCATTTCTTTAATAATGGTGAGTGCTGCATTGCGGCCACTCGACCCCCATACGCCCGCACCAGGGAACGTAGCTGCACCTGTGAGGTATAAGCCTTTAATTGGGGTGTGATATCTGGTGAGTTCTGGGGTAGTTCCCATGAAGGCAGCTAACGGCCCGCCACCGAAACTAAGTGCGTGTCCCTTTGGTAAGTGAAACTGTGTTTCGTAATCGGCTGGAGTTACGACTCTCCATTGGTCGATTGATTCCATGAAGCCGGGATGAACCAAGGCTCCAAACTGTCGCAGCCAACGCTCAGGTTCATCACGCGAATCCCATCCATCAATAAATGAGTACGGGGTATACAAGGCTTCAAGACTGAAGACACTCTTTCCCGCAGGAGCAATGGAACCGTCGATGTTGGATGGCGTGTTCGCAAGTAATGCCATTCGAGGCATTGTTTTACCTTCGCGCATCAGTTGTGATCCTCGATGAAGTTCCGCCAACGAAGGACTAACGATGATTGTTGAGCCAGTTGTTTGAAGATTTGCAAGTGAATCAGTGAAGGCATTCAATAGTGGAGGTGTGTTTGTAATTGCGTCAATTTTCGACTCATAACCTTCACCAGGTGTGTGGCTCTTCCACCGATTCACCAAAGAACTCGCCTTTGCTGGAGGGTTCTTTAGCCATTGGACAAAAGTTCGTTGGGGGTCGCAAGCAGAAACGACGATGCGCGCGGTCACTGTTGCTCCGTCGCCAGTTTGTACAGCACTGACTCGCGACCCTTCACAAATGACACCAACCACTCGTGTGCTTGTTCGTAGGTAACCGCCTGCTGCAAGAAATGATTGTTTCAGCGATTCAGTCAACATCCCACTTCCACCCACGGGGCGTCCGAGAGTTCCGACATGTCGAAGGGCGTATGAAATTGCGCCAAGTCCTGTGCCGGGAGTTTCAGGAGAGAGACCCCATACAACAGGTCCTTCCACCATTGCTGGTCCGATAACTGCTTCGTCATCGAAAAATTGACGCATCACATCAGCTGCTGACATCCGACTCATGCGAAGCATGGAAGCAACTCCACGGCCTCCTCTGCGGATAACAGTGGAAAGTAGCGAACCACGGGTGGGAGGGTTCGCCGCAGCTTCGAGAATTAGTCGAGCGACAGGAATGGCTGTCTGGGCAAACTGTCTGTAACCGTCAACTGATCCGGGGTGCGCGACTGCTAGTTCATCAAGAGTTCTGTCAACGTCGTGCCACAGAGGCCAGAATTTCTCGGTGGTCCAGTCACCATTGATTTGTGGTGGTTCAACATCGATGTATTGAAGGCCATGGGCTGAGAGGTTTAGTTCCTCAGCAATGGGAGTTGTGCGAAACGTGAGGTGATCGCAGTTACAAATGTTGACAGTCGCCCCGCCGTATTGTTCGCTAGCGGCGGTACCGCCTACGTCTGAACGAGCCTCTATAAGCAACGTGGACAATCCGTGTCGAGCAAGATATGCCGCTGTG
>Ga0209550_10002728_pt1 | contig 16970 bp, 7 predicted proteins | sample LauGreSuBDMM15SN_2_FD_187567 | JGI IMG/M metagenome (GOLD analysis project Ga0209550, IMG submission 187567) | Freshwater lake microbial communities from Lake Michigan, USA - Su13.BD.MM15.SN (SPAdes) (version 5) | ecosystem: Environmental > Aquatic > Freshwater > Lake | place: Lake Michigan, USA...
CCCTCGATGACGGTGCCCGGGTGCTCCGGGTTGAAGATGTTGCGCACGTAGATCGGGATCTTACCCTGGATGCACGGGAGCATCGCCGACGGGTGCAGCACCTGCGCACCAAAATATGCGAGCTCGATCGCCTCATCGTACTTGAGAGATTTGATCGGGAAAGCCTCGGGCACGCGGCGCGGGTCCGCCGTGTACACGCCGTCGACGTTCTTCCACATGGTGATCTTGGAGGCGCCCATGAGGCGCGCGAAGATGGTCGCCGAGAAGTCAGAGCCGGAGCGCTTGAGCGTCGTCGGTGTGCCCTCGAGCGTCGCCGCCACGAAGCCAGTCACGACCACGATCGGCGCCGTCTTGGCGCAGTCGGCCGAGAGCAGATCGGCGCGCCCGGGCGCCTTGAACCACTCGCCCACGCGCTCGGCCGTGATCTCCCAGAGCGGGTCGACGCCCACCACGTTGGCCGAGCCCTTGTCGCCAAGGCCGAAGCTCGTCTGCTCGACCACGAGCACCTCGCGCGCGTCGAGCCATGCGCTCGGCACGTCAAGCGTGTCGAGGTACGCGTGCATCGTCATCGCGGACCACACTTCGCCGTAGCCGGTGACGAGCTCCATCGTGGCGGGCGGGATCGTCTTGAGCAGCCCGACCGCGCGCACCACGTTGATAATGTCATCCATGTCGGCCTCGATCCGTGCCTCCACCTGGGCCGCGCGCTCGGGCGTCGTAATTTGCCGGACGATATCGATCTGATCCTGCGCGACCGCGCGCAGCGTCTCGCTCGCCTCGCTCATGCTGGTCTTCGAAGCCTGCACGACCTTGATCAGCCGGTCGGTCACTCCACCCTTGGCCGAGACGATCGCCATCGTAGGAGCGTACGAGCCGCTGACCTCGCGCGCCCGCTTCGACTCGGCCACGAGCAGATCGCTGCACTCCTTGTAGAGCGCGGCGGTGTTGAGCGAGGCGCCGCCGAACTTGTGCACTTCCCACTTGGCCAGGCTAGACGCAGGCACTGGAGCTGAAGGCAACTCGACCGGCATGGCCACCACACTCATGGCCGTGGCGGCCGTGCGGTGATGATTTCTAACGCCAACGATTGGTGTACCGCCGAGCATCCAGGCGGCGCTGCCGCACACGAAACTGAACAGGAAAGAGAGCCGTGGAGCCATTAGGGCCTGATTTACCGCGTGGTGCTACGACCACGTGGCCGAAATTCAGTTTTCACACTTCGCAGTTTTTTTAGAGGCATGTCACGACCGTCGCCATACGGCGCGACACCCCCCACCCGGGGTCAGCGGGCCGTGAAAAAATCCTCCCCTAGATACAGAAAGGGTTCTACCGTGGGAAATAAGGGGGGTTCGATGTGTCGGGAGTGGGCAGTGGGGAGCGGTAAGTCGTCATGCCAATCAACAGTCGTCATCATAGTGACGAACCCCGGACCGTATAGGCCGTTATACTTGTGGGGGTGACTCGAAGGGGGGTTGGAAAACGAACCGCCCTGCCAAGGGGGGGCTCAACGCCGCCCTGGATCTGGTGCATGGGGTGATCGGTCGCCCGGCTCGCCCGCCCGCCCTCCGGCCTCGCCGGACGGGGACGCCGCGTTAAGTCGCCCGCCTCGTTCAGGAACGGTCGAGGTGAGACAGAAGACAACTTTTCGTTCTAGTTTGTCGGTTTTGCAAGTCACGGCCGCTTAACTGTAATATTGGGTCTCAAGCGGCAGTCCTGGTTCTTGCTTCTTTCAGTCCAGATTTAAGTCCCCGAGCGTGCAGAGCGTCCAGCGTGCCGTCCGCGTCCCGGAGCGCAGGGACCGGTCCGAGACCGGACAATCGCGATCCCGACACGATCGGTTCACACGCACAACCGCCGGCCCCGTGGGAGGCGCGGGAGGGCGTCTGCTACTGCAGACGCCATGCTCACCCTTCCGAGACGAACCTGATTCAAAGACATGCAACGGAGCTCATCGGCCAGTCATCCACTCTCAGAACTCTCTCGCTTCACGGCTAGCTTCACCTTCTTCTCGTCGCCATGCTCGTCGCTCTCTCCCCACTGCTGCTCAGTGGTCTCTCGCGCGCGCTTGCCGCCGCCGGCACTGCTACTGCCAGCCGCACTGCTGCCACTCGCCCCGGCTCCAAGCACGATGATTTCCTGCGGGTCCAGCTTGCGATGCCCCGCATTCTTCACCGGTTGCGCGAGCGCGTCCGTAGCCGTTGGCTTCTTGCGAAAGGCGACGCACGTGTACGTGTGCGCGACCTCCCACTCCTCCTCGGTGAGCCGGCCGCCCTCATCAGGCGGGAGCACCTTCATGCGCTCGAGCAGCTCTGTATTCGCCGCACACTCATCGGCGAAAAAGTCGGTGAAGTTGCGCGCGTAGAGCATTTCGAGACCTGCCTCGGCGGCGAGCCGTTCGAGAGTGGGCAGGTGCACCAGGTACTCCACGCAGTCCTCGACTGCCTCCTTGAGAGTGAATCGGTACGCGATCCCGAAGACGCGCGCGGCCGGATCGAAGCGCTTCGACGCGTGCGCATCATCAAAAGCCACCGAGTACAGCGAGTTGCCGAAACTCAGGTTGACGCTCGCGCGAAGCCGCCGAACGAGCACATTCGCGTCCGGCACCGTTGCGACAAAGGTGCCGCCCGCGGCGAGGCGTGAGGCCGCGTTGCTCAGCAGCATGCGCGCGCGCGCCTCCGACGCGAACGAATAGTGCAGCGCGAACTGGCACGAGGCGAGTGCGAAGCGCAGCCCGCCCGGCAGGTGAGGGTCGAGGGAGTCCGCTCCAAAGTCGCCCACCATGAAGGTCGCCGCGAACGGCATACCCGGCCGGTTGTGCGCACCATTATAGCGTTCGACGGCGTCGCTCACCGACTGCGCTGCGATGTCGACGCCCACGTACATCGCGCAATTGCCCGCCTTGAACTTGAGCATGTCGCCACCCTTGCCGCACGCGAGGTCGAGCACAGCATGGCCATAACCACCACGACCTCGGGGCAGGTGCTTGGCGATGAGCACCGACTTTATCCAATTGTTAAAGTTGCGCACGCGCAAAATTTCGCTGCCGCTCTCGAGCGTACGGTGGCGGTCGGGCAGCGAGTTGTAGTGCGAGGCCACAGCGCTGGCTGCGACCGCCTCACCCTCGGTGGTGGCGCAAGAGCCGAGGCCCGCTTTGGTGCGCCCAAAGTCGGCCGCCACCAGCGCGTCATGTTGACGGGCCGCTTCCACCTCCGACCATGTGACGGTACCGCCCGAGACAAAAGCTGGACCTGCGCATGACATTGGAAAAAGAATAAAAAGTGCGAAGAAGCGCCGTGGCGAGCGTTTCGCGCCGATGCCGCGCGGGTACGTCGGGCTGCCGTGGCCGGTATGGACGCACCACAGAAAGCTGATCGTTGCGGGCAGGATGCCGCGAACCGTGAGGCGCTTCTCGGCTGAGCTCCGAATGTGAGCTCCACGGCGACCGGTGGACCGGGGTCCGCCCGCATCAGGGGGCATCGACATTTCAGCGAGAGGATGCGCGACGCCGCCCGCGCGAAGCGCGCGGCCGTTGCGGCTGCTGCGAGCCTTCGGCTGCAGGCGGGTGCGGGGGGGCGCACGCGCGCGCCGAGGGCAAGGCCGAGACGGGTTACGCTTCTGGTTCACTGCTGGCAGGGAGCAGCTGGCGGCGCGGCGGCGCCCCGAGGGCGCTCTGGCGCGTGGTCTGCGGACTGCGCGCGCGCGCGCGGCCGCGGCCGCCGCTACTGCTACTAGCGGCCGGATCGGTACTATCGGTCATACTCGTCCTAAGCCCGCTAAGCGGGAGCGGCTTGCCGGCTTCTCGCCTCTCCCCTACCTAACCGGATCCATCGGCGGCAACGCTGGTGACAGGAGGTCCTGGCGGAGGTGGAGCAGGTGGAGGCAGCTGCAACTCGACCGCCGCCTTGCCGCCCACCTTAGGCGCGGCCTGCTTCTGCTTCGCCGCCGCCCGTTCGCGCTTCTCTTGCGTCTTGCGCGCCATCTCGGCCGCCTCAGAAGCCATTGCGATTGCCGCTGCTGCTGCCTCCTCAGCCTTGCGCATCGCGTCGGCGGCTGCCACCTCTTCCGCAACCTGAAGAGCAGCGGCAGCGGCAGCGCGCTCGGCTTTTCGCTCCGCATCCAATCGCGCGAGTTCCTTAAGCTCCGCTGCGCGCCTGATCGCACTTTCCTTGACGAGCTCAGTCAGGTTCTTGCTTACCCTTCCTGGCGCCCTTGCTTCCTGGGCTTCTTTCTCTCTCTTCCGCGCCAACTTCGCCCGCTCATTGGCTCGTTTCCTCGCCGCTGCCGTCTCGGCGTTGGCTTCATCCACTGCCACCTTCTGCTCTGGCGTTAGCGCCTTAAAGGTGGCACTGTGGCGAATATCGGCGGCGCGCCAATCCAACGATCTTCCTCCTCCGCTCTTGCTCGCTTCCCTCGCCGCGCGCACCTCCTCTACCCTTCGGTTGTCCTCCTCGCGCTTCTCGAGCTCCTGCTGCTTCTGAAAAGTCCGCATTTCACTGGCAATGCGCGCGCGCTTCATCTCCTCGAGGCTCTTCGCGCGGCGCGCGCTCTCGTGAAGTTGCTTGGCCTCCTCGACACACGTTGCAGCGTACTCCTGCCAAGCCTCTGTCCGAGCCTTGATCAACCGAGATCGGCACCCAGAATCGCGCTTGTCGAGTCGCACAGCTTGTGCGCGGCATTCCCTGAGTGCCTTGACCTCATTTGCCGCATTCTGGCGTGTGGCCATCTGCGTTGCGACGATACGAGCGGCATTCTCACGATAAGCTCTGTCGTCGTCTTTTTTGAGCTGCCTCGCGAGCTCAACCTGCTCTCTGTGAAACTTGTACTCGGTACGGTTGGCTGCCGCGAGTATCCAGCGATGATAGTCAGAGCGTAGCCATCCATCCGGATGCTTCTCGATGTCTTGCAGAAACTGCTCGCCCTTAACCTCGTAGGCCATCTGTGCTGCGGTCACGCTCGCTTCTTCCCTCGGACTGCTCCAACCATAGGCAAAAGGCGGAGTGCGGGCTTTGTCAGATATCGTGGAGCTCATTGTGTCGTGCACGTCATCGTATGACCCAGGCCCGACGTGCGCTGCCGTGCCATCCCGTTCAGTTGGCCCCTGAGTGAAGCGTGACCTGACGGACTTGAAGGCGACACTGGACGACTTCGCGTCTGCGGTAGGGGCTTCTCCGGGCGCAGGACTCTTGCTCCAACCATCAACTACGAGTTCTTCGACGTTGAAGCTCGACAGCTTGTAGTCTGGATAGGTCACTCTTGCCTTTCGTGTGGCACGCTGCTCAGCAAGAGCAAGCTTCTGTTTTGGGTCCAGTCGGTGGAGTTGCTCAGCAGGCACCGCTCTGCTGCTGCGAGGTGTCGCTGTGACCCGCGGCGACGACGATGCTTCGACGCTACCCGCCATTCCTAACACCTGCTTCCTGCTCCCTCGTCTGGGCGTCCTGCGTGCTGACTCCTCGCCCATGAGCCATGACGGTGCCAGGCTGCCAGCCAAGAAACATGGGGGACTAAAATGGTTGGCGACGAAACGCGATTCACATTATAAGTGAAATCAAGTCCAGTTTGTATGCGCGCAGCGCGGCCAAAGGGCGGCCAAAGGGGTCACTCCTAATTGTGGAAACATTTTCATAGAATGAAATGTGATTCGACGAAACGCGGTACGCACGCGGCGCGGCGCGAGCGGCCACTCGAAAGGGGCTTTGGCCTGTCCAATTGTGCATGGCTGTTCGGTCAGCGATGCCGCAGCTACGAGACGTGAGCCCGCTGGACTTTGTGCCCAGCTCCGAATCTCAAGTCCGACCGCATGCTGAGTCGCAGCGTCTCAGTGCGCAGGCGGAGGATGCCCGTGCGCTTGCCCGCGCAACTATGAAGCCGCTGCCAAAATCTGCAGCGAGGCCTTCCGCGATGAGTGAGCGCCAGCACTCCAGCACAGCGAGCAGCAGCAGCAGCAATCAGTCTCATCGCGGCATGCGGCCACGGCCTCCGACGGCAAAAGCTACCAACATGGGGCGCGAGTCTCATCGCAGTCAAACCCCAACGCAATCAAGCTACCGAGGTGCTGGACTGTCTAGTTATCGAGGCGCGCCGCAGCCGCAGCCACGCAACCCTCGACGAAGCAGCATTGGCCCAGATGACGGGGGCGCAGCTGAACGGCAACCGACATTGGCCACGGCTCCGTCGCTTCCTCCCACAACCGTACTCGCCAGCGCTGCTCCTCCCACGACAGTCTTTGCCACAGCGGTTGCCGGCGCTCCGGCGATCGCCACTGTGGTCGCCATAGCAGCGCCGCTAGCGCCAACGGCGGTTGTCTCCCACAACATCGACGCACATCACATTGGTTATCAGGTCGACGGTGGCCGCCCCGTCGCCGTCTCCCGCACCGTATATCCTCGTCCAGAATCCGGCCAACCACTAGCATCAGCTCTGCATGTATCGCAGCGGTCAACCACGTCGCAGTCAACGAAGAGCCCGAGCCGCTCAGACTTCAGCGTCAGAGCCACGCTCACAGTTGCAACTGGGCAACCGGCTCCTAAGGAGAGCTGCCTCGCGCCGTCCAGAGCTGGCTCGCGAGCCTCACAGTCACCCGAAGCGTTCTTGATTGAGAACGCATCAGCGATTCGCAATCGCATGTTCGGGAATGCGGCGTCGCCTGAGCAACAGACCATGGACCGCACATCGGTGCTGCCTCCCCCAGGCTCACCCTTGAGGCGCCAGCTGATCGCGTCCTCTTCAGCATCGTCGCCGATGAGCATGCTCAGGCGCACAATGCCGCTGGACACAATCACAGAAGTCAACGAGCAGCGAGCAATCAGCCCCCCCCCAGAAGTGCCCGTGACAGCAATTGCAGGCGAGACGCCGCCGGAGGCCCCGGGCCAGGTAGCCGTAAAGACAGATGCAAGCGAGCCATCCGCTAGCGACGTCACCCAAGTCGCCTTGCCCAGCATCCAAGCGATTCTGAGCAGCGAGCATCTCGCACGTGAGTATCAGCTGCTCCTGCAAAGACCTATCCTCGCCTCCACCACCGTTACCGCCTCCCCTGCCACCACCGTCCCCGCCTCCACCCTCTCCATCTCTACCACCGCCACCGCCATCGGCGCCCCCTCCCTCACCACCACGTTCAATGCCGCCGACGATCGCCAGCCGTCCCGGGGGCTCGAGGCCGAGAACGCCAGGCTGAGGATGGAGGTGCACGAACTTCGAACAGTGCTGGCGAAGTGCGAGTCGACGACCAAGTCAAGCAGCACGCAGTCAAAATCGATTAGCCTAGCATCACCGATGCCGATGACGCCGGAGATGCAAGCATACGTAGTTACCGGCTCATCGATAGCAGCCATCGAGGCGGAGCAGAGTGCGATTCTGCGTCGCTCCGCCGTAAGCCACACAGATCAAGTGGCGGCGACTACCTTGAGGCCAGTCATCCTGGCTCCCACGGTGGAGAAGATGCGGCTGCACGACCTGGAAGAACACCGTCGGCTGCTGGCTGTGCGCGTCATCCAGGCCATGTATCGGGAGTGGAAGGAGGAGCGCCGCCGACGGAGGCAGCCGCGGGGGACGACGAACGACAAAGAAGCAGCCGGGCGCTCGAAGCAGAAGGCGAATGAGAAAAAGAGTATGGGCCAGCTTGCACTCGCTGCGCGCATGGCCGCGAAGAACAAGACTGAGCCCAGCACAGCGGACAGTGAGACGGAGCTAAAGAAGCGCGTGCCTACGAGAGCGAGCCGATACATGATGGCTGCCTCGACGTTTGTGCCAAGCAAAGGGCGCGATGCAGATATCAGTCAGGGACGTCTCGAGCGGATCGTGGGCATACCGCCTGCTCTCGTCTTCAACGCAATGGAGCGCGAGCACGCCTCCGAAACGCTTTTCAGTTCGTTCAGCATCGATAGCACCACGCCGCGTTCAGAGTGGATGTACGTGCTCTTTGAAGAGGTCGGGTCGCGACCAGACCGTGTCCATGACTGCACACCGGAGCGCGTGGGTTGGCGACTGCAAGATTTTGTGCTGTGCGACACGGCGCGCCGCGCCTCCCTCACGCTTGAGGAGGTAATTGCAATCCGCCTTTACACTGGGCCCATGAGCGAGTGGTACAATTATTCGCTGCGCGACAGGCGCAAGGATGAGTTCACGGCTACCATCCACACTATCAACTCAGCAATCGTCAAGCTTTCGACGCTGCAGCATGCGGCCACAGTGTATCGGCTTATGACGATCACCAAGCCCATCGACCAGGTGTTCGCCATAGATGAGAGTGGCTCCTGCTGTGGCTTTGAGGTGGGCTTCCTGTCCACGACGAGCAGTCGGAATGTCGCGTTGCGGCTTTCCGAGACCCGTGTTCACAAGCTAGCACCCGCCGGAAAGCGCCCATCACTCACGGGCGTCGCCAAGGCAGCCAAGGTTGCTGCTGAACCGGAAAAGAGGACCGTCCTCATGCGCTTGAGGGTAGTGCCTTTCGATCACGCTGGCGATGTGTCGTTCGCTTCACAAGTCCCCGCTGAGGGCGAGATTGTCTTCGCGCCGCTGACGACTCTCGAGGTAGTTAGCTTCTATGAGGACGACGCCGACGGAGTCATCATTGCCGACGTGCGTGCGCGCCGCAGCCATCCAGCACGCACGACTACACAGACTATCGGCAGGATGAAGGCAACACATGTGGATCTGGTGGACAATATGCTCGACGAGCTCAAGGCGGCCGGTGCTCCCGAGCCTTCGCTCCTGCCACTCGCGTGCTTGCAATTGGATCGCAAGGCCGAGGAGCGCAGCTCACAGTACAACCTCCCAGACACATACGTTGAGTACACAGCAACTGCGCTCCAAGTGCACCAGCGCGTCTTGCGCCAACTGAGCGCCGCGTCGAATTGGGCCGACACGAGCGGTAAGGACGCCTTCAACCGCATGATCGGCGTGATAGCACTGCAGGCGCAGACGGGCGAAATTGAGGCTGCAATCGAGCTCGCGAAGCTCGCTTTCAAGAAGTCTGGGCTAAACGCAGAGATAACGAACCTTCCCGAAGAACTCGGTCGGGACATCGAGTGGGCGGAGAAGGTGGCCGTCAGCAAGAAGACGAACCAGGCCATGACAGTGATCAAGCCCTCGGATGTGAAGAAGATGTTCTCATCCCCAGTACATTTCATTTTGGAGGCGGCCTTGTACTTCTTCAGCTTGGGAGCCGCTCAGCCTTGGCCACCTCTGATTGCCACGCTCCTCTCCAGGCTCACGCCTGCTGGTCACGTAGCATGGGGCGAACTCATGCGCATGCACCTTGATCGGCAGAAGAAGGTGATCAACACCAACGTGCTCGTCTGGAATGAGAAGACGAAGCGCTGGCAGCAAGGGGTCATGTCGGGTAGTGAACGAATGGTTCGCTATGGTCATGAAGAGCGTGGCGCGGGCTCCATTAAGCACTTGCTTTATCCAGTCGACGCGGGGATCGGTGCTCTATTCAACGAGGTAGTGGGCAGTGGAGACGAGACGCTGGTCAGCACGCTTCTCGAGGCAAAGGCGAGCATGCTCTACAGCGACGAGCGCGCCAACTCCACCTTGCACCTGGCGGTCGCGAAGGGCAAAGCAAACGTGTGCAAGCTGCTGCTCAAGGTCGGCGCTGACATGACGCTGCCGAACGCAGACGGCCTTACACCATGGGATCTCGCCTTGCGCAGCAGCAACCGCGCAGTCGCGACTGTTCTCAATCCAGGTGCGGTAGACCTGGACTTGGAGGGTCAGGATACGCCGTCGTCAGCGCTCGGTGGCAACCAGCAAGACAAGGACTTGGTCAGAGATCTGCTCAAGTTTGCCATCGCAGGCGACAAGGAACGTATGAAGAAAGTGATCGAGTCCGCGACTGGCAAAATCGGTGAGATGAACGGTTTCGTGGACATGCCCAACAAAGACGAGGTCACGCCTCTCATGTTTGCAGCACACTCGGACGCAGAGGATGCATTGTTATGCACGCGCATCCTCATGGAGAGGGGGGCGTCACAGCTGAAGATATCGAGGCGAGGATGCACTGCGCTCATGATGGCCGCAGCCGCTGGAAACATCCCCATAGTCAACATCCTGCTGCATCATCGAGCTCAGATTGACCGGAAGTGTATGGGTGGCTACACAGCTCTGCATCTCGCCATCGAATACGGGCACGCAGAAGTGGCCACGAATCTTATCATCGCCGGTGCGGATGTTAACACGAGGCTGGACAATGGCTGGAGCTGCTTGATGACAGCCGCGCATTGCGGAACAGTCGGTGTGCTGAAGGATCTAATCGAGAAGCCTGATGACGCGAACGTCACTTTCACGCCGCCAAACGTGGACAAGCAATCGGGCGAGTTCGCCCCAATTCACATGGCCGCATTCCATGGCTTCGCATCAACGTTGATGGAGTTGGTACGCCTCGGTGCTGCCATCGACCTGCCCATGAAAAATGGCTGGACCGCGCTCATGATCGCGGCACTGCAGGGGCACAAGGCAGCTTGTGAGGCGCTGCTGCAGAGCGGCGCGCATATCGATCTTCAATCGCCATTGGACGGCACGACTCCGCTTATGGCCGCAGTGTCCAATCCCTACACTGCCGACTGCGTCGGCCTGCTGCTCCAGGCGAGCGCAAGCGTGAATCTGCGTGATGGCATGGGTTTGGACGCAATCATGTTCGCCTGTCGCAATGGCCACACGCCTGCCGTGCAGCAGCTGCTCCGACAGCGTGCGGATGTGAGGCACGCGCGGCCAGGAGGGACGACCGCGCTCATGGATGCGGCAGCGTCGGGCTCGCACGCCATCGTTCGACTGCTATTGAATGCAAACGCCGAACTCGGCGCTACCGATGAGAACGGCATGAATGCGCTAATGCACTCTGCCAAGGCCGGTCACGAGGAGACCATGCTGCCGCTGCTCATAGCAGGCGCGGACGTGACCGCAAAGGACAAGTCATCGCGCTCGGCCCTCTCTCTCGCTCCGTCGAAGCAAGTGGCTAGGCGGTTGCTCGAGGCTGGTGCGGATGCCGCGCACCTACCGGTGGCGTTCTGCGATGCGCTTGGACTCTCGGCTGCAGACGGCGAGCACAATGGTGCTGCGACTGCGAAGAATGGCACTGCTGGCCAGAAGGCATCGGGTGCGACCAAAGCCGCGAGCACGCGGGGTTCGGTAGTGGGGGCAAATGTCTCGAATCGAAACACGCTCAGCAACCCGGCTTCCAAGGGTACACTCAGTGGGACTCGAGGGAGACCTGATTCGGGCAAGGTTCAAGGCGGTGCCGTCGACTTTTTTGCCGTCGCTCCTCCGGACATGTCGGGGAAGGTCTCCAAGGTCAAACAGGACGTCTCAAGACCTAAGCCAACTATGGCCGACGACCCGGTGTGCGACACACACGCCACGGCGCTCAAACTGCTCAAAGTTCTGCCTCCTGTGCGCGTCGAGATGCCACTGTTGAAATTGACGAGTGCAAGCGCGAGCGGTAAGGAACTCTTTGCAGCATTAATTGTCCAGCGCGCCTTCCGAGCATTGAAGCGATACAAACGGAAGGAAGCTAGGCTGGCCTTCTACCAGCCAAAAGGGATGATGGGCCTGATCAAGGTAATGAAGACGTCCGTCTTTCTCAAGGAGGCTGAGCCCGGCGGGAAGTAGATGGCGAGATCTCTTGCGCCTTCATCCGTAATCTAGTCATGCACACGCATTCTACCGTGTCCTCGCCGTGCGCCCGGTTCAACAACGGGGTGCATAAAGTAGAGTCTACTACACTGGGTCACTGCACAGTACATGTACATTAGTGCCGAATTGGCGCCGCGGGGCGCGGGTAGAACGAGTGCGGTGCGGACTGCGGACTGTCTGCGCCGCAGAGTCCAGAGCGGAGATGCGAGATCCGATCCGCTTAGAGCTGTGGGCGCGTGTAGGACCTCACATAGCACCACATAGCACTCGTTCTTTTCTCCGCCCTCCCGCTTCACCGCTTGTCCTTCAGTCGCACGATCTCTCCCGCTCTCATCCTGATCGACATGAAGGGCGGACCTGAGCCGCCTGACCGGCGCACAAAGGTCAAAGCGGGTGTCCTTCAAACGCACGAAGATCCGGTATAAGACTATGTCTATGAGAACAAGCGCCTGGGTCATGCGTTATTCGAGCCTCGGAATCCGTCTAAAACCTCTGCGGCCGGCCCGGCCCTCTGCGCCTCTGGGACGGGAGCGGGGAGCCACACCCGGCGCCGGCCATGGCGCCGGCGACAGTGCACACGCCGGCGGCCATGCACTGAGGTGAGGGGTTGGATACATGTAGTGCGTAGATGGTGCGTGCGTCGTGCGTGCGAAGTCAATACACGTACTGACGTACAGCTTGTCCTAGCTATCTTGGGCGGTCCTCACCAGTGACAAGGAGAAAGTCCGCGTGATGTCGATTGTCATATGCCAAAGCAGTGGAATAGATTTACCCCGTAACATAGAGTCGGCATGATTCTGACGACGTCGCAGTTGCTTGATCTACTCGGCTTCGATGTGTCAGAAATCACTCAGACGCACATTTACATACTGATTTACTGTGACTATGTGTACCACCTTGGCGGGTACTGCACGGGGGGGCGGCGGAAGGGCGACATGCACTTATACATGTATAACCATTTACAGCAACTTTTGTGGACTTTCTTGTCGTCGCGACGCGCGTGACATGGAAGACGCGATCGGAGAGGGTCGGTATGCCGCTGCGGCGGCGCGCGCACGCGCGCGCGGCGGCACGAGTGCCGCAGCTGAGCGAGAGTGTGGCGTCGCGTGCCCTTCCTTGAATAGCGGCGGCCGGCACAAGCCACCAGTGGGAGACAGCCGGCACAGGCCTCGGCACGCTGGTGGCGCCTATGCCACTCGTGCACTGCCGGAGGAACTGCAAGAGAGCGCTGAGGCAGCTGAAGTATGGGAAGCCGCCAAGGCCGCCTCGCCAAGATGCCCTCTTGTGGTGGTACGCGGGTGGAAGGTCGAGTGGCGGCCTCGTCCGGGCGGCGGCGGCAAGAAAGGTGACCTGTACCTTTGGCAGCCAACGGACGGCCATCGCATTAGCGGACGGCCAATCCGCTCGCTGTCAGCGCTGCAGGACGTGCTCACGCTTCGCCAAAAGGCGCAGCGGGACGGCGCGCCTCCGTGGGTGCCGCCACTGCGCGGCAGCATTGTCAAGGTGCGCACAGGTGTTGCAGACGAGGCCGGTGCTACAGAGGGCAGCGGCACCGCCCATCCCCAGGCGGAGGCAGGCACGACGGCGCTAGCAGAGGATGCCACGGATGTAGCGGCGGGGGCGCCAGCATCGACCTTCATCGACCGGGCAACCGCGGAAGCGGATATGGAGGAGGCGGACGAGGCGAAAGGCGAAGCTGCTGAGGCAGCAGCGGCAGAGGAGGCGACAGCAGCAGGAGCCGAGGACGTGGCGGCGGAGGAGGTGGCGGAGGAGGATGACGCCGCGTCGGATCAGTGGCAGCGCGCAGAGGTGCGCCGGGTGGAGCCCGGTCTTGGGGGCGACTTCCAGGTAGCACTGCTCCTTCCTACCGGTGAGACTGACGAAACGTCACTCCGATGGTGCTCGGCGTTCGATGAGGGGATCGAGTGGCAACGGCTTCCCGGGGAGCCTGTCTACCTGCCGCGGAAGGCGGGCGCACTCGGGCGTGCGTATACGGGCAGGGCGGCCGGTGGGAAGCGTACGCGCCGCTGCGGAGAGTGCGCGGGTTGCATGCGCGACGAGTGCGGCGAGTGCTCAGCATGCATGGACAAGCCCAAATATGGTGGGCCTGGCCGCATGAAACAGGCCTGTAAGCATAAGGTGTGTGCGCACCCCGTTATGCCGATGGAGTTCGGCGATGGTGCGGGCGAGGATGAGAATGGCGCGCAGCGTGCCAATGGCGGAGTGCTCTTCAGTCAGGAGGAAGACGACGATGTGCTTGTTGAGCAGGACGAGGAAGTCGAGGAGGACGAGGGCGCGGCATTCGGGGGCAGCTCCATCAGCGCGAGTGCGGCCGATGCGGCTGCGCAGCTCGAGGTTGAGATCTCGCGGCTGCGCCGGCAGCTGTGCAAGGCCCATGCTATCGCGAGCAGCTATCGCGACACGGCGCAGGAGATGAGCACGGCTGCATGCTATCTTTTCCCCATCGCGCATGCGGCCGTTGCCGTCGCAGGGGGCTCGCTGCAGCCGCCCAGATGCTTCTTCACGCCTCTATCGCCGCTCCCGCCGCTCCCGCCGAAAGTCGAGGCGCCACGCCCGCGCCGCCGGTAGAGACAGCAAAGAGAGCCCACACGCCGTCACGCAGTAGCTCCACGCTGTCTACGCTCTGGTTGGGGTATTTGCCGCGGCCCAGGCCAGCACGCGCCACCACCGCCGCCATCCCGCAGCGCACCACACTGAGTTTTGAATCTGCGTGAACAAGCCACCCCTTGTAAGTAGTAAGAAACCGCCCCTCTGGTCACTGTGTGAAATACCGTGATTATATACTCCCGAAGTACCTAGCAACCAAGCGGCGAGTATCGAACGAAATCGGGAACGGCGTAACACTATCGAAACAGCGCGTGCCGCGGGCGGCCGGCAGCACCACCCGACCGTTAAGAGTCTCCGATAAGAGTTATGTAAATGCGGTGCCGTCTGCCCGGTGCGACATCACGCCAGGACGCGCGATATGTGCCGGCGATCCGAAGCACGCACACATCCGTTCAATGGCACGACGCACCACCCCACACCTGTCAGGGGACGATCACACGCGCGTTTACTATAAATTGTGTATTACGCCACGGCGGGAAACCGAGCTCCGAGGAATACGCCGACGAGTCAACACGTTCGACATTCGCAGCAATCACGAGCGCTCGCGCGCCACGCGGCACAGCGGCCCACAGGCGCTCGGGAACACCACGAGTGCACATGCGTACAGCCCTCTCTACGCACCCGCCGCCGCCGACGCAACACTCTCCGAATCTTCGATCCGAATCTGTGCGGAGGCGCGGCGGCGGCGGCAGGGCTCTGCCGCTGTGGCTACCCACTGCGGGCCGTCCAGACGGCACCGGTGCGGGCTCAGGCCATCGCCTTGGCCTTGGCGGCCGCGAGCGCGGCGAGCGTGTCGCCGTTCACGCCTACGCTCAAGGTCGCGAAGAGGGCTACGAGGTCCTCGGCGGGCAGGACCGCCGAGACCACCTCGAGATCCGCCGCACGCTCGGTCCAGGCGCCGCCCTCATCGCCGAGGGCCTTGAGCTCCTTGCGCGCCTTCTTCAGCGCGGAGCGCAGCCGCTCTTTCTCCTTCTTCTCGTCGGCCTTGGCGTTCGCGCTCGCCTGCTGCGCGGCCGCCGCCTCCCTCTTGGCCTCCGATTCCGCATGCTCCTTCTCGCGTCGCGCCGCCTCCGCCGCCTCCTTGGCCTCACGCATGGCACGTTCCTTGTCATCCTTGACTCGCTGCTTGGCGGCGAGCTTCTCCTCCTTCTCGGCCTTGACGCGCGGGTCGTGGTCGTACGCGAGCTGCACGAATGCCGAGATGCGCGAGATCTCTTCTTTCTTGATCCGCGCCGTGTAGTTCTTGTTGTGCCGTTGCATCCACCGACGTTCCTCGCGATCCTCGGCCTCCTTGAGCTGGTGCTCGCACAGCAGCCCAAAGTCGCGCCACGAGGAGAAGCCGAACCAGAAGTTGTAGAACTTCTGCACCTGCGCCATCGGCGTGTCCGCGTCTCCGAGCTGCGGCACCGGCGTCTGGTTTGAGAATTTGGCCTGACGTGCAAATGCCGGGCCGAAGACGCGGTAGAATCGATCCGGCTCGTCCTTGTTTGGGCGGAAGGTTGTGGGCAGGAAGTCGTTGAAGTTGTCGATCGAGTCGTACTGCCGGCGCGTCTCAGTGTTGCCTAGCAACTCCCATGCGATCGAGAGTAGCTTGAACTCGGCGTCCTCCTCCTCCTCGCCTCCCTCCTTCTCCTCGCCCTCGTCGTCGTCGTCGTCCTCGCTGCGCTTCTTCTCGGGCTTCTTGGGCGTCGCCGCGTCCATCGCCGCTTTCTTGTCGGGATGCTTCGTCAGCACCAGCTTCCGGTACGCTTTACGGATCTCATCCGCCGACGCGCGCCACCGCCGCTCCTCGAGCTCAAGCAGGCCGTAAGGGTCGGCGCCGCCGAGCCCGAGCTTCTCCTCAACCTCCTTGGTCCAATATTGGCTCTTTTTGTACGTGTGCACCGTCGCCGCTCCATCGTCGTCCATCTCCTGCTCTTTATCCAGCGCCGTCTGCTGCTGCTGATCAAGCTCCTCCTGCTCCTTTTGGTCCATTAGCCGCTGGATTGATGGCACCTTCTGAACAACAAGGCATTCCTTCTTCCCAGTCGACTTAGCCGGAGAGCCGTACACGCGCGCCGGCGAGGTGGGGTCCGCCGGAGGCATGAGGCGCAGGCATTCAGCCACCGCCATGAGGCCGGCGGTCTTTCGCACCGTGGGTCCTCGTCGACGCCTGGCGGGAGCCTCAGGAATCTCAAACTGTACAACTGTACCGGTACGAAACATACGCCGACCTTATGTAGCGTGAACGGCATCTGGGGCTCTTTAACATTGCCCTAGTCGTTGTGGTTGCCCCTCCAACCGCTCAAGAGTCTCAGCCGAAACCGAGCGCCAAGTGAGAGGCGTAACCGGACCCCCGTGCCAAACGACGGCAGTCAGTCAGTCAGTCCGTCAGTCAGTTTCGTCGCGGTCCCGCAGCGCTCACCAATCCCCAGGTGCGAACTGGCGGTCACTCCATGGGACGGCTCTGAGTCCGATCCGTTTGTCTTCGTGGAGCGAAATAAAACTGTCTCCTCTCTTACCTGTCGGGACTCAAGCGTCTCGGCCAATTGGTCTCGGCCCACCCCTCCTATGAGGTAATTACCTGAGCGAGTGGGAAGGTCCCCCTAGGTCAAAAAAGTGCGCCGCGCCCCCATCTGCGGAAACGTAGCCCCCATCTGAAGAGAATTTGATGCGTGGCCCCCAATGGGACACACGGGCGCGCACGGGCACACGGATCACACAGACGAACCTCA
>Ga0209550_10002730_pt1 | contig 16965 bp, 19 predicted proteins | sample LauGreSuBDMM15SN_2_FD_187567 | JGI IMG/M metagenome (GOLD analysis project Ga0209550, IMG submission 187567) | Freshwater lake microbial communities from Lake Michigan, USA - Su13.BD.MM15.SN (SPAdes) (version 5) | ecosystem: Environmental > Aquatic > Freshwater > Lake | place: Lake Michigan...
GCGGTGCTGGTGACTTTCAAGAAGTGGCGGCGGTCCATGCCGGAGGTCATTTCTGGGGTGCTCATGCGCGGGTCCCTTTCTTGGCTGCGGCGTGAATGGCGGTGCGGATGCGGGCATAGGTGCCGCAACGGCAAATGTTGGTCATGGCAGCATCGATGTCGGCGTCCGTGGGTTTGGGCTTTTTCTTGAGCAAGGCCACGGCGGCGAGCATCTGCCCGCCTTGGCAGTAACCGCACTGCGGCACTTGGTGGTCAATCCAGGCTTGCTGGACGGCGTGCAACTTGCCCTTGTCGGCCAAGCCTTCAATGGTGATGACTTTTTGCCCCTCCGCACCTGAGACCGGGTAACTGCACGAGCGCACCGGCTCACCATTGACCAGCACCGTGCACGAGCCGCACTGGGCGATGCCGCAGCCGAATTTGGGGCCTTTGATGTCGAGCTCGTCGCGCAGGGCCCACAGCAGGGGCATCTCCGGCTCGGCATCGAGCGTGTGGTTTTTGCCATTGACATTCAGTTTCATGTGCGAGGTCTCCTGATTAAGTGAATTTATTTAACTATCTCGCCAATGCTCTGAAACAGCAACTCATAAAGGGCCAAACCCGCTGCTGGGAGGCATAAACTTGTCACCTCCGTGACATTGCCCGCACGGCCCAACCGCCTTAATCAAGGCGGCTAGACCGCAACCCGGCGTCACAATGTACGTTTGAGCGATGCATTTCTAACGCCAAGGTTTTCTAATGGAGGTATTTGTTCTGTGTGCATGGAGTACGCACCCCACGGACTGATCGGATTTCTTCCGCCGCAAGCCAACACCACCGTTGAACCGGAAGCTTGGGCCTTGTTGCCGCCTGGCTATCCGCTCATCAATGGCCGCTTGGTCAGCCAGGCCAACGGTCTGAACGAGCGCTTGCTGGATTACTTTGCCCAGTTGGAAAAAAGCCTGGTTCAATTTGCCAATGCGCCTTTGTCGGTTTTGGCCTTGGCCTGCACAGGTTCTTCCTATTTGATGGGGCAAGCCCAGGAGGCCCGCTGGGTCAACGACTGGCAAACGCGTCTGCAGATCCCGGTCGTCACCGCTGGGCGTGCCGTGGCGGCGGCCCTGCACAAACTCGGCGTGCGCCATCTGGACTTGCTGTCGCCCTACCCGGCAGAACTCACCCAGGCCAGTCAGGCGCATTGGATCAGCCATGGTTTTCGCATTGGCCAGGTTCAGCCTGTGCCCATCGATGAAGCGGGTTTTCATGCGATAGACAGCACCTCCAGCGCATCGGCCAGCGGCGCGGCTTTGGCTCTGAGTCCATCGCGCGCCAATGCGGTCCTGATGCTGGGCACAGGGTTTCCGTCATTGAAAACCTTGTTGCTGCCTCGCCCAGCGCAAAGCCCCCCGTGGCTGTCTTGCATGTTGGCCCTGATGTGGCAATCGGTCCAGGCCATCAGCGCATCGCCAAGTGGCACAGTGCCTGAGCTGCGTGACTGGCTGCAAGGCCGCCACTGGGCGCAACGTGCCCGAGCCATGAGCTTGGTGCCCAACACAACATGAACGCGCAGCAAGTGGTCATCGTGGGGGCTGGACCTGTGGGTTTGGTACTGGCCATGCGCTTGGGCCACATGGGCATTCGCTGTCTGGTGTTGGAGTCGGCGTCCCAACTGGAACGCAGTTTGCGGGCCTCGACGTTTCACCCGCCCACATTGGACATGCTGGATGCCCATGGCATCACGTCTGAATTGATCCGAGCGGGCTTGATTGCGCCCACTTGGCAAGTGCGCATGCATGCCACGGGCGAGTTTGCCGAATTTGACCTGTCGGTTTTAAAAGACGAGACGGCCCACCCTTACCGCCTGCAGTGCGAGCAATGGAAATTGTCTGAATTGCTGCTGGCGCACATTCACGCCCATTTGCCACATGTCCACATTGCATGGGCCAGCAGCTTGCTGAATTTTTCGCAAAACGACAGCCTTGTGAGCGTGCAATACCAAACCAGCGATGGCAGCCTTTGCAACACCGAAACCCAAATTTTGGTAGGCGCAGACGGCGGTCGCAGCCAAGTGCGGCAGCTTTTGAAACTGGCGTTTGATGGTGAAACGTTTCCCGAAACCACCATCTTGGCAACCACCTCTTTTGCGTTTCATCAGCACCTCAAAGACCTCTCCTACATCAATTACTGCTGGAGTGAAACCGGCACTTTCAGCCTGCTGCGCTTGCGCGATGTGTGGCGCGTGAGCCTGTATCCGGATGCCGATGAAAGCATAGACCAAGCCACGGAGCCTGTGGCTGTGCAACAAAAAATGAACCGCATTTTTCCAATCGACCAAACCTACGATGTCTTAGAAATACGGCCCTACCGCATTCACCAACGGGTGGTCAAACAATATGTCACCGGCCGCGTGGTGTTGGTCGGCGATGCCGCGCACATCAACAGCCCCAGCGGAGGCATGGGAATGAACGGCGGCATCCACGACGCGTTCAATTTGAGTGAGAAATTGGAAAAATTTTTGATGGGAGACAGCGGATTGGAGGCGCTGGCTTTGTACGAGCGCCAACGCCGACCCATTGCCATTGCCCACGTGCTGGAGCAATCGGGCCGCAACCGCGCGCGCATGCAAGAGCGCGACGTGGCCAAACGTCGGGAGGCGCTTTCGCTGTTGCAAAGCAAGGCCAACGACCCCGCATTGCACAAGGCCCATTTGCTCAATACCTCCATGATCACCGGCCTGCGCGAGGCCGCTGCCATCCTGTGAAGTCGGTCCTGAAAGCCCAGCGCATCATTCGGCTTTGAGTTGCCCTGCCCGAATCACAGGGCCCCATTTGGCGGTTTCTTGGTCTAAAAAACTCAGGAATTGCGGCCCGTCCAAATTCATAGGCCGCATGCCCAATTCGGCCAACTTCGCTTGCATTTCAGGGTGGGCCAAGATGGCGGACATGTCTGTACGCAAGCGCTGCTGCACTGCAAGCGGCGTTTTGGCCGGCACGGACAAACCAAACCAGGCATCGCCCACAACCCCGGGCACGGTTTCGGCCAGTGTGGGAACTTGTGGAAAGTCCGGATCGCGCTGCTGGCCTGTCACCGCCAGCGCGCGCACACGACCGCTTCGGATGTGGGGAGCCGATGCAATCAAGGCGTTGAACATGACGTCAATTTGGCCGCCCAACAAATCGTTGAAAGCTGGGCCCGAGCCTTTGTAAGGAATGTGCACCATCTGGGTTTTGGAGCGCAATTTGAGCAGCTCGCCCGTCAGGTTGCCAGCCGATCCCATGCCCGCAGAACCGTAGCTGATTTTGCCCGGCTGGGCACGCAGCATGTTCAGCAAATCTTGTGTGTTTTGGGCGGGGTGGTCGGCCCGCACGATCAAGGCGTTGGTGAAATTGCCAAACAAGTTCAGGTGCACAAAATCCGTCAAGGGCTTGTAACTGGTGGCCTGGCCCATCAAAGGCCCCGTGGTGATCGCCGCCCCATTGCTGAGCAACAAGGTATAGCCATCTGGCAAGGCCTTGGCCACCAGCTCAGTGCCCAATATCGAGCCGTTGCCCCCTCGGTTATCCACCACCACCGATTGTCCCAAGACCTGCGCCAACCGTTCGGCCAACAGGCGCGCGATCACGTCAGCCGAACCGCCGGCGGCAAAAGGCACCACCCACTTGACGGGTTTGTTGGGGTAAGCCGTCTGCGCCAGCAAACTGCCCATTTGCAAAGGCAGCCCCAAGAGCGGTAATTTCAAGAGCGCTCGGCGCGCGCGAAACCCCTGGCCGAGACGGCTTGGGGCTGTGTTGGTAAATGGCTTGCTCATGGTGTCTTGTCTTGAATTGAATGTGCAACATACGAACATTGACAGATAAGTTCGACAGCTGTCAATGCGTTTGACAGCAACTCTGAAATACCGCGCTCACACCGCAGCCCTTTGTTTTCAGTTGCAAGGGTGCTGGCGGCGCGCTCTTCCCCCGTCGATGATCTTTGAGTTGAGACAAGTAAACCCAAACATCGTCCAGCGCATGACCTGTGCCGGTGGCCTTCATGGCGGCCAGCGCATAGGCCGCGTCTTGTGATCGTGGAAGTCGGATCTCTTGTCACCCTTTCGATGGCAACTACTCAGAGCGACTTTTTAAACCAGTTCGAAATTTCACCAACGATGCCGCGCCTGAAAGCCATCACGCAAACGACAAAAAACAAGCCCTGCACAAACAGGACCCATGCGCCCAAATTTGCCAGATAGTTGTGCATGGTCATGATGGGTGCCTCCACCGCGCACGCACCGCCACCGCTACTGCGGTGTGCTGGCACCGAACTCGCCATTCTGGGCAGGGTTGTGAATGTTGTGCCGGTCACTGCCGCACAAGCTGGCTGGATGGTGTCTGGCCATTGGTCTTTGCAGTCACCTTCACAGTGTCGGGAAATCCCGGGTAGGCAAAGCAGCATAGTCAACTATTCTTTAAATCATCCGGGCGACACTTAGATCGCCGCAGGATGTTTTGGGAGGCGGGCGCTTTCATGTCCCTGGTAGACACACACATTCATGTCTTTGTTCGCGGCCTGCCGCTGGCGCCGGTGCGCCGCTATGTGCCGGAGTACGACGCCACTTGCGAGGACTACCTGCGCCACGCGCAGCCCAGCGGCGTCACGCATGCCGTGATCGTGCAGCCGAGCTTTCTGGGCACTGACAACAGCTACATGTGCGGCGTGCTGCGCCAGCACCGCCAGGCGCTGCGCGGCATCGCCGTGGTGGGACGGGCAGGTGTTCGTGCCCGAACGCTGCTGGGCCGCATGAGACCTTTCTACAACTTTCTTTCACAGGTGTCTGTTCATGAGTTCTGAAACCAAAAAATTCCTGCGTGAGCGCGTCAACCAACGCAACGCCCTGCTGGTGCCCGGTGCCTTCAATGCCATGAGCGCGCGCGCCGTGGCCGACCTGGGCTTTGAGGCGGTCTACCTCAGTGGCGCGGGCCTGACCAACATGTACTACGGCCTGCCTGACCTGGCCTTCATCAGCCTGCGCGATGTGGTTGAGCACACTGCGGCCATTCGCGACGCGGTGGACATTCCCCTGATCGTGGACATCGATACCGGCTTTGGCAATGCGCTCAATGTGCGCCAGACCATGCGCGCGCTTGAGCGCGCCGGCGCCGACGCGGTGCAGATTGAGGACCAGACCTTTCCCAAACGCTGCGGCCACTTTGCGGGCAAGAGCGTGGCCTCCACCGAGGAGATGCTCAGCAAAATCAAGGCCGCCGTCGATGCCCGCCAGGACGAGAACTTCCAGGTCATCGCCCGCACCGACGCCCGCGCCACCCAGGGTTTTGAGGCGGCCATTGAGCGCGCGCACAAGTTCGCCGAGGCCGGCGCAGACATCTTGTTTGTCGAAGCCACTGAAAGCGCCGACGAAGTGCGCCGCCTGCCCCAGTTGCTGGACCGCCCGCAACTGATGAACATCGTCATCGGCGGCAAGACGCCGGCGCTGGACCAGGCAGAGCTGGCCGCGCTGGGCTTTGGCATCGTGCTGTATGCCAACGCCGCCTTGCAGGGTGCAGCGCTGGGCATGCACAAGTCGCTGTCGCAGCTCAAGGCCCAGGGCCGGCTTGACGAGGACCCAGCGGTGGTGGTGCCATTCCAGGAGCGCCAGCGCATGGTCAATAAACCGTTTTTTGACGCGCTGGAAAAAAAGTACAGCCACTGAACCCAGCGCCATGAGCCACGCTGCACCGATTTACGTCCAGATCCAGGGCTTTCTGAAGCAAGGCATCGAGCAGGGGCGTTTTCGGCCCCAGGAGAGGCTGCCTTCCGAGCAAGAGCTGGCCAGCCGCTTTGGCACCACGCGTGCTACGGTGGCCAAGGCCTTGCAGCAACTGGTGTTTGAAGGACTGATCTCGCGCCGCGCGGGCAGCGGCACCTTTGTCAGCAGCCCCTCGCTCAACGACCGGGTTGACACCACCTTGCTCGAGTCCTTCGAGGACCATGTGCTGGCCACCGGCGAGTCGCTGCAGTACGAGCTGCTGACCTTTGCGGCGCAGCCCGTGCCCGCGGAGCAGGCGCTGCTCATGGGCCAAAAAGAGCCCTTGCTGTGGCGGCTTGAACGCCTGCGCTATGTGGGCGGGCGCAAAGTGGCGCTGGAGCTGCGCTACCTGCCCGATGCGATTGCGCGCGGCATCGATCCCCAGTGGCTGCGCGAGCGCAGTGTCCAGCAGGTTCTGCGCGAAGACCTGGGGCTGACGATAGGCCGCATCGACAACGCCATCAGCGCCGCGGTGGCCACCAGCGAGCAGGCCAAATTGCTGCAAACGCCCAAGGGCTCGGCCCTGCTGGTGCGCGAGCACACCATTTTTGGCCCCAAGGACCGCATCTTGCTGCAGGGCAGCACCTGCTACTGCGGCAAGTTCAGCGTGCGCTACACGCTGGACCCTTCCAGCGGCGGCGCCCGCGCCTGGGGCCGCTGAAACCCCCACACAACAACAAGGACCTTTCATGAACGTGGTGATTGCCGACGACTATCAGAACTGCGTGCGCAAGCTCGACTGTTTTTCCCTGCTTGATGGCCTGCAGTTCTGTACGACCTAAAGCCGTCTAGATGGGGAAATCTGGTTTTGCCCTGCGCTGAGTGCTGCTGGCGCATTCATTGGCCCAGCCGTTACATGCGGGCTAAGCTCAAGGCGGGCTGAGCTCAAGCCGGCGCAGGTCAAAGCCCAAGCCGCTCAGTTTGCCCAGCAAGGCCTGGTAGGTGGCCGCGGGCAATTGCGGTGTGCGCGACAAAATCCACAGGTACTCTCGCTTGGGCTCGCTGACCACCACCCACTGGTATTGCGGGTCCAGGTCAATGATCCAGTAATCGCCCCAAACCAGCGGAATGAAAGACAGCCACTCGGGCGCAAAGCGCACCTTCAGCTGGGCCGAGCTGGGCCCGCCGATTTGGCGGGCCGCACCCACGGCCTCGGTCCACTCGCCCTTGTCGGTTTTGCAGCGGTTGAGCACCTGCACCCGGCCGTCGGCCTGCAGGCTGTAAGTGGCTTGCGTGCTGTTGGCGCATTTCCTCTGGAACCAGTTGGGGTATTTGGCGACCTCGTGCCAGGTGCCCATGTAACGCGGCACATCCACCGACGGCACGGATTGCAGCGGGGCAGGTTGAGCTTGCACCGGCCCCAGCGCGGCCAGCCAGAGCATGAGTCCAAGGGCGATGCATTTTTTAAAGCGGTCTGGCCGCTGAATCGCCCGAGCGGGGGGAGTGGGTAGGTTGACGTGCGTCATGGTCGAGCCGGTCAGGGTGGAGTGGATGTTCAAAGAATAAGCGCTGACACCGAACTAAGCATGGCTTGTGGAGCTTGCCTGCAAGCGAATTTCAGCGTGCGAGCGTGTCCGCTGTTTGAGCCCATTGCCTGAGTACAAAGCGCTGCAGCTTGGCGTTTTCTGTTCGGGGCAGGGCATCGACAAAGCGAATGCGCCTCGGGTATTTGTAGGGCGCCAGGCGTTGCTTGACCCAGTCCTGCAGCTCGTGCACTGGGGGCTGGTCCGAGCCTGGCCATGGGCGCAGCACCAAGAAGGCCATCACCACCTGTCCGCGTTCTGCGTCGGGTGCGCCGACCACGCCGCATTCGGCCACCTGAGGGTGGGTGAGCAGCACGTCTTCGACTTCGGGACCGGCGATGTTATAGCCCGCGCTCACGATCATGTCGTCGGTGCGCGACTGGTACCAAAAAAACCCGTCTTCATCCATCATGTAGGCGTCGCCGGTCAGGTTCCAGCCGTGGCGCACGTAGTCGAGTTGTCGGTCGTCGTCCAGATAACGGCAGCCGGTGGGGCCACGCACAGCCAGCCGGCCAATTTGGCCTGGCGGCATGCGCTCGCCATGCTCGTTGACGATGCACGCTTCATAGCCTGGCACCACCTGGCCGGTGGCTCCCGGTCGCACTGCGCCGGGTTTGCAGCCAATGAAGGCGTGCAGCAACTCGGTCGAGCCCAGGCATTCGGTCATCTCAATGCCTGTGGCCGCCAGCCATTGGGCGCGTGTATCGGCCGGCAGCATTTCGCCGGAGGAGACGCAGTGTCTTAGGGCGGGCAGGCTCTGGGCCAGCGGCGCCATCTTTCGGTAAAGGGTGGGGGCGGTAAAGCAAATGCTGGCGCGGTGCTCACGCATGCCTTGCAGCAAGGTCTCGGGGGTCCAGGCCGGCTGCAGCACCGCCGACGCGCCTGCCCGCAGCGCAAACACCAGCAGGCCTCCCAGGCCGAAGGTAAAAGCCAGTGGCGGCGTGCCTATGAACACATCATCGGCGGTGGGGTCGAGCAGATGGTGCGACAGCACATCGGCAATCAGCAGCAGGTCGCGCTGGAAATGCATGGTGCCCTTGGGCACACCGGTGGTGCCTGAAGTGAAGGCGATCAGGGCCACGTCGTCTTGCGCGGTGTCGGCGGCCGCGCAGCCGCCGCCCTGGCGCGCCATGGCCTGCTGCAGGGCATCGTCCATGCCCGACTCAATGGCATAGCCCAAGCTCGGGCAGGGCCGCTCCAGGCTGGCCACCGCGCCCTGCCATTCGTCCAGCAAATCGGCCTGGCAAAAGGCGCCACCGACCTCGGCCTTGCGCGCAATCACTGCGAGTTCGCGTGCACGCAGCAGCGGCATGGTGGTCACCGCCACGCAGCCGGCCTTGACCACGGCCAGCCAGCAGGCGGCCAGCATCGGGTGGTTGGCTCCACGCAACAAAATTCGGGCGCCAGTGGGCAAGCGCCAGTCCTGGCGTATCACCTGCACGATGCGGTCCACCTGCTCTTGCAACTGCGCGTAGGTCCACACCAGGCCGGCGCCGCGCAGCGCCACACGGTGCCCGTGACCGGCGCTCACCTGCGCATCCACCAGCGCCTCAGCTGCGTTGAGCCGCGCGGGGTAGCTCAGGCCGCGCGGTGGCGCCAGCAGCTCGGGCCACTGCGCCATGGGCGGCAGATGACGGCGGCTGAAGTCGTCCTCATGCCCAGAGGCTTGCAGAGCGCTCATGTGGGTGTGGTCTGCGCAGCTTGTTCGTCTGGCGCCGCGCCAGGCTGGGTCTGCGCCGCTTGCCAAGGTGGGGCGATCAGCCTGCGCTTGCCGTCCAGCGACATGCGCACGCCTGGCTCATCCAGGTCCAAGCGGTCCCAGAGCTGGCAGGTCACCTGCTTGTGCTTTTGGTCCAGCCCTTCGCAGTAGTTGGTGTATTCGCACAGGCGCACCTGATCGCCCATGCCCAGCCAAGTTTTAAGCGCCCAGTCGGGGTCGGCCAGGCTTTGGCGTGCGGTTCCCACCACATCGCAGTCTTGGGCGGCGAGCATGCTTTCGGCCATCTCAAAGTTGTGCACGCCACCGGTGCTCACCACGGGCGTGTTCAGGCCGGCCTGCCTGAGCGTTTGACGGATGTCGGCGCTGGCCTTGCGGTTGCGGCCAAAAGGCCCCTGCGCATCAGACAAATACTGCGGCATGCATTCATAGCCGCTGCGGCCGGTGTAAGGGTAGGCGGCCTGACCTATGCCTGGCTGTTTGGCATCGTCGAACTTACCGCCTCGGCTGGTCGACACAAAGTCCATGCCTGCGCGGGCAAACTGCGTCGCGTACCAGCGGCTGTCGTCCAGCGTGGTGCCGCCCTCAATGCATTCTTCAGTCAAAAAGCGGCAACCCACGGCAAAGTCAGTGCCCACCGCTTGGCGCACCTTTTGGTACACCTCCAGGGGCAAACGCACCCTGGCCTCGCGAGAGCCGCCGTAGCCGTCGCTGCGCTTGTTGGTGGCCGACAGGAAGGAGGCCATGGTGTAGGCGTGGGCATAGTGCAGCTCAATGCCATCAAAGCTGGCCGCGCGTGCACGCACTGCGGCCTGGGCAAACAGCTCTGGCAACTCTGCAGGCAGCTCACGGATGTGCGCAAGTTCCAGGTCGTTGACATGCTCGCGCGCGCCAAACTGCAGGCTTTGCCAGTCGCGCGCATCGAGCACGGCCTGCCAGCGCTCTGGCCCCTGCTCCAGCAGGGCTTGCCGCGTTTGCTCGGCAGGCATGCCGGTCAGCCCAGCGCGTTCAAGCAGGGCTGGAGTCAGCGTCAGGTGGCGCTCAAAAAAAACCTGTGGTTCTGGACGGCGCCGGATGCGCAGAAAGTCGATCAGCTGAATCAGCAGCCGGGTGTGACCGCCGCTGGCTTGGTGAACGGCCTGGGTCAGCCGCCTCAAACCGTCAATATAGCGGTCGTCGCTGATGCGCAGCAGCGGCCCGCTGGGCACATCGCGTATGCCAGTCGCTTCAATCACGATGGCGCCGGGTTGGCCCTGGGCAAAGCGGGCATACCACTGGATCACATCTTCGGTGACCAGCCCGTCCTCATTGGAGCGCCAAGGCACCATGGCCGGCACCCAGGTGCGGTGCCGCAGACTCATGGGCCCCATCTGCAGGGGGCTGAACAGCCTGGCTTCTTGCGCCTGTGGGCGTGTGGGAAGCGCGCCGTGGGTCGAGAAAAATTTGATGCGTTCCGGTGGTTTCCACATGGGCAGTTATATCCAAGCCTGAATCACATAATCGTAACTGGCCTGGGCATTGAACATGTCGACCCGCTGAAAGAGGATCTTCCACTGACCGCCTTGCAGCACCCAGTTGTGTCGGTAGCTGCCGCCAAAATGGCGCACCTTATCGCGGCGCACCTCCATCATCTGGAAGGGGGTGTAGGTGGACAAGCTGGTCGGGTTGGCTTGCTCAATCAGCGTGGCGCCCAGCAGATGGTGGGTGGCCCATTGCGCAGCCTGTGACCAGGCGTTGGGGTGCACCAAGCGGTTGGCACGCACTTCCATCAGCAGCTTGTCTTCGGCAAAGATGGAGGGCTGCGAGGCCCAGTCGCTCTGCTCGGGCGCGGCCGGCATCCAGTACACGCCGTCTTCGGTGAACATCTCCATCCATTGGCTCCAGCGCTTGGCATCGAGCATGACCGCCTGTTGCGCCAGCAGCACTTCGATTTGGCGCAGCAGCGTGGGCTCAAGGGTGATGTCGCGCGGGATGTAGCCCACAGCGCTCTCGCGGCTGCGGCCCATGTGGTCGGGGGCAATGGATTCTGCGCCAGTGAGCGATTGCACCGCCTCAATGACGACGCCGCTGCCCAGGGCTTGCTTGACCTCGGTTTTTGACATGATGAACTCCTTCAGTCGGTGGTGACGGTGACGGTGACCTTGGCGTAGGCCGGTGCCATGTAGTTGCGCCAGGCCTTGAATTGATTTCGCATCACCACTTCAGAGGTGCCGTTGTTGGAATAAAGCACGCCGTCGCGCTCGGTGTCGCCGCCCATGTTGCGGTGAAAGCTCACCCAGTCATTGGCCTTGGACATCAGACCGTTTTGGGCGCGTGTCCAGTTCTCCAAGTCGTCGGCGTTGATCATGGTCGCGGGCGAATTGACCAAGTTGAAGTACCACATCGCGCGGCGGTAAATGGCCTCGGGCGCGCCCTTGAGGCGGAAATGCCAGATCTCTGACAGCGTCTTGTCCGGCCCCAGCGGGCGCAGGCAGCGTATCTGTTGCAGCGGCGACTGCACCGACAGATAGGGGTAAATCAGCACATGGTGAATGCTGCGCGAGAGGTATTCCTCGGCCTTTTCCTCGCCATAGGCCAGTCGCAGCTGGGCCTCGTGTTCCAGCGTGTCCGGGTCGGTGGGTCGCAGGCCCATGTAGGCCTTGAGGATGCCGTGCCCGTGCGGAAAGTTGACCGTCTGCACCGAGTCCCACTGGTCAAAACTCGAAGCAAAGGTGGACAGGTAGTGGTAGTGCAGCGGCGCACTGCCCTGGGTTTTTTTAATTTGGTTTTCCACCCGGCGGGCCGACACACCGGTCGACTGGTGCGTCACCGAGGGGTGCAGCGCGTCGAGCTGGTTTTCCATAAAAAACTTCCAGTTCGACTGCTGGACCACCCGGTGGCACACGGGCACCACCTCCACCTCGCCGACCGGGGACCGGTCGCACATGTCGTCGAAAGCCACCTTTGCATCGCCTAAAAATTCAATCAGTGACGGGCCCTGGGCACTCAGGCTGGCAAACACAAAGCCGCGGTAGTTGTCCACCCGAGCGGCCCGCGCCATGCTGAAGTTGGGATCTTCCGTGTTCAGGTTCGTGCCCTCATAGCCTTGAATCAGCGGAATGGCGCGCACCTTGCCGTCAAGGTGAAAGCTCCAAGCGTGGTAGGGGCACACAAAGCCACTGCCGGTGTTGCCGCTGTGGCTGCCGCACAGTTGCACGCCGCGGTGAGGGCAGCGGTTGTAAAGCACATGGATCTGGCCGTCCTTGGCGCGCACCATCACCATGGGCTGGCGACCAATCTGCAGTGTCTGAAACTGGCCGGGCTCTTTGACCTGCGACTCATGGCCGCAGTACACCCAGGCAGCTTCAAAAATTTGCTCCATCTCCAGGTCAAAAATCTCTGGGTCGGTGTACACGCTGCGGTGCACGCGGTCTGGTTGGACCAAATGGTCCAGGTCGATGGTGGGCATGAGAACTCCTGAGCGGTCTGAAATAGAACAGCTGCTAAGTTACCTTGACAGTGCTGGACAGCGCAACAACTTGCACATCAATTTCTATTACCATTGGTTATGGATTTCCGAAAGGTGCAGTTTTTCCTGACGGCCGTTCGCTGCGGCAGCTTGACGGAGGCCGCAGCCGAGCTGGGCGTGTCACAGCCGGCCTTGTCCAAAGCGATCAAGGTGCTCGAGCGCAGCCTGGGCGTGCCACTGATCGAGCGAGGCCGTTTTGGCGTGGTGGCCACGCCCTTTGGCGAGGCTTTGCGCTACCACGGGCAGGTGGTGGAGGCTGAATTTCGGCATGCCACGGGCGAGATCGAGGCGCTCAAGGGCGCGCAGCGGGGGCATGTGACCGTGGGCTGTGGCCCCACCGAGGCCACTCGGCTCCTGCCGCTCGCCCTGGCGCGGGTCAGCCAGGGTCGGCCCGAGCTCCAGGTCAGTGTGCTCTATGGGCTCAATGAATCACTGATGCCCTGGGTCAAGCAGGGCGACATTGACTTTGCCTTGTCCTCTGTGCCAGGCCGGGCCAATGAGCCAGACTTGCTGCACGAGACGCTTTTCACTGAAAGTGCGGTGGTGGTGGCCCGCACCGACCATCCCTTGGGCAGGCTGCGGCAGATCACGCCCGCGCAGTTGGCCCAGCAGCAGTGGGTGCTGCCGCGCCAGCGCGAACTCGAGCGCCAGGCCTTCGATGATTTTTTTCGCAGCCACGGCCTGCCCCCGCCAAGCGCTCAAGTCGAGACCACCTCGACCGTGCTGATGAAGTCCATGGTGTTGCAGTCCGATGCGCTGACCTTTGTGCCGCGCGAGCTGATTTACTGGGAGGAGCGCGCCCGCCAATTGCGCGCATTGCCGGTGATGGGTGTCGAATGGGTACGCCCGGTGGGCATCACCCGGCGCCGGCAGGGCGCACTCAGCCCGGCCAGCCGCTTTGTGATGGAGTGCGTGCGCGGGGTCGCCACACAGATTTTTTAGCCCCGGTGGGCGGCTGCGCTTTGGCTGCCAAGGCCCAGAGGCGCCACAGACTCAAACGCCCAGATAACGGCGCCACAGGCCCTGGTCAGCGGCCAACTCGGCAGAGCTGCCTTGCCATGCCACTCGGCCTTTTTCAAGCACGAAGTGGCGGTCGGCGATGCGCACCAAGCGGCTGACGTATTTGTCCACCACGATCAAGGTCTGCCCGGCCTGGCGCAGGCGTTCAATGCAGCTCCAGATTTCCTCGCGGATCAGCGGGGCCAGGCCCTCGGTGGCCTCGTCAAAAATAAGCAGCTTGGGGTTGGTCACCAGGGCACGGCCTATGGCCAGCATTTGCTGCTCGCCGCCTGAGAGTTGGTTGCCCATGTTGTTCTTGCGCTCGGCCAGTCGCGGGAAAAGCTCATAGACCGCTTTGGGTGTCCACGGCTGGCTGCGGGCGTGGCGCTGGTTGGCAAAGGCGCTCAGGTGCTCGTCCACGCTCAGGTTGGGGAAAATCTGCCGGCCTTCGGGCACCACGGCAACCCCCAGCCTGGCAATGGTGTCAGGGCGGCTGCCATGCACTTGCTGGCCTTCAAAGGACACCGAGCCAGACTGAATGCTTTTCAGGCCAATGATGCTGCGTATCAGGGTTGTTTTGCCCATGCCATTGCGGCCAAGCAGGCCAATGACCTCGCCAGGGCGCACCTCGGCGTCGATATCAAACAGCACCTGACTGGCGCCGTAGGCCACGCGCAGACTTTGGACGGCCAGCAGTGGCTCGCTCATGAAAGCTCCTCGTCACCCAAATAGGCCGCGCGCACCTGCGAGTCATTGCGAATCTCATCAGGGGTGCCGCTGGCAATCAAAACGCCATTGACCAGCACCGAAATGCGGTCGGCCAGTTTAAAAACAGCATCCATGTCGTGCTCGACCAACAAAATGGCCATGTGTTTGTCTCGGCGCAGGGAGTCGATCAGCGCCACAATGCGCTCAGATTCCTCGGGTCCCGTGCCGGCCATGGGCTCGTCAAGCAGCAGCAGCCGTGGCTCGGTGGCCAAGGCCAAGGCCAGCTCCAGCACGCGCTGCTCGCCATGCGACAAGGCGGTCGAGAGTTCATCGGCGCGCGCTGCCAGCCCCACCTCTTGCAGCAAGGCTGCAGCCCGTTCGTACACTTGGCGGTCATTGGCCACGCTGCGCCAGATCGAGCCGCGCTGAGGCTGCAGCGACTGCACCGCCAGCGCCACGTTGTCGAGCACAGAAAAAGATTTGAACAAGCGCGTGATCTGAAACGAGCGCACCAAGCCCAAGCCCACGCGTGCGTGGGCCTCCACGCGGTTGATCACCTGCCCCATAAAGACAATCTCGCCCTCGTCAGGCTGCAGTTGCCCAGACAGCTGCGCCACCAAGGTGGTTTTACCGGCGCCATTGGGGCCTATCAGGGCGTGAATCTCGCCGGGGCGCACCTGCAGGCTGACGCCGTCGGTGGCGCGCAGTGCGCCAAAGGTCTTGACCAAACCACGGATGTCGAGCACCGCATCTTGGGTTGGTGCGCTCATGGCTTGCCCCCGGACTTGGCTGCCGGCTGTCGCCAGCGCCGCCACAGCTCGGGCATGCCTGACAGGCCCTTGGGCGCCAGCAGCACCACCGCCAACAACACCCAGCCCACGTAAAACTGAAAATGCGGTGTGATCTCGGCCAGCACGTCTTCCAGGGACAGCAGCAGCAACGCGCCCCACAGGCCGCCAGCCAGGGTGCCCACGCCGCCCAAAATCACCATGATCATCAGCACACCCGATTGCGTCCAGTGCAACAGGTTGGGGCTCACATAGTTTTGTTGGTTGACCAGCAGCGCACCGGCCAGCCCACCCATGGCACCGGCAATCACGAACAGCATCAGCTGGTAGCGGTAAACCGGATAGCCCAGCGCTTCGGTGCGAATGTCATCGTCGCGTTGCGCCAGCACAATGCGGCCCATGCGCGAGCGCATCAACACCTGCATCAAGGCCAGGCTGACCACCAGCAAAAACAACACCAGCAAGAAAAAGTGCAGGTCGTTCTTGAGCACAATGCCCAGGCCAAAGTCAGAGCGCACCTTGATGTTCAGGCCTTCGTCGCCACCGTAAGCCTTGACCGAGTTCACCAGGTAAAACAGCATCTGCGCAAAGGCCAGCGTGATCATGATGAAGTACACGCCTTTGGTGCGCAGCGAGATGGCGCCAATCACCAAAGCCAGCAAAGCCGAGGTGAGCATGGCCAGCCCAAAGCCCATGTAGCCGTTGGGCATGCCTTCAGTGATCAAAATGCCTACGGTGTAGGCGCCCACGCCCACAAAAGCGGCGTGCCCAAAAGACACCAGGCCGCCGTAGCCCAAGATGAGGTTCAGGCTGCACGCGGCCAAACCGTAAATCATCATGCGGCTGATCATGGACAGGTAGTAGCCCAAGCCTTGGCTTTGCATCCAATAACCGAGCACGGCCGTGGCCACCGTCAGCAACAACCATAGCTTCCAAGCCGCAGGCTTGGGAATGGCCGAGGCCGCAGAAGGTTCGAGTTTTATCATGACCGTTCAGCGCTTGGCAAACAGGCCTTGGGGCTTGACGAAAAGCACCACCGCCATCAACAAATACACCATGATGGAGGCCACCGCTGGCCCGGCCGCACTGGCCACCTGAGGCGGAAACAGTTCACGGAACAGCGCTGGCATCAGGGTGCGGCCGAAAGTGTCTACAAAGCCCACCAGCAGCGAGCCCACAAACGCGCCCCAGATCGAGCCAATACCGCCAATGACAATCACCACAAAGGCCAAAATCAGCACGCTCTCGCCCATGCCCACTTGCACCGCCAGCAGGGGGCCAAGCAAGGCGCCTGCCACCGCGCACAAAGCAGCGCCCAGGCCAAACACCAAGGTAAATAGCCAGCGAATATTGATGCCCATGGCCATGGCCATCTCGCGGTTGGACGCGCCCGCGCGCACCCAGGCGCCCACTCGGGTGCGGGTGACCGCCAGGTACAGCAGGCCTGCAATCACCAGGCCGACACCAATAATCAGCAGCCGGTAGCTGGGGTAAAACAAGCCGGGCAACAACTCCACAGGGCCAGACAGCGCGGCTGGCGCGGCCAGCGGCAGGTCGGTGCCCCAGATCATGCGCACAGACTCGTTGATGATGAGAATCAGCGCAAAGGTGGCCAGCACCTGCGACATGTGGTCGCGGGCATACAGCGTGCGCAGCAGCGAGGCCTCCATGGCCATGCCAAACAGCGCGGTCAACGGAATGGCCAACAACACCCCCAGCACAAAGGACTGCGTCAAGTGCGCCAGCCAAGCTGCCACGAAGGCGCCCACCATGTACATGGCGCCATGGGCCAGGTTGATCATGTCCATGATGCCAAAGACCAGCGTCAGACCCGAGGCCAGAAGGAACAGCATCAAACCAAACTGCAGCCCATTGAGGGCCTGCTCAAGAAACAAGATCCAAGTCATATATTGAGTGTCACCGTCTGGTCAAGGCCCATAGGCCTGCGCCCAAAAAAAA
>Ga0209550_10002731_pt1 | contig 16963 bp, 14 predicted proteins | sample LauGreSuBDMM15SN_2_FD_187567 | JGI IMG/M metagenome (GOLD analysis project Ga0209550, IMG submission 187567) | Freshwater lake microbial communities from Lake Michigan, USA - Su13.BD.MM15.SN (SPAdes) (version 5) | ecosystem: Environmental > Aquatic > Freshwater > Lake | place: Lake Michigan...
CTCAAACCCATTGGGTTTGCCGGACACCCGCTGGGCACCGATGAGTTGGGGCGCGACATGCTGACCCGCTTGATCGTGGGCACCCGCTTGTCCTTGTTCATGGGCATCACGCCGGTGATCTGTGCGTTTGTCATTGGCTCGGTGATTGGCATCACAGCTGGCTACACCGGTGGCTGGGTCAACAGCGTGATGATGCGCACCATCGATGTGTTTTATGCGTTTCCGTCGGTGTTGTTGGCCATTGCCTTGTCGGGCGCCTTGGGGGCTGGCATCACCAATTCGCTGATCTCATTGACCATTGTGTTCATCCCGCCGATTGCCCGGGTGGCCGAGAGCGTGACCACACAAATTCGCGGGCGCGATTTTGTCGATGCCGCCCGCGCGTCGGGGGCGGGTGCCTTCACCATCGTGCGCGTGCATGTGTTGGGCAATGTGCTCGGGCCGGTGTTTGTGTACGCCACCAGCTTGATCGCGGTGTGCATGATTTTGGCCTCGGGCCTGAGCTTTTTGGGCCTGGGCGTGAAGCCGCCCGAGCCCGAGTGGGGCCTGATGCTCAACACCTTGCGCACCGCCATTTACACCCAGCCGTGGATCGCGGCCTTGCCAGGCGCCATGATTTTCATCACCTCCATCACCTTTAATTTGTTGGCCGACGGTTTGCGCTCGGCCATGGAGATCAAACAGTGAGCGCGCCATGCCCCTGACCCCGATTGATGTGGGCGGCCCCGCCCAGCCCATGCTCAGCGTGCGCGGCTTGGTCAAACACTTTCCGCTGAAAAAAGACGTGTTTGGCAAGGGCGGTGGCGTGGTGCGTGCCGTTGACGGGGTGGACTTTGATGTCTTCAAAGGCGAGACCCTGGGTGTGGTGGGCGAGTCCGGTTGCGGCAAATCCACCACCGCGCGCTTGCTCATGCAATTGATCACCCAAGACCGAGGCGAGTTGGTGTTTGATGGCGAAACTGTGGGCGGATCGTCTTTGCCTTTGAAGGCCTACCGGCGGCAAACCCAAATGGTGTTTCAAGACAGCTATGCCTCTTTGAACCCACGCCTGACCATTGAGGACTCGATTGCTTTTGCACCCACGGTGCATGGCGTGTCGCAGAGCGAGGCGGTGGCTCGCGCGCGCGATTTGCTGGCCCGGGTGGGCTTGGCGCCAGAGCGTTTTGCCGAGCGCTATCCGCACGAACTCTCGGGTGGTCAACGCCAGCGGGTCAACATCGCCCGCGCTTTGGCTTTGCAATCGCGCTTGATCATCTTGGACGAGGCGGTGTCGGCCTTGGACAAGTCGGTCGAGGCCCAGGTGCTCAATTTGTTGCTGGATTTGAAAGATGACTTTGGCCTGACCTATGTGTTCATCAGCCATGACCTGAACGTGGTGCGCTTCATGAGCGACCGGGTGTTGGTGATGTATCTGGGCCAAGTGGTGGAGATTGGCGACAGCGAAACCCTGTTCAAGCATCCGGCTCATCCTTACACCCAAGCTTTGCTGTCGTCCATCCCCACCTTGGATCCGGACCAGCGCACCGAAAAACCGCCTTTGGCTGGCGACCCGCCCAACCCGATCAACCCGCCCTCGGGCTGCCGTTTTCACCCGCGCTGTGTCCATGCCCAAGCCGTGTGCAGCCAAAGCATGCCGGTGCTCGCCGACAGCGTCCATGGCCAGCAGGTGGCGTGTTGGATGCATGTGGCGGGCAGCGCCCACGGCCTGGCTCCGGCTTCGTCTGCCCCAGCCCCACAGGAGGTGGCATGAGCACAGCCCCCGTCAGCGATTGTTTTTTGGAGATCAAGCAACTCCATGTGACTTTTACCGGCGGTAAAAAACCCGTGCATGCGGTGAGCGGCGTGGATTTGCGGGTGCAGCGTGGCGAGGTCGTGGCTTTGATTGGCGAGTCGGGGTCGGGCAAAAGCGTCACCCTTCGCAGCCTCTTGCGCTTGCATGCCGAAAAAACCACTCGCATCACAGGTGACATTCGCGTGGGCGACCAACCCGTGTTGAAGCTTTCGTCCGGCGAACTCAGCCGCTACCGGGGCCGCGTGGCGTCAATGATTTTTCAAGAGCCGTTGCTCGCCTTGGACCCGGTGTACAGCCTGGGCCAGCAAATCACCGAGACCATTCGCCGCCACGAAAACGTCACAGCCCAAGAGGCCCAGCAGCGCGCCTTGGCCTTGTTTGAGCGGGTGCGCATCCCCAGCCCCGAGCGGCGGCTGCAAGCCTATCCGCATGAAATGTCGGGTGGCATGCGCCAGCGCGCCATGATCGCCTTGGCCTTGGCGTGCAAGCCCCAATTGTTGCTGGCTGATGAGCCCACCACGGCGCTGGACGCCACGGTGCAAATTCAAATTTTGCTGTTGCTGCGCGAGTTGCAAAAAGACCTGGGCCTGGCGGTGGTGTTTGTCACCCACGACATCGGTGCCGCCGTCGAAGTGGCCGACCGCATTGCGGTGATGTATGCCGGGCGCATTGTGGAGGAGGGGCCCGCCCGCACCCTGCTGCGTCAACCTCGCCACCCTTACACCCAGGCCTTGTTACAAAGCCGTGCCGACGGTGCCTTGGCCAAGGGCCAGCGGCTGGAGACCATTGCCGGTGCCCCGCCCGATTTGGCGGCTTTGCCCCCCGGTTGTGCTTTTGCCAGCCGCTGCAAGCTGGCCCAGCCCGCGTGCGAAGCCACGCAACCGGAGGTTAGCTGGTTGGCCGACGACCACAGCGTGCGTTGCTTGCGCGCCCTAGAGCCCCAGACCATTTAATTTTTTTGCTGCCACTCCACCATGAACCACCACACTGACGCCTTGTGGGATACCGCCCACGCCTTCATGCCTTACCCCACGGCCCCAGTGCCCAACGCGCCCACCGGGCCCTTGGCCGGTTTGAGTTTTGGGGTGAAAGACCTCTACCACGTCAAAGGCTACCCGACCAGTGGTGGCCAGCCTTTCATGCTGGCGCTTTCGGGCATCCAAGAGCGCACCGCCCCGGTGGTGCAAACGCTGCTCAACGCGGGGGCGCGCTTTGTCGGCAAAACCATCACCGACGAGTTGGCCTACTCCATGAATGGCCAAAACGCCCACTTTGGCTCGCCCATCAATGGCGCCGACCCCTTGCGCATCAGCGGGGGTTCGTCATCGGGCTCGGCCTCGGCGGTGTCCAACCGCCTGTGCGACTTTGCCCTGGGCTCGGACACGGGTGGCTCGGTGCGGGCACCGGCCAACCACTGCGGTTTGGTCGGCATGCGCCCCAGCCACGGCCGCATCCCCTTGGACGACACCTTGGCTTTGTCGCCCAGTTTGGACACTTGCGGTTGGTTCACCCGCGATGTGCCCACCTTTGCCCGGGTGGCCGATGTGTTGTTCGGTGAGGATGCACATGCCTTGCCCGAGAGCGTGCGATTGCTGGTGCCCAACGACATTTGGGGTTTGGCCGCGCCTGCGGCGGTCAAGGCCTTGAAGCCGGTGCGTGGGCAGATTGAAGCATGCCTGGGCAAAGCCCGCGTGGTGAACATCGCGCTGGACAACTTTGACACCATGTTTTGGCACTTCCGTGCCATCCAAGGGCGCGAGGCCTGGGATGTGGATGGTGGCTTTATTCAACGTTTTGCACCTGTGCTGGGCCCCGGCGTGGCCGAGCGATTTCAGTGGGCGTCTGAACTCAGCGACCAAAAAGTGGCTGCGGCCCAGGTGTTTCGCCAACGCTGGCGCGCGCACATCGGGGGTATTTTGGGCACCGACGGCGTGTTGCTCATGCCCACCATGCCCGATGTAGCACCGCTGATCAGTTCCTCGGAAGTCGAATTGAACGATTACCGCAACCGCGCCACCCGCATGCTGTGCGGTGCGGGTTTGGCGGGCTTGCCGCAGTTAAGCCTGCCCTTGGCCCAACGCCAAGGCGCGCCCTTGGGGCTTTCATTGGTCGGGCCGGTGGGCAGTGACCGCAGTTTGGTGCGCTTGGCCGAGCGCATCCATTCCGCAATGGGTTAAAGCACCCGTGATCGACATTTGCAAAGAACAGCCCCATGAAACTGGCCCCACATACCTTGCCTGATTTGCGCATCAATGCCCAACGCCTGTGGGACTCTTTGATGGACTTGGCCCAAATTGGCGCCACCGCCAAGGGCGGTGTGTGCCGCTTGGCGCTGAGCGACTTGGATCGCCAGGGTCGTGATCGGGTCACCCAATGGGGCCGCGAAGCGGGCATGTCGGTCACCGTGGACCAAATTGGCAATGTGTTCATGCGCCGCCCGGGGCGCAACCCCGATTTACCCCCCATCATGACCGGCAGCCACATCGACACCCAACCCACCGGCGGCAAGTTCGATGGCAATTACGGGGTCTTGGCTGGCTTGGAAGTGGTGCGTTGCCTCAACGACCATGGCATCGAAACCGAAGCGCCCATTGAGGTGGCTTTTTGGACCAACGAAGAGGGCTCGCGTTTTGTACCGGTGATGATGGGCTCGGGCGTGTTTGCCGGCGCCTTCTCCCTGGAGCATGCCTACCAAGCCCGCGACACGGACGGCAAATCCGTGCGCGAGGAGTTGGAGCGCATTGGCTACGTGGGCACCGAGGTACCCGGTCAACACCCGATTGGTGCGTATTTTGAAACCCACATCGAACAAGGGCCGGTGCTCGAAGATGCAGGGGTGACGATTGGCGTGGTCACCGGTGTGTTGGGCATTCGTTGGTTTGATTGCACGGTGATGGGCATGGAGGCGCATGCCGGGCCCACCCCCATGCCCTTGCGCCGCGACGCCCTGCAAGTGGCCACCACTTTGATGCAAGCGGTGGTGGCGGCGGCCCAGCAGTTCGCGCCGGATGGGCGCGGCACGGTGGGCATGGTGCAGGTGCACCCCAACAGCCGCAATGTCATCCCCGGGCGGGTCAAGTTCAGCATCGACCTGCGCCACCCCACCGATGCGGGCGTGGACGCCATGGCCGATCAGGTCAAGGCCTTGGCACAGCGCTTGCAAGCACAAACCGGCCAAAGCATTCACATTGAATTGGTCTCGAGCTACCCGGCCCAGGCCTTTCACGCCGAATGCGTGCAAGCCGTCACCGATGCCGCCCAACATTTGGGCCACAGTCACATGCCAGTGGTCTCAGGCGCGGGCCACGATGCGGTCTACACCGCCCGATTGGCCCCCAGCGGCATGATCTTCATCCCCTGCAAAGACGGCATCAGCCACAACGAAATCGAAGACGCCTCACCCGAGCACATCGCCGCCGGCTGCAATGTACTTTTGCACGCCATGCTGGGCAAAGCGGGGGTGGTGTCGGGGGCCTGAGCCTCAGCCCTTGGCGCAAGCCAGTCCCGGCGTGGTGCACCACTCGCTCCAGCTGCCGGGGTACAAAGCGCTGGTGCCCAGGCCGGCGATGGCCATGGCCAGCAGGTTGGGCAGGGCGCTCACACCTGAGCCGCAGTGGTGGACCACAGTAGCGGGGTCGCGGCCGTTCAGCAGTTGTTCAAACTCTTGGCGCAGCACGGCGGGGCTTTTGAAGAAGCCTTTGTCGTCCAAGTTCATCACAAACGGGCGGTTCAACGCGCCGGGGATGTGACCGGCCACCGGGTCCAGCGGCTCGGTCTCGCCGCGAAAGCGGGCGGGGGCACGTGCATCGATCAAGGTTTGCTCGGGTCGGCCCAGTTGCTCGGCCACCTCTGCGGTGCTGCGCCAGGTCATCAAAGGCTCAGCCAGGGCGAAGTTGCCTTCGGAGCGGGGGGTTTCAATGCCCCGGGTGATGGCCCCGCCGGACTGCTGCCAGGCCTGAAAGCCGCCGTCGAGGACGGCCACGGCGTCGTGGCCACACCACTTGATCATCCACCACAGGCGGCCACAGTAATTGGCGCCTTGGCGGTCGTAGACCACGACTTGCATGTTGTTGTTCAGGCCCACGCTGCGCAGCCACTGGGCCAGCACCTCGCGCTGGGGCAGGGGGTGGCGCCCGCCATTGACGGCATAGGCGGGGTCGGATTCGCTCAGGTGCTCGTTGAGGTCGGCATACACCGCCCCGGCAATGTGCTCTTGGCCATACATTTGTAAACCGGCTTCGGGTTTAAACAGATCGGCGCTGACGTCAAACACCAAGCAGGGCTGGTCTTTGAGGGCTTTGAGTTGTTCAACGTTGATCAGGTGAGTGTGCATTCAATTCTCCGCAGAGGGGTTGGGGGGTGATTCTTGCAGCCAAGTGGCCCAGATGCCACTGAGCAGGATAACGGCCATGCCTGCCCAAGTCCACCAAGTGTGTGGATCGTCGAAAAATACCACGCTGAACAAGGCGCCAAACACAATGCCCGCGTAATGCAAATTGGCCGCCACCAAGGTGGGGCCGTGGCTGTAGCCGCGGGTCATGAAGATTTGCCCCGCCGAGGCCAGCCCCCCCAAGGGCAGCAACCACATGGCGGCTTGGGCGTTCCAGGTTGATACGCCTTGCACGCCCATGCCCGCAGCCCCCGCAAAAACGGTGGCGATGGAGAAAAACAAAACGGTGCGGGTGATGGGTTCACCGGCTTGGGTCAGGGTGCGCACTTGCAAATAGGCCAGGGCCGAGACCACGCCAGAGACCAAGCCCACCACGCCAGCAAACCATTGGCTGGTATCGACCGTGGGGCGCAGCATCAACACCACCCCGGCAAAACTGGCCAAGATGCTGAGACCCAGGGGCCAGGCTTGGCGGCCGTTTTGGGCCAGGGCAGGCCGCATGCCGCTGCCGCGCAGTCGCCACCACAGCGTGGCGATGAGGGCCATCAAAGCCACCCAGACGCTGCTCATGTAGTTGAGGGTGATGGCTGTGGCCAGGGGCAACTCGGCCAGGGCGTAAAACCAGGTGCCCAAAGAGAACACGCCCACGGCGCAGCGCCACAGGTGCTGGCCGGGCATGCGGGTGCGCCACTCGATGTCGCGCCCGCGCAGCATGGCCAGCATGATCAGCACGCTGATCACGCCCCGGTAAAAAACCAGCTCAGATGCGTTGAAATGCTCGGACGCAAACTTGACGCACACCCCCATGCCGGCAAAACACACGGCAGAGAGCAGCATCCATACGGCCTGCATTTCAGCCGCGAAAAGCCATGCGCTGTCGGTACCACTCGTGGAAATGCTGCATCCCGTCTTCCATCGGGCTTTGGTAGGGGCCGCGCTCGTCGTCACCGCGCTGCATCAGGGCCAAGCGCCCGGCGTCCATGCGCTCGGCGATTTCGTCGTCTTCCAGGCAGGTCTCCATGTAGGCAGCTTGCTGGGCCTGGACAAATTCGCGCTCGAAGGCGACGATTTCTTCGGGGTAATAAAACTCCACCATGTTCATGGTCTGGGTCGGGCTGATTGGGTGCAGGGTGGACACGGTGAGCACATGCGGGTACCACTCGACCATGATGTGCGGGTAGTAGGTGAGCCAAATGGCCCCATGCTCTGGCGGTTTGCCTTGGCGAAACTGCATCACCGCTTGGTGCCAGCGCTGGTAGACGGCGCTGCCCGCGGCCTTCAACTGGTTGGCCACGCCCACGGTTTGCACCGAAAACTCGTTGTGAAACTCCCATCTCAGGTCTTCGCACGACACAAACTGGCCCAAACCGGGGTGAAAGGGGCCGACGTGGTAGTCCTCTAAATACACCTCGATGAAAGTTTTCCAGTTGTAGTTGCAGTGGTGCATCTCCACCCGGTCCAGCGCATAACCGCTGAAGTCCAGCGCTTGGCGCGGGCCCATCTGGGTCAGGTCGGCAGCGATGTCGCGGCCGTTGTCTTCAAACAGCAAGCCGTTCCAAGACCGCAGCGGGTAGTTGTTGAGGTTCAGGCACGGGTCTTGGGCAAAGTGCGGTGCGCCCAGCAATTGGCCGCTGGGGGCGTAAGTCCAGCGGTGCACCGGACACACGATGTTGCCCGAGGCGCTGGCGGCATTGTGGGGGGCGTTCAAGTTGCCGCGCCCTTTGAGCATCACGGCCTGGCGGTGCCTGCATATATTAGAGATCAGCTCCACCCCTTGGGCGGTGCGCACCAAGGCCCGGCCCTCGCCCTCTTGGGGCAAGGCCGCATAGTCGCCCAGTTCGGGCACGCTCAATTCGTGCCCCACATAGCGGGGCCCGCCTTGGAAGATGGTCGCCATCTCGCGCTCAAACAGCGCCGTGTCAAAGTAGCTGGAAACTGGTAGTTGGCTTGCGGCCTGCTGCAGTTGAAGACTTAAATCAGACATGATTGACCTGACCAAAGACTCCCCACAGGGAGAGGTGGAAAAAGCCTGCCACATGGGCAGACCAGGGGGGGTGGATTCTAACCCGGGGGGCCATGGACCTGGGATCTTCCTTGAAAACCCATCCCAAAGCCCCAAAGTGTCAATAGAATGTGACACTTCACAGCCCGAAACACCATGCCCAAAACCCCAGCCACCCCTGCCACACCGACTGCACCGGCACCCGTCAGCTACGAGGCGGCCATGCAAGAGCTGGAAGCCTTGGTGGCCGGTTTGGAGGGCGGTCAATTGCCGCTGGACCAACTGATCGTGAGTTACCAGCGCGGCTCGGAGCTGTTGGCCTACTGCCAGGACAAACTGCAGCAGGTGGAGCAGCAAATCAAGGTGCTCGATGACGGCTTGCTCAAGCCTTGGAACCCCAGCCCATGAATCCCGCAGATGCCGCCTTTCGTGACTGGACGGTCCACAGCCTGAACCAGGTGGAGGTGGCCTTGTCCGAGTGGGTGCCACTGTCGGCCCCAGCGGGCTTGGGCGAGGCCATGCGCTATGCGGTGCTCGACGGCGGCAAGCGCCTGCGCCCCTTGCTCACCTTGGCCGCCGCACGCGCGGTGTCAGGTGCGCCCGTGCTGCCTGCGGCCTTGCGCTCGGCGTGTGCGGTGGAGTTGATCCACGCTTACTCCCTGGTGCACGACGACATGCCGTGCATGGACAACGATGTGCTGCGCCGGGGCAAGCCCACGGTGCACGTGGCCTATGGCGAGGCGCAGGCCTTGCTGGCGGGGGATGCCTTGCAGGCCTTGGCTTTTGAGTTGCTGACCCCCGAAGACGGCAGCGTGGCCCCAGCGGTTCAGGCCCAGTTGTGTGCGGCTTTGGCCCGTGCCGCTGGCCACCACGGTATGGCCGGTGGCCAAGCCATCGATTTGGCCCATGTGGGAGTGGCCATGTCCGAGGCGGCCTTGCGCGACATGCACCGGCGCAAAACCGGCGCCATGCTCGAAGTCAGTGTGCACATGGGTGCTTTAAGTGCCGGTGCCGATGCCTCCACCCTGGCCTGCCTGCAACGCCATGCCCAAGCCATTGGATTGGCGTTTCAAGTGGTGGACGATATTTTGGATGTGACCGCCGATTCGGCCACCCTGGGCAAAACCGCTGGCAAAGACCAAGCCAACGACAAACCCACTTTTGTGTCATTGTTGGGGCTGGCGGGTGCCCAAGCCCAAGCCCAGGCTTTGTTGCAAGAGGCTTTGGCGGCTTTGGATGCCGCCAATTTGAGAGACGATGGGGCCTTGCGGGCTTTGGCCCACAGGGTGGTACAGCGCGACCGTTGAGAGGAAAAAAATCATGGCCAATTTGCTTGAAACCATAGACTCCCCTGCCGATGTGCGGCGCTTGTCGCGCTCGGCCTTGCCTGCCTTGGCCAATGAACTGCGCGAATTTGTGCTCGACAGCGTGGCCAAAACCGGCGGCCATTTGAGCTCCAACCTGGGCACCGTGGAGCTGACCGTGGCACTGCACTATGTGTTCAACACCCCGCACGACCGCTTGGTGTGGGACGTGGGCCACCAAACCTATCCGCACAAAATTTTGACCGGGCGGCGTGAGCGCATGGCCAGCTTGCGCCAACTCGGCGGCATCAGCGGCTTTCCGCGCCGCAGCGAAAGCGAGTACGACGCCTTTGGCACCGCGCATTCGTCCACCAGCATTTCGGCCGCTTTGGGCATGGCCATGGCAGCGCAGCAAAAAGGCGACAAGCGCCATGCGGTGGCCATCATTGGCGACGGCGCCATGACCGCCGGCATGGCCTTTGAGGCGCTCAACAACGCGGGCGTGGCCGGGGCCAATATTTTGGTTATCTTGAACGACAACGACATGTCCATCAGCCCGCCGGTGGGCGCGCTCAACCGCTATTTGGCGCAACTCATGAGCGGGCGCTTTTACGCCGCCGCCAAAGACCTGGGCAAGCAAGTGCTCAAAGGCGCACCCACGCCTTTGTTTGAGCTCGCCCGCCGCTTTGAAGAGCAGGCCAAGCACATCGTCACCCCCACCACCTTGTTTGAAAAGTTTGGCTTTAACTACATCGGCCCGATTGATGGGCATGATTTGGACGCCTTGATCCCCACGCTGGAGAACCTGCGCAACCTACCGGGGCCACAGTTTTTGCATGTGGTCACGCGCAAAGGCCAGGGCTATGACCGGGCCGAGCGCGACCCCATCGCCTACCACGGCCCGGGCAAGTTCGACCCCAAGGTGGGTTTGACCCCACCCAGCGTGGCCCCCAAAACCACCTTCACCCAGGTGTTTGGACAGTGGCTGTGCGACATGGCCGAGCACGACCCCAAGCTCGTGGCCATCACCCCGGCGATGCGCGAAGGCTCGGGCATGGTGGAGTTTCACCGCCGCTTTCCCGATCGCTACCACGATGTGGGCATTGCCGAGCAACACGCGCTCACCTTTGCCGCTGGCATGGCCTGCGAGGGCTTGCGCCCGGTGGTGGCCATTTACTCCACCTTTTTGCAACGCGCCTACGACCAACTGATCCACGATGTGGCCCTGCAAAAGCTGCCCATGGTTTTGGCGCTGGACCGCGCGGGCTTGGTCGGTGCCGATGGCGCCACCCACGCCGGGGCCTATGACATCGCGTTTTTGCGCTGCATTCCGAATGTGAGCGTGGCTTGCCCGGCCGATGAGAACGAATGCCGCCAGCTCCTCACCACCGCCCACCAACAAGACCACACGGTGGCCGTGCGCTACCCGCGTGGGGCGGGCGTGGGCGTGGCCGTGGACCCAGGCTTGAACCCCTTGCCGTTTGGCAAAGGCGAGTTGCGCCGCCCTGGCAAGGGTGTGGCGATTTTGGCGTTTGGCACCTTGCTGTACCCCGCTTTGCAAGCCGGTGAGGCGCTCAACGCCAGCGTGGCCAATATGCGCTGGGCCAAGCCCTTGGACACTGAGTTGTTGCTCGAGTTGGCCCGAACCCACGAGGCCTTGGTCACGGTCGAGGAAGGCTGCACCATGGGCGGTGCGGGCTCTGCGGTGATGGAAGCGCTCAACCACGCGGGCGTGACCAAGCCGGTGTTGGCACTGGGCCTGGGGGACTTTTTCACCGAGCAAGGCGACCCGGCCAAACTGTTGGCCCAGCAAGGCTTGGACGCGGCCGGCATCGAAGCCAGCGTGCGCCAGCGCTTTGCGGCTTGGGTGGCACCCGCCGCTGCGTCCCTCAAACTGGTGGGTTGAGCCGGGGGCCGCGCTGGGGTTGTGCGGATCTGACGCAGGCGGCCTTGTGCATGGGGCAACTTTCTATCCTGTGACGTTTTTTTGAAAATTTACAAATTTCGGGAAAACCCGTAGGCCGTGTCTTGCATGTGACTGCCTACAATTCGCTCTTTCGCTTATCCCTTTGACACCCACTTTCTGGAGACAAACCCATGGATCGTCGTTCCGTCATTAAAAACGCAGGCATTGCAGGCGTATTAGCAGCCGGTGTTGCGCCGGCCGTTCACGCTCAGCCCACGATTCGTTGGCGCCTGACGTCTAGCTTCCCCAAGGTGCTCGACACCCTGTTTGGCGTGAACGACATCTTTGCCGCCAAGGTGCGCGAACTGTCGGGCGGCCGCTTCCAGATCACCACGCACGCTCCTGGCGAACTGGTACCGGCCTTCGGCACCATCGACGCGGTCAAAGACGGTACGGTCGAGATGGCCAACACCGCGCCCTACTATTACTTCGGTAAAGACGAGACCTTCGCCCTGGCCTGCGCCATCCCCTTCGGACTGAACAGCCGCCAGATGACGGCTTGGTACTACGAAGGCAACGGCCTGAAACTGCTGCGTGACTTCTATCGCCAGTACAACATCGTCAACTTCCCAATGGGCAACACCGGCGCCCAGATGGGTGGTTGGTTCCGCAGGGAGATCAAATCGCTGGCCGACTTCAAGGGCACCAAGTTCCGCGTTGGCGGCTTCGGTGGTCGAATCGTCGAGCGCATCGGCGGCGTGCCTCAGAACATCCCTGGTGGCGAGATCTACCAGGCTCTGGAAAAGGGCACGATTGATGCCGCCGAGTGGGTGGGCCCGTACGATGACCTGAAACTCGGCTTTGTGAAGGTCGCTCCGAACTACGCCTACCCGGGCTGGTGGGAAGGCGGTCCCGGCCTTGAGCTGCACGTCAACACCAAGGCCTACGACTCGCTGTCGCCGGAATACAAGGCCATCATCGAGTGCGCGTCGACCTATGCGCACGTGGACATGCAGGCCAAGTACGACGGCAAGAACGCTCAGGCGCTCAAGACCCTGGTATCCCAGGGCGCCAAGCTGTTCCCGTTCCCGGCCGACATGATGGACGCCGCCTTCAAGGCCTCCATGGACTACTACAGCGAGCTCAGCGCCAAGAACGCGAACTGGAAAAGGGTCTACGACGATTACGCTGCCTTCCGTCGCGATTCGAACCTGTGGTTCCGCTTCACCGAGGCGACCTTCGACAACTTCATGCAGCGCCAGCGCCTGTAATTCAGGCTTGAGTGATTCCCGGCCTTCACGGCTGGGTCTGAAACCCAAAAAAGCCCCGCTTGTGCGGGGCTTTTTAGTTGAGCGCTCAGACGGTCAGGCCGCGATCAGTTGTTGGCAGCCGAGGCCCAGAACTGGGGTGGGCCTTACTTTTTCTTCTGCGCGTCTTCCTTGAGTGCTTCGAGAAGCGCCTTCATGGGGTCTTCCTGCGCTGCAGGTGCGGGTAGTCCGCCACTTGTGGCACCAGGGCTGGGCACTTCAGCGCCTGAGCCTCCGGCCGGGGCAAGTGGCGCCAGTTCAGGTGCTACCGGCAGGTTGAGTGAAGCCGGGGTTTGCTGCATCAGTGACTCCAGCGCCTTGTCAACGTCCAACGTGACACCTTGGTCTATCCCGTCAATCACGAGCTTGGGATAGCCGATCACCACCGCCACCATGATCAACTGAAGAATGATGAAGGCGATGGAGCCTTTGTAGATCTGCGCGGTGGTCACCGCCGGGATGGTCTGGCCTGTGACTCGGTCCTTGTAATCCTTCTTAGCCGCCACGCTGCGCAGATAAAACAAGGCAAATCCGAAGGGCGGCGTCAGGAAGGAGGTCTGCAGATTCATTGCGATCACGACACCGAACCAGATCATGATTGCATCTGTCGAGGTGCCAGGCGGGAACAACTCAGGCAGGACCTTTTCTGCCACGGGCGCCAGAATGGGGATGACGATGAAGGCGATCTCAAAGAAGTCGATGAAGCAGCCAAGGATAAAGATCAGTATGTTGACAACGATCAGAAAGCCCAGCGCACCGCCTGGCATGTCGTCGAACAGGTGCTCGACCCAGATGTGCCCATCAGCAGCATTGAAGGTGAAGCTGAAGACGGTGGAGCCGATCAGGATGAAGAGCACGAAGGTCGACAGCCTGGCGGTGTTGTCCAGGGCCTGCTTGAGCAGGTCCATACCCATGCGCCTTCTCGAGATCGCCATGATCAGTGCGCCAAATGCGCCCATGGCCCCCCCCTCGGTGGGCGTGGCCACACCCAGGAAAATGGTGCCCAGGACCAGGAAAATAAGGATCAGCGGGGGGATCAGCACAAAAGTGACCTGCTGCGCCAGGCGCGAGAGGAGGCCCAGTCCGGTGAACTTGTTGATCAGGGCCAGCGCCAGAGCGAGCAACGATGCCACGGTCATGGACATGATGACAATTTCGTCGCCATGGGCGGCGGTGTTGCGCCCGGTCCACGACTTCATCAGCTCGTTGTGCATCTGGGCCCAGGCCCAGCCGGCTGCGGTGCACAGCGCCAACAGAACGATCAGCGACGCATAGCCGCTGGCGCCATTGCTTTCCCGGTAGATACGGGCCTCTACGGGCAGTGCTGGGACCCAGGCCGGGCGGAAGATTGCCACCAAGGCCACAAAGAGCAGATACAGACCGACCAACAGCAGGCCGGGGATGAGCGCGCCGGCGTACATGTCGCCCACCGAGCGGCCCAACTGGTCGGCCAGCACGATCAGTACCAATGAGGGTGGAATCGCCTGGGCCAAGGTGCCTGAGGCGGTGATGGTGCCTGTGGCGATGGTGCGGTTGTAGCCGTAGCGCAGCATGATGGGCAGGGAAATCAGGCCCATTGAGATCACCGCCGCAGCCACCACGCCGGTGGTGGCTGCCAGCAGCGCACCCACCAGGATCACCGCCACTGCCAGACCGCCGCGCAGCGGCCCAAACACCTGGCCCACGGTCTCGAGCAGGTCCTCGGCCATGCCAGATCGCTCCAGGATGATGCCCATGAAAGTGAAGAAAGGAATGGCCAGCAGGGTCTCGTTCTGCATGATGCCGAACACCCGCAGTGGCAGTGCCTGAAACAGGTTGCTGCTGAACAAACCTGCCTCCATGCCAATGAAGCCAAAGAGCAGCCCAGTGGCGGCCAGCCCGAAGGCCACCGGAATACCGGACAGCAGGAACACGAACAGCCCCAGGAACAGCAGGGGTACGAAGTTCTGAGCGATGAAACTGGCTTCCATTTACGGCGCTCCTGTTTGGTTTTTCTTCTCAGCCAGGGCAGCGAGTTCTTCGGCCAAGATCTCTTCGTCAGATTGGGTGCCTTCCACGCTGAAGGGCTCCGGGATCAGGCCCTTGAGATAGGCAAAGCGCTTGGTCAGCTCGGAAAAGGCCTGCAGCAGCAGCAGGCCAAAGCCCAAAGGGATGAGCATCATCACCGGCCAGCGGATCAGGCCGCCTGCGTTCGAGGACATCTCCCCGCTGGTCAAGGCGGAGACAAACAGAGGCCAGCTCAAGTGGATAAGAATCAGGCACAAGGGAATCAGAAAGATGATGATGCCCAGGATGTCGATGATGGTGTTGGTGCGCTTGCTCAGCTTGCTGGACACAAAGTCGATACGCACATGCACATTGCGCAAGAAGGCATACCCGCCGCCGAGCATGAAGACTGCTGCAAACAGGTACCACTGGATTTCCAACAGGCTGTTAGAGCCAATGGAGAAGGCCTTGCGCACGATGGCGTTGCCAGCGCTGATAAGTACCGCCGCCAGAACCAGCCAGCGCATGGATTTGCCAATGGCTTCGTTGAAGCGATCGATCTGTCGAGATGCAGCCAATAGTGGGGCCATGGATGGTCCTTAGGTCAAGATTCTTGCAGCGGAAAACCAATCAATTGGCCCAAGTCCGGGTGACTTGGGCAGGATATTCAAAATGGATGATTGTAAGTGGACGATTACAAGACCAAAAAGCTTCTGCATAACGCGCTCTGCCGCTCGGGGCTGGGTGAGGCCCTTCAGCCTTTGCGCCGCGGCCCCAACTGCCACCAGGGAAACAAAGCCCGCAATGACTGTACTTGACCACCTTGGTCATCGGCATAGCCCACCCATGACGCCAACTGCTGGCGCCACTCCGGCGTGGCCAAAAATTCCCGCAGGGCCAGCACGGCAGGGCTGTCCAGCGCCGACTTGAGGCACACCAAGCGGTAATGCTCTTGGGCCAGCGGCACAAAGCCCAGGCCGCGCTGTTGGGCGGCCCAGGCCAGCCCCAAGCCCACATCGGCTTGACCGGCAGCCACGGTGGCGGCCACGGCGCTGTGCGAGGGCTCTTCAAACGGCAAGCTGTGCAGTTGCGGCACCGCCAGGCTTTGCTCTGACATCAACTCTTGCAGCAACACCTCGGTGCCCGTGCCTTGGGCGCGGCGTGCAAAGCGGGCTTGGGTGTGGACCACATCGGCCAAGTTGGTCAGGCCCATGGGGTTGCCAGGTGCCACCATCAAGCCCATGTGGCGCTGGGCAAAGCCCATCACTTTGTGCAAACCCGGTTTGAGCAAGGGCCGGTAATGGGACGCGGTGATGCCCCCGCTGTCAGGCTGGCTGCGGGTGTGAAACCCGGCCATCACGCATCGGCCTTCGTTCAGGGCGCGGATCGCGTCCACGCTGCCGCAAAAGCGCACATCCAGGTGCAAGCCGCGGGTGCTGGCCAGGTCTTGCAAGCGGGTCAGCGCGTGGTCGTGGCTGGCATACAGGGTGAGCACATGCGCCTGCGGGTCAAAGGCCACGGCAAAGCTGCGCTCCAACTCGGCGCGCAGGGCCTGGATTTGTGGCGCGAGCCGGGCTTGGGCTTGGTGTTCGGCCCACATCAGCTTGGTGCCAAACGCGCTCAAGCGGGCCGATTGGCCTTTTTCCCAAACAATCAACTCTTGCCCCAGCTCTTGCTCCCAGCGCTTGAGCTCCCCCCACACATGGCGGTAGGACAAGCCCATGGCGCGGGCTGCGGCACTGATCGAGCCATGCTCGGCCACGGCTTGCAGCAAGTCCATCAAGGGATGGGCCACCCGCTCAGTGCGCGCCAGGCGCGACAAGGTGTATTGCAGGTGGACGCTATGCACGGCGGTTCATATGGCGAGGTTATTCACAGCTGCCTAGGATAGCGCCCTTGCCATGAACAGCCTGACCCAAGCCATTGAACTGGCCTTTCATTTGATCTTCAGCGCCGACCCGGTGCTGTGGTCGGTGGTGTTGCGCTCGCTGGCGGTGAGCCTGTCGGCTTGCGCCTTGGCCTGCGCCATCGGTTTGCCATTGGGGGCGTGGTTGGGCGTGGCGCGTTTTCGCGGTCAAGCCGGCGTGCTGGCCTTGCTCAACACGGCCTTGGCCTTGCCCTCGGTGGTGGTGGGCTTGCTGCTGTACCTGTTGCTCTCGCGCTCGGGGCCGCTGGGCTTTTTGGGTTGGTTGTTCAGCTTTCAGGCCATGGTGCTGGCGCAAACCGTGTTGGTGTTGCCCGTGGCCATGGCCTTGACGCGCCAAGTGGTGCACGAC
>Ga0209550_10002732_pt1 | contig 16957 bp, 14 predicted proteins | sample LauGreSuBDMM15SN_2_FD_187567 | JGI IMG/M metagenome (GOLD analysis project Ga0209550, IMG submission 187567) | Freshwater lake microbial communities from Lake Michigan, USA - Su13.BD.MM15.SN (SPAdes) (version 5) | ecosystem: Environmental > Aquatic > Freshwater > Lake | place: Lake Michigan...
TATCCCCTGCGGGGATACGCTGACCTATTTTGACACAGTCGAGACTTACTTAAATTTATTCAATTTTTATAGATTAATTTACTTCAACTTAATTTTTTTTATTTTTTTATGATAAATGATTTGGCTAGTAAGGCGCGCAAGAAAATGGAAGATACTATGGTGTCTTTGAAGCGTGATTTTGATAGTATTTCTACGGGGAGGGCTAATCCTAATGCTTTAGATCCGATTAAGGCTGAGGTTTATGGAGATTTTATGTCGTTGGCGCAGCTTGCTACTGTTTCTGTTTCCGATGCTTCAACTTTAACGATTCAGGTTTGGGATAAGGCCAATGTAAAAGCGGTGGAGAAGGCTATTATCAATGCTAATCTAGGATTTAATCCGATGATTGACGGGCAAATATTGCGTATTATTTTTCCGAAATTAAGCGAAGAGCGTCGCAAAGAAATGGTGAAGTTGGCGAAAAAATATGGCGAGGATAAAAAAGTTGCTGTTCGCAATGTGCGCCGTGATGTGCTTGATGATTTTAAAAAGCATGAAAAAGAAGTTGGTAAAGATCAGGCGCATTCTTTTAATGAAATTGTGCAAAAAATTACTGATGAATTTATCAAAAAAATTGATGATGCTTGTGTGGTAAAAGAAAAAGATTTGATGAAAGTTTAGTTTAAGTAGAAATTAAATGGCTTTTTTTAAAAAAACAAAATCTAGCAATCCTTCTGATATCAAGGCCCCGCCGCATGTTGCAATTATTATGGATGGCAACCATCGCTGGGCCAAAATGCGTGGGCTTCCTATACAAGTTGGTCATAAAAAAGGCACTGATAATATCGAAAAAATTTCTGATGCTTGCATCGATCTTGGTGTAAAATATTTAACGATTTACGCATTTTCTTCAGAGAATTGGGATCGCCCGCAAGAAGAAGTTTCTTATTTGATGAAATTGCTCGATGAATATCTTGAAAAAGAGATAGAATCTTTGATGAAAAAAAACGTGCGCATCCTTATATCGGGTGATTTATCGCGCCTATCACTCAAAACAAAACAGCGCATTTCGGTTATCGAAAATCAAACAAAAAATAACAAGGCATTAACCTTAAATGTTGCATTTAGTTATGGCGGAAGGCAAGAAATTGTTGATGCGGTAAAAAAGATTGTTCTTGAAGTTAGTGCAAACAAACTTACCGTTGATAATGTTACACAAGAATTGATTGCGGGCAATTTATATCAACCATCAATTCCAGATCCCGATCTATTAATTCGCACTGCGGGAGATCTGCGAATTAGCAATTTTTTATTATGGCAGTCGGCTTATACCGAGCTTTATTTTACAGAAATTTTCTGGCCTGATTTTTCTAAAAAAGATTTAGAAAATGCTATAATTAACTTTAACAAAAGAGAGAGACGATATGGAAAAAGATAAATGCGCTTCTAAATCAAATTGCTGCAAAATTATTTCTAAAGTAAATTGCTTCATCGATAATATGCTGTCAAAGCTTGATGCGCTTGATCCTAGCAACAATACTAAGCAGCGCGTAATTAGTTCGGTTGTTTTGTTGCCAATTGCGGTATATGCAATTTTCTTCTCTAAAAGCCTGTTTCTGGTTTTAGTAATTGCGATGGCAATTTTGATGACAGTTGAATGGATGGAAATGATTCGCAACGATGCCAACGAAAAAAGATGGCGCGTTATCGGGTTTTTCTACATTTTAATCCCACTTTTTTCGGTTTATAAATTGCGCTTAATCGATGCTAATATCGTATTTTGGATGTTTGCCATTATTTGGGTTACAGATATTTTTGCTTTTTTTGCAGGAAGAATTTTTGGTGGCAAAAAACTAATGCCAGAAATCAGTCCGAATAAAACTTGGTCGGGGCTTTTTGGCGGCGTTGCAGCCAGCGCTGTGATTGGCTTTGTGAGTGCCTTTATGTTTAGCGGCGGAGTAGTATTTTTTATCGTAATCAGTATTTTACTTTCGTTGATTGAGCAAAGCAGCGATTTAGTAGAATCAAAATTCAAAAGAATTTTTGGCGTAAAAGATTCTGGAAATATTATCCCCGGGCATGGCGGAGTTCTTGATCGTCTTGACGGCATGATGTTTACTGCGCCGGCGGTGTTGTTTATCGTTACGGTATTTGCAAAGCAATTTGGTTTGTAGTTTTACTATATTCCTTTGTGGTGGTTGGGTTTTATGATGCGAGGTTAATTTAATAAGGCAGCCCTGCAAATAAATCATAGATCAAATTTTAGCTCATTGACTTCAAGCGATTTTGCCGCTATATTTTTGACAGTTTTGGCATTCGCCCTTTGCTACTGCCAACTTTAACTCCCCTAATGCAATTATAAAATGACGCAAAAAAAATTCGTGTATTCTTTTGGTGATGGAAAATCTGAAGGCGACTCTTCGATGAAAAATCTACTTGGCGGAAAAGGTGCCAATTTAGCCGAAATGTCAAACATGGGATTGCCTGTGCCTCTAGGTTTTACAATCACTACCGAGGTGTGCGATGTTTATTATAAAAACAATAAAAACTTTCCCGATTCGCTAAAAAGCGAAGTAGAAAAAGCGTTAAATGTAATTGAAGAAAAATTAGGCGCAAAATTTGGTGATGAAAAAAATCCGCTACTTTTTTCTGTACGTTCTGGCGCTAGGGCCTCAATGCCTGGCATGATGGATACCGTTTTAAATTTAGGCTTAAATGATAAAACGGTTTTTGGTTTGGCGCAAAAATCGGGCAATAAGCGTTTTGCTTGGGATTCTTATAGGCGCTTCATTCAAATGTATGCCGATGTGGTCTTAGAAGTTGATCGCTATAATTTTGAAGTAATCTTAGACGAGAAAAAACACGAGCTTGGCGCCAAGCTAGACACCGATCTTAGCGCAGAAAATCTTGAAGAAATTGCTAATTTATTTAAAGCAAAAGTTAAAGAAGAAACTGGAAAAGATTTTCCGCAAAATGTTGGCGAGCAGCTTTGGGGAGCGGTTCGCGCCGTGTTTGATTCTTGGATGAATAGTCGCGCAATTACTTATCGCGCCTTAAATAACGTGCCGCAATCATGGGGAACGGCGGTTAACGTGCAGTCGATGGTATTTGGCAATATGGGCGATGATTCTGCTACTGGCGTGGCTTTTACGCGCAATCCATCTACTGGCGAAAAGGCTTTATATGGAGAATTTTTAATTAACGCCCAAGGCGAAGATGTAGTTGCCGGAATTCGTACGCCGCAATCAATTACTAATGCGGGCAAGAAGCAGCTAGGCTCAACACTTCCTTCTATGGAAGAGGCGATGCCCGAAGTTTTTGCTGAATTCATGAAAATTTATCAAAAGCTAGAATTGCATTATCGCGATATGCAAGATATCGAATTTACTGTACAAGATAAAAAATTATGGATGCTGCAAACCCGCAATGGCAAACGCACGGCGCATGCTGCAGTAAAAATTGCGGTCGATATGGTAAAAGAAGGTTTGATCGATAAAAAAGAAGCAATCAAAAGAATCGAGCCAGAAAGTTTAGATCAATTATTACATCCTACGCTAGATCCAAAAGCAAAAGTGCAGGTAATTGCAAAAGGGCTTCCGGCTTCTCCTGGTGCGGCTTCTGGTGTTGTGGTATTTTCTTCTCACGATGCAGAAAAACGCGTTGAGGCTGGTGAAAAAGTTATTTTAGTAAGGGTAGAAACTAGCCCCGAAGACATTAAAGGCATGCATGTTTCGGAAGGAATTTTAACCGCAAGAGGTGGAATGACTTCGCACGCAGCCGTTGTGGCGCGTGGCATGGGAACCCCATGCGTGAGTGGTGCATCAATGATTAATGTTGATCATAATGGCAAGTTTTTTAAAGCCAGACTCGCAGAATCTAGCGAGAAAAATGCTGGTCACTTGGTAACTGTTAAAGAGGGCGACACCATTACTATCAATGGCTCAAACGGTGATGTAATTTTAGGAATTGTGCCAACATTAAAGCCGAATTTATCGGGAGATTTTAACGAGTTAATGATTTGGGCTGACGAAATTCGCACATTAAAAGTTCGTACTAACGCCGAAACAGCACTCGATTGCCAAACCGCGCGCGACTTTGGTGCAGAAGGAATTGGCCTCTGCAGAACCGAACACATGTTCTTTAACGAAGACCGCATTATTTCTGTGCGCGAGATGATCTTGGCTGATACGCTAGAAGGTCGCAAAAAAGCCTTGGCAAAATTATTGCCGATGCAAAGAAAAGACTTCGTCGAGATCTTTAAAATCATGGCCGGATTGCCAGTTACCATCCGCTTGCTAGATCCTCCATTGCACGAATTTTTGCCGCACAAAGATAGCGAGATCGCAGAAGTAGCAAGGGTTGTTGGGGTTGATGTTAATTATGTAAAACATCGTACGCATCAATTGCAAGAGCAAAACCCTATGTTGGGGCACCGTGGCTGTAGGCTTGGTATCTCTTACCCAGAAATCTACGAAATGCAAGCGCGTGCAATTTTTGAAGCAGCAACAATTGTAAAGCAAGAAACCGGCAAAGATGTATTGCTCGAGATCATGGTGCCATTGGTTGCAACTAAAAAAGAAATTCAGATTTTGCGCGCATTAATTATTGCAACAGAAAAAGAAGTAGAAAAAGAGAAGGGTGTAAAATTAGAATATATGGTAGGCACAATGATCGAGCTACCTAGAGCCGCGCTAGTTGCCGATAAAATTGCAGAAGAAGCTGAATTTTTTAGCTTTGGCACAAATGATTTAACGCAAACTACATTTGGATTATCGCGTGATGATTCGGCAAGTTTTCTTGGCCACTATCAAAAGGCTGGAATTATGGAGAAAGACCCATTCGCAGAGCTAGACCAGGAAGGCGTTGGCGAGTTAATCAAAATTGCGGTAGAAAAAGGCAAATCTACACGCAAAGATATCAAGCTTGGTATTTGTGGCGAGCATGGCGGAAACCCGAACTCAATTTATTTTTGCCACAAGGTTGGACTAAACTATGTTTCTTGTTCGCCATACAGAGTTCCAATTGCAAGATTGGCTGCTGCGCGCGCAGGATTATAAGCTATTGCCAGCTTTTTCCAATTTCTACATCAACCTTTAAATGCGCGTCTAGAGCCATTGCATGCTCCATTTCTATTTTAATGAGCTGCGATATTTCTGCTACTTCATTTTCGGGTGCCTCAATTAATAATTCATCGTGAATTTGTAAAATTATTTGGGCAGAAAGTTTTTTCTCTGTGATTTTTTTATCAAGTTTAATCATCGCTTTCTTGATTATATCTGCCGCGCTGCCCTGAATTGCTGCGTTAATTGCCAAGCGTTCAGCTTCGGCGCGAATTACCGGATTTTTATCATTAATGTTGCGAATAAAACATTTGCGCCCACCCAAGGTTTCTACAAAGCCATTTTGGCGCGCTAATTCGATATATTTTTTCATGTAAATATCGATGCCGGGATAAGTTTGTAAATAAGATTTTATATATTCAGAAGCTTCTTTGCGCCCAATTTTTAATTGTCGCGCAAGCCCGAATCCGCTGATTCCATAGATAATACCAAAATTTATTGCCTTAGCTTTTGAGCGAATTTCTGGCGTTACATCTTCTTCTGCAAGGCCAAAAACCTGCGCCGCTGTAATGCGGTGAATATCTTTATCTTCTTTAAAAGCCTCAACCAAATTTTTAATTTTTGCAATATGTGCAATAACGCGCAATTCAATTTGCGAGTAATCGACAGAAATTAAAGAGTGGTTTTTTTCGGCGATAAAACTCTGGCGAATTTTTTTGCCTTCTTCGCTTTTTATCGGAATATTTTGTAAGTTTGGGTGGCTAGAGCTAAGCCTTCCGGTGATAGTTGAAATACTAGAAAGATGTGTGTGAATTCGGCCAGTTTTTTCGTTAATTTCTTTTGGTAAAGCGTCGGTGTAAGTATTTTTTAATTTCGATAATTTACGAAATTCTAAAACTTTATCTGCAATGTCAAATCCTTGTTCAGCAAGCTCTTCTAGCACTTCAGAGTTTGTAGAAAGTGCGCCAGTTTTTTTAGATTTTTTAGATGAGGCGAGTTGCATTTTTTCAAACAAAATTTCTCCAAGTTGTTTTGGCGAAGCAATGTTAAACTCTTGGCCTGCTATTTTGTAGATCTCTTGGCTTAGAGCTGTAATTCTTGCGCCAAATTCTTGCGAAAGTTCGTATAGTTTTTTTGTATCAATTTTTACACCACAATTTTCTATTTTAGCAAGAATTGGCAATAATGGTTTTTCGTAAGATTGATAAGAAGATGTTAATTTTTCGCTAATAATTTTTGGTGATAAAATTTTATAAAGCTGCCAAAGCGCGTGGTTCTTGAAGGCGTAGAATTCTAGTTTTTTGTTTTCATCGCTAAATTGTTCGGGGATTTTTTCTTTTTCTAAGTCACTAAAAATTGTTGCAAAACATTCGATATTTTCGGCAAGATTCATACGAATTAATTCATAAAAATCATTTTTAATTGAAGAATTTAGTAGATGATTTATTAGCGAAACATCTTCAAAAGCGCTTAAATCAAGGTTTTGCGAGTAGGTGAAGAAAAAGGCTCGTAAAAAATTTTTTGCATCAAAAAATATTTTTTTAATCGAGTTATCGTTAAGAATTTCTTGCAAATCTTTTAGTAGAAATAAGTATTTATCATCAGAAGTTTTTTCGGTAAAATTAAAAAGATCAACCGCGGTATTTTTGCTATTTTTTATTTCAGAATAAAAAATTTCTTCTACTGCTTCATTGGGTTTAGCGCTTGAAAGAGTAAGCCCGGTGATCTCATTATTTTTTGCTTCATAGTCGATGATAATTAAGCCATTTTCTTGCGCCAGTTTTTTAATTTTGGCGAAAATTTCGGCAGAATTTATAACGGTTTTTTTTATGTGATCAAAATTTTCTGTTATAGTTGAAGGCTTGCCAGCGCTAGCTGTATTGTTAAATAAATTTTGCTGAATAGTATCGTTGGCGATAGAAAAATTGCTTTGTGGTTGATTGTTATTTGCGGTAGAAAAAGAAGTAGATTTATTGGTAAATCGATTACTGTTATTGGTTGCAAGGCTGCTAGCTGAATCATCGCCGGTTGCAGAATTGGGGTGGGTGGATGTGCCAGAGCCATAATTATTGACAGAAAATTCTTTCTTCACTCTTTCAACCAAAGACCTAAACCCTTGCTTTTCTAAGAACGAAGCCAGCTTATGCCCATCAATTGCTCTTACTTCTAAATCTTGCAAAGTAATGTTCATTTCAACATCTTCTTTTAAAGTAAGTAAAATTTTTGATAATTTTGCTTTTTCTACTCCTTCTTGTAAAAGCTGGCGACGCTTCTCCTGCTTGATTTCGTCTAGGTGCTCAAAAATATTTTCTAAATTTCCGAAGCGATCAATTAATTCGGCTGCGGTTTTTGGGCCAATGCCTTTAACGCCAGGAATATTGTCGGAAGCATCGCCCATTAAGGATAAAACATCTAAAACTCTTTCAGGTAAAACGGCAAATTTTTCTTTTACTTCGAAGGCGCCAATCATTTTATTTTTCATCGCATCATACATTTTTATGTAGGGCGAAACCAGCTGCATCAAGTCTTTATCGGAAGAAATTATTAGTACTTCAAAATCTTGGTTTGCGTATTTTTTGGCTAAAGTTGCGATAATGTCATCAGCTTCAACGCCAGTTTTTTCTAGGATGGTAAGATGCAAAGCTTCTGCCGCTTCACGCACAATCGAAAATTGCGGAATTAAATCTTCGGGGCAGGGCGGGCGGTTGGCTTTGTAGGCTGGATAAATATCGTTGCGAAATGTTTTTGATCCAGAATCAAACACTACCGCCACGTGGCTAACATGCAAACCGGCCAATAATTTTATCAGCATATTGGTAAAGCCATAAACGGCGCCAACTGGCGTGCCATCCGCTCTGGTAAGGGGTGGCAAAGAGTGAAAAGCCCGAAAAACAAAGCCGTATCCATCAATTAAAGCGAGCTTTTTTTCTGTCATATTTGTGCGGTTAATTTAGTATAATTTGACTGTTGCGCTAAATGCTGCTAAAATTCGATCTTATTAATTAAATTTACATTATCGGGCGCCCTACAATTCTAAATTGAAGCTCCTAAAAATAATTTATGACCACATTAATTACCATTCTATTTTTGATTATTCTTAATGGCTTTTTTTCTTTATCAGAAATGGCTATTGTTTCTTCGAACAAGGCGGTTTTGCGCGCAATGTCAAGACGCGGAAATAAAGGCGCCAACGATGTTTTGAGGTTGTTAGAAAGCCAAGGAAAATTTCTCTCGACAATTCAGGTAGGAATTACTGCTGTTGGCACGCTTACAGCTGCTTATGGTGGTGCCACTATCGCAAATTCTCTTGGGCTGTTTTTAAATAAAATACCATTCGTTTTGCCCTACGGAGAGATGATTGCAATCACTGTTGTAGTATTTTGTATAACTTACTTTTCGGTTGTAATTGGTGAGTTAATTCCAAAACGTATTGCCTTGAGAAGCCCCGAGCAAATCTCAATTTTGGTTGCCAAGCCAATGATTTCAATATCATACATCTTCTTTCCGTTGGTTAAAGTTTTTGATTTATCAGCAGAAGTGGTCATGAAATTTTTTGGCATTTTTACTACCACAACAGATACGGTAACCGAGGCCGATCTTAGAGCCATTATCAGTGAAGGCGCCGAAAGTGGCGTAATCGAAAAATCTGAACATGAAATGATGCAAAGAATTTTTCGTCTTGATAACCGTGATGCCAAATCAATAATGACGCACATTTCAGAGGTTACGCTAATTAAAACCGATGATTCAATAGACGAAATCAGAAGAAAAATTCGTGAAGCTGGTCATTCAAAGTATCCGGTTATCGATAGCAAAACGCAAAAAATTATCGGCGTAGCGCAAACAAAAGAGCTGCTATCTGACGTAATGTTATTAAATCAAATTGATATCAAGAACCATTTAAAAGAAGTGCATTTTATTGCAGAAAATACTAACTGCCTAAAATTATTAGAAATGTTTAAGTCGTCGTCAATTCACTTGGCTGTAGTGATAGACGAATATGGCGAAGTTGAAGGAATTGTCACCGATTCTGATGTTTTTGAATCTATCGTTGGTTTGTTGCCATCAAATTATGATGAAAAAGATTTTGTGATGATCAAAAAAAGAGACGATAACTCTTGGATGGTTGATGGCATGACGCCAATCGATGAAATTAATATTTTAATTGGCATAGAAGAAATTAACAGTGAGGGCCGTTTTGATACCATTGCCGGCTTTTTGCTAGATCACCTCAACAACGTGCCGCAAGAGGGTGACAAAGTTATGAAATATGGCTATAGCTTCGAAATTATAGATATGGATGCGATGAGGGTTGACAAAATCTTGATCACGAATCTCAATTAAATCATGCAAAAATTAATAGCGGTTTTTTTGTTGGTAATTTTTTCTGTTTCTGCGCAGGCTAAAAATGCGAAGCCAAAAAATATTATTTTATTGGTTGGCGATGGAATGGGAATATCGCAAATTACCTACGGAATACTGAATAATCGAGATGTTTCAAATTTTACTCGTTTTAAAAATATTGGCCTTAGCAAAACTAGTTCTGCCAGCGAAGATATAACAGATTCTGCTGCCGGCGCTACAGCCTTCTCAACTGGCTATAAAACTTATAATGGCGCAATTGCAGTAGATGTTAATAAAAAGCCGCTAGAAACCATTTTAGAAATTGCCGAAAAAAATAATTTAGCAACTGGGTTGGTAACTACTTGCGACATTACTCATGCAACGCCCGCCGCTTTTATTTCTCATCAGGTTTTTCGTAATTTGCATGAAGAAATTGCTGCAGATTTTTTGAATACCGATATTGATATTTTTGTTGGTGGCGGTTTAAAAAACTTTAATCAGCGTGCCGATGGTGTTGATTTAACGCAAGTGCTGCAAAAAAATGGTTATAAAATTTATACCAATGAAGCAGAATTTTTTGCAGATGATTATGTTGGCAAAACCGCGGCTTTATTGGCCGAGAAGCATCTTGCAAAAATGCAGAATAATCGCAAAGATTATCAGGAAAAAGCTTTAGCAAAAGCATTAAAAGTTTTATTAAAAAATAAAAATGGATTTTTTTTAATGGTTGAGGGTTCACAAATTGATTGGGGTGGCCACGAAAATGATGCAGAATATATCAAGCAAGAAGTAATAGATTTTGATCGCGTGGTTGGCAAGGCTTTAGATTTTGCCGCGCAAGATAAAAATACTTTAGTAATAGTAACCGCAGACCATGAAACTGGCGGCTTTGCGCTTACTGGTAAAAATAACCAAAAGACAGAAAATTATGGCTCGATTACACCAAAATTTACTTCTTTTGGTCATTCGGCTGCGATGGTTCCGGTGTTTGCTTATGGTGTTGGCGCTGAAGAATTTGCTGGTATTTATGAAAATACCGAAATTTTTTGGAAGATGAAAAAACTTTTATCTTATCAATAAAAAATCAGCTAAAACGCAGGCCAGCATTGCTTCTCCAACTGGCACAGCACGAATTCCTACGCAAGGATCATGTCTTCCTTTGGTGATAATTTCTGTATTATTGCCGTTAATATCAAAGGTGCGGCGCGGCACCAAGATTGAGCTGGTGGGTTTTACTGCAAAGCGCACCACGATATCTTGACCAGAAGAAATTCCTCCTAGCACGCCGCCAGAGTGGTTTGCCGAGAATTTTACCTGATCATTTTCAATCCACATTTCGTCGGCTAATTCACTGCCTTTACGCGAAGCGGCAGCAAAACCATCGCCAATTTCAACGCCTTTTACTGCGTTAATTCCCATCATTGCGGCGGCAATTCTGGCGTCTAGTTTATCGTAGATTGGCTCGCCTAGTCCAACTGCAACATTGCGCGCAACTATTTCTATTACTGCTCCGACAGAGTCTCCTTTTTTGCGAATCTCGCCTAAATAATCGGCAAAATTTGCTGCAGCTATTTTATCGGGACAGAAAAAATCGTTATTGTCGATCTCGTTAAAATCAATATTGGCGCGATCTATTTTTTTTTCGCCAATTTGCGTTAAATAACCAATAATTTCGATGCCATCTTGCGCAATGATTTTTCGTGCAATAGCGCCTGCAGCCACACGCATAGAGGTTTCGCGCGCAGAAGATCTTCCGCCGCCGCGATAATCGCGAATGCCGTATTTTTGAAAATAAGTGTAATCGGCGTGAGAAGGGCGAAATTTATCTTTAATTTCAGAGTAATCGGCGCTTTTTTGATCTTCGTTTGTAATCACTAAAGAGATTGGCGTGCCAGTGGTGACGCCTTCAAACACGCCTGATAAAATTTTTACCTGATCAGATTCTTGTCTTTGCGTCGTAAATTTTGATTGCCCAGGGCGGCGCTTATCCAAAAAAGGCTGGATGTCATTTTCGCTTAATTCAATTAGCGAAGGGCAGCCATCAACCACACAGCCAATTGCCTCGCCATGACTTTCGCCCCAAGTTGTAAAAGAAAATTTATTGCCAAATTTATTACTCATGTTCGGTTTTGTTTAAGATTAAAACTGGATTTTGTGTAAAGACCAGATGATTGCCATTATCGTTAATCACCAATTTTCCAGAGGTGATATTTCCGGCTTCTCCTGTGGCATAAACATCGAATAAAGTTACTTCTTGTTCATCTTTATGAATAGCTCGTTTAGCCTTGATAGTGTAGAGTTGGTCTTCGGTATGCTGAAATTTAATTCTTGGGTTAATCATGATTTTTTCTATCTGAAATTTTGTAGGATCTTTTTGATAATCGGTAACTAATTTATATTGTTGAGTAGTTTTATTAATGGCGTAAAAAATATAAACAAAAATTCCAGACACGATTAAAAAATAACACAAAATCGTGAGGTATTTTTTAATTTTTACATATAAATTAATTCGCTTAAGAGCAAGCGTGGTTCTAAGATCCATTTGAAGTTTTTCTTTCTTGTGATAATGTAATTGAAAATGACTCAACGCTTTCTACAACTCCAACTTTATCGATTTCAACCTGGCATTTTTTTACTCTTTCATCTTCCATAATTAAATCTAAAGTTTGTTGAACCATTTCTTCAATCAGCTTAAATTTTTTACTGGTTAATAAGTTTTCGATTTTCGTGATCAATTCGTGATAATCAATGGTATCTTTTATGTTATTGGTAAAACGAGCGCGATCATAATCGGTTTCAATTATGGCATTAATAACTATAGCGCGTTCAACCGTTTCTTCCCAATCATAAATACCAAGAATAGTTGTAAATTTAAAATTTTTAATTTTTATAATCATAAAATGAGTGATAACAAAATTATCTACTTAGATAAATTTAAACAAAAAAAGGAGCGTAAAATGCTTTTCTTCGTAATTGCCGTTGGAATCATCGTAGGCCTAGTTGTGTGGAACTATTACGTTGAAAATGTTTCACATTTCGATGTTAAAATTCCTCAATCAAGAAATATTACTTTTAACAACGAGCAAGCTCTTGCAATGACCACGGCGCAAATTGCTAACGAGTTTGAAAAATATGATAACAAGCCGATTCTTCTCTATCTTTATACAACCTGGTGCGAAAGTTGTAAGAAAAATTTTGAAACTTTCAACGACATTGCGCGCGAATTTCAAGAGACAGAGCTTCATGTGATTGCCTTGGCAATAGATCGCGACCTCGTTGAGGGCGTTTTGCAAGAAGAGTTAAATCGTCATGGAGAAGTTTATTTTCATCCGCGTTTTTTGGCGTTTAAAGAGGGTTTTAAAGATTTTTTAAAGCAGAAAGGCATTAATTATGAAGGTCGCATCCCTTTTACGGTATTGCTGGCGCGCGATGGTAAAGTGGTTATGAAATATCCTGGTGCAAAAAATAAAAACTATCTACGCAATAAAATTATTCGTGAATTATATTTGTAAGAATTATTTGCGTGTAATTATTGTTGCTTGAAATGGGCGGCTTTTAGTAGATTTGGCAATGCTTCCAATCAAAATTATGGAGTTTTTAAAGTTGGCGGAATATCTAATTCTGCGCCGCTGCAACTTGTTTCGGCTGCTAATTTTGCATTCTTTTCTCGTGTTTTTAAATCGGTGTAAACCCCATTGGTTAAAGGCTCAGACTCATCATGAGGAGTATTTTTCTTGAGTTCAATCAAATCATTTACCAGCAAATTTCTAATATTGAGTGCGGCAATTTTTACGAGGTTAGAGCGAGCGTAATCTTCTGCGACATAGGTGCCATAGCGATTTAACTGCACGTCGTAATTATCGTTTACGATGGTAGAGCCGATAGCGACAATTTTGCCGGTTTTGGCATCTTTTAGCTTGTATTCTATGGTTAAGGTAACTTTGTTACGACCAGACGCGCCCGTTACAGCGATAAAGGTTCCAGAGATGCTTCTAAGCATGTTGAGCGATAAAATATATTTGGGCTCTACATCGATATAATCGGGGTTGAAGGTGTCTTTTATGGCGTTGCGTAATTCTTGAGTTAAGCGACCGCTATCTTTTTCTATTCTGATGGTTGCTAGTTCTTCTTCGTAAGAAATTTTATTTTCAGCATCAGCTTCATGATAAATAACTTGAAAGCCGCATGAAGAAATTATCGAACAAAAAACTAATGTGAGGAGAATTTTTTTAGCCATTTTTTTGATCAAGCATAGCCTTGATAAACGATACAAATAAAGGATGGGCCGCAAAAGGCTTCGATTTTAATTCGGGATGAAATTGTACGCCGATAAAAAATGGATGATCTTTTATTTCGACAATTTCGGTTAATTTGCGATCGGGTGACATGCCAGAAAAGCTTAATCCAACCTTCTCCAGTTTGTTTTTAAAGTTAATATTTACTTCGTAGCGATGACGATGACGCTCGCTAATTGTTGCTTCGCGATAAATTTTGTGAGCTAGAGATTTAGCTGCAAGGTTGCATTTGTAGGCGCCAAGACGCATTGTGCCACCAAGGTTTTTTTCAGCTTTGTGAAGTTTTTTGCCAGATTTTTCGAGCCATTCATTCATCAGGCCAATTACAAATGTGCCTTTTTTGGCAATTTCACTAGAGGTGGCGTCGCTTATGCCAAGCACGTTGCGGGCATATTCTATAACAGCCATTTGCATGCCAAAACAAATTCCTAAATAAGGAATTTTATTTATTCTTGCATATTTTATCATAGCAATTTTGCCTTCGGTACCGTCTTCGCCAAAGCCACCAGGAACCAAGATAGCATTGACTTTTTTCAGGCTTGCTAAATTTTTATCATTGATATTTCTGGCATTAACCCAAGTAATATTTGCCTTAACTTTAAGCGAAAAAGCGGCGTGATCAATGGCTTCAAGCAGCGATTTATAAGAGTCGCGGTAGTCGGTGTATTTTCCGACAATTGCAATATTTACTTCGTCTTGCGGATTTTTTATTGCATCTTGAATTTTAATCCACTTAGAAAGATCTGGCTTCTTGAGGTGGTCTAGGCCAAAAAACTTTAATAATTCGGTGTCTAGCCCGTTAGCATGATAAACCAATGGAACCGAATAAATGCTGTCTGCATTAGGTGCGGCAATAACCTGACTTTGTGGCACCGAACACATTTTGGCAATTTTTTCTAGATGTGATTTTTCAATTTTTCTTTCAGCGCGACATAGCAAAACAGTGGGCTGAATGCCAATAGAGCGCAATTCTTTGACCGAATGCTGCGTTGGTTTTGTTTTGAGTTCATTAGCGCTTTCGATGTATGGAAGTAGCGTTAAATGCAAAAAAGCACAGCGATTTCCCATCTCGAAGCCAAGTTGGCGGATGGTTTCAAAAAAGGGTAGGGCCTCAATATCGCCAATGGTTCCGCCGATTTCGCATAGAGCAAAATCTACTCCATCAATATCGTTTAAAATGAATTCTTTGATAAGGTCGGTAACGTGCGGAATCACTTGTACGGTGCCACCAAGGTAATCGCCCTTACGTTCTTTTGACAATAATTTTGAGTAAATTTGACCAGCGGTAACGTTATCAGAGCGCTTTGCATCTACTCCGGTGAAGCGTTCGTAGTGGCCAAGATCGAGATCTGTTTCGGCGCCATCTTCGGTGACAAATACCTCTCCATGTTGAGTGGGACTCATTGTGCCGGGGTCTACATTGAGATAAGGATCGAGCTTACGCATGCGAACAGAATAGCCGCGAGCTTGCAATAAAGCGGCCAAAGAAGCCGCCGCCAAGCCCTTACCAAGCGACGAAACTACGCCGCCGGTAATAAAAATAAAACGTGTTTTTTTGGATGCAGATTTGCCAGAAGTCATGATTATTTTCCTTGCATAATTCTTTCTACCAATTGCCCAATGGTTGGAATAAAGCCATTGGCGTAATAGGAATCGGTTGCAAAGCGGTAAGCTGCGTGGCCCGAGAAAATGAGTTGGTGATCCATATCAATTCCATTGCGCACATCTTGTAAAGTTTTTTGAATACAAAAACTGCGCGGATCAGCCTTGCGATTGGTAGTATAATGTAAATCTTCTTTATCAGACCAATTGCTAAAGCGGCACTGACTTAAGCAGCCCATGCAATTAATTTGATCGGTTACAATTTGCATTGATTTTGATTTATCAACAAACATCAGGGTTTCATCTGGCGTTTTCATGCCTTCGGTGAAGCCTGCATTATTCCATTCGTTAACTTTTGATTTGTCTTCTGGTTTGATGAAAACGGTACGACCTCTTTGTCCAAAAGGAATTGAAGCGGTGAATTCTCCTTCGGCCTTAGTGCGGTAATCTATTTGGCGAATTTCGCGCTCTTTTAATTCGCGAATGAAAGAGTTTTCTATCGCAGAAGAATAGAAGCCTGTAGGGCTGAAGCGGTTAAGGTAAATATCGCCTTTTTTTAAGGTAAGAAGTTTTTGTTTCCATTCAGACGGCACAGGATATTCTTGTGTAAGAATAGGGCGGGTGCCAAATTGAAACACGATGGGCCCAATTTCGGGGTTATCAAGCCAATGCTCGAATTCTTCAATGTTCCAAACGCCGCCAGCCATGATTATTGGCGTTTCGTTTAAGCCGATTTCGTTCATGAATTTGCGCAATTCTGCTACGCGAGGATATGGATCTTGAAATTCATCAGGGCTTTCGGCGTTAGAAAGACCATTATGGCCACCAGCGCGCCACGGGCACTCATATACCACGCCACCAAGTAGATCTTTGGCTTTGTGATAACTACGCTTCCACAAGGCGCGAAAGGCGCGCATTGAAGATACAATTGGATAATAATAAACGCTGTATTTTTCGGCAATTTCAGCCAAGCGATAAGGCATGCCAGCGCCACAAGTAACGCCATGAATCAAGCCTTTAGCGCCTTCAAGGATGCCTTGTAAAACACGTTCGGCACCACCCATTTCCCATAAAACATTCATGTGAATTCGGCCATGTCCGCCAGCGATATCATGAGCGATTTGTGCTTGCGAAATGCCGCCCTTAATGCTGTAAGCGACCAACTCATCGTGCTTTTCGCGGCGAGTGTGAGTTTTGTATTCTAGAGGAATTAATTTGCCGTTTTTATCTAGGTAATCGGCATTTACGCCAGAAAAAGTGCCTACGGCTCCAGCTTTTGCGAAATGGCCAGCGGTGACTCCGGTAGTGATTCCGATGCCTTTTCCACCTTCAACGATTGGTAGACAATTAACGCCAGAAATGTTCAACGATTTGATTGATTTAAGCACGCTTTTCTCCTAAGCAATTTAATAAAAAGAAAATGTTACTGATTATTTTTTGGATGTAAATGATTTCTTGGCACGAGGGTTTTTGAGTTAGAGGTTATTGTATTAAATCTTTGATCGTGCGCTGCAAGTTTTGAGTTTTGAATTTTTGTAGTGTCAGTTATAACTCTTGATCTCGCTCGCGGCGTTGAGTCTTGACGATCATGCTCTGCTCCTCAAACATGATGACCCTGTTGCTATTCCTCTTTTGTTTACAATATTTTTATAAGGGTCATCAAACTCGGCTCAGAGC
>Ga0209550_10002733_pt1 | contig 16953 bp, 15 predicted proteins | sample LauGreSuBDMM15SN_2_FD_187567 | JGI IMG/M metagenome (GOLD analysis project Ga0209550, IMG submission 187567) | Freshwater lake microbial communities from Lake Michigan, USA - Su13.BD.MM15.SN (SPAdes) (version 5) | ecosystem: Environmental > Aquatic > Freshwater > Lake | place: Lake Michigan...
GCCAACACCATTGGCATTGCGCTTGGCGCCAGCAAGGAATTAAGCGAAAATTCTAACATCGGATTTTCTCTAAATTATGGTCGCTCTACCATAAAATTAGGCGATAATAGTAAAACAAATTTGATTAATTCGGCGCAAATAAATTTATTTTTGGATAAAAATTATAATAATTATTTTATCGATTTTTTATCTTCAATTGCCTTGCATAAATTTAGTCAAACAAAGCAGTTTAAAGCAATAAACACCAGCTCCAACGCCAATTATTTTGGACAAAGTTTTGCTGCAAAAATCAAGTTAAGCAAAATAAATAATTTGCCATTTCACTTAAAATTTATTCCTTTTTCTTCGCTAAATTTTACGCATAATAAAATTGATGGTTATAAGGAAAATGGTGCGCAGAGTTTAGATTTAAAAGTTTCTGGAGTTAAGGCAAACTATCTTGAAGCTAGGGTGGGAGCGGCTTTTGGGATTATGGATTTTTGTCCGCATATCAAACAAATTAAGAATTTTACAATGCTTGCAAAAGCCTCCATTGGACAAAATTTAATAAATGACAAACCGAAAACCACAGCCGAATTCATTAATAATCAACAAAAATTTGAACAAAAAATTTCGCAGCTCGACGCAACTTCGCTGCAGCTAGGACTAGAGCTGCAAGCCTTTCACAAGGATGATGTGACTTTTGCTTTTGAATATTTTATGGAAAAAAGATCTTCGCTAAATTCGCATTTTGCGATTATGAAAATTACTCAAGCCTTTTAGCTGCGTGCGTAAGTAGGACTGCGCTAAGAGCGGTTTGCAACCTATAGCATAACTAGTATGCTATAAGTAAGCAGCGCCACCCACGCCCTAACGCGCTCCAACGGGGTCTGACCTCATGCGGGGTCGACCCCTTCTTTCTTTACTCCTAAACCAACTTCTTCAAAACTTCCGCCAAATCAGTTTTTTCCCAACTGAATCCACCATCAGCTTCAGGCTCGCGACCAAAATGCCCGTAGGTTGCGGTGCGTTTATAAATCGGTCTATTCAGCCCCAAATGCGTACGAATTCCGCGCGGAGTTAAATCCATTAATTCATTAATAACTTTCACCAACTTTTCTCCCGTAACACCAGTGCCATGATTATTCACATAAAGCGAAAGCGGCTTAGAAACTCCAATTGCGTAAGAAATTTGAATAGTAGATTTTTTGGCAAGTCCCGCCGCAACAATATTCTTCGCCAAATAGCGCGCCATATAGGCCGCCGAGCGATCAACCTTAGTTGGATCCTTTCCCGAAAACGCCCCACCACCATGCGGAGCCGCACCGCCGTAAGTATCAACAATAATTTTGCGACCCGTTAAACCAGCATCGCCATCAGGTCCGCCAATTACAAATTTGCCGGTTGGATTAACCAAAAATTTCTCGGGAGCGCACATCCAGCCTTTAGGCAGCGACTTTTCCACATAAGGATAAATTAAATTTCGCACTTCACTTTGCGTCATTCCTTCTGCGTGCTGAATTGAAACCAAAACAGTCTCGGCGCGCTTAGGAACCCCATTTTCATACCATAGCGTCACTTGACTTTTAGCGTCCGGTCCCAAGTTTTTAAGCTCTCCAGCCCTTACCGCATCCATAATATTATGCAAAATGCGATGCGCATAATAAATCGCCGCCGGCATTAATTGCGCAGTTTCATCGCAGGCATAACCAAACATAATTCCTTGATCTCCAGCGCCTTCATCCTTAGCTCCAGCGGCATCAACGCCAATTGCAATATCCGCAGATTGTGCATGCAACAAATTAGTAATTTTTAATTTATCATAATGAAAACCATCCTGCGCATAGCCAATATCCTTCACCGTAGCGCGAATAATATTTTCAATTTCGCCGTTAGAAATTTGCGGCGCACGAATTTCGCCGCCAATAATCACATTATTAGTAGTTGCAAAAGTCTCAATTGCTAGGCGGGAGTAAGGGTCTTGCTTTAAATAAGCATCAACTAAAGCGTCAGAAATTTGGTCACAAATTTTATCTGGATGCCCTTCAGAAACCGATTCTGAAGTGAAAAGAAAATTCTTTGGCATGTAAAAAAGAATATAATTTTGAGGAAGGCTTTCCAAAAAAGAATGTCAGCAAGGCGTAGTTATTGAAGCAAAATAGAATTTGCGGCATTAGAAGGCTTTCAAATAACCGATGCGAATTGTTGAAAATTTTGCCTCAAGCGATCCTAAATTTCCACTATATTTTTGCAGAGAAAATCTAAGGAAGTCAGTTTTGCTAAATTGCGCCTGAAAACCAACGCCATAAAATGATTTATTCATGCTCTCCTTATCTGCAAAAAAATTACCATTTCCATCAACAAAACTTAGCCTGCTATAAATGCGCGACACGCCGCCCTCAACAAAAAAATCCAAATTATCTTTTATAAGCGGATAATATCCAAGCGCCGACAGATTATAATTATCAATATGCAAATTAGCCTTTTGCGACAAGCTAACGCCTTGCAGCGCAGTATTATCTAAATCAGTTTGCGCCCAGTTAAAATTAAATCCGAGATTTTTATGCACACGCAAATTAACACCAAGCGCTAGATTTTCGGCGTCTGCAGCTTGCTCAAAAAATCCTTTCGAATTTGCAAAGCGAGTATTAACGCCACCTTGCGAGATTTCTGGCGCGCTATATTCAATTGAAATTAACGGCTGAAAGAAAAATTTTTGCGCAGAATTTTCTTTAGCACTAACCGCAAATGGCGCTAATAAAATGGTTAAAAATGTGAAAGTTTTTTTAGCGAAAATTTTAGTTTTCATAAATTATTTAATATTTATTTGCCAGATTTTTTTCTATTGCAAGGCTTGCAAAGCATTTGACAATTTTCGTCAGAAGTTTTTCCTCCGCTATGCCAAGGATTAATATGATCAGGCTCCATTTCTTCTAATTTAAATTTATCTTCGCATTTCACACAAATTCCATTCTGTTTTTCAAAAGATTTTCTTTTCTGATTTTCATTAAATGCACGAATATTTAAGTGCTTTTCTTTGCGCGTCAAAACATATTCATAAATGCCTCTTCTACTCGATACATCTTCATCTTGCATCAATTTAGAAATTTCTTCTTCTAATTTTTTATGATCAAATTTTTGATCTTTAAATTCATTGTAAAAAGCACCCCAAGCCAAACCCTTCATCTCTCTGCGATATGTTGGAAAAACCGCCTTAACCCAATTAATTACGCTTTGAAAATAAAGCCATAATTCATTAGCATTCACATCATGTTGATGAACCGACATGTAAGATTCTATTTTGCCGCCAGAAATCCAATCAATTGTGGTTTCTAGATATTCTTGACGAATTGCAGAGCCGCCCAAATAATTGCCACCAAGCCCATATGCAGCGCAGCCATTTTTGCTAAAATATCTTTTGGCATCTGATACAAAAGATCCTGAATAAACGGCATTTCTAAGCTCTTGATCATTTACTTTTTCACCATAAATATTGATTGTTTTAAACCATTCCAACTTTTCGCTGTCAGCACCGCTGCAAAAATAAACCATTAATTTATAGTTTAAAATTTTTTCTTGCTCATCTTTTTGTAAATTGTGAAAAGCTCTCGGAGCTTCAAAATCGCCAATCCTTGCCGAAAAATCACCTTCAACAAATTGGCAAATTGAAATTGTTCTTTGTTGCCCATCAATCACTTCAAAATTACCATCTTCACGAACTGCAAAATACATAACATTAAGCGGAAAATTTTTTGCAATTGTGTTAATTACCGCCTCTCTTTGTTTGCCACTGTAAATAAATTCTCTTTGATAAGGCGGGCGAATATCAAGCTTACCGCCAAGCCCCACAACGCCATTTTCAGCATTATCTTGATAGCCTTCTGTAAGTTCACGAATTGTAATTTCTTTTAACTCAATTTTCATTTGATAATTTTTTGTTATTTAGGAAGTTTTTAGCATTTAATTTATTAACAACTTTTTTGCCAGTTTTTAATTCTAATTCTCTGCGAGCATTACCAGCAATACCTCCACCTTGCTTTGCAACTTTTTTACTTTCGCTAAAATTTTTAGGATTTATCGCCTGCGAAATATCTTTGGTCGAAGCCTCGGCCAGCATGCTTAAAATGAGCTCGGTGTTAGTCATATTATCACGCAAATTTTCTTTCTTCAAACCTTTTAAAGCCTTATATTCTTTGGTGTTGTTGCCGCTCCAAGTTTTGGTGATAATGTCGGTTAGCGCCGCAAATTGCGCGCCTTCTTTTAAGCCAAGCCGCTTCCATTCATTGGTTAATTCTTTGCGAATTTCAATACTTTTGAGGCGCTGATTTATCCAATTTTCACTATAACCAAGATTAAAATATTGCTGCAAAGCCCTGTCAATTGAGAGTTCAGGGTCTTGCATTTCGTCAAGCCTTTCGCTACCAACCTTGGCAAGCCACAATTTAAAAGGCTCGGCTTTTTTTGAGGGTATTGATTGAATTAAGCGGAAAAGTTGCTGCGTTGTTGCAACATCACTTAAGCGCATTTTGCCATCTTCGGCTTCCAATTTCAACTGGTTACAATTTGTAACCGTTTCATTTCCTTCTTTTGCAAGCCTGTGTTTTAGAACCTTCCAATAATTTCTGGCACCTTGATAATTTTCTTGATCGGTCAACACTTCAATTGCATCAACAATGGAAAAATACCATTGTTCTTCATTAGCATTCCAGATGGTGCGAACTTTTTTATCTTGAAATAATTTTATTTTATTTTGATTTTTCATGTGTGTGGTTTTTTGTTTTTGATGATTATTCTAAAATATGGGCATTTGCCATTAATTGACAAATCTTTATCGTCATCGCCTTTTCTGAATTTTATAATTTCAAATTGGTCGGGATTATATTTATCTAAAAATGTAATTGGAACGCCCATTGCGCCAGTATAATTAGCGGGAATATCTTTGGTTTTGTCGATATTTATGGCGTCATAATTGTCATATTTTGGATATTCTTCTTTTGTGTATTTTTTGTATAGAATTAGGTCTTCGTGGCGCTTAGTTATTTCAAGATTGGTGAACCAAGTAACGCCAGAAACTCTTATCATTCCCTCTTTGTGATCGCCAGCAGTTGCATAATCTTCATAATGCTGATTAATAAAGTGCGCTGCCCCACCTTTAAAACCATATCCAAGCCAAACCTTATTATCTTTTATAAGCTTAAAAATTTCTTTGTAGGTAATTGCATTTTGATGCCCAACAATCAAAAACTTTTTCTCAAACTCAACCAACTGCGCCACATATTCACGAAATAACGAAAATGGGGGGTTGGTCACCACAATATCAGCTTGCTTCAACAGCTCAACACATTCATCGCTTCTAAAATCACCATCACCTTTTAAACTCTTAATACCAATTTCATCTGCATCAGGAATATTATTACCATTTTTATCGCCGCTATATTCAAGATAAATTGCCTGCTCGCTTTGATTATTGCTAAACAAATCCATATCTTGATTTTTATAACAAGTTGCAATCAATTTTTTCAGCCCCAATTTTTCAAAATTATACGAAAAATAATGGAAAAAATTACTAACCCGCGGATCGTCACAATTGCAATAAACCACCTTGCCCTTAAAGTGATTTTTATAATTTTTTAACTCCAATTCAATATCGCAAAGTTGGGTGTAAAATTCATCTTTTTTTGAATCTTTAGCCTTGTGTAAATTTTTATTTTTTGACATATTTCACCACTACAAAAAAAGATTAATTCTGCGCAAAACTTCCACCTTTCCTAAAATCTCCACCACCTCAAAAATGCCACCACCAGATGCGCTTGAGAAGGTTAAGGCGATGCGTAATATGGGACCAAAATCTTTAATTTTTAGCGATTTTTCTGCGGCAAATTTTTCGAAAATATTTTTAATGCCATCATGCGAATAATCATCGTTATCCACCAAAAATTTTTGCAAATCTTCTAGTAAGCTTTTCTTATCAATAATTAATTTTTGATCAGTTTCGCTTATCGCAACTTCATAGTCATTTCGATAAATTTGCGCCACATTTTTTAACTCTCCAATTACAGAAATTTTCTCTTTTAAAAATTTTATGGCGCGAGTTAGGCGCAATTTTTCTTCATCGCTTAAGTCAATAAATTCAAGCATTTCTAGCAATTTATTATCCGCTATTTCTTTAATATAATGCTTATTAATATGCGCCAATTTTACAAAATCAAAACGCGATGGAGCCTTGCCCACTCTATCTAAATTGAACCACTCAATTGCTTGCTCATCAGAAATAATTTCAGCATCGCCATGGCTCCAACCCAGACGCAGCAAGTAATTGCGCATGCTTTCCGGCAAATATCCCATCTCTTTATAATCAATCACCGAAGTTGCGCCATGTCGCTTGGACATCTTTGCGCCGTCGCTGCCGTGAATCAAAGGAATATGCGCAAACTCTGGAACCTTCCACCCCATAGCCTCATAGATTACTTTTTGACGAAAAGCGTTGGTTAAATGATCGTCGCCGCGAATTACATGAGTAATTTTCATATCATGATCATCAACTACAACCGCTGCCATATAGGTTGGAGTGCCGTCGCCTCTAAGCATCACCAAATCATCTAGCTCGGAATTTTTCACACGAATTTCGCCTTGCACTAAATCTTTAATCACCATTTCACCATCCAAAGGCGCTTTAATTCTAACCACCGGCTGAACGCTTGAAGTTTGCGACGCCGCCTTATCGCGCCACGGACTTTTAAAACGAAAAACCTCACCTTTTTTCTCCGCCGCTTTGCGCATTTCATCCAATTCCTGCGCCGAAGTATAGCATAAATAAGCCTGATTTTTTTCAAGCAATTCAAGCGCAACTTGCTTATGTCGCTCTAAATTTTTCGATTGCAAAACATAATCACCATCATGCTTAAGACCAAGCCAGTCAAGCCCTTGCAAAATTGCATCAATTGCCGGAAGCGTAGATCTTTCCTTGTCGGTATCTTCAATTCTAAGCAAAAATTTTCCGCCATGATGCTTAGAAAAAAGATAATTAAATAAAGCGGTGCGCGCGCCGCCAATATGCAAATATCCAGTTGGCGAAGGCGCAAAACGAGTGATTACAGACATGATTTAAATGATTTCAATATTGCCAAAAAAATAAAAAGCTTGGTTTTTTTAATTTGATTTCTTGACTAGCTTAATGACCTTAGTAAAAAGATGGACGCTGTTTTTATAGCCCAATTTTCCAAACAAACCAAGCATAAATTTTAATTTATAAGATGGCAACTTTGTCAAATAATTCCGACATTACCGCAAAACTTTTAGAGAAAAAAGTTATCTCCGAAGACCAATTGGCAATTGCCTTAAAAGAACAAGATCGCTTAAAGGGCGAAAAAACCATCGGCGCTATTTTGGTGGCAATGGGATTTGTTTCCGAAGGCGCGCTGGGAGAAATTTTAAATGAATCCAGCGGCGTTAAAAAATTCGATTTAAAATCGGCAATCATCGATTCAAAACTGGTAAAAAAAGTTCCCAAAGAATTTGCTTTGCACAATAAATTAATTCCAATTTCTTACACCACCGACACCATAACCATCGCAATGTCGGATGTTTTTGACATTATCGCCGTTGATCAAGTTCGTCGTTTTTTTCCACCAAATTTTCGCATCATTCCGGTTTTTTCAACCGAAACTGAAATCATGCAAGCCATTGACCAATATTATGGCTATGAAATGTCAATTGAGGGAATTTTAAAAGAAATTGAAAGCAGCGACAGCACCAAACAATATGACGAAACGCAGTTAAGAGGCGATTATAAAAGTCCGATGGTGCGCTTTGTTGACGCCATTTTAACCGATGCCGTTCATCACGGCGCTTCTGATTTGCACTTTGAGCCAGAATCATCTTTTCTTCGCGTGCGCTATCGCATTGACGGAAAAATGGTACAAATTCGCTCAATTCACAAAGATTATTGGTCGGCAATTTCTGTGCGCATAAAAATCATGGCAGGCATGAATATTGCTGAAAGCAGAAAGTCGCAAGATGGTCACATTAACTCCGAAATTTTAGGCAGAAAAATTGACTTTCGCGTTTCAACGCAGCCCACAATTAATGGCGAAAATATCGTCATGCGTATTTTGGATGAAAAGCAATCAATCTTAACGCTTGATAAATTGGGCTTTTCCAGTCACGCCCTAAAAATTTTAACGCGCATGGTGCAGCGCCCAGAAGGCGTAATCATTCTAACCGGACCTACCGGCTCGGGAAAAACCACCACACTTTACACGCTTTTAAGCCACATTAACTCAATTGATAAAAATATTATGACGCTGGAAGATCCGGTGGAATATCGCATTCCCCTGATTCGCCAGTCCAACATCCGCAGCGACATTGGCATGGATTTTGCCGCGGGCATTAAAACCTTACTTCGCCAAGATCCTGATGTTATTTTGGTGGGCGAGATTCGTGACCGCGAAACCGCAATCACCGCTATTCAAGCGGCGATGACTGGTCACCAAGTTTACACCTCACTACACACTAACGACGCCCTAAGCGCAATTCCGCGCCTTATGAATATTGGCGTTCCCAATTATTTAATGGCAGGTTCGCTAATTGGAGTTGTGGCGCAACGCCTTGCCCGTAAGCTTTGCAGCCATTGTAAAACTGAACAAACACTCGATCATACTGAAAAAAGATTGCTCGGTCCAAAATATTCCAATGTCGAAAAAACCTTCAAATCGGTTGGCTGCGAAAAATGCAATGGCGGCTATAAAGGTCGCGTTGTGATTTGCGAAGTTTTGCCTTTTGATCGCGAGCTCGACGAAATGATCACCAATTCAGCAACCCGCAAAGAATTATTGCAATATGCGCTTTCGCACGGCTTTGTGCCAATGGTTGAAGACGGAATTCAAAAGGTAATTGCCGGAATTACCGATCTCAAAGAACTAATGCGAGTTGTTGATATGACCGACCGCATGAACTAATCAGATTAATATACACATGAACAGATTATCAAAATCCAACAAATTTGACGAAGATTTTCACGCCCAACTATTGGGACAAAAATCTTACAACGCCACTACTTCCAACATTAGCGTGACCGTGTGGCCAGAATTTATCGACAATAAAACTGGCACAAATGGCGAAATTTTTGTTTGGTCATATCAAGTTTTGGTAGAAAATAAAGGCGAAGAAGCGGTTCAAATCATTAAAAGAGCGTGGAAAATTGTCGATGAAAAAGGCAGCGTTCAAGAAGTAAATGGCGAAGGCGTTGTCGGCGAACAGCCAATAATTTTACCAAATTCTTCTTTTCAATATTCCAGCGGCGTGCATTTAAGCAATCCTTCCGGCATTATGAGTGGCAAATATTTTATCAAAAAAATTGATGATGGAAAAATATTAGAAATTGAAATTCCGCATTTTTCTTTGGATGTTCCATCGCTTAAAGGCACCATCAACTAATGATTACTCTAGCCTTTAACACTAGCTCCTCAACAATTTCTCTAGCTTTATTTAGCGATGAAAAACTTCTCGATTTTGTAGAAAATAACGAATCTGCAAGGCAATCAGAATTGCTGGTTTTGCAAATAGAAAATCTCTTAAAAAAACATCAACTTAATTATAGCAACTTAAGCCTAATTGCTGCCAGCAATGGTCCCGGCAGCTTTACTGGCACTAGAATTGGAATTACTTGCGCCAAAACCCTGCAAATTGCCACCAAAAAACCTTTAATTTTAGTAAATAATCTTGAAGCGCAAGCCTTTGCCAGCAAAGATTCGCCGGTTTTTATCGCCCTTGAATCAACGCAAAATGAAACCTTCATTGCCCAATTTAAAAAAGGCGATAATTTTTTAGAAAACATCACGCCGCCCGCAGTAATTTTAAGCCAAGAACTCGAAAATTTTATCCCAGAAAATTGCGCAATTATTAAAAAAAATATCGCCGAAATTTCTGCAAAATTAATTGGCGAATATGCTATTTTTCTTTTTAAGAATAACCGCGCCAGCACTAATGAAATTCTCTATTTACGCGATCCAAAAATTGGCGTTAAAACAAAATAAATCTTCCACCATTTTAACCACCCAACAAAGTTAAAAAAGATTTAGAAACGGCTGACTAGCAAACTTCATCTTGCACTATTGAAAAATACACCTAAATTTCGCCGCTCTTATTTCACTCGCAAAATGGCTAGGTAGCAAAGTGGTAATGCAAGGGCCTGCAAAGCCTTTATCCGGCGGTTCGATTCCGCCCCTGGCCTCCATCTTGAAAATAATGCCACAAACACTTTTCTCGCAGCAGTTTAAAAATATCGGCTCAATTGATAAATCTTTCCAATCCTCTTGCATAAAGGCGGCAAAGCATCTCAAAGGTCAAATAGAAAATAAATCACTTCCTGCAATCGACATCATCTTCAATCAAAAAGATTTAAAAGATTTTGCTGCAATTTCTAAAAAAATTGCCGCTTTTAAAAAAATTGTCGTGCTTGGAGTTGGCGGTTCAAGCCTTGGCGCTAAAACAATCTGCGCTCTTAAAAATCAAAATCGCGTCGAATTTTTAGAATCAATCGACCCCAACAGCGTCAAAGAATTTTTCGATAAATTAAACCTAAAAAAAACCTTCTTTTTAGTAATTAGCAAATCTGGCGAAACCATTGAAACCACTTGCCAAACGCTAATTTTAATTGGGTTATTAAAAAAATTAAAAATCACCAATTTTTCCAAACAATTTCTTTTTGTCACTGAATCTCAAACCAATAGTTTGGCCAAAATTGCCAAAGAGCTAAAATGCGAAATATATCCTCATCATAATAAAATTGGAGGACGCTATTCATGCTTCTCGGTTGTAGGCATGCTGCCATCTCTTCTTGCCGGAATTGATATTAAAAAAATTCGCAGCGGCGCGCAAAAATTAGTGCAAGATTTTCTAAATAATGACGATATTAGCAAAACCTGCGCCATCCAACTAACCCTACATAAACAAGGCTTTTCCAGCAATGTTTTAATGCCTTATATCGATAAATTGAAAAATTTTAACGACTGGTATCGCCAACTTTGGGCAGAATCTTTGGGTAAAAATAACTTTGGCTCAACGCCAATAAATTCAATGGGAACCGTTGACCAGCACAGTCAGCTGCAACTTTATCTCGACGGTCCTAAAGATAAATATTTCACTTTTGTCACCTGCAAAAATCACAAAAATGATTTTTCAATCAAAGATTTAGCCAATAATAAAACGCTTTTTGGCGGCAAAAAACTAAGCGAAGTTTTGTCAATCGAAGAAGAAACAACCATCGAAGTTTTGAATCAGAAAAAATTACCAATTCGCATTTTTGAAATTAAAAAATTAGACGAGGAAGTTCTTGGCGCTCTAATGATGACAGTCATCCTAGAAACCATAATCGTTGCTTACGCAAAAGAAATTAACCCCTTTGACCAACCAGCAGTTGAGCTTCGAAAAGATTTAGCAAAAAAATGCTTAAAATCATAAATAAAAACTTACTAAATTTAATTGCAGCCGCCTGCATTTTAGCCTTGTGTCTTGCTTACATCGCGCAATATGTTTTTGATTATCAGCCTTGCATTTTATGCCTCTATCAGCGCATTCCATTTTTTGCAATTATCGCAATTTCAGTTTTTTCTCTCCTAGTTAAAAATAAAAAACTGCAGCAAGCCTCGTTATATATAGCGCTAATCTTATTGCTAACCAACGCTTCATTAGCTTTTTATCAAGTTGGCGTTGAAGAAAAAATCTTCCACGGACCCGACAAATGCTCCAGCGCAAACCTCGAAGGCATTAATGATATAGAAGAACTAAAGCAAGCCATAATTGCCACAAAACCCGTGCGCTGCGACGAGCCATCACTTTTCTTTCTCTTTCTTTCAATGGCGGCGTGGAATCTTATTTACTGCTTAACCATCTTCATTGCAGCAATTTTTTTCATCATAACTATAGATACTAAAAAGCCGCCTTACGCAACCAAAGGCGCAAGACGGCTGAAGTAAAATTCTTAATTAAACTATTCTACTCTGAAAGTCACATTAATATCTTGCACAAAAGATATTGTTCCAGATTCAAATTTCCACTTACGCAGACTTTTTTCTAAAAGATGATTTAATTTTGGCTCGTTAGCAGCTTTAACAAATTCAACTTTTGTCACTTCGCCATTAGCTGCGATAAAAAATCTAGCTTTAGCTTGAGTTTTTAAAGCTTCATAACGCAATTCGCTTGGAATTAATGGCAGAGGCTGATAAGTTGGCTTACCTCTTCTGGCAATTTCAATTTTTTTCTGCTGCTTTTTATGAGCTGATACAGATTTTGCTTTAGATTTTTTGATTGTTGCCAAAACTTTAGTACCTTTATTATCAGCGCCAGAAATTTCTTTCACTGTTGAATCACTTTTTACATCTTCTGCCGCTTTTGCTTCTTCTTGCTGCGGTTCTTGATTTACCAATTCAGCTTCTGCTTTTACCTCAGTTTGCAAAACTGAAGTTTTTGTAACTTGATAAACCACAAGACCAACTATCAAAGATAATAATATGGCAAAAGGAAGACTTTTAATAGAATTTTTCATTTCGTATTTGTTATTAATTTAAAATTTGTAATGCCGCGCGCAACACTACTGCATTGATTTACTACAAACCTAATCTAACGATATCAGTTCTTTTTATAAAAAATACTGAATCATAATTAGTAATAGTAAAGGTAATTGTTAATTTACTTAACAACAATTTGAGTGGCTTATTTTTTAATTCAAGCCCTGAAAAAACATGTGTTTCAATTATACCAAGCTAAAAATCTATAGAGCCTGTCCTAAGTCTTTTTGAGCAAAATATTTTACAGAATTTTTTCGCAATAAAAAAGGCGCCAAACTCGAATAAACGAATCGACGCCTTTTTATTAGTTTTTAATTAAACTAGAAGTTTTTGCTAGCAATTAAATAAACGCTACGACGCACTGCATATTGCGCTGCAGAAGTTCCAACTCCAGAACCATTGCTGTAACGGTGGTTATTATCAAGCAAGTTAAGACCTGCAACTCTTAAATTAGTTCTGCCAACATATGGTAAGTTAAAGTTGCGCGATACGCTACCATTAAACTGCCAGTAAGCAGGCATAGTGTTGTGGTTATTTTGACCAGCTCTTAAACCAGAACCATATAAAGCGTCAACGCCATATTTAGTTTGTAAATATGTATAATTCGCTCCAATTGATGCGGTATAAGTTTGTGTATGATCAAGCGCGATATGGTTATTAGCTGCGTGGCTAGTTTCCGCTTGGCTGTTAAGATATTGGCTAGAGTTAAAGCCTTTACCGTAAGCATGTTGAGTTGCTAAATTAAAGAAACTTGAGAAGTTATCTTTTACATATTCAGACTTAAATTCAGCACCATAAGTTCTGCCTTTATCATAGTTGAAAGCAACATAGGCTAGAGAATTAGCCATTTGATGCTCATCTAACATGTTTTTTGCTTCTTTATAATAAACATCAAAAGCAAGATTAACATTTTTGTTAAGCTTATGAGAAACGCCAACATCAAAATAATCTGCGCGTTCAGCTTTTACTTGAGAATTTGTAGAAACCGCATAAGCACCGCTAGTTCCAGCAAAAGCTCCTGTATTAACTTGCGGGCTAGAAACAAGAGAAGGAGTGGTAAAGTAGCGAGCATATCCGCCATGTAGCATTGTTTTTGCATCTAAATTATAAGTTGCATTTACTCTTGGGCTGAAAGCTGATTCATTATTATCGGCGCGAGACATGTCAATACGAGCACCATAATTAACTGATAACTTGCTATCAACCTTCCATTCATTTTGTAAATAAACTCCATATAATTGAGCGTCTTTAGATCCGTTTTGTCTGATTACGTTAGGATTGTTTGAAGTTTGAACTCCAAGACCATTAACTGGAAAAACGCTATAGCTATTGGTATTGTCGATACTGTCGTCACTAGCATAAAGACCAGCTTTTAAAGTATTTGCTGCATCTAATTGATAAGTGAAATCGCCTTGCAAGCCAATAGAGCGAGCTTCTCTGCTGATGTCAGAAGAAACGCCATTGAAAACTAGATCATTGGCAAAATCTGGTCTTGATCTTAAAATTCCTTCGCGAGCAAAAACTGAAACTGTATAATCAATATCCATGTCAGTCACGCCTTGAAGAGAAGCGGTTGCAAAACGATTTGATTCAAATTGTTTTTGATTGCGACCATCCGATGTCACCGAAGTTAAAGGCAGATTATATTGCGCGTCTTGTCCTGCATTATTTGGAATTTGATAACGATTAGTTGCATCAAAAACCACAACGCTTAAACGCTTAGCGCTTTCAATCATGTAAGAAAAATAGCCAAATAGGTTATCTTGCGAAGTTTCGTTATGCTTAGGCTCTGCTCTTGAAGAAGTATTATCAAGACCGCGATCATTTTGCAAATAAGTGGCGCTTAAGAAATATTCCACTTTATTATTTGAGCCTTCAATTTTTCTTGAACCGCTAACTTGATGATTTGCAGCTAGAGTGTTAAAGCTTCCAACCATTGCTTCTGAACGATTTTGAGTGGTTTCGCTGCCAGTTTTTGTTTTAACATCAACAACGCCAGCATTTTTAAAGCCATATTGCGCAGACATTGCACCAGTTAACAAGCTAACATCTTTTACAAAATGTGCATCGATAATTTGACCAAAGCTTCCAACAGCGTCAGGAAGCATTACGCCATTAATGCGATATTGTAAATTGCCATGTTCGCCGCGCACATGAACTCTATTATTTGCATCCTGCACAACTGAAGGAGCTCTAGCAAGCAATTGATTCATTGAAGTCATTTGACCTTGCGGCAAATTTTCGATATCACTAGCGCTAAAATTAAAAGCACTGGTGCCAGTTTTTGGCGAAATATTGCCACGCAAAGCATTGATTTTATTGGCCTTAATCTCATATTCATATGCTTGAGCAAATGCTTGAGAAGACAATATTGCAAAGCCTGCGGCTAGAGCTGTGATCTTTTTCATGTTTGATTTAATAGATTAATAGAGGATTTGTTGTTTTTAGAATCGTGAAAGAAACTAAATTTAACAGCAAGTTTTAGTTATACCATTTCCCATTTCTAAATATGTAATAACAAAATATTTTTGATTTCACTTAAAAACACCAGTTTATCTAGATAAATCAAGGTTTTAACTAAGTTATTTTATATTTAAAAACGGGAAATGTTATTGGCTTAAAATTCCTGTGAATATTTAAAGTGACATGTATTAATTTCAAATTTAAAAAATCAAAGCAGTTTTTTATTTTTTACCAAAATGCAAATAATTTTTTCTAAAATGAATATTTTAAAACTTGTTGGCAGGGTCGGACATTACACAATAGTTAATATTAAAAAACTTGGCGAAATTGTGATTTTTGGAGCCAATTCAATTGCCGCCTGCTTTACTCCGCCATTTTATCCGCGTTTGATTTTACGACAATTTTTGCAAATTGGCTATTTTTCTTTGCCAGTTGTAGGGCTTACCGCAATTTTTTCTGGCGCAGTTTTGGCGCTGCAAAGCTATTCGGGATTTTCGCGCTTCAACGCTGAAAGCACAATTGCCACGGTTGTAGTATTATCAATTACGCGCGAACTTGGACCCGTGCTTGCTGGTTTGATGGTGGCTGGAAGAGTTGGCGCGTCTATGGCGGCGGCAATTGGCACCATGAAAGTGACCGAGCAAATTGATGCGCTGCGAACTCTTTCAACCAATCCATTTAAATATCTAATTGCACCGCGCGTAATTGCCGGAGTTTTGATGTTGCCACTTTTAGTTTTAATTGCCGATGTCATTGGCGTGATGGGCGGCTATTTGGTTAGCGTTCATTCTTTAGGATTTTCTGCAGGGCCTTACATTAGCAATACTTTTAAATTTTTAGAAACAATTGATGTAATTTCTGGCCTTGTAAAAGCGGCATTTTTTGGCTTAGTAATAGTGATTATGGGCTGTTATTTTGGCTATAATTCTCGCGGTGGAGCTGAAGGCGTGGGCATTGCTACAACCAATGCTGTAGTGTCGGCGTCAATTTGCATTTTGCTACTCAATTATATAATTACCGGAATTTTTTTCGGATAAATTTCGGATAATGAATTATCATCACATCTATCACGCCGGCAATTTTGCCGATATTTCTAAACATATAATTTTGATTTTATGCTTAGAAAAATTACATGAAAAACCAACTTCTTTTTTGGCAATTGATACGCACTCGGGCATTGCCAAATATGACCTTGGCGATGAAAAATCTTTAAAGACTGGTGAATTTATTGGTCGTGAAATTTTTGCTAAAATTCAAGATTATTTGCCAGAGCGCTATTTAAAAATTCTTGCCAAAATCAATCGCTGCGAAACAGAAAATTTGCTTGAGAATTTAAATTATTATTGCGGCTCGCCTTATATTATTCGCGACTATTTGCGTCGCGATGATCGCGCAATTTTTGCTGAATTAAATCGCCAAGAATTTGTACAATTAAAAAAAGTTTTTGCTGGCAGTGAGCAATTTTCTATTATCAATGAAGATGGCTTTAGCCTTTTAAAATCAAAGCTTCCACCATTGCAAAAGCGCGCGCTAGTTTTAATTGATCCAGCTTTTGAAAAAGATCAAAGCGTGATTTCTGCTGATTATGAAAAAATTATTTTGTCATTAAAAGAAGGTTATAAACGCTTTGAAAACGGTGTTTATCTGGTTTGGCATCCAATTATAAAAAATGACGAAAGCTTGTTGGAAAATTTTTATAAGGAAATTTCTGCACTAAAATTTGAGAAAAAAACTCATGTAATTTTTGATGTTGGAAGCAAGGATGATGGAAAAATGCATTCTTGCGGGATGTTTATTTTCAACGCTCCATGGCAGTTGGATGAAAAGTTGGAGAAAATTTTCAGCAGAATTTTGCCAATTTTAAAACAAGGCGAAAATGCTTTTTTTAAAATTAAAAATTTTTAATTAAAATTTTCTAGCTCAAGTTTTACTCCCAAATCAAAAA
>Ga0209550_10002735_pt1 | contig 16945 bp, 15 predicted proteins | sample LauGreSuBDMM15SN_2_FD_187567 | JGI IMG/M metagenome (GOLD analysis project Ga0209550, IMG submission 187567) | Freshwater lake microbial communities from Lake Michigan, USA - Su13.BD.MM15.SN (SPAdes) (version 5) | ecosystem: Environmental > Aquatic > Freshwater > Lake | place: Lake Michigan...
CAAAAACCGAGAACTCTGAAGAAGCAAACAATGGGAAAATTGAGAATCTCAACAAAAAAGATGAACCAACTAATCCCGTTGGAGAAGACAGAAATGATCTGTCTACGGAGAATGAAGTTGAATCTAGGGAAGAATTAGTTTCCAAAACTCCAAGAACCCATCATAAAACAGAGCTTCCTTCTGAAGAAAAATTATTAAAAAATTTGACTGAAAACCAGATGAATTCAGGAGGATTGAGTATTTCATCAATCCTACTACCTATATTTCAAAAAGACAATTCCAGTTCAGAAATCTTTCAGGAAAAATTAAAAAAAGGAAGCTTTGAAAATCCAAATAAATCTAGGGAAATTTTCCAAAAAAGTATTGATAAAAAGGAATCGGGAGACTTACTCAAGTCTGCATTTGAAAATACAGAAAAAAAATTCATAAACCAAACACATGAAAATAGTTCTAAAGACTCTAAAGGAAAAGATTCCCAGAAAACAGAATCATCATCTATACTAAGTGTAAAACAATTGATTGAAGAAACTAGAGGTAACCAACTAAGAACTCAGAAAATAGATGATAAAATGTTTGATAATATAAAAACTAATCATTTATCACTTCAGGTTGAAGCAGAAGATTCACAAAACAAATCTGACAAAAAAATCAAGCCCAAAGGTAAGACATCTGATAAGCCAAATGATCCATTAGAAAAATTGGTTGGTGAAAAAAGTTCCATTGAGAAATCTTTTTCCAAAGAAAATTTTCAATTTTCCAAGCAGCCCAAAGAAGAAGTTCAAACTACAATCACAGATAAATTAAAGAGAGTAGATACCAACTTACGAAAGGAAAAATCTTCCGAAAGTACCCCCGAACCAAAGTTTGAGATTTCCTCAGATCCAAAACCCTCCGAGAAAGGTTCCAACTCAGCTAATCTTTTTGAGCAAAAACAAAAAGTTGTCGAGCAAAAGACTGAAGTAAAAGCAGCACAAAAACAGGAATCACTTAGCCAAAATTTTAAAGAAATAGTAAAAGCTGCTAAATTCCATATTGTGGAAAATGGTCGTAATACAGCGGAAATTTCTCTTCAACCCAAGGATCTTGGAAAAGTTACATTGTTTGTCAGCGAAGAGAACAATAGATTAGAAGGAAAAATTACTGTTGAAAATGAATCTACAAGGCAGATGATCTTAGGGGATTTAGCTAATCTTAAGGCTGATTTAAAAGCAGGTGGTTTAGACCTTTTTGAAATACAGGTGGATCTACGATCTGATTCAAATCTATCTTTCACAAACAGAGATGATTCTTCCAAGGATCGGGATCCAAATTCTAACTCCTCAACATCTTCTCTAAATGGGGAAAGTGAAATAACCGAGCCCATACTCCATGAAATGACAAGTACAAGAATTCTTGATGTAAAGGTTTAATTATGGCTGAAATAGGAAGAACTCCCTCACCCGGAGAAGAGGCAATTCGGAATAGGTATCTCGATAGTGAGAAAAAATTTGATCTAAAAACACATCTCAAACGATTGGAAAAAGAAGACAAGAGCGGTTTAAAAGGTATTGAGGTACGCGCAACACCAAAGCAGCTAGGTAAGGATGATTTTCTAAAACTTTTGATCACCCAGCTCTCCAAACAAGATCCAACCAATCCGGTAAAAGATCAGGATTTTATAGCACAGATGGCCCAATTTTCTAGTTTAGAGCAGATGAAAAATATATCCACATCCATGCAAAAAATGGAAGCCAGGCAAAGTTATACATTGGTCGGAAAATTGGTGAGCGGTCCTGATTTTGTGTCGGGTGAAACTGTTACGGGAATAGCATCTGCTCTTTTTTTTGATTCAGATGGAAAGTCTTTTGTTCGGGTCAATGGACGAACCGTGGAGGTAGACCAGATAAATCTTATCTCTGATCCTGCCATTTTGAATGGAGACGTCTCTGAAAATTTACAGGATTCGCAAAAATCTTCACAAAATCCAAAACTTGATTCATCTTTTTCCGAAACAGGTCGAAGTTCTAGGGAGAATCCCAATGAAAAAAACTTGTTGGAAACAAAGGAAAAAGAATTTCCTGGTGCTAAAAATAGTAAAAATGGTTATTAAAAATAAATTTATTTCTGAGGTAAAAGCTTTATGATGCGATCTTTGTACTCCGGTGTATCCGGCTTAAAGAATCACCAAGTTAGGATGGATGTTGTTGGTAACAATATTTCCAATGTCAATACACATGGGTTCAAGGCTGAACGTGTAACTTTCCAAGATATGATTTCCCAAGAACTCGGAGCAGCATCCGAACCAAAGGAAAGTATAGGTGGGGTCAACCCAAAGCAGGTGGGACTGGGTTCTTTGATTGCTACAATAGATAAATTAATGACACAGGGTTCTTTCCAAACAACAGGAAAAAATACTGATATGGCAATTTCTGGAGAAGGTTTCTTCATTGTAAAAAATGGAGACAAAGAATTTTATACTAGAGCTGGTGCATTCAACGTAGATAAAAATGGAAGTTTTGTAAATCCTTCCAATGGAGTCAAGGTTCAGGGTTGGAATTCCAGAATAGATGAAAATGGAAATAAATATTTAAACACTTCTGCTTCCATAGAAGATATAGTCATCCCACTCTATTCAAAAGAATCCGCTAAAGCTACAAAAGAAGTTGTATTTCAATCTAATTTAAATGGTGCTGCACTGTCTGTTCCCGAAGGTGCAAGTCCTGAAGAAATCCAAAAAATGATTTCTGATCCCGATCCAAAAAAGAGAAGGGGACATTCAACCTCCATTAAAATCTTTGATGACCAGGGAAATGAAAGAGAGTTAAAAGTTCAATTTTATAAAGTTAGAGACAATGTTTGGAAAGCAAACGCTGCCATCACCGATGCAAGCCAAGTAAGTATAGATGTTGATGCCTCCTCAGTTGCAGGACAAAATACACAACTTCCCGGAAACACCGAATTTGAATTGGGATTTTCACCTGATGGTAAATTGGTAAGTGTATCGGATGGTGTAGATAGCCAGTCGAGTGGAAACCTTTCTGCAAAAATTGCATATCGTATCTCAGGAAATCCAGGGGTGCAATCCATAGAACTAAAACTTGGAGAAGCAGGGATGGTTGGTGGAATCACACAATTTTCCGCTGACTTTACAACCAAAGCAGTAAAGCAAGATGGTTATGGTATGGGATATATGGAAGCTTTTTCCATAGATAACTCAGGAACTATCACCGGTGTATATTCCAATGGTGTTCAACAACCCCTAGCAAGAATTGCAATGGCAGTATTTAATAACCCATCTGGATTGAACAAAGTGGGAGATACTATGTTTGCTTACTCCATGAACTCTGGTGAAGCCAATATTGGGGAATCTGGAGTTGCAGGTAGAGGCAAGATAAATGCAGGGCTTTTAGAAATGTCAAATGTGGATCTTTCGGATGCATTTACAGATATGATTGTAACCCAAAGAGGATTTCAGGCAAATTCTAAAACCATCACTACATCTGATCAAATGATCCAAGAGGTTCTAGGACTCAAGAGATAAGATCTCTCTCACCTTTATAAACTATAGAAGCATCCAAAAACTTCTATAGTTTATCTATCTATATTTTTTTTCTTCCCCTAATTTTATGGCTTTTTTCCAAGAAAAGTTCTTTTTTACTTTTTACTTTATCTTTCCTTTTTATACTGACTAAGGAATTCCTTTTAATCTAGGTAGGGAGGTAAAATATAAGTGAGCACTCAATATATTATCACTGATAATCCAGGATTGACAGGTAAAATCCAGTCATTTTCTCAACAAGTAAATGCTAAAATCATTGATATAGAAGATATTATAATCAATCCAAGCTTCATCCAATCCACAAACAAATTCATTTTAGTAGTATTTTATTTAAACAAAGAAACTATTTTAACCAAACACAAACAAATTCGAAATATACTAACTATCAATTCTAATTTTTTAGCTATGATCGTGGTCAATGCCCCTTTCGAGGAAGACGTTCTTACCCAAACAGATTTAGAAAAAGATTTGTACTACTCTAATATTGAATTTACAGTACCACCTGTCTTCCTTGTTAGAAATTTTATAAATATATTTAGTCTTCTTCAAATGAGAAAAGAAGGATTTGAACTTCAGTACAAATTTAACATTAGTACAAGCCATATTTCAAAACTGACAAGAATTGGCATGAGCCTAGGAAATGAAAAAGATTTTACAAAACTATTGAGAGATATTTTGTTTAGTGCTCGAGAAATTTGTATCGCAGATGGTGGTTCTCTATACCTAGTTGAAAAGGATGAAAATGGAGTTCCTAAAAATTTAAGATTTAAAGTGTCAGCACTTGATCTAAAAACAAGTGAATTTTTAATGCCCATTAATAAACAAAGTATTTCAGGCTTTGTTGCTTTTACAGGGCAGCTTTTAAATATTCCAGATGCATACAATCTCCCGCCCAATGTGGAATATAGATTTAATAGTGAATATGATAAAATAAAAAATTATTACTCTAAAAGTATGCTTGTAGTACCAATGAAAAATCACACAGGTGAAGTAATTGGTGTTATACAGCTAATAAATAAAAAAAGAAATTTTAATCAAAAACTCACTCCCGAACAAATGAAAGGTAGTGATGTTACATCTTTTGATAAATATTCTGAAGATCTTGTGATGAGCGTAGCAGGTCAAGCTGCTGTAGCTATCCAAAATAATAATCTTATCCAAGATATAGAAAAGCTATTTGAGGGATTTGTTACTGCATCTGTCAGTGCTATTGAATCTAGGGATCCTACAACAAGTGGTCATTCCTTTCGTGTGGCAGAGTTTACAGTGGGATTGGCTAAGTTAGTAGATAGTTTAGATGATGGGATGTTTAAGGATGTTAAATTTACGTACGACCAAATGCGTGAAATACGATATGCATCTCTCTTACATGATTTTGGAAAGGTTGGCGTTCGGGAAAAAGTATTAGTTAAGTCAAAAAAATTAGAAACCTACCAACTAGATATTATCAAATGGAGATTCTATTATCTTATCAAAGATTTAGAACCAAAATTTAACCAAAAAAAGTTAGATTATCTAAAGTCAAATGGTAGTTCTGAATTTACCAGTTATGAAACAAAAATAGATTCTGAGTTTGCATTAGAAAAAGAAAGACTATCCAATTTAATGGAGATAGTTATCAAATGCAATGAACCCACAGTTCTTGAACAATCCAGCTCAAATCTATTAGATGATATTGCTAAAATTAATTATGAGTTTGTGGATGGTTCTAGTTATCCTTTGATTACAGAATTTGAATATAATTTTCTTTCCATAAAAAAAGGATCTTTAGATTTAAAAGAACGTTTAGAAATAGAATCTCATGTGGAACATACATTTCAATTTTTAAGCAAGATTCCCTGGACGGATGGATTAAAATCAATCCCCAAAATTGCCCATGCTCACCATGAAAAACTAAATGGAAAAGGATATCCTAGGGGTCTATTGGCACATGAAATTCCAATCCAATCCAAAATGATGACTATTGCAGATATATATGATGCTCTCACAGACAAAGACAGACCTTATAAAAAAGCCATTCCAGTTGAGAGAGCTCTTGATATTCTAAAGATGGAAGTTAAAGATAATCATGTGGACAATGATTTACTAAATGTTTTTATAAATGGAAAGATTTATGAAATTTTAACCCCCAAGGTAACAGATCATATCGCCTAAATTTAGGATAGAGCATTTTCAATCAAAAGATCTAAAATGTCTGACATAGTTTCCTTTTGGTAAGCAACTTGTTGGGGAATCAAACTTGTTTCGGTCATACCAGGTAGAGTGTTGGTCTCTAAAATAAAAGGAACCATATCCTGTATTAAAAAGTCTGTCCGTGAATAGCCCCTGCATCCCAAAATGGTATGAGCTTTTACGGACAAAGATTGGATTGTGGAAATAAGGGAATCACTGATTCGAGCAGGGGTGATTTCTTGGCTTTTGCCCACAGTGTATTTAGATGCAAAATCAAAAAATTCACCGCTTGGAATTATCTCGGTGGGGTAAAGTGCAATCGGGGTATATCTGTTATTTATTTTACGGTCAATCACTCCACACGAAACTTCTATTCCTTTGATAGGCTTTTGGAGAAGGGCTCTATCATCGTTTAAAAATAAATCCTTTAGCTTTGTATCTAGTTCTTGTAATGATTTAACTATTCCTGTAGAAACACTAGAACCACCACATGTTGGTTTTACAAAATATGGAAATGATGTGCAAATATTTTCTAATAAAAAGGATTCACTAAAAAAATCCAACTTTGTAATTTCAAAAAAAGGTGATACACTCATACCATTCATTTGAAATATTTGGTTTGCTCTAAACTTATCCATTGCTAAGGCAGATGCTAAAGTTCCAGATCCAGTGTAGGGGATTTTTAGAGTTTTTAAGAACCCTTGGAGAGTGCCATCTTCTCCTTCCCCCCCATGCAAACCCAATACACAAATACCAAATGGGATATGAATGGGAAAGTTTGGAGCCTTTTGGAATGAATTCTCAATGAGAAATGATTCTAACCGAGAAGGTGAAAGATCTTTCTCCCAAGTTAAAGAAGTGGTTGGGTTCTCTTTGTAAATCCATTCCCTATTTTTTGTAAGGTAAATGGGGTAGAGTTCATATTTTTTTTTATCCAAAGTTTCCATTAAAAATCGACCCGTTTTAATAGAAATTTCATGTTCGGAGGAAGTTCCCCCAAACAGAATAGTAACTCTAATCATTTAACCTTTAGGCTTTCTCTGGTAAATTGTATGACCGAGAAATTTAAAGTTCTCAGAAATTCCGAATAGGGTTTCACTGTGCCCGATGATTAGCAATCCATCATCAATCATAATCTTTTCTAAATTTTGAAAGATTTTAGTTTGGGTGGGTTTGTCGAAGTATATAATAACATTTCTACAAAAGACTATATCCATTTTTTCAGAAAAGGGATAGGGTGACTCTAGGAGATTAATTTTTCGAAAGTGGATCAACTCTCTTATATTGGGCTTGATTTTATATTCTTTGCCATCAGGTGTGTTGGTAAGTGTGAAGTGTTTATTTACAATATCTTTGTTCACAGTGGAAAAGCGATCCTCTTTATAGATACCCTTGTCCGCATGTGTTAAAACATTTGTATCAATATCGGATGCATAGATTTTTATATCCCATCCAGTTTTGCCTAAAAAGTAATCATGAACGGTGATTGCTAGAGAATATGGTTCTTCTCCTGTGGAAGATGCCGAAGACCAGATTCGCAAAGATTTTTTGGAAAAATTTTTATTCTTTTGCTCAATTGCAGGATAGGCTGTTGATTTTAAGTATTCAAAGTGATGATTTTCTCTGAAGAAGTCCGTTTTATTTGTTGTAACCCGATTGATGATTTCTAAGATTTCTGTTTTAAAAAAATTGACATCAGATTTTAGCTTACCCACATAATCCTGGAAATTGATAATTTGGTTTTGTCTCAGTCGGGTGTTTAGCCTGGACTGGAGCATAATTTTTTTATGTGGAGCAAGAGATATCCCCGTCTTTTCATAGATAACTGTTTTCAAATAATTGAATTCAGGCTCTTCCATTCCAGGGATGGATCCAAAATTAATTTCGTTCACAGGTTAATGATTCCATGGAATGGATCATTGTAAACTAGAAAATCTATTTCCATTTCATTTGGATTTTCTTATTTTTTTGAACACAATCTTTTAAATAAAGATTGATAAGATGTTGGTATTTTATTCCTGATTGTTTTGCCAGTTTTTTAAAATATTCAATTGTTGTTTCATCCAAACGAATTGAAATCAAAATCTTTTTATTTTTTTCTGTTTCTGTATTTTTTTTTATCATTCCAATAACTCCCTGAGTCTGAAGCTTCCCATAATCAAAAGTGGGTACTCTTCCTGAATTTTTTTTGAGATGTCATACAACTCTATTGGATAAATCTTATCATTGGGTATAGTTTCATTAGAAAATGGGGAAGATATGATTTGGAATATACTTTCTATGTGTTCATTTTCAATGAGTGTTTGTAGCATAGATTTGATATCTTTATCAGGAAAAGTTCCAATCATACAATTCCATTTGATCCCAGGGTAGAGATTCATAATAGATTTTAAAAAAAATGAAAGAGCTGATGGATTGTGGGCAACATCAAAGATCATGGGGGGGGGATTTTCTAAGAATTTCTATCCTACCTTGAGGTCTGGGTGCTATTTTCATTTCTTCGAGTACTCTCAGGAAATATAATTCAAGATATTTTTCTGTGACAAGCTTTTTTAATATGAAAATAGAATATTGGTAATTAAAACTTAAATAATCTGTATATTGTTCAATTTCTTCTTCAAAACCTATGATATTTGGATTTAATCCATATTTGTTATTTAAAATAGATTCTATTTTTTCTTGATTTATTCCATCTTGTTTCATAAAAAATAAAATTTTCGTAGATTTTGCTATAATTCCTAGTTTTTCTGCTAGAATTTCATCCTTTGAATTCCCTAAAATTTCAGTATGGTCTAAGTCTACCTTGGTAAGAACTACAAAATCTGGATGAGATGTCTTAGTTGCATCCAACCTTCCCCCCAGACCCGCCTCTAATACCTCATAGGATGTATTAAACTCCCTGAAGTAAACAAATGCTAGGAGGGTTAAAAATTCAAAATAAGACAAGGTATGCAATTCATTTCTTTTCTTGGTTGGGAGAGATTCCATCCATTCGTTGATCCAATCTTTGGAGATGGGATTTCCATTCAATTTGATTCGTTCTGTAAAAGAGAATAGATGGGGGGATGTATAAAGACCCACTATCCCCATTTTAGAGAGAAGTGAGGATAAAAATTCAGAAACTGAACCCTTTCCATTGGTTCCTACCACTGAAATTCTAAAAAGTAGATGTGGATTTGGCTCTAAGAACAAATCCAAGATTTTTTCAAATGGGGAGAGGGAATAGGATTTGAAATGAAGTTTGTTTCTAGAGATTTCAAAATTTTTTAATTTTTGCAAAAAAGCATCAATACCAACATATGGATCGGTCATATTTTTATCAGAATTTAGCATTGGGAAAAGAGGGGAAATCGAAAAATGAAAATTTAGAATTAATTCTAAACATAGGGAATTCTTCTCCATCCACACTGTTTCTTTAGATGAAGGTCTTTTTTCTATTTTCAAAGAGAAAGAACACTAGACTTTGACATAGAGGAAGGGGTTTTTTTCCCCAGAAAAAAAATGGAACTCTTAAAACTAGCATTTGATTTTGTTTTGCATATTGACACCTACTTAGATGTCATTCTGAAAGAATATGGAACCTTAGCCTATATCATATTGTTTATTATAATTTTTGCAGAAACAGGGCTTGTTGTCACTCCGTTTTTGCCAGGAGATTCCCTTCTTTTTGCAATAGGAGCCATTGCTGCTAGGGGAGATCTGGATATTTTTTTAACTATTTTTTTGTTAATCATAGCAGCTATCCTTGGGGACACAGTAAATTATAGGGTGGGGTTGTTTTTCAAAGATAGAATTTTAAAAGGGGAAAAACTTCGTTTTATCAAAGAAAGTCATTTGGAAAAAACCAAAGAATTTTATGATAGGTATGGTGGTAAGACAATCATCATTGGAAGATTTGTGCCCATCATTCGTACATTTGCACCTTTCGTAGCAGGGATTGGAACAATGGAATATAGGCATTTTATCATGTACAATGTCGTGGGTGGAGTGATATGGATTTTAATTTTTACAATTGCAGGTTTTTATTTTGGAAACCTACCCATGATTAGAAAAAACTTTACGCTTGTTATCTTTGCAATCATTGTTCTCTCTATCCTTCCTGCTGTTATAGAATACTTTCGAAGCAAAAGATACAACAAAGGACATTCACTCTAAGGGTAGTTTTATGAGAAGAAACATTGTTCATCCCGGTGCGGATGAACTTATTTATGAAATCCGTCAAATTGTGGCAGTTGGAAAAAATTTAGAGAAGATGGGTATTGAGATCACCTGGGAAAATATTGGTGATCCTCTCCAAAAAGGTGAAAAAATTGCCCCCTTCATAAAAGATATTGTACTACGATTGATTAAAGAAGATAAGTCTTGGGCTTATACGGCAACACAGGGCTATGAAAAAACAAGAATTTTCCTATCCGATAAGGTAAATGAAAGGGGTGGAGTTAAAATCACTCCCGATGATATTTTATTCTTCAATGGGCTAGGTGATGCAGTAGCTAAAATCTTTGGGTTTATGAGAAGGGAGGCAAGGATTTTAGGACCAAGTCCAGCTTACTCCACATATTCTTCTGCCGAAGCAGCCCACAGTGGATATGAGCACTTGACATATGAACTCAACCCAGATTTGGGATGGATGCCTGATCTAGAAGACATTGAAAATAAAGTGAAATACAATGATTCAATAGCGGGGATTTTACTTATCAACCCCGACAATCCCACAGGTGCTGTTTACAATAGAGACATCATTGGAAAGATAGTAAAGATCTGTGAAAAGTACGATTGTATGTTGATTTGTGATGAAACCTATGCCCATGTCAACTATTCTGGAACTGGATCCATTCATCTCTCCGAATGCATTGGGGAGAAAGTGTGTGGAATGGCACTCCGTTCTATTTCGAAAGAACTGCCGTGGCCGGGATCTAGATGTGGTTGGATTGAAGTTTTCAATCGTAAAAATGACCAAACTTTTGATAGGTATATCAAAAGCTTGGTAGATGCCAAGATGCTGGAGGTTTGTTCTACAACACTTCCCCAAATGGCAATACCTGAAATTTATTCTTCCCCCGAATTCCTTCCTCACTTAAAAGAAAGAAATGATAAGTACAAAAAAAGGGCAAGGCTTGCAACAGAAATTCTTAACAATGTTCCAGGAATTCATGTGGTAGAGCCAGGGGGTGGTTTTTTCCTAACTGTGGTATTCCAAGATGGTATACTAAAAGATTCCATGGAGTTACAAATTATCAATAAACAAGCTGCTGGATATATTGAAAGTTTATTAGAAAATGCAACCAATGATAGACGGTTTGTACTATACCTTCTAGCTTCTACGGGAATTTGTGTAGTACCACTTTCTTCTTTTTGTTGTAAAAGGGATGGATTTAGGGTAACCCTTTTAGAAGAAGATCCCTCTATATTTGAATCTACCTTTAGAAAAATAGCGAGTGCAATCTCTCAGTATCTCAACAGTATATGAGCCAAGTAATAAAAACAATAGGTGTGATGGACTCTGGATTTGGGGGACTTGCTCTGCTTTCCGAGTTAGCCAATGCAAATCCTGGTGCAGATTATATTTATTACGGAGATTTAATCAATAGTCCATATGGAAATAAATCTACAAAAGATGTAATCCAATTAACGGAAAACATAGTACAGTACCTAATCCATGAAAATGTAGATGCAATCCTTCTTGCATGTAATACAGCTACTTCTGCTGCAGCATTAGAGCTAAGGTCAAGGTATAGTATTCCTATTTTTGGGATGGAACCAGCATTAAAACCAGCAGTACTTGAAAATCCTAACCAAAATATAGCTGTTTTTGCAACTTCCCTTACACTCAAAGAAGAAAAATTTAGTAGGCTAGAAAAATCTCTTGGTGCGGGAAATGTGTTACATCCCATTAACTGTGATGGTTTGGCTGCATTGATAGACAAAGAGGATATTGTGGGTTGTGTTGAATTTTTAGATCCAATCCTCTTGGAATTAAAAGAAAAGAATATTAATATAATTGTTTTGGGTTGCACCCATTATCTATTGATAAGACCTCTATTCTCACGGTACAATAGAGATTTAAAATTGTACGACGGAAATCTTGGAACGATCAGATATATTACAGGTATGCTTTCCCTTCCGGAGATTGAGAGAGAGAGTAGGATAGAACTAGTACTCAATGGTGGCAGTGATATTGAATTTCAGATTGCCTATAGATATTTAAATTTTAATCCAAGAGAAGAAACAAGATATGTCAAATGAAGAACTTTCCTATAAAAGCGCTGGAGTAGATACTCACAAAGGTCAAGATTTTATAAAAAGAATAAAAGATAAAGTTCATTCCACTCACAATCCCAGAGTTCTCGGGGGATTGGGTGGTTTCGCAGCAGCCTATGATGTATCATTTTTAAAAAATTATAAAGAGCCCGTGTTACTCAGTGGAACGGATGGTGTTGGAACAAAACTAGAAATTGCAAGATTGTTAGGCATCCATGATACAATTGGAGTTGATTTAGTTGCCATGTGCGTGAATGATTTACTGGTAAATGGTGCAAGACCTCTCTTTTTTTTGGACTACATATCTTGTGGAAAATTAGACATACAAAAAATGGATTCAATTGTATCAGGAATCGTGAAGGGTTGTAAGGAATGTGGGGCGAGTTTAGTTGGTGGGGAAACTGCCGAACACCCAGGGATCATGAAAGAAGATGAATATGATCTAGCTGGTTTTGCTGTGGGAGTAGTAGAAAAATCTGAAATAGTTGATGGAAAAGATATAAATGAGGGGGATGTGATCATTGGTTTAGAGTCAAGTGGTCCACACAGCAATGGTTTTTCTCTCTTGAGAAAGTTGTATTTAAGAGATGGAAATAAATTACCAGAAAATAGAGATGAAATAGACTTTATTAAAGATTATCTTTTTAAGCCAACAAGAATCTATGTAGATTCAATCTTAAAGCTCCTACAAAGAGAAACTATTAAGGGTATGGTTCATATTACGGGAGGGGGATTTTATGAAAATATACCCAGAGTCTTAAGGAAAAACAATCATGCTTTCATAGACTACACAAAATTTCCAGATAACTATTGTTTCTCAAAAATAAGTAAGGATCATTCAATACCAAAAAAAGAGTTATTTTCAACTTTTAATATGGGTATAGGTTTCATTCTTATCATAGAAAAATCCAAAGCGGATAGCGTAGTACAATTTTTAAATCAATGTGGAGAATCTGCAATCATCATAGGTGAAATTAAAAATGGTGAGCATGGGGTTACATTAGATTTCTAATAATGCATGTAGTTTTTTGTAATTTTTTATAATTTCTTTAGTTTTTTCAAGTCCTGTTTTGTTAACATCGGGATGATAAATTTTTAACAGTTCTTTATATCTCGTGTTTAGCTTTTTTTTATCTGTTCCTTCTTCTAAATTAAAATATGCTAAGAGCTGCCTAATTTCTTTGGAAAGTTTGGGAGTATTTTGAGATTTTCTTAGCCTTCCAAAAAGTTCATAGTAGTACCTCTCCCTATACTCTTCGGTGATTTGGGCAAAGGGTATCTTTTTATACTGAACTTGGTCTTCTAAAAACTTTTTTAAAAATATTTCTCCACCAAAGAAGGGATCAATCGAGTAGTTGGAAATAAAGGATTCTATTGTAAAATCTATGATTCGATCCATATTGAACTTATCAAAAAAATATGTATCAAAAGCATCATCAAAATTGATGGTAGCCGAACTCAAAATCATCAAAAGATCTTTGTCTACTTTGTGTTTGGATAAGAGCTCAGCCATGCAGTCTATAAATTTTTCTCTCAAAATAGAGAGAGATTTTTCATTGAAATATATTCCTGCTTTTATAAATTCTTCTTCCACATCCCCCAATCGTAAGATTTTCTCAAGTAAGAGACATAGATACATACACTCTTCTTCATGAAATCCAGTTAATTTAGCTGGATTGAAATTTGCATTTCGTAGGGAGTAGAGCTCTCTATAATAGTCTTCTTTTTTTATGTACAAAAGGGAAATGAGCTGTGTAGAACTCACAAACCATTTACATTCTACTGAGTGCCCTTGGATCGTTGAAATTACATCTCGTAAATGCGAGCGAGCTATTTCCTCAGTTTGGATATTGCTCCGCAAATTCTTTGTCTCCTAAAAATTTAAAATAAGAAGTCAATCCAGCTACCTTGAACACCTTAGCCATGGGAGGTTTCATATTAGTTAATAAAAATTGACCATCCCTTTCTTTGACATAGTTCATGAGTTTTATTAACATACCAATTCCAGAGGAATCAATATAGCTTAGCTTTTCTAAGTTGATGATTACTTTATTGTCTTGCTTGGTGATAAATCCTTCGAACAGAGTTTTTAAATCAGTAGCTGTATAGATGTCAAGGCTTCCGGTTAGATCAATGATGTTCATTTCTCCTGACTTTCTGTGATTAATAGGCATAATAGTGTGGGTTCTCTTTTAGATACAGTGGTAGAATTTTTTCTTAAGCCTTTAAAGTCTTATATTTTTTACAACAGTCAAGTAAAAAATAGCTTAGATATCAATTTCTACAAGCTTCTTTTTTGATTTTTCGCCCATAATTATTTTAACTTTTTTTTGGGGGATTTTTAAATAGGAAGCAATTTGACATATTACATCTTTGTTCGCTTTTCCATCCAAAGCCGGAAAGTGAGTTTTTATTTTCCAGGAAGAATTTGAAAGAATTTCAATCCCACTTTCCCAAGCAGATACTTTTACTAGTATTTCTACCTTCAAAATTAGGTCACCAGTACTTTTCTATAAAAACTTTATTTTCTTATTCGGATGAGATTTGTATACTGCTTTTTAACATGGCGAGAGAAAGCAAAGAGCCCACAAAAATTAATGGTAAATATATTTCCTATATTTTGTTTTCGGTTACAATCCTCACAGCTTTTTATTCTGCTTATAAACTCCATTGGTTGTGCGATGATGCATTTATTACATTTAGATATTCTTTAAATCTATCTAAAGGATTGGGTCCTGTTTACAATTCTGGAGAGGAAGTGGAGGGATACACTAATTTTTTATGGATGATATTGATTAGTTCAGGGATATCAATGGGCGTATCTCCAGAAAGGTTTTCCCAGGGATTGGGACTATTAAGTTTTATACTTAATTTAGTTCTGCTCTTCTTTGCAGGTAAAAAGATACAAGAAATAAAACTTGGAAAAGAAAGAATCTATGTGCCACTTTCCATGATTTGCTTTTCGGTTCAGTACCATGCTAGGGTGTACGCAACTTCTGGATTAGAAACATCGTTTTTTTCTTTTTTGTTATTATTTGGAGTTTTAGTACTATTTTTTTATAGAAACCAACCTTTATTATGGATTGGTTTTACATCTTTAACCCTTTTATGTATGACTAGACCTGATGGGCTATTATTTTATGGCTTAGCATCATTGTTTTATCTGGTATTTAGAAATAATGATAATAGTATTAAAACTATTATTTTTAAAAATTTTTCTATTCATATTCCCTTTATAACCATTTATATTCCATATTTTTATTGGAGATATCAGTTTTATGGGTACCTCTGGCCTAATACTTTTTATGCAAAAGAAGCTGGTAGTTTATATTACCAGCAGGGAATAAAATATATAGCTATGTACTTTAATTCATATTATATTTTTTATTTTTTCTTTGGATTATTACTTTATTTTTTTATTAGTTTGTACATTAAACAATTTAATCTTAATTTTTATTTTACTAAAGATTTAAAGGAAAAAGATGGGTGGTTACAAAAAAGAAAATATAGAAATTTTTTTAAAACAACTGAAGAATCATCTGAAATAAATTTTAAAGTAAATAATTATCGTCTAGAAATAGATTGGTTTTTTTTAGCACTTACTCCCTCGTTCTTCTATATATTTTATTTATTTTTAATTGGGGGAGATTTTATGTATGCAAGGCTTTTGATACCTTTGAGTCCATTATTTTTTTTGGGTATTGAAATTTATCTTTATAATTTTTTAGGAGAAAGAGCAATTAGATTGATAGCATTCTTATTTGTACTACTCACTTTTAATTCAATTGATCCTTTTAAAAATGAACCCTTTCCAGAAAAAAATGGGATTACAGATGAAAATAAAATTTATAAAATAAAAGAGGTATATAAACTGAAAAATAAATTAATTCCCCATAGAAATAATTTTCGGGAATTGGGTGTTAGAATTTCTTTTGGAGGTACTCAAGCTATGATGGCATATTATTTAGATCCTTTAGTTGCTATAGAGTCTGTGACAGGTTTAACTGACAAATTCATAGCACATAAAAAACTAAAAGAGCGAGGGAAGGTTGGGCATGAAAAATCTGCAGACATAGAATATTTAAAAAAAAGAAAAATTCATTTCCACCTCTTTGAAACTAACTTCCCTTTTACTAGGGATTATAATAAATTAGAAACATCTATTTCAAAATATTCATGGAGGATTATAACCTATAACCAAGAAATTTTAAGTAAACTAGAATCATCTGGTCATTTTAAATATACAAATTTTAATGACTATTTGAATACATACATTAAAAATATAGATAGTAAAAATAAAAATGACTTTATAATAGATTATAATGAATTCAATGAGTACTACTTCCAAACTAATGAAAATCTAGAAAAACAAGCAATTTTTTTAGGAAAAATTGATTCAATAAAAAATATTAAAGAATGAGGATATAGATATGAAGAAACTTAAATTAAATAAAAAAAGTCTTGATCAATTAAATTATATATCAAGTAAATATCCAAAGCTAAAAATTTATCCAGGTCATCAAAGCCTTTAACATGAAAAGTATATTTTCAAATATTCTTACATTTAGATGGAGTATAGAAATGAAATCTACTTTAGAATCTGCATGGGATTTAATTTCAAATACTGATAGGATTAATCGCTCATTCACTATAAATCCAATTGATTTCGAGATTAATGAAGATAAGAATGGTGGAAGTATACTCTATGGAAAAACAATATCAAGTCTTGGGATAGTATCAAAATTTAGAGAATTTCCTTTTGAATGGATTGAAAATAAATATTTCAGCGTTTATAGAGTATTTTCTAGGGGTCCTATAAAAAGGATGCAGTTCAGATGTAGTTCTATAAAAAATGAAAATGGATTTAAAGTAAATTTTCTTCTTAGAGTGCTACCTTTCCATTTTTTATTAATTCCAATAATTAAAATGGAAATTAATAATAATATGATTTCTAATTTTATTAAAATATTTAAA
>Ga0209550_10002738_pt1 | contig 16930 bp, 19 predicted proteins | sample LauGreSuBDMM15SN_2_FD_187567 | JGI IMG/M metagenome (GOLD analysis project Ga0209550, IMG submission 187567) | Freshwater lake microbial communities from Lake Michigan, USA - Su13.BD.MM15.SN (SPAdes) (version 5) | ecosystem: Environmental > Aquatic > Freshwater > Lake | place: Lake Michigan...
CCGAGTTCCAACGTCCTTTTGACATTTACACGTCCGGGCGCTACAATTCAGAGCAAATACTATTCGATGTATGATCCGAAAATCTTCGATGCCAGTGACATAAAGGGACAGACAGCGGAACTTCGCGACCTCAATTCGAATGTATGGACGGACGTTCCGGCGCCTCGCGATGCACTCATCGAAATGAGCGGACGTGGTTTCGGAACGGGCGCACTCACGGCGATTGCAGCCATCGGTCCACAGGAAAAGTACATGTACGGTGGTGAATCGATCTGGATGCCAAAGATCATTCAGCATACACCATTCGCAATTACACAGCGTTTCCTTTTGCCACTCAAATCTGGGAATGAAAAGTTTCTCGATTCGCTGCGAACATTTTCAGTTGACATTCATCCACGATCGTCGGGCGATCTCTTGTCGAACATGTACCTGTCCGTGTCTCTCCCCGCTCTGCCTGCAGAGTACGATTACACACCCCTGGTTGGACGCGCAATCATAAAGAGAGTCGAATTCCTGATCGACGGTCAACCTATCGAAACGTTGACGGATGACTGGTACATTCTTCGCGATCAGTTGTTCCTTGACGCGGATGAGAAGATCGCAATGTACCAGGCGACGAGTTTGGGTCAGAGTGAATCGAACGTCGTTCCAGCGACGGACGTTGTGAAGATGATGATTCCACTGGACTTTTTCTTTTGTCGGCGTCACAGCGACCGCAAAATTGGACGTGAAAAGCTCGAAAAACCATTCTTCCCGTTGTGTGCCATCCTACAACAAACAGTCACGATTCGATTCTCATTTCATAAATCGACATGGATTACAAACGCACCAGCCGATGCAAATGGAAACCCAATCGACATCATCAACCCGAAAGTTCTCATCGAGGAGATTACTCTGAGTCCTCGCGAACGTATGTACTATCAGAATCACGATTTGGACTTCAAAGTGAATCGTGTATGGGCCGAAGCTGGACAGCCATACTCGGGTGGCAAAGCGATCATGAACTTGACTGCCGATTTCCCAGTGTCTATGATTACATGGTTCGTACGTAATAAGGATTACGAAGATGAGAGTGATTCAGCCTACTACAAATCGAGGTACCAATACGGGTACAGCACGGATTACATCCAAGCTACTGTACCCGTAACGTTCTTTAATGGAGTTACAATTAATTTTTTGGATATTATTAAATCGGGGACATTGTATCTGAATAATCAGAATGTGCTTTCAAATTTCCCTGGGTCCCTCTACTATAGTTACAAACAGGCTCTCGACCACGGGCTTTCAGTTCCGACAAAGAGCATATACATGTATTGTTTCGGAGACAACCCCAAAGAGTACAGTCAAGAGGGGTACATTGATTTTAGTACGCTCAATTCACAGACGACGCACCTGGACCTAATCTTTGATCCAATTCTTGCACCTCAGATTGAAAAGTCTTACACGATGTATCTGTACTATTATGGCTACGTGCCTCTTCAAATTTCCGGCGGACGTGCAAGACTCCTTTCTCAGTGATGTAATCGACGATACCGTTGACTATACACCAGCGAATGAAATTCAGTTGTGCAACCGTCGTAGTAAATCCCTGAAACTCGATCCGCTCCGTACGACAAAACGGGTCGAAAAACTTTTTCGAATAGCCATCCAGTGATGACTTGTATGCCACGTGGACTGTAAACTGACGTCCCGTCGACGTCTTATACGTCACGTTCGTCTGACGAGAATAGTTTGTCACGAACCATTCGAGGTTCCTGAGAGACACTCCGCGTCGGTGTTCGAGGATATCCTTGAGTTGCTGAGTGTGATCAGGGACTTCAAAAAATCGCCGAAGTGCCTCGAGAAGGAGGTCACTCCGTGTCGCCATGACGATCTAGCCTCGTTTATTTTTAAGCGTTTCTTCCATACCTGGTGTCCGTTCAGGATCGGTTTTTGAGAAGGTACCACGTCGCCGCAGCAGCAACCAGTGTCCACCCTGCGAGGTGGTCCACGCGGTCCATGATGGCAATCTTCTCTGGTGAAAGGTCATCAAAAGTCTGTTTGTACCCATCAGGTTTGAACGGGAGCCAAATGTACCGCCCGAACGGAACAGCCGTCGGCTGCAGCTTGCTTTCGCATCTGTAGCTCCAGTCATACCACGCCAGAGCAATGTACGGGAACCAGAGCAGGAACGCGAGCACCCACAGATTTTTGTGCGGTGCGAACCAATATCCGAGCGAAAGAACCAGCGAAAAAACGACACACTTGATGTTAAACTCAAATGGTTTCTCGGGGAAGAATCCACCAGCCATACTATATATCTATTCGAGACTTTTTTCCACGTTCACACGCTGGACATCCATCGAGAAACATCGGAGGTAGGGAGTGCGTGTGTACTGGCACTGGTGCCATCAGAGAAAGCTGGGATCTCGACGGCACGATGATACGCTGGACCGGCTTTTGGTCTTTGTGACACGCACAGTACCCTGACCCATCCTTGACACCGCGTTTACACTTTTGCCTAGTTGACTTGCTCAGTCCGTGACACACGTTTCCGTTCCAGGCACTTGTCGTGTTCTCACTCGCTGTTCTGAGAAGCTGTTGCAAAGAAATGTCAAACGTCCGACTAATCTTTTCAAGAGCTTTTGTCATGCGTTCAAGGACGCGACGCTCCACTTCATCCTCGATAAGCTGAGCAATCTGTTGTTCCATGGTTTCTTAGGGTGCGTTGTGTTTAGGTGACACCGTCAAGTCGCGTAGCGACTTGGATTCGGGCACAAAGTGCCTGATGTTCCCATCCCTTGTCTATAGGACAGGTGTGAAATACGTAGAAATCAGTGGTGTCGTCAAAAAGTCCACCGACTTGAAGATTGTCTTGAACGGGTTCGCACCCACCAGCGGCTCGAGGAGGTCGCACACAGGTTTCACCAACTGATGTTCAAAGTAGTAGACGTAATCCAGAGGAATCTTATTGTCTGTGACCCATGACGGGTCCTCCGCCTTGTCGCACAGTATACCAGGCACCTTTGTAATCAAAAACGCGACACGGTCCCCGTTCTGGGGTTCAGATCCCGGTGCGCGTTTTCGAATCTTGTCACGGACCTCGACGTGCGGTACACGCGTCTTGTAGGCTGCACCGAGTTGTTTCGACATTGTGAGTTCCTTCGGATCCACCTTGCCTTTGAGGAGTAGTTTCGCAGATGTACGAGCATACTCGATGGCGGGTCGCGGGTCCTCAGAGTTGAGCACCAGATTCAGCAGTTGTTTGAGGACGCCTCTGACGTACATACACGTGTCACGCCGAACCACCTGCAGTCCCTTGACGTCAATCTTTTTGAACACGACGCGGGATGGTTCACCATCTCGCCCAGCCTTCTTCTCATACATCTTGGCGGCATACCGCTTCTTTGAGTACAAAAAGTAGGGACAGTATACCTTTTCCAATTCTAGATCATTTGGTGCTTTGAACAACTTTGTACATTGTTCAGCGGCTTGTTCACCCTGTTCCCATGAGTAATCAATCGCCTCTTGACCCTTGCGTCCCTGGACATCAAACTCAACCATCACTGAATCCGTGTTTTTCACAATCATCTGACCGACACCAGCCTGAAAAGTGCCCGCCTCTGTCTCGAGGTCATACACATAACCGTCCCAAGACTCATGAAGAACTTCGAGTTTTTTGATAGCGTTTGGATCTTTGCGGAATGTCGACATGGTCCACGTGAGACGAAACACGTTTGGTTTATCTGACCGGGTATTCAGTGACACTTTGTAACCCATAGTTTTCAGTAGTAAAAAGTACCATTGAGCCGTCACTTGATTCTTTGTATCAATACGGTGACACCCACCCACTTCGTTGTCCTTGCGACACCCGTCAGAAGCCCATAGACCATCAAGAAACGCTCGTGGGTTTGTGAATGCCTCAATAGGCACCTTCTTTGCCTGGTCATCATAACACGCCTCCCGGTACTTGTGGACGAGCTCCACTGTTGACCCTCCCCTCGGTGACAGCTTGTAAACTCCAGAACTCGCAAGTGTGTCCATAATCACAAAGTCGTATTCGGGATGAATATTCTTACACATCATTTGACACTTTTCGAGGAGAGTCATGTCAGCATTGTTTATTCCCCACGTCGCCTTGCGACCTGAAGGACAATTATAAGCTCCACACGACCCGTCACCAACAAACATTCCGTAGATGAAAGCTTCCTCGTATGAAGACTGTTCATCATGCACCGGAAGTTCCGGAAACGAATGAAACAACTTTTGACCAACTTCAACTTGACCCGGCTTGAGAAGACTCAAATCTGGTCCGAGAAGAGAATGGTCTTCAGTCACATCGACGCATCCTGTGTGTGTAAGTACTCGGTAAATCTTCTTGATGCACTTGTGTCGAATGACACGCTTAATCGGCTTCCACCCGTCGTGTGTCCATGTCTCTATATCATTCAGACTCGATTCTTGCTTGTCAGTACCTTGTTTGATAAACCCCGGATACTCATTCCAGTCACACCCAAGGGTTTCAATTGTTCGAACAATCACTATCCCATTCATGCGAGTAATCACAGGCGTTCCTGGCATCACGGAATCACCATATCTCACCTTGGCACCCGGGAAATGCTCCTCGACATAATTCTTCGTCTCTTCAATCATCTGTCGTCCTCGCATCGTCACAGTTGATGCGATGGCCACACACGGAAGCATGCCCTTCGAAGCACCGGTAAACCCGTAGATTGAATTCATCGAAATCTTGTACGCGAGCTGCTGACCGTTGTACACCGCCTCCATCGGCGTTCCTTCTGCTTGAGCCATCAGTTTCTTCGCCTTTTTGCGAAACGCGGCAAGCTCGTTCAGAATGGCAGGTAAGAGACTGGGAACTCCTTGAGCGAAACGATACGGTCCGTACTGTTCATAGACAACTCCCGGGACGTTTGAAAACCTGGGGTCGATAACCAGGCTTGAATAGCACAGGTTATGAGCACGCATGATGCTTGGATACAGACTCGCAAAATCAAGGGCGGTGATTGGACCATAGTATGCACCAGTCTGAGCATCGAGAACGGTTGCTCCTTGATACTTCTCGTCACCCGTCGCTTTAGAGTACAATGTCGGAATCATGAATCCGAGCTCACGCGCCTTGCGTGCCAACTGCGAAAACACCTTGATTTGCTGACCACGTTCACTCAGGTATGACAAAGGAACCCACGTCGCCTTTGCCATCTCGATGAGGTTTTGAATCAGACACAACTTTTCAGAGATGCGATGCGGAAGTTCCGTATCCTTGATACAGTAATCAGCCACTTCACCGAGAAGAACAGGGTCACCATCACGAAAACGCGAAAACATCTCCTTCACGGGCATATCAATCTTCTGATCCTTGAGAAACTCCTTCGAGACGTTGTTCAAGGAGTAGCTCTCGAGCTTGTGTTCGCGTTTAATGTCCTGGAACATATCAAACACGTACCGCCCAAGCATAGGAACCATCTTCATGTCGTTCGATCCGAGGGCGTTGGACGCCAGGTGTTTCACGACGAGTTCGTTTGGAATACCACGCAGACGACCCCACATGTGTGCATCCGGTCCAGCAACCGTGACAACTGCACGCGTGTACAGGTACTCCAAGTCGAATCCGAAGATGTTCCAACCGGTCACAATGTCCGGATCGAGTTCACGCAGGTACCGACCCAGTCGCTCGAGCATCTCACGTTCTGTATCAAACGACTCGCATTCTGGTCCACTCGTCTGCTTGACACAAAAGCACTTTCGGTCGAGATATTCAGTGGTTCCAAACGATTTCGTGGTCACAGCCACCTGGAAACACACATCCTTCTCATTGAATGCGTTTGGGAACGCACCCGACTCTGAGTACGCCTCTATATCGAGGCTTGCGATGCGTAGCGGTGCAATGTCGTGACGGTCGACGGGTTTCAGGGTTCGCCAATCTGACACGCACATGTCAATATCACACGACGAATCGTGACCCGGGCTCGCATTATCCGGAACCTGGACCCACCCAGTCGACTTGATCTCTGAGCGATGCATGAATCGCAAGACTGGATCGAGATTCTTCTCGTACACCTTGAGTCCTCGAGGACGACACTCTTTCATCTCAGCGAGTGTCCGAAACCCCAACTTGAGGAATGTGTACTCTTCCTGATTCCGAAACCCCCAGAGGTCTTTGCGTCGAATGACGGCTGAACTGTACGGCTGAATCTCTTCGATGAGAGCCTTTGGACTACGATCGGGCGGTACCTTGATGAAAAAGTACGGCTCGAACGGTGTTTCGACGTGGACAGACTTGCCATCCTCCGTCCGCCCGAAGATGTGAATGACGTACTCAGAGTCGGTATCCTCGCCGTACCACGCAACGACTTGGAAACTCACCATACGTTTTTAGGGTTTTTAGGTTTTAGGTTCAAAGGACTTTGTCCGCATCCACCATCCGATGGACAAGCTCAGTGAATGAAACCTTCGGGTCCCACCCAAACGCTTTGCGCGCCTTGTACGAGTCTCCAATCAGATGGTCCACCTCGGCAGGTCGGTAAAACTCAGGACTGACACTGACGAGGACATCACCCGTGATGAGGTCCGTGCCAAACTCATTGTCACCCGACCCTTGCCATTCTATATGTTTGCCGATGTGACGAAGAGCCACCTCGATAAATTCACGTACAGAGTGTGTCTCACCGGTTGAAAGAACGTAATCATCCGGAGTGTCTTGTTGCATCATGCGCCACATGCCCTCGACGTAATCCTCGGCGTGACCCCAATCACGTTTGGCATCCAGGTTCCCAAGAATAATGGGAAACTGAAGACCACCAATAGCCTTTGTAATTTTACGCGTCACAAACTCTTCGCCGCGACGCTCGGACTCGTGGTTGAACAGGATGCCGTTGCAGGCGTACATCCCATAAGACTCTCGGTAATTCTTTGTAATCCAGTACCCAAAGAGCTTAGCGCACCCGTAGGGACTTCGAGGGTAAAATGGTGTGGTTTCAGTCTGCGGACTCTCAACCACCTTTCCAAACATCTCGGATGTTCCAGCTTGGTAAAATCGGAATCGGTCAACTGGATATCCACTGAGACGAATCGACTCGAGCCATCGGACGACTCCGATGGCATCGACGTTGGCAGTAAACTCAGGCTGCTCAAAAGAAACTTTAACATGAGACTGTGCAGCCAGGTTATACACCTCAATACGCTTGTAATCACCAGAAGCCACATCACGAATAATTGTAGAGAGACGCGAAGAATCTGTAAGATCACCTCGAATGATTTTGAGATCCTGAATGTGATCGATACGCTCGCGTTTGTGTTCGGATGCGTACCGGACGACTCCGTAGACGTCATAGCCTTTTTTGATGAGAAGCTCGGCGAGATACGAACCGTCTTGTCCTGTGACACCGCTAATGACGGCCGCTCGAGACATTTGACAAAAAACTCCTGACACCTTTAAGACCACGAGAAAATCGAGTCCGCTGCGCGGCGGTGACACCTTTAAGACTGAAATTCTTTGCACGCGAGGACCAAATTGGCAATCTGAACGGTCGTCTCTTGTGATATACCGATGTCAGCGGTGGTGAACGCTTCGTAAGCGGCTTGTTCCTGTTTCAATATCGAGATGTTCCATACAAGTAATTGGAGCAACTGAGACTTTTGATCGAGTGTGAGTCGTTTTCCAGCCTTCCAGTTGCCCACGAGTTCCTGGAGCAACCAGTAGAACGCAGTGATTCTATATATAAGTGGATCGATTCCTTCAATTGAAGTCCCGTGTAGCTGCCGGTCAATGGAAGCTACGCTTCCATTGGGGGGGACATACTTTCGTATGAGCTGTTGTCGTAATGCAGGGGCAACAAGAGTGTCCCATAGAGCCTTTTCCATCTAGAAATAAAGTGTCATTTTAGTTCTAGATGTCAAACGTGGAAGATATATCGCGCCTTTTGCGTGAGAACATCCTCCCGCGCCTCGACGCCCAAGAGGCGGAACTGTACGAGCTGCGATGCGTCACATGGCCGGTGTGTCAGGCGCTCTGGGATCGTAAGATGCCGTTCATGAACATAAGCATGAAGAAGCGGTTCTTCAAGTTTTTACACGTGGATGAGCTCCGACGTCTACTCAAATCCAAGGCGCTCTTTTCAAACATCAACGAAATTTCACTCGATCAGGAGTTTCACATGTTGAATGAAATTAAAGTCGTTTAGGACAAGTCCGAAGGACTTGAATGTTTTCAGCTGCGCGGCGGTGTCACGCGTGACACCTGATAAGTCGTTTTGTAGCAGTTATGTTCAGTGACAATAAATGACCGTTTTCAAAATCCATATGAGGAAGATATGATTTTGAGTAATCATCAAAATCTTTTGGGAGATATTCGAACGTATTGTACCGCTGGGGATTTTCAAAATTTGTTTCTACAAGGTATTTCGAAAGAGTATCGAATGTAAATCCAAACTTGTGATAATCATATTCGTCTCGCTGTCCTCCCCAGAATTGACCGTAAAGTGCACTCAAGTCACCGTGTTTTTTATAATAGTCAAATGCACTATCGATATCTGGGACGGCGATGTACACTGAACCACCGGGTTTGAGTACTCGATTCCATTCCTTAAGAACTGACTTGAACTCGTGTCGCCCAAAGTGTTCGAGGACGTGAGAAGCGTAAATTTCATCAACCGTATTATTTTCATAGGGAAGATATTGAATGTCTGCGTGAACATCGGCATTTTCGTGCTTTATGTCGATGTTCACGTAACCGTCGAGACGTCTATGCCAGCATCCGAGATGTAGCTTCATTATTTCAAGTACAGTGGATTTGTTTAAGTGTACCTGATAAAGAATACTCTTTCTTAGATATAAATGCTGGCTTTTCGACGAAACGTAAACTCGCAGTTTGGCGAGGATGGTATTATCGAACATCTTTTTGGAAAACTCGGTATTTCAGATGGCGGTACATGTTGTGAGTTTGGTGCATGGGATGGCAAAGCTGCATCGAACACGTTTCGACTTGTCAAGGAACGTAATTTTCGCGCATTGTACATTGAAGGAGACTCTGAAAAGTACAAAGATCTCCTTGACACATGTAAAGAATACCCTAACATCACGCCAGTACATGAAATGGTGAGTAACAATCTCGACTCGATTTTCGAAAAGAATGATTTTCCGTACGACATTGACATATTGTCAATTGACGTAGACTCGATCGATTATGAAATCTGGAGAGATACGCATAAAGTAAATCCAAAGGTTGTCATCATAGAACCAAATAATGCCATCCCCTCGTGGGTCAAGAAACCAGTGTATGACCCTGCAAATGGGGGAGCAAACTACTATATTCTCGCGGAACTCGGACGTGAAAAAGGATACACGCTCGTGTGTAACACCAGTAACATGTTTTTTGTCAGAAATGACATATGTGTTTTAGAAACTGATGACCGTATATTTCCTTGGCATTTTGAGGATGATTTGAAACAACTTATTTTTCATATTGCACGAACACCTAACATCGAGGACACAGTTCGTGAGTTTGTAACCTACTTCAAGAATGAACCCAACCATTTTATTCATAAATATGTTCCAGCTGAATCCATCGAAGATTTCATCACTGAATGTCCGAAATACTGTAAAGGTGTTCGGCTTGGGTTTCTTGATATTAGTATGAAAGTACCTATGTAGGATTCTTGACAACTATAAACCTACTGTCTCCGTAAATAGCAGACATGTATCCAAATGTAGACAAACCTGGAAGTTCAGGAAAGTTGCCACCTGTCACGATAATCTGAGGGCACTGACTCAAAAGGAAAAAATCAAGAAAGATACCAACTCGGTCATCTGGATTACACTCGACGTCACCGTGAACAACTGCGATACCTGTATCAAGTGTGCGAACGTTTTCAGGGAAATACTCTTTCGTCATCGGTGAATCACTCGCTAGAAACACGGGACCGTCAACATTCTCAACCATGCGAATCATTTGTTCGACAGCCTCTTGAGAAGCAAATTTATCGCTATCAAGAGATACAATCTTACGACTGTCTGACGCCATTGCACCCCGGCGTACATGAATACCCAACTTTGCACCGTCGACAAGATGTTTATGCTTTTCGAGTACGTTGAGTAGTTCCGGTGACGGGCTCACGAGTTTTCGTATCAGGGGATGAACATGCTGAATAGTGAATGGATTTATAGATATTTTTGATTCATACACTGGTAAATCTGTACGATCCGTCAATTCAAAATGAAACGTGAGCCACCGACCCAAATCATAATTCTTTATAGACTCGTGCACAAGCCCATCCGGGTTGTTGTAAAAAAAGTCTGTAAGCATGATGAAAACATTTGCAAGACCGTGATTTGTCGGAATGAAAACCTTTCTCATGTTATGAGAATACATCACATGACTTTAAATGCCAGGTCCCAAACACACGCACAATGTTCCACGAAAAACTTGATAGTCTCATCGTTGAACCATTCCTTCGTAGGGTCTTCACCCTGCTTCTGTGTGCAAAAATGAAACGATTTGACATGCTTGCCATCCTGGTTATACAGCTTATTTCCAATAGGTTTCCATACGTAAATCGGGCTAAACTCTCCAATCTGTGGACCGTCGAGACCAAAGTGAAGTTTTCCGCTCTTGACACACTCTGACCCTAGCCACCCCTTTGCCCGATTGTTGTACACGACCCGTGAAAACTCGTATGGGAAATCCACAATCTTGATACGTTCAGGTGTCAAAAAGTAAATGTAATTCATCGCCTCTTGCTCATGACACTTGCGCTGATGGCACCATTTCTCCATGTCGTTCACGATAGATGGGTCGTTGACGCATGCAATCTCATTATTAATGGTCGGCCATTCAAAGACACCATGGTTAGGCATGAAAAAAGGCTTAATGTCAAAGTTGAACATTTCTTGTGGTATCTTGTTCTTGTAATCCAGAGTGCACATCATAGGGGTCGTGTTATCATTGAGAAACTCATCCATACGAGAGCATGTAATTGTGTCAGCTCCGAGTCCAATAACCTTCGTGTACCCCTTTGTTAGCATCAAGTCGCGAATGAAAAGGTAACGTGAGAGCCCGAACGAATAAAAGTGAGTCTTTGTATCGTACGGCTCGAGAAGCTCGTCATTCAGAATAACGACATCAATGTCCGGGTGCCATTTTTTGAAACTCGCAACCGAGTTGTGAGCGTAAAAAGGTCGCTGTTTGGCATAGTTTTCAGTTAATGAAATAACACAACACGTCTTCATTGTATCCTGTAGGCATCGGCTCTCTCTAATATGTAGTTCCAGTTTGTAATATTAATCTTGGTATCAAAATGTTTATAAAACTCAAGTTCTATGAGCTGTTTGAGTCTTTTGAACGCAGGATGTTCTGGATCTACAGGTCCATCGGGGTATTCATGCGTCGTTCCCATCAAAGAAACCACTCTCATGTCGCAGTTCTTCATAACGAACGCCCGTTGGCTTAAAGTTCTGAAGAAATTGAACCCAGTTATTCATCCCTGAATCTCCTAAACTCGAACTATTAGGTTCAAGCAGAGAAGTCTGCTGAGCCACGGGGACACACACGAGTGGAAACCCAGAATGTCTTACTAAACCATGAATCACTATATCGATCGTTTGACGGGTATCTACATTTTCGAGCATGTATTGAGCAAACTCTTGAGACATGTACACGAGTTCACATCCTCCGTTATTTCCGACAACACGGGGTTTACCGTCTGGAAGCATCGAAAAATTGACACCGACAGACATGTTCACATAGGGTAATTCCGGTATATGAAACGAGTCCCAGTTTTTAATCAAAACAACATCATCATCCGCAAAAAACGCAGACTTTTCATTCGTACGAACAAAGTTCCGAAGAGTCTCCAGTGTCTTTACCAACCCAGACGTAAATGCTATATTTGTTTTTACACCGAGCTTATTGTGAATCCAAATTACATATGGATCATTTTTAGAAAAGTTAGTGACCCATATCTGATTTTTTACATTTCTTGACGCCAAGTGTTTTTCAAGGGAAACACGTCGATGTTGACACGTCTCCGGACAATGTTTTATATACAACATTGACATTCAATGCGTTCATCTCTTAAGATTGATATATGCAGGTGCGTCACTGAATAGAAATTCAGTTACGATCGACTCATCGAGCGTATCAGGTTTGAAGAAATTTACACTCGGAAACGCAGCTTTTACGATACGCTCATCATCTTCGGCCCAGTGTGTGAAGCCGTTACTTCCATAGTCCTTATTCCTTCCAGTTCCAACAAGCTTAATAGGCACCTTGTCATATTCGGCATAGTTTCGAATCATCTCGAATGGTCTATACAGAACAAAAGGTGTTATAGAATAACACACTGGAATGTATCCAGAGTACGACAAACCTACAGCCATTCCAATCATGAGCATTTCACACGAACCAACGTTCAATGCACGTTCTGGAAAGTCAGCGAGAATACGATCAAGGACGCCATATCCAAGATCTGCAGTAATCAAAAAAATTCGAGAGTCTTTCTTCATAAGATCGTACAGCATGTTTACGAACTCCTTCCTCATTTATATACTTTAAAATCTCCTCTTTATTTTCCTCATTCATCACGTGATAGTGACCCTGAAGTCCTTTAAGAAAAGATACGTTCGGTGTCTCCGTGAACCACACGCGCGTCGACCACAAAAAGCTTTTGAGTCGCAGCCACATGTAAAACTTATCAACAGAAGCGTACGCAGAGTATCCGTTCACGTTCACGTGCACTTTTAAATTTTTGAGCTTGTGTATATGAGCAAATGAAAGCGCCTCCCATACAGACCCTTCGGCGCACTCCCCGTCTGTGAGAACCACGTGAACATCTCGAGAACGATTTGCGATGGCGTAACCAACTGCGACGAGAATACCAGAACCGAGTGAACCTGTCGACACGTGAATGCCATTTTCAGTGTCACGGTGTGGATGAACTCCGTGTTTCAAATACAAATGCTCGGCATTGACGTTACTCATGTATTTTTCGAGCATCACGTACAGAGCCAACCCACCATGTCCGGCACTTAGAATAACAATATCATCCGGTTTTTTAGTTTTATAGATGGAATCTAAAATATCAACCATTGTGAGACATGTACTCAAGTGCGAAGACTTGTTCTTGAACGTGATATCAACTATTCGTTCCATTTTTAACAGAAACGATTAACCGCTTTATACCATATTCGAGTGAAGGTATAGAAATATTATATTTATTGTTGAGCACGCGCGTGTCACATACCCATGACATACTGTCATACGACTTGCCGCTCTCAACCAGTTCAATCGGGTAGACATATCCCAGTTCCCGCTGAAAAATTTTTACAAACTCTGAATTCGTAGTCTGCTTCCCTGAACCTATGTTCACGACATTGAATAGTTCAGTCTCATTGTACTTCATGATTGACAACAGAGCATCTACGAAATCTTCAACATAGACATAATCACGAACAGCTTCATTCAACTTCAAGACTGACTTGTCATTGTACTTCTTAATAAGTACAGACGTGAATTTATTAGACTTTTCGTCATACCCATATACAGTAAATGGTCTTATATATATAATCGGTATACCGTACGTATGTGACCATGCACGTGCTAACATATACGTAGCAGATTTCGTACCTTCGTAAATTGTATCTGGAAACAGCGCATCCGTCTCTGCCATAGGTTTATTCACTCGACCATACTCGCTTGACGAACCAAACAAAAATAATTTCGGTTTGTGCTCTCGAGCCCACTGAATAATCTTAAAAGACATTACTACATTCGTTTCAAACATATCATCTTCATTGTACAGCTCTGCTCCTAAATGGAAAATAACATTCGGTTGAAACGAATCTAAAGTTGATGTAATATCGTCATACTTGTCTGTCAGTACTACATCGTGTTCGGATAGTTTCTTATACAAGTGTCTCGCTATAAATCCGTTTTTTCCTGTAATAAGAATCTTCATACAGTAACGTATTATTTAATCTTTATACGCATAGATGGTGTCAAAAAAATCAAAGTTGAACTTTTTGAGCTCAATTGTGTATCCGGCACGTGACAGAGTTTCCATCATCTTCATTCCACTGACGTAGTGCAGGTTATGAGGAGCCACAGCGTGCACTTCGATGAAAATACTGTCAATCTTATCAAACACAGGTTTGAGAGTGTCGAGTGTTACCGCCTGCATCTCCGACCCTTCTATGTCGATTTTGCAAAAGTCAACCTTTTCTACGTCGCGTAGGAGCGTCTCCAGACATACACCATTAACCTTGATGGATGTATCCGTCTTATTTTCAATTGAGTTCACGGTCGAGTTTTCATTTGAAATGTAAAATGTAATGTCACCATCTTGAGCTGCAAGAGCTGCTTTCACGAGCTTCACGTTTGTGAGACCTCGCGTGAGAGCTTCAAAAACTTTTTGATGAGATGGAGTTGGCTCCACGGATATAACACTCTTCGCACAATCATGCGCGTAAACAGTAAAAAATCCAACATTCGCCCCTAGGTCGAGAATAGTCAGGTCCTTTTTATTCTTCAGGTACTTGTCATACAAACGCTGGTTATTAATTTGATCGATGATAATATCTGCCGCGCTCGTAGGGTCCTTGATGTGATTCTGTACAATTTCATCATCCGGGATATTAAACTCTGTACCGTTGCAACAGAAAATCTTAGACATTGCTGGTATTCAATGCCTCGAAATCCTTAAGCAAGTTGCAGACGTAGTCAACATCCTCGAGGCTCATTCCGTGGTGTGCCCCGAGGAGGAACCCATTACGCATTACATGATCCGCACCATCAAACTCTGTGAGGTAAGTCCGCCACGCCGGATGACGCGTGATGTTCCCTGCAAAGCACACGCGCGTCTGAACGCCGTGAGCCTCGAGAAACTTGAGACACTCGAGACGGTCCGGGCACATCAGGGGAATAGCAAGCCAGTTGGGCTTGCGAGAGTCGTCCGGAAGCAGGTAGTACTTGGTATCCTTCAGGTTTTCCAGGTACCGATCGATGTTTGCACGGCGCTTTGCAAGAAGCCCATCCAACTTTGCCCACTGTGCCAGTCCAAAGGCGGCGTTCATCTCACACGCCTTCAGATGGTAGCCTGCGACACCATACAGAAACTTCCAGTCGTATGGAATGCCGTCGACAGAGTGATTGAACCGCTCGGACGGATCCTCGATGTTGTCTCCGATGCGTCCCCAATCACGGAACATGAGGGCACGTTTCACGTGGGCATCGTCGTTGAACATCACCATACCACCAATTCCACCTGCTGTGATGACGTGGCTGGCGTAGAAACTCGTCGTCGAAATATCAGTCGTGTACTCGGGCACCTGGGTCGGAATCGTGTCCGCTGAGTCCTCAATGAGAATCAAAGACGGGAACGCCTCGCGGATAGCCTTCCAGTCAGGCACGTTGCCGATAAGGTTTGGAATCAGAAGCACACGAGTCTTGTCACTGACAAAGGCACGAATCTGGTCAACACTCGGAACGTACTTGCCAATCTCAGAATCACAAAACACGGGCGTGAGTCCACACTGGGTGATGGGTGCCACGGTCGTTGCAAATCCACACGCCGGAGTCACAACCTCGTCACCTGGCTTGAGATCCAGGGCAGACAGCGCCAGCAGAATAGCACTTGACCCCGAGTTGACAAAGAGACCGTGCTTCTTCCCGAAACGTGCAGACACCTTCTGCTCAAACTCGATAGTCCGTGGTCCAAACCCAGCAAGCCACCCTGCACGAAGGCAATCGTTCACAGCCTGGATCTCTTCTTCGCCGTACGCCTCAAACTGATTCGGTGCATACCACACTTTCTTTTGCGTCGCCATGCCTAAAGTTTATTAGTGTCAGTCTTTTAATATGAGAGTTTTCGTCACAGGAGGACTCGGATTCATAGGATCAAACTTTATAGACCATGTTCTTGAGAACCATCTAGAAATCACCGCCATTCTGAACATCGATCGGTGTGACTACTGTGCACGTGTCCATAATGTATCACATTTCAGCGATCCTCGCTACGCCTACGTCCAGGCGGATATTACAAATATGTCAAAGATGAAACGACTGTTTCGTGATTTTAAACCCGACGTCGTCGTTCACTTTGCAGCACAGTCCCACGTCGACACATCGTTCGAGAATGCTGAACAGTACATCAAGGACAATATCATCGGTACATATACTATTCTCGAATGTGTCAAGGAGTCTGGGTGTCGTCTCGTGCACATTAGCACGGACGAGGTGTACGGTGAAGTGGATCTTGACGAAACAAGTCACCCAGACACGTCAGTCCTGAACCCAACAAACCCGTACTCGGCAACCAAGGCGGGTGCTGAACTGCTCGTCAAGGCGTATGGTCATTCGTTCAAGATTCCATACGTCATCACGCGCGGCAATAATGTGTTTGGTCCGAAACAGTATCCCGAAAAAGTGATTCCGGCGTTCATCGACGCTATGATGAAAGGGGACCCATGTAAAGTTCACGGCGAAGGACAATCTCGGCGCAATTTCATATATGTTGATGACGTGTCACGTGCAGTCATGACCGTGTTACACAAAGGGGTTTCGGGAACTGTGTACAATATCGGAACCCGCAACGAGTATTCCGTCCTTGAAGTGTTTGAAATTCTTCGAACCCATGTGAACACAGAGGCGACAAAAGTTCACGTGGATGACCGACCTCACAACGATAAGAGATATGCGGTTGATTCATCTGCACTCCAGAAACTTGGGTGGTCGGAGCAAGTTTCTTTCCAAGATGCTATTGAGAGAACAGTAAAATGGTATACTCAACACCCAGAGTGGTACTGCGTCAAAATGGCTTAAAGTCTTTTCGAGATGTACTAGTAGTGGTAAAGCGTTTGTTTTGTAAGCAGGAGATCGGGTGTTCAATTCACTCCTGGGGCAGGCCCTGTGGCGAAATTGGATATCGCGTGGGACTTCTAA
>Ga0209550_10002739_pt1 | contig 16926 bp, 18 predicted proteins | sample LauGreSuBDMM15SN_2_FD_187567 | JGI IMG/M metagenome (GOLD analysis project Ga0209550, IMG submission 187567) | Freshwater lake microbial communities from Lake Michigan, USA - Su13.BD.MM15.SN (SPAdes) (version 5) | ecosystem: Environmental > Aquatic > Freshwater > Lake | place: Lake Michigan...
AATCCTGACGGGTTGGCGACCACGTTAAATCCACCGGGTATCAGCTCATATTTACAAAAAATAATCACTACTCCATCTTGTTCGCTGCCAACCACTTGTTCAACGCAAGCACTGCCCTAGCCGCGACTGAAAATATTTAAAAAGTAGTATGCGTTTTTTACTGACACAGAAGCTAAGGCTAGAGCAACTGTTAAAGATAGGTTTTCGATCATTCGTTACAGTCACCGGTATGTTCTTTATTAAACCGTTGATGTCTGAGCCTCGTTATTCGTGAGGGGGTAGCGCGATCATAGTTAGTTTGCACAAGGGGTTGCGCATTAAGGCTTGAAGCCGGATGGAATCAGCCTTGGTGGTTTTTTCATTTGTGGAGTGACTACTCCGACTTCCAATGGCCCGACTTCCCGCCTAGTTTTTCCATCACGCGCACTTCAGTAATCGTCATTCCTCGATCAATCGCTTTGCACATATCGTAAATGGTTAAGAGGCCAATCTGCACTGCGGTGAGCGCCTCCATTTCCACGCCGGTTTTACCGTAGGTTTCGACTTGCGCATTACACATGATGCTGGACTCAGCGTCGTTGGTGGTGAATTCAACCGCAACGCGGGTCAGTGCCAGTGGGTGGCACAGCGGTATCAGGTCTGCAGTACGTTTAGCCCCCATGATGGCGGCGATTCGTGCAATACCGAGTACATCACCTTTTTTGGCGCTGCCTGAGGTTATCACCGCCAAGGTCGTTGGTTTCATCAAGATGACGCCGCTGGCGGTGGCAACACGATGGGTTTCGGCTTTGGCGCCGACGTCGACCATGTGGGCTTGACCGCCCTCATCAAAATGAGTGAGGCCGCCATTATCGGATTTTGTATCGTTTGATAATTTTTTAGAACTCATATCAGTAAAATTTCAATATGTAAGAGCGTGTGAGTAAAGGCGAGATGCGCATGCTTGCAGGTATCATAGCACTATGAAACCCGCGCCTTATCCCCGTTTCCTGCATCCAGCCATTCACCTCGGTGTTGCCATAGTGCTCGCCTTGGCAAGTCCGGTATTGATCGCGCCCTCGCTTTTGCATGCGCAGAACTTGCCGAATTTGGGTGGAACGGATGGCGAAGAGTTGTCGCCATTGATGGAGCGGCGGCTGGGCGAGCAGGTGATGAACAACATCCGTCGTGATCCGGATTACATCGAGGATGCGCCAACGCTAGATTATCTGAATCAACTAGGCGGGATTTTGTTGGGGAGTAGCTCTGAGGCACGCGGTGACGCCGGTTACGATTTCTTTTTCTTTGGCGTTAGAGATCCCTCGCTGAATGCGTTTGCCTTGCCTGGTGGATTTATTGGTTCTCACTCTGGCTTAGTGTTATCAGCGCAATCTGAATCCGAGCTGGCAGCAGTGCTCGCTCACGAAATAGGCCACGTGTCTCAAAGACATATTGCGCGAATGATAGGCAATCAACGTAAGGATGCCTTGTTACCTATGGCGGGTTTGTTGATTGCAGCGCTGGCCGCGCGCAGTAGTCCTGATTTGGCGGGTGCAGCCATGATGGGTGGAACGGGCCTTGCCGCTCAACGTCAGCTGAGTTTTGGGCGTGATGCAGAACGTGAGGCGGATCGAGTGGGCTTACAGATTTTGCGTGGCGCAGGTTTTGAATTGAATGGGATGGTGAATTTTTTCGGGCGATTACAAAATGCTAGCCGTAATCGCACGGACAATTTGCCTTCGTATTTACGGACTCACCCGATGACGGGTGAACGTATGGCCGATATTGAAGCGCGTATTCGTATGCTGTCTTACAAACAGCATGTCGACAGTTTAGATTTTTTACTGATTCGATCACGCTTGCGGGTTCTGCAAGACGATACGCCGCAGGGTTGGCGCGATGCGACCAACGTGTTTTTAGAGCAGGCGCGCCAGGGGACGCGGGGGCAGTTAATGGCGGCTAAATATGGGCTGGCAATGTTGGCTCAACGTCAGCGTGATTCAGCGCGCGCCTTTGTTTTGTTAACTGAGTTAAAAGCGGAGGTGGCGCGTGCCCCGGCGTATCCTGCCTCGCAGATTTTGTCGAGTTTTGCGATTGAGTTGGAGTTGTTGGGAGGTCAGGCGACTAACGCGCTGGCACTGGCAAAAGAAGCGCGCATTCAGTTTCCTTTATCGCGTGCCATCACCATGCAGTACGCTGATACCTTACTGATGAATGGCAAAAAGAATGAAGCCACTACTTTTTTACGTGATCAGGCTCAGTTGTATCGCCAAGATCCTGGTGTGCAAAGGGCCTTAGCTCGCGCCTATGCAGAGCAGGGCAAGATAGCGCTGCAGCATCTGGCACTGACTGAATATTACGCATTGACGGGTGCGCTACCTGCAGCACTCGAGCAGTTAAAGATGGCACGCGGCTCTTCTGATGCGTCGTTTTACGATCAAGCAGTGATCGATGCACGCGAACGCGAGCTACAAGCGAGCTGGCGAGAATTGATGGAAAAATCTAAACGCCGATAGATGACGGTTTAGTTTTTATTCTCGAGTTTGCTTGGATGAGCAATAAAACCAAATCGTTCTTGTAGTTGATTAGAAGCTACCCATTCCACACTTTTGAATTGGCTACCAAACTTTATTTGTAATGGTTGATTCGGTACGCTTAACCATCTCAATAAATCATCATCCGCTACCGCATGATCTTCTACATACAGCATAGCTAAACAGTGCGCCAGATCGCTAGGATCCAGCATGGCGATTTTTTGCTGGCTTTGAATGATCAATTGACCTGTATCGGTCATGAAAACACAATCAATTTCACGCACAGGCGTGCGGTCATGTAATACAAACCCTAACTCAGGATCAGTACGCGCGATAAAGGGGGTTGATTCAAGCTCGACATACACGCGTTGCGGGCCGTTTTGAAAATACCAGGCACCGCGATTGTCGCAATCGTAGTTGCGATAGATAAAAGCCAATAGTGATTCATGCCGAATAATGTCTCCCTGCTGGTGTGCAGCTTGCGCTGCCTCATCGCTCATGCGGAAGGCACCACGGGCATCCAGCGCTAACCAGCCATAACAGTGCGGTACGTTAGGCCATTTCGTTAGCGACTGTTTTACGAGTTCATCCATCAAAGATTTTTTAGGCTAGTGATTACGTTGATCGCGACGAGTTTTCTTGACGCCGCAGGTTAATCTGATCATTCAAAAATCTAACTAGTCGTCTGGGTAACCAATCGAGATGTCCGGGAGGTCGGCCACGTGCGAAACCTACATGCCCGCCATGCGCCGGGTATTCCAGTAATACGGCGTCGGCAGCCGATCGTGGCAGATGTTTAGCGGGTAGAAAAGGATCGTTGCGTGCATTCAGCACCAGTGTCGGTACGACGATGGAAGGCAGTACATGTTTTGCGCTCGCTCTGTACCAGTAATCATCTGTATTTCTATAGCCGTGTAGAGGTGCGGTCACGACATTATCGAATTCGTAGAGGTTACGAGCCTTCAGCATTTGTTCACGATCGAATAAATTCGGAAACTGCTCTAGTTTTTGCAAACATTTAGGTTTAAGCGTTTGCAAAAAAGAGCGTGTGTAGATCATGTTGATGCCACGCGATAGCGAGGCACCGCCAGCGGCCAGATCGAGGGGCGCTGAAATAGCGCAGGCTGCATCGACAAAGCCAGAGTCTTCAGGGAATTCACCTAGCCAGCGTAATAAGGCGTTGCCACCTAATGAAACACCTGCAACAAAAAAATTTGAGGCATTACGATATAACGGATGGCGCACCATCTTGTGCAGTATCCAATCAATTTCACCTGAATCGCCTGAATGATAAAAGCGTGGGGCATGATTGAGTTCACCAGAGCATCCACGAAAATGCGGAATCGCGCCCGACCATCCCAGTGATTCAATATGTTTGAGTATGGAGCGAGCGTAGTGGCTCGATGACGAGCCTTCTAGTCCGTGAAATAACACCAGTAATGGTTTGCCAGGCAGTCCTTCAACGAAGTCGACGTCGATGAAATCATTATCAGGGGTATCCCAGCGCTCACGTTTAAGTGTGACGGCCGGCGGTTCTATGAATTTGGCGGGATAAATCGTTTGTAGGTGGCCACCAGGTAACCAACCGGGAGCGGAATAGTCGCTCATACGGGGCTTACATCAATGCAGCATAGCTGCTGCAGAACCAGGATCATCGGCGGCCTTACCCGGCGCGACGGAGGCGTGATGAATCACGATACGCCAACCCTGAGGTGTTTTGAGATAGACGTTGGTCGCCAGAATATGCGCTTCCTGCCAGTCAGGATCGTCAGGGGTTTTAACTTCTTCAATCAGGTTATGAACTGAGCACATCATGTTGTGGCTGATGTGCAGTTGGCGTGGCCGTATGTGTACTGGGCCGCGTTCAAAAATCATTTCCCATGATTCGCGTATCGCCGCATGCCCTTGCAGTCTGGGTGCGCCTGGGTGTACACACACAATCTCTTCATCATCGGCCCAGAGCGCCATCAGACTTTCAAGATCGGCGCGTGCAATCGCATCGTAGAAAGCATTCTCTACATCTTCAGCGCTGGACATCAATTTTGCAGGTGTAGGCATGTGTGTGCAACAGACTGAAGCGCGGTCTGGTTAAGGCCCAACGACATTGTCAGTGGCCGTGATGAATAACAGCACCGGGTTTCAGACGGTACACCGTAGAGCAATAAGGGCAGCGTGCTTCGCCCTGATCAGAAAAATCCAGCGATACTTTGGGATGTGACGACCAAATGGGCATCGCTGGATTGGGGCAGTGGGCTGGCAGTTGCGTGCCATCGAGTTCAACTGCTTGCATCGGAGTTTGCTGGGTCATTGTGTGATTCAATTAAACGCGAGTGAGCCAGTGACTGTATTGAGGCGCTTTGCCACCGACGATATCGAAAAACATGGATTGTATTTTTTCGGTGACTGGGCCACGACTGCCTGCACCGATCTCACGGCCATCCAGTTCACGTATCGGTGTTACTTCAGCGGCGGTGCCGGTGAAGAAGGCCTCATCAGCGCAATACACTTCATCACGCGTGATACGCTTTTCAATCACTTCAATGCCTAAATCACGTGCAATGGTGACGACGGAATCACGCGTGATGCCATCGAGGCAGCTAGCTAAATCGGGGGTATAAATTTTTCCGCTTTTAACGATGAAGATGTTTTCACCGGCACCTTCAGACACATAGCCTTCGGTATCGAGCAACAAGGCTTCATCGTAGCCATCCGCAGTGACTTCTTGATTAGCGAGAATCGAGTTGATGTAGTAGCCGCTAGCTTTGGCGCGAACCATCGATATGTTGACGTGGTGACGTGTGAAGGATGAGGTTTTAACGCGAATACCTTTAGCCAAACCTTCTTCACCAAGATAAGCACCCCACGGCCATGCAGCAATCCCCACATGAATCGTATTGCCGCGTGCAGAGACGCCCATTTTTTCTGAGCCTATCCACACCAGCGGACGCAAATAGCAGGATTCGAGTTTGTTAGCGCGCACGACTTCTAGTTGCGCGTTCATGATGGTTTCCATATCAAACGGCACTTTCATTTGAAAGATTTTTGCCGAATTGAATAGGCGCTGGGTATGTTCTTTGAGACGGAAGATAGCCGTTCCATGGGTGGTGTTGTAGGCTCTTACGCCCTCAAACACGGCCATGCCGTAATGCAGACTGTGGGTAAGCATATGCAGAGTGGCGTCGCGCCAGTCGACCATCTGGCCGTCTTTCCAAATTTTTCCGTCGCGGTCAGCCATAGACATGTCAAGTTCTCCAATGGATAGTGCAAAGGCGTGATTTTAGCGGATTCGGTCGCTGGCTAGGCCAGCCTCGGTGATGCGGGAATAAATAAATTCGACCACTTTGTAAAAAATAAGGCGACCTGGTTTGCATTCATCGATAACATTCTGACTCGGACAGTTATGCAGCCTCGCTATAAAATTCGCCAACCACACGCCTTTTTGCAACCAGAACAATAAGATAAGCACCTCGCGGGCTAGTTATCAGCCCTGCTCAACCAATTAATCCATGGATTCTTTACAAGCCGAGCAGGCCGCTCGTGAAAAAGCCGCTTTTTGGGATGGTGTTCGCATCAGTGCACCGACCATGCCCGGCTTGGTCGCTTGGGGAGCCGTCACTGGCATGGTGTTGGTTCAGTCAGGTTTGAGTCTGTGGCAAGCCATCGTCATGACCTTAATGGTGTATGCCGGCTCAGCGCAACTGGCAGTTTTGCCGTTAATTGTGGCGGGTGCGCCGGTCTGGCTGATTTTTCTGACCGCGCTTTTGGTGAATTTTCGATTCATCATTTTTAGCGCGGTGGTGGGGCCCCATTTTTCCCATTTGCATTGGACTCGCCGACTTTGGTACGGCTACTTCAATGCGGATTTGGTGATGGCTTTCTTCCCGCAGCGTTTTCCTCAGCACACCCTCTCTAAACCGACTGGCAAGCTGGGCTATTTCATGGGGTTGGCGATGCCTACCTGGTGTTCTTGGCAGTTGGGTAGTTTGATTGGCATTTTGTTGGCCAGTCAGATTCCTAGGGAGTGGGGCATTGGTTTTGCCGGCACACTAGTTTTATTGGGCTTGACCATTCCTTTAATAGTTAATCGAGCCACCTTAGCGGGGGTGATTGTTGCGAGCGGGGTAGCGGTGGCAGCATCAGGTTTGCCTTACCGCTTTGGATTAGTGGTTGCCATGTTGGCAGGTATTGCCGCTTCAGTAACCATTGATCGCATAACCGGTTCGGCCACTGACCAAGAGCGGGGCAAATCATGAGTGTGATCGATTACCTTTGGTTGATGGTTTTAATGGCGCTGACGACGGCGGTTACGCGCAGTTTTTTCTTTTTGCTGGCCGATTCACGCATGCCGCCCTGGCTGCAGCATGCGCTGGGCTATGTGCCGGCGATTGCATTGGCGGCGATCATCGCTCCCGATTTGCTGATGTCGGGCGGGCAGCTGGCGATTAACCCCTCCAATGCGAAGCTGCTGGCGGGTATTGCAGCGACTATTTTCTTTTTGCTTACACGTCATTTAATTAGTACGCTGGCCTTTGGCATGGCGGTCTTTACGCTACTCAGGCTGTTTGCTCCCGCGCTATAGGCATGCCGGTCTGGCAATGGTTTTTGTGAGGGTGTGCTGCGGTAAAATACCCGGTTTTCCAACCTTCATCCGAGTCCATCATGCGATTCAATCGACTTAGCGATCTAACGCAGAACGATCAACTGCGTGGCAAACGAGTTTTCATTCGTGCTGACTTAAATGTGCCGCAAGATGATGTGGGCAATATTACTGAAGACACGCGTATCCGAGCATCGGTGCCAGCTATTCAGGCGGCACTGGCAGCAGGTGCTGCAGTGATGGTGACTTCGCATCTGGGTCGTCCGACTGAGGGAGAGTTCAAACCAGAAGATTCGCTCGCACCGATTGCAAAGCGACTGTCAGAGTTACTAGGCTGTGCCGTGCCACTGAAACAACATTGGGTTAATGGTGTGGACGTCGCTCCGGGTGAGGTAGTGCTACTTGAAAATTGCCGCGTGAATCCGGGTGAAAAAAAGAACAGCGACGAGCTCGCTAAAAAAATGGCTGCGCTGTGTGATGTGTATGTGAATGATGCATTTGGTACTTCGCATCGCGCTGAAGCAACAACGCATGGCATCGCAAAATTTGCTCCGATCGCCTGTGCGGGTCCATTACTCGCTGCTGAACTCGATGCACTGGGCAAGGCACTTGGCAATCCAGCCCGTCCACTCGCAGCGATTGTTGCGGGCTCTAAAGTCTCCACCAAACTTACGATTCTTAAAACCTTAGCTGCCAAAGTCGATCGACTGATCGTTGGTGGTGGTATTGCGAACACCTTCATGCTGGCCGCCGGCCTGCCGATTGGTAAGTCATTGGCTGAAGCTGATTTGGTTTCAGAGGCTAAAGCCATCATCGATATGATGAGTGCGCGCGGTGCCAGCGTGCCTATCCCAACTGACGTGGTGTGTGCCAAAGAATTTTCAGCCAGCGCGACAGCAACAGTGAAAGCTGTGAATGAAGTTGCGGCCAATGATTTGATTTTGGATATAGGACCACAAACCGCCAAGCTGTTAGCGTCGCAACTGATGGATGCCGGCACCATCGTATGGAATGGCCCCGTTGGTGTGTTCGAATTTGATCAATTTGGCGAAGGAACGAAAACACTCGCCATGGCAATTGCACACTCCAAAGGTTTTTCTATTGCAGGTGGCGGTGACACGCTAGCTGCCATTGCCAAGTACGGTATCACTGACAAAGTGGGTTACATCTCCACTGGCGGTGGTGCTTTCCTTGAATTCCTCGAAGGCAAAGTTCTTCCTGCCGTTGAAATACTTGAACAGCGAGCCCACTGATTGACTACTGAACTAAAACAACGCGCCACTAAGATTGTTGCCACGATAGGCCCTGCATCAAATACGCCTGAAGTGCTGCAACAAATGATTGCAGCAGGTGTCGATGTAGTGCGATTAAATTTTTCGCATGGCAAAGCTGAAGATCACGTGCTGCGAGCGCAAATGGTACGTGATGCTGCCGCTGCGTGCGGCCGCGAAGTCGCCATCATGGCTGATCTTCAAGGGCCAAAAATTCGCGTCGGTAAATTCAAGGATGGAAAAATCGAGTTAGTTAAAGGCGCGCCTTTTATCCTCGATGCGACCTGCGAGATGGGCGATCAAACACGCGCTGGTTTAGATTACAAAGAATTGCCGCGTGATCTGAAACCTGCCGACATTCTTTTACTGAACGATGGTTTGATCGTGCTGATCGTTGATCGTGTACAGGGCAGCGAGATTTTTACGACAGTTAAAGTGGGTGGTGAGCTGTCTAACAACAAAGGTATTAATCGTCAGGGTGGCGGTTTATCTGCGCCGGCGTTAACTGCTAAAGATATGGAAGACATCAAGACGGCCATGCAGTTGGGGGCTGACTATGTCGCTGTTTCATTTCCTAAAAGCGCAACCGATATGATCATGGCGCGTCAGTTGGCCAACATTGCTGCTGAAGCGCACAACACGCATCGACCATTGATGATCGCGAAAATTGAGCGCGCTGAAGCGATTCCGGTGCTGCAAGAAATTCTCGATGCGTCCGATGGCATCATGGTGGCGCGCGGTGATCTCGCCGTTGAAGTAGGCAATGCCATGGTGCCCGCGCTGCAAAAGCGCATGATTCGTATGGCTCGTCATTCGAATAAGCTGGCAATTACAGCCACGCAAATGATGGAGTCGATGATACAAAACGCGGTTCCAACGCGTGCTGAAGTATCGGATGTGGCGAATGCGGTTTTGGATGGTACCGATGCGGTGATGACGTCGGCAGAAACAGCGGCCGGGAAATATCCGGTTGAAACGGTTGAGATGATGGCGGCCGTCTGTGCAGAAGCTGAAAAAGCTGAGGCTATGTCGCTCGATGCTGATTTTTTGAATGTGACTTTTTCTCGTATTGATGAATCGATCGCTTACGGCGCATTGTTTACCGCCTACCATTTGCGTGCACGTGCCATCGTGGCCTTGACTGAATCGGGTTCAACGCCGTTGTGGATGAGCCGACACAATATCGACATGCCAATTTACGCCATGACTACCAGTCGTGCCACACAACGAAAAGTCGCTTTGTATCGTAATGTGCAGCCGTTTGAACTCAAAACCGATGCGAATGATCGTGAGTCAGTGCTGAAAGCTGCCGAAGAATTATTGTTGGCACGCGGCTTGGTTAAAAAAGACGACATGGTCATCATGACCTGGGGTGAGCCTATGGGTCAGACCGGTGGCACGAATGCTTTGAAGATCACCAAGATCGGTGATCGCTGATTTTTTACGCTTATTTTTTACAATTATTTTTTGAATTTTCTCAGGAGACTTTGACATGGCACTCGTATCACTTCGTCAGTTGCTAGACCACGCTGCCGAAAACAATTATGGCCTTCCGGCTTTTAACGTCAATAATCTTGAGCAAGTCTCCGCCATCATGGCAGCGGCCGATGAAGTCGGTGCGCCCGTCATCATGCAAGCGTCAGCAGGTGCGCGTAAATATGCAGGCGAAGCTTTTCTGCGTCATTTGATTTCAGCAGCCGTGGAAGCGTATCCACACATTCCAGTAGTGATGCATCAGGATCATGGTCAGTCACCTGCGGTGTGTATGGCGGCGATCAAATCAGGATTTTCATCGGTCATGATGGATGGTTCGCTGATGGCTGATGGAAAATCCGTCGCTAGCTACGAATATAACGTTGAGGTGTCGCGTAAAGTGGTTGAGTTTTCACATGCGATTGGTGTCACTGTCGAAGCAGAGCTGGGTGTACTCGGTTCGCTCGAGACCATGAAGGGTGACAAAGAAGATGGTCATGGCGCTGAAGGTACGATGACGCGCGAGCAGTTACTCACCGATGTGAATCAAGCTGCCGACTTTGTACGTCAAACACAATGCGATGCATTGGCGATTGCGATTGGCACTAGCCACGGCGCGTATAAATTTTCGCGCAAACCGACCGGTGACATTTTGGCGATTGACCGCATCAAAGAAATCCATCAGCGCATTCCGAATACGCACTTGGTGATGCACGGCTCTTCCAGTGTCCCGCAAGAATTGTTGGCAGAGATACGTCAGTTTGGCGGTGATATGAAAGAAACCTACGGCGTACCTGTAGAAGAAATTCAAGAAGGTATTAAACACGGCGTACGAAAAATTAATATTGATACTGACATACGCTTGGCAATGACCGCAGCAGTGCGCCGCTATCTGGCAGAAAATCCATCGAAATTTGATCCGCGCGATTTTCTCAAGCCGGCGCGTGAAGCGGCTATGCAAATTTGCAAAGCCCGTTATTTATCGTTCGGTTGCGAAGGTCAGGCTGCTCGTATTAAACCAATGCCACTAGAAAAAATGGCAGACAAATACACCAAAGGTGACTTGTCGCAGGTAGTTAAATAAAGTAAACAAACTGTATATTTGCCAGACGCTGTAGACGCGATAATTATGTCTACAGCCTGGCAAATTAATTTTTTACTGTCTCTAGTTAAGTGATTAAGTAATTAATTTAATAAGTCAGTAACACTCCAGCCGCGTTGCATCACATCCAAATTTTATGACCAGCCTTTACGAATCGACGATTACCTCATTGCCTTTGCTAGGGCGTGGCAAGGTGCGTGACAATTATGCGGTGGGTAATGACAAAATCTTGATCGTCACGACCGACCGTCTTTCTGCATTTGATGTGGTGATGAATGAACCGATTCCTACCAAAGGGCAAGTATTGAATCAGATGTCGGATTTCTGGTTTTCGAAATTAAGTCATATCGTCCCTAATCATTTGACGGGTGTTACACCAGAATCAGTGGTGTCCGCTGCAGAGGCAGATCAGGTACGTGGGCGTGCAGTAGTTGCGAAGCGACTCAAGCCGATATTGGTGGAAGCTGTTGTGCGTGGTTACCTGATTGGTTCGGGTTGGAAGGATTATCAGGCAACGGGTGCAGTGTGCGGTATTCCCTTACCAGCGGGCTTGAAGATGGCAGCAAAACTTGCTCAGCCTATTTTCACTCCTGCAGCCAAAGCAGATTTAGGCGAGCACGATGAAAACATCAGCTTTGATGAAATGAAACATCGCATAGGCAGCGAGCTGGCTACAACAATGCGTGATGTCAGTATTCAGCTGTATCAAGCGGCGGCCGATTATGCGGCGACGCGCGGTATCATTATTGCGGATACTAAATTCGAATTTGGATTAGACGATAACGGCGTGATGCATTTGATGGATGAAGTGTTGACCGCTGACTCCTCGCGTTTTTGGCCAGCGGATTCGTATGCAGAAGGAATGTCACCTCCTTCATTTGATAAACAATTCGTGCGCGATTATTTAGAAACACTAAAAGACTGGGGCAAGACTGCACCTGCACCTGCGCTACCTTCTGATGTGATTGAAAAAACCGGCGCTAAATATCGCGAGGCGCTACAACGCTTAACCGGACAAACCTTGAAAGACTAAGATGAGCCACACTAAGCCTGTCGTTGGAGTCGTTATGGGTTCATCCTCCGATTGGGATGTCATGCAGCATGCGGTGTCGATGCTCAAGGAATTCGGCATTGCGCATGAAGCCCAAGTAATTTCTGCGCATCGTATGCCTGACCAAATGTTTGACTACGCAAAATCAGCGCGCGAGCGTGGCTTACGCGCGATTATTGCGGGTGCGGGAGGAGCAGCGCATTTACCCGGTATGTTGGCATCGCAAACCATTGTGCCGGTGATGGGTGTGCCGGTGCCATCGAAATATTTGCGTGGTGAAGATTCGCTAATGTCGATTGTACAAATGCCCAAAGGTATACCCGTTGCGACTTTTGCGATTGGTGAAGCCGGTGCTGCGAATGCCGCGCTAGCCGTGATAGCGATGTTAGCGGCTGATGATTTAGCGCTGGCTGACAAATTACTCAGTTTCCGCGCCAAACAAACAGACGCTGCCAAAGCGATGACTTTGCCTGCATGAGCACGTCGACTTCGCCAGAAATTTCATGTAAACCCTCAGCCTCACCGTCCACCTGGTTAGGTGTGATGGGTGGTGGTCAACTCGGCCGCATGTTCACGCATGCGGCACAGGCCATGGGTTATAAAGTCGCTGTGCTTGAGCCTTCGAGTGATTGCCCTGCCGGACATGCAGCGGATCATTTGCTCGCTGCGGCCTATACCGATGCTAACGCGCTATCGGAACTTGGTGCGCAGTGTTCTGCGGTCACTACCGAATTTGAAAACGTCCCTGCAGAAAGTTTATCTACCTTAGCAGCGCATACCTTTGTTGCACCAAGCGCAGCGTGTGTCTCGATTGCGCAAGATAGATTAGCTGAGAAACAATTTTTCATCGAATGTGCAAAGGCCTCAGGTGTGCTGCCGGCACCGCATCAAGCTATTGCTGTAGCAGCAGACATCGATGCGCTTCCTGACTCACTGTTTCCTGGAATTGTAAAAACAGTACGCCTTGGCTACGACGGCAAAGGGCAGGTACGCGTTTCATCCAAAGAGGATGTGCGTACGGCCTTTGAACACATGAATCATGTCGAATGCGTTTTAGAAAAAATGCTGCCGCTAGCCTATGAAGTGTCAGTGTTAGCCGCACGGGGTGCCGATGGTCAAGCGGTGGTGTATCCCATCGCTGAGAACGTGCATCGTGACGGCATACTGTTTACCACGACTGTTCCTGGTCCAAATGTCAGTGATGATTGCGCTAAACGTGCACAAGCCGCTGCACTCGAAATTATTCACCGCTTAGGTTACGTGGGTGTCCTGTGTATAGAATTTTTTGTGCTCAGTGATGGTTCATTAGTGGTGAATGAAATGGCGCCACGTCCGCACAATAGCGGTCACTACACAATGGATGCGTGCATCACTAGCCAGTTTGCGCAGCAAGTCAGAGCGATGGCACGACTACCTTTGGGTGATGCGCGTCAGCATTCGTCTGCCGTTATGCTGAATCTGTTGGGTGATCTTTGGTTTACAAAGAATTCACAGCATCCTATTGAGCCTGCATGGGACCAATTATTAGCGATCAAAGGTGCCAATCTTCATTTATATGGCAAAGATGATCCGCGTCCCGGTCGCAAAATGGGTCATGTAACGTTTGTTGCTGAGCAGCTTGCAGAGGTACAGAGGCACTGTCACGATGCATGTCAATTACTTGGCATTCACCCTTAGTGTCTTGATGCCATGATGCCGGACATTCAAGAAATTCAGCGAGCAGCGCGCTTGCTGGAGCAGGGCAAGTTGGTCGCATTTCCTACTGAGACGGTGTATGGCTTGGGTGCCGATGCTTCGAATCCGCAAGCTGTTGCTGCAATCTTCACGGCCAAGGGTCGGCCATCGAATCATCCCATCATCGTTCATGTGGCGCACAACGCTGATTTAACGCGTTGGGCAAGTCATATTCCTGAAGAAGCTCATTTACTTATCAATGCATTTTGGCCGGGGCCATTAACCTTAATTTTGCCGCGTGCTGATAGCGTCCCTGCGGCAGTCGCTGGTGGTCAAAATTCAATCGGCTTACGTTGTCCTGCGCATCCAATGGCGCGTGCCTTGTTGGCAGAGTTTCGTCACGGTCAAGGTGGTATTGCGGCGCCTTCCGCGAATCGATTCGGTCATGTGAGTCCCACCACTGCGCAGCATGTGTTGGATGAATTTGGTCACACCACTGACGGCCCGATTGCGTGTGTGTTGGATGGCGGACAAAGCGATGTTGGTATTGAATCCACGATTGTGGACCTCACACGGTTAGATACTGTCGGCCCGGTTGTTTTACGGCCAGGGCAGATCAGTGTCACGCAATTAGCTCAGTGTCTGGGTCGTATGCCAGGGCTACCTACATCATCTGATGTAACGGCACCACGTGTATCAGGCAGTCTTGAAGCGCATTACGCGCCGAAGACTCCGTTAGTGTTAATTGATACTGCAGAGCTAGTGCCACTTTTACAGCGATTGGATTCGGCGGGTGTTACTTATGGACTGATGCAATATTCATCGCTGTACTCATCGCTGGCAAGTGAACAGCAACACGCCGTAGCTAATGAGCAGTTGCCAGATGAAGCGGATGCTTATGCGCATCGCTTGTATGCGAGTTTGAGAATCTTGGATACACAAAATACTGCGTTGATTGTGATTGAGCGTCCACCGACAGGCGATGAGTGGCAAGGAGTTAATGATCGTTTGCGTCGTGCAGCGTTTGACTCAAGCGATATCGTGGAGCGACTGCTGAAGCGATGAAAATCAATTTACTTAATTGGAGCTAAGCCTTCGATCGTACCAAAGCGGCTGCCATGAAATACCAGAGCAGGTTTGGTCTCATAAGCGCAGCGCTCAACTTCACCGACAAAAATAGTATGATCACCTTCAGAATATTGACTGCGGTTCTGACACTCGAACCAAGCAGCGACACCCTGCAATACCGGTTGCCCAGTAGGTGATAGATCAAAACTCACACCATCGAAACGATCAGGTAGTCGGCTTGCGAAGCGTTCTGCTAATGATGCTTGATCAGCGGCTAGTACGTTGATCACATAATGCGAATTATTTGTAAACAACGGCATGCTGCTAGCTTTATTTGACAGGCTCCACAACACCAGCGGCGGTGTTAGTGAGACAGAATTAAACGAGCTGATGGTTAATCCAACGAAGCCACCGCTTTCATCGCGCGTAGTGATGATGGTGACTCCGGTAGCAAACTGCGACAAGGCGCCACGGAAGTGTGCGTCGTTAAATCCTGTTTCTGGGGTTTTCAGTGTTGAATTAGACATAGTGTAAGTAGGATGATTAAACTAGATTATGCCCAAATTAGCGTTTCCTTGCGGAGTTGTCCCGATTTGACTGAGCTTTTTCTCGACCATGATTGAATCTTCCCGATTACTTGCGATGTTATCGGCGCATGCGAACGAGCATGGCGATCTCTTGTGTCACTGGTTACCTGAGCGCTTGATTACTTACCGCCGGTTTTGGTCGCGCATTGAACGCGCCTCAGCGCGTTTGCAAGGTGAGTGGGGTGTACAACAAGGTCAGACGATTGCGTATGTAGGCGCATCGCATCCCGATATAGTTGTTTTGTATGCTGCCTTACTTCGTCTTGGCGCTGCATTCATGCCGTTGGAAGGTGTATCCACCCAGGCTGCCATGTCATTCATGCAGCAATCTGAGATATCGCACGTTGTGGTGGATGATCACACGACGGTAGTTGGTGGGACTACGCACTATTTGCCGCAGTTGCTAGCGGATTGGTGTCATTTCGAACCGGAAGTGAATGAAGAAAATCCCTTAGCAAAGTCGTTGCTACTGCCTTCCGCATCCGGGGTAATCGATCACCTGAGTCTGAGTGAATTATGCGTTAAGCTTTCACCTAGAGCTTCATCGCAATGGGTAACGGGTTCGATATTTGATGTTGAATCGTTAACAAACATAATCTTGCCTTCATTGCGTGATATGCAGACGCTGCATTTTTCAGCGATTGAAAAAATAGCATCAGTTCATTTATCGAATCAACAGGAGTAAATCGTGACAACCGAAATCGCAACCATAGGTGGTGGATGTTTTTGGTGTTTAGAAGCGGTCTATCAAGAGATGCGCGGCGTACTTAGCATCGAGTCAGGCTATAGCGGCGGCCAAACAGCTCACCCAGATTACGAGTCGGTTTGTAGCGGACAGACCGGGCATGCAGAAGTGGTGCGCATAGAATTCGATACCAAGCAAACCACTTATCGTGAACTGCTCGAAGTATTTTTTACGATTCACGATCCCACCACATTGAACCGTCAGGGTAATGATGTGGGTACTCAGTACCGATCAGTGATCTACACTCACAGCGATGAGCAGATGAGCGTTGCACGTAAAGTAATGGCAGAAATGGCTCATGTGTGGGATGCGCCGATTGTGACGGAATTACTTGCAGCCCCTGTGTTTCATGCGGCAGAGTCGTATCATCAAAACTATTACGTTAACCATCCGCTGCAATCCTATTGCGCTTTTGTGGTGGAACCTAAGGTCGCGAAATTCAGAAAAGTGTTTACGGATAAGCTACGCAAAAAATAAGTGCTGTCAATGCGCTACGGTTGCAAGCGCTGACGTGACCATTGGCCATCTGCCTCTAGCGTGTAAACAATACGGTCGTGCAGACGTGAGCGACGTCCCTGCCAAAATTCTATCCAGTTAGGTTTTAATCGATAGCCACCCCAGTGGGCAGGACGCGGTGGTGGTGTGTCGCCGTAATGTGCTTCTGCTTGCGCAAATTTTTCTTCTAAATCCTCGCGACTATCGATAGGTTGACTCTGTGCAGAAGCAATCGCACCTAAGCGACTCTTGATAGGACGTATCTGAAAATATGCTTCACTATCAGCTTCATCTACACGTTCCACTGATCCTTCGATACGTATCTGACGTTCTAGTTCTACCCAATGAAA
>Ga0209550_10002740_pt1 | contig 16921 bp, 15 predicted proteins | sample LauGreSuBDMM15SN_2_FD_187567 | JGI IMG/M metagenome (GOLD analysis project Ga0209550, IMG submission 187567) | Freshwater lake microbial communities from Lake Michigan, USA - Su13.BD.MM15.SN (SPAdes) (version 5) | ecosystem: Environmental > Aquatic > Freshwater > Lake | place: Lake Michigan...
GCAGCACCATGAAAATGGGACGGTAGCTCAGTCGGTAGAGCAGCGGACTTTTAATCCGTTGGTCGCGAGTTCGAATCTCGCCCGTCCTACCATTTTCAAGGGGTCCATACCGGACACATGGTTTACATCCGGTACCGACCACATAGTTTACAGTTGCCGTTCACCCCAATACTTTGGGACCAAATGGATTCTCTAGGGCACTAACTTTATGAGACTCCATATCAAAGTATGCCATTTCGTAATCCATAAAGCTGACTAATCACACATCGTCTTCAACTTGGCGCAGGCTAGGGTTTTGCGATTGGTGGTTAAAACATCAATTTGACGCAATAAGGTAAAGATTTGCTCGGGTTTGAGACGTTGACCTTTAGCCATAGTTAGCACTCCTTTAGGGTGAAGATTATCAAAAATCTTCTCTTATTGAACCAGCCCCTTTGGTTGAATATGTTGTCCAACTTCTTGGGGTCAGTTCATCTGGAGTGGACCTAAAAATCAGGTCAGTTCAGTTGCTGGACGGTACTTATTTTCCCTAGACGTAGTTTTTCTGCGGACATCACCGGAAAATAGACCTCATACCCCTGCCACTGAAGATTATCAAGGGCGCATTGTTCTTGCCTTGGCTTCGTGTGCACTAAATACCAGTTCATCGCTACCCCCTACCCAAATTACTTATAATAGTGGTGACGAGTTTAACTTCCAAAGTGAACAAATTTATGCAAAAACCGCATTTTCAATCATAAGATGGGATTTTTTATTATTTAAAGCACTCACTTCAAGGCCTTAATCTACAAAAATCCCCGCCCTTGCATAAATTGATACCCTGACTCCGAACTATGCTTAAGCGCTAGGCTGCCTTAGGTCCGACTCTTGTTCCAAATACACCCAGTCCACAATCGCGTCGCTGGGAATGTACCCTGTAACCAGCTCTTGCATCATCATCCGAATGACACCCACATCGTTGACATTTAATGCCAGCTCCAACAACTTGAGCTTGCCTTCAAATTCAGTCCAAGTAATAAAATCTTCCTGGGCGCGCATGATTCTGGGGTGTAAAGTGGATTGCGGATTATCCCCAATTAATAGCTCTTCATAGAGCTTTTCCCCGGGACGCAAGCCAGTGATGTCAATTTCAATATCGCCATCCGGGGTTTGCTCGTCTTTAATAATCAGCCCAGATAGCTCGACCATGCGCTTTGCTAAGTCCATAATGCGAACCGGCTGACCCATGTCTAGCACAAAGACATCGCCCCCTTTTGCCATTGCACCAGCCTGAATAACCAACTGCGCTGCTTCGGGAATGGTCATGAAGTAGCGCGTCACATCGGGGTGCGTTAATGTAATTCGGCCGCTCTCCCGAATTTGCTGACGGAACTTTGGCACAACCGATCCAGAGGAATCCAACACATTACCAAAGCGCACCATGCAAAATCGAGTACCAGCATTTTTGGGGTTTGCTGCAAGCGCTTGCAAAACCATCTCAGCTAAGCGTTTACTGGCGCCCATGACATTCGTTGGCCTCACCGCTTTATCGGTACTAATTAATACAAAGTCCGTAACCCCATTTTCCGCAGCTGCTGAAGCGGTATATAGAGTGCCAAGTACATTGTTTTTTATACCTACAGCAGGATTATGTTCAACCAAAGGCACATGTTTGTAAGCGGCTGCATGATAGACAGTATGAGGGCGCCAAGTGGATAAGATTTCTTGGATGCGATTTTTGTCTTGCACTGAAGCAAGTAAAGGCACTAAAACGATATCAGAACCAGCATGCTTTTCTTCTAATTCTTTAAGAATATTATAAAGAGCAAATTCACTTTGCTCGATTAAGAGGAGCTTAGTCGGCCGAATTTGGAGGATTTGACGGCATAATTCACTGCCGATCGAACCACCGGCGCCGGTCACCGCCACCACCTTGCCGCGCACATTTTTTTCAAGCAAGATGTGGTTTGGCATGACGGGCTCACGGCCCAATAAGTCATCTATATCCAATTCACGCACATCTGAAATGCTCACTTTACCTTGGGCCAAATCCGTCATGCTCGGCAAGGTACGTACCGAAACATGTACCCCCCGAATATGATTCAAGATGTCGTTTCGGCGTTTGCGACTAATACCGGGTAAAGCCAATAAGACATTGCTAACAGCTAGGCTTGTCACCAAATGCTCTAAATCATTCGGATCGTAAATTGGTAAGCCATTGAGCACATGCCCCTGCAGCCGATCATCGTCATCCAAAAATCCGATGATTTGCATTTCATGGCTATTTGCCATCGCCGCAACCAATTGACGCCCATTACCTCCTGCGCCATATACAAGTACCTTTAATCGTTGAGAGCGCTTCAAAATACTGGTGTACTGATCTCCTAGCCAAATTCGCACCAAGGCGCGAGAAGTTCCTATAAAGATCAATAGCAAGATGGGCTGAATGATGCCAATCGTGCGAGGAACATCTTGCACTCCAATCACAGTAAATAGACTTACAAAGAGTAGGCTATAAAATCCAATGGCCCGTGCTATTGCTAACAGGGCAGGCCAACCGCTATAACGAAAGATCGCACGATACAGCCCAGAAAAAATGAAAATCGGTATGGCAAGACCAATCGAAGCTAGCGATGCCCATACAGCACCCTTAGCCCATTCCGATTGACCAGTAAAACTAATGTATTCACCCAGGCGCAGATAATAAGCAAGCCATACGGTTATAACGCACAAACTCAGATCTAGCATGAGCGCAATAACGCGCTTTCCCATGCGCGGCATGGCAAGTGTGGAGCCAGCTAGCTTAGATAAAAAAAATTTCATTCTGGGTTGATTCCATAGAGATATTTGTTTGGTTTAAATAAAAGATATTCATTTAATGCGATACACCATGTTGTGCCAAGACTTTAATGGCCGTCAGCCAAAGAATCTTCAAATCAAATAAAAAAGATCTGCGCTGTAAGTACTCAAAATCGAGCTCGACTTTCTTTGGTATAGGTAATTCATCACGTCCATTAACTTGTGCCCAGCCTGTTAATCCAGGCATAAGTTGATTCACTCCCTTTTCGGAACGTAATGCAATTAAGTCATCCTGATTAAATAATGCTGGGCGTGGACCGACAAAACTCATATCGCCTCTAAAAATACACCACAACTGCGGCAATTCGTCTAAACTAGATTTTCGCAAAAAAGATCCAATCGGCGTTAGCCACTGATCCGGATTTTCCAATAGATGAGTAGCCTTCACAGGCGTATAAATACTCATACTACGAAATTTTGGCATTTTGAAAATACGATTGTCACGACCTACTCTAGCGCTCCAGTAGAGAGTAGGTCCTGGCGAAGTCAGCCGAACGGCCAAAGCCGCAGCCGCAATGATCGGCATCAAAAACAAGGTAATAACCAAGGCCAGTGCAAGGTCAAATAAGCGTTTCATGAACGAAACCCATTAGCTGCACGTCTTAACCCTTCATAGACAGATACTCGTGGAGCCCAGCCCAACAAATCGCGGGTCTTGGTAATATCCAGTTGCAATGAGCTGCACAGCCGCTTATAAATCTCGGGGCTGTTCGCTATCTTGGCGCTTAGGCTCAATAACGGGCGAGGCACATAAAATAAGCGTGCAGGGTGATCCAAGGCCGTCCCCATGCGCCTTAGTAAATCAGCTGTTGAGAGGTCTTCTCCATCACTTACTAGCAAAGTCTGATTGATTGCCTCCGTGTGGTCCATGCATGTGACGATAAGATCCACCAGATTGTCCAACGCAACTAGACTGCGAAGGTTGTCGTTCACAGCAGCCAGCGGCATCGGGAAACCGCGAACCAGTAAACGCATCATCGACTCAAAGTTGGCCTTGACGCCAGGTCCATATACCAGCGGTGGCCGAATGATGACCACCTCCATCCCGGTATCAGCTGCTATATGACGTAAAACCTGCTCTGCTTCATGCTTGGAGACACCATAGGGGCTCTCCGGCGCGGGAGGATCGTCAGCTCTAAAGGGGTGTTCCGCCTCCGTGTACTCACCATTCACCTTAATTGAGCTCAAAAAGATAAAGCGGCGCACTCCTGCTGCTGCTGCTTGACGTGCCAAACTTGCTGTTCCATCAACATTGACGCGACGAAACTCGTTTAGAGAGTCTGCACTTTCATCACTCATAACGTGCACACGAGCAGCGCAATGCACAAACACGTCGATCTCCTGCCCAGATGATAGTTGCCAATCAGCACGCAAGCAAAGATCGGGTGCCGCTGCTGCAATGATGCCAGCGGTCTTGGCAAAAACTCCTGATCGCTGCATGTAGGCTAGCACTTGATGCCCGCTGCTTGCCAGGTGCTGGGCCAGTGCCTGCCCAACGAATCCGTTGGCGCCGGAGACGGCAACCCTCATAGCCCAGTCTCCTTTATGGGCACTAGCTCCGCGTAGAGCTCAAGCGTTTCTTTTAGCACCTGATTCAGCGAGAGGGACTGCTCGACCATCTGACGACCGGCAATACCCATCTGACGACAACGCTCAGGGTCAAGAATCAAGGCCACTAGCGCAGCGCTCAATGCAAGCACATCACGTGGTGCTACTAGAATACCGTTACGTCCTTTAGCAATCAGTTCGCGGCAGCCGGAGATGTTGGTCGTAACGATAACTCGACTGCTAGCCATCGCTTCGATCAACGCCTTGGGAACACCTTCGCCATAATAGGTCGGCAGGCATGAAATACTCGCCATCGACAAAACGGCGGGAATATCGGCGCGGTATCCCCACCACTCGATATTGCCACTATCGTGCCAGGTGCGGAGCTGTTGTTCCGGGACTGAGCTTGGATTTTCTGGATCAGGGATTCCCACCAGCGCGAAACGGGCATTCATACCCATGGCGCGAATCTTGGTCGCTGCTTCGACGAAGTCGCCTACCCCCTTGTCCCAGAGCATGCGTGCGATCAATACAACCAGCGGTGGCTGTACTGAGGGCGGCTGCTCTTTATAGAGACGCAAGTCCACCCCCGCGCCTCGGATCAGGCGGACATCGCCCGAAGCGATACCGACCCCTTGCGTCAGCACCTCGAAGTCGTGCTCATTTTGCACAATGACGCGAAAATTCCGGCGCTTCAGCAGGAACGAAAATATGCACTTAATGACGGGACGCAGCACCTTAGCGAAGAGTCTCTCCGAGGAAAAAACAAAGCCCAGTCCGGCCAGCGCGTTCACGACGTTGCGCACTCCTAACACTAGCGCCACGAGGCTGCCGTAGATAACAGGCTTGAGACCGACGTGATGTACTAGGTCGGGCTTCTCACGCCGGTAGATGCGCCACAATTCAGCGAGCGCTGCGAGTTCCTGCAACGGGTGCGCTCCCGAACGCCGCATGCGCTGCAGGGGAATCAGCGTTAGTCCGGCTGAGGTAATGACTTCAGCATGGCGATTTGTACGGGTAGCAATGAAAACCTCATACCCCGCTTTCACAGCAGCGACTGCGAGCGGCAAGCGATGGGAGCAGAAGTACCAGTCTTCAGCGACAAGAAAGAGCAGTTTGGGCTTGGTACTCATGTCTTAGGGCGGCGGCCGTAGCACCTCGTATTCGGCCAGTAGCTTTCAGCGACGATCTTCACGTCGAATCCGGCATCCTCGAATAGCGTCAGCATCGCACCAGAACGGATGCGGTTGCTATATAGGCCGCTGTTGCGGAAGGTTCGATCTTCCCAGGCCTTGTAAGAAAAGCACAGGTTCTTGAGCTCGCCTCTCAGATAGCTCCAGAAATCGATGCTTTGCACTTCAATGCTCTGCCGCCTCATGATGCGCCGTAACTGGCACAGGAACTTAGGAAAATCGTCATGGGGCACTTGTTCAGACTCCACCTGAGACCATAAACAGTCAGCGCTGACATCCGGAATATCGGCTAACGAAGGGGCTTCTCGAGTCAGATAGGTAACATTGTCCCGCTTTAGCATGACGTCCTCATTGGTCGCATCGCAATTACCCCCCATTTCGATCGATCTGAGAAGTAGAACGGATATAAGGCATTTGCCAGATACCAAAAAGGTCCCCACAAACTGCGCTACATCGAGAGTTGAGTAGTAAAAGTTCATCACGTGAAACAAAAATGGTTTTTTCACACAATATCTGCTGTTTTAGGATTCGAATTGCATTCTTCTCAGGGGGGTTTCCGAGTATGCGCCCAGTCTACAGACACGCTCATCGCCGTCGCCCTTTGCGACAACGTTCGTAATGCCGCCCAGAAATAGACGGAGGTGACTGAATCATGATCTGCGTAGCGTTCTTATATCCCCTGTAGCGAAACTTGGTAAAGCCAAACTGGCACTTGATGATCCCAATTATGCATTCTACCTCGGCAAGTAATCTTGCTTTCATCCGCTCGGCCGCGCTGATACCCAACTCCCGACATATCTCGGGCGCCGGAAGGTCTACCTCTACCAGCTTGATGGCAGTCATTATCTGGTTATCACCGAGTCTGGATTTCTTCACTAAAACTTCTTTCTCAGAAAATTCTAATTCTCATACTTTTGGTCTTACAGAGTGACTATCGCTACACTTCCAATGCGATTGGCATACGGTATGACAGAAAAAACCAGTCAACATGGGCAACGAACAGCAAATGCCTATTCATGTTCAGAGAAGCTACCTTTTGCTAATCAAGACCTAGGACGGACAATGATTTCAATCTCGGCTACCATTAAGTCTTCATCCGAAAGAGCCTGAAATTCGCGGGCAAGTTGGCCTCGAGGTATTGGCATTGTCGGCCACCGCGTCTGGCCGACCAAATCAACATCAAAACCAGCATCAACAAACATCGCCAGCATTTCACTCGGACGTATTCGATTGGTATAGAAGCCGCTATTACGGAAGAAGTAGGTTTCCCAAATTCCAGAGGAGAAACGCATATTGCTCAGACCGCCCCCCAAATGGTCACGAAAATCGATGCCATGGACACCCACAGAGTTTGGGGTAACAACCCGCCTAAGTTCCCGCAGTAAATCTACAAATTCTTCACGGGCTACATGCTCAAGCACTACTTGCGACCAGAAGAAATCGATGGAGCAGTCAGGAATGGCAGCCAGCGAAGCTACGCCGTTTGATAAATAGTCGATCCCTGCATATTCGATAACCTCAGCCAAGGTTCTGGCACCTGATAAATCAGGAAGCAATCGTCCCACTTGCTCCAGTAATGCGGCCATGCGCCGACATGCCTCAACATCAGTTTCCGCATAAACGCCTGCATCAACGAGCCATACACGTTTAGCCCCATAAGCGCGAGCCGCCAATCCGGAGAGAACCGAGTCTCCTGGCCCCAATTCTAGGGAGCAAAAGCCGGGCGATAGATTTACATGACTAATGGCGCGTTGGTAGTAGGTATCAAATGCTTTTAGTGCTCGCACGGGAACATTCATTTTGCCGTGACGAAAAAGGCCTAACCTTCTCCAAAGTCCGTACGGAACCGGCAACCTTGCAAGTACAAGCTTAGCGGCCAACTTAGCCCACCAAGGTAATCGTGTAATCACAGCCATGTCTTTACCTTCTCCAGCCAAATCTGGAACATTAGCAAGGTCCATATCGGACCGCCAGCATCGATTTCGGCCTTCAGATGCTGCTCCCAGGTCTGGCGCACTACCCGCGCATCAAAAAAACCTTCAGACCTCACCCTATCTTCGGCCAGATAGGTTTCTGCCCACTCGCGCAAAGTTCCCCTAAGCCATGCATCAACCGGTACACTGAAACCCATCTTAGGACGTTCTACTAATGCTTGCGGTACGTGGCGATAGAGTAATTGCTTAAGCAACCATTTGCCGGAACCGTCCTTGAGCTTCATGGACATGGGAATACGCCAGGCAAACTCTACTACATTGTGGTCCAGAAGCGGCACGCGTGCCTCCAAACCAACCCGCATGCTGGCCCGATCGACCTTGGTAAGGATGTCATCTACAAGGTAAGTCTGCGTGTCCCACACCATTTGCTGCTGCGCTGCCGACAGGCCCTCATATGGACTCAACTGATCCTGCCACAATAAACCCTTGTGATACCAATTCGGATTTAGTAAGGTCTGCGGGTTAGCCCACTGTGCAACCAGTTGTGAATGAACTGATAGCAGTGTAGACGATGGCAGAATAGAAGCAATTTTGTGCATTTTTTGGCCCGGCAATGCGGGCACTAAGTTCCGAGGTAGAAACGGGGTCGCATGTTTAAAAAATATATCCCATGCTTCAGGCTTTGCACTAAGAAGTCCATGCGCTGCCATGCGGCGCATGGACAAGGGCATTAATTGCAACCGCTGCCAGAAGCGGGCCACGAACACATAGCGGTTGTAACCAGCAAATAATTCATCCCCCCCATCGCCAGAAAGTGCTACGGTGACATGCTCACGCGCAAGCTTCGAGACCAGAAACGTTGGGATTTGGGATGGGTCGGCAAAAGGCTCGTCATAGATATCAGGTAACTGGGGAATGATTGACCGCGCATCGCTATCACTCACGTAAAGCTCGGTGTGCTCGGTACCCAGATACTTTGCTACAGCGGCGGCATGCTGGGCTTCATCGTAGCCACGCTCCTGAAAACCGATCGAGAAGGTCTTGATCGGAGAACTACTCTGAATTTGCATGAGCGCTACAACGGTACTCGAATCGATGCCCCCTGAAAGAAATGCGCCCAGTGGCACGTCCGACACCATATGGCTTGCAACTGCTGCGTGCAGCTTTTCTTCTAGCGTGTCTAACGCCTGAGTGGTGTCAGTGATTGGTTGATCCATACCGGCACGCACAACTTCAGCTAGCTTCCAGTAAGCCTGAGGGCTAGAGAGCTGGCCTGCGCGGTACACAGCGTAACAGCCTGGTGGCAGCTTTTGGATACCCTCAAAGATACTAATAGGGCCCGGCACATAGCCTAGGCGAAGGTATTCGGTGAGCCCCTCTGCCGACACGGGCGGAATCTTACCTTTCCAGACCACTAGGGCCCGCAACTCTGATGCAAAAGTCAGTTCACCATCTTGAATACTATAGTAGAGTGGTTTGATGCCTAGACGATCCCGCGCAATCCACAACGTAGCCTCCGAGGCGTCCCACACCGCCAGCGCGAACATACCTGTCAACCGAGTAAGCGCAAACGATACACCCCATGCATCAAACGCAGCCAACATTACCTCTGTGTCCGAATGAGAATGAAATCGGATGCCAGCAACTTCAAGTTCTTTACGCAAAGAGCCGAAGTTGTAGATTTCACCGTTAAATGAAACCGTATACCTCCCCGATGCTGATGCCATCGGTTGGAAACCTGCAGATGAGAGGTCGATAATAGAAAGGCGTCGATGCCCTAATCCCACTCGGCCGTCAGGCGCTATCCACGTTCCCGCGCCATCCGGTCCGCGATGTGCTATCACGGCTGTCATTGCCTCAAGTCGGCGGGGGCTTACGACGTTGCCCGAAGGCACCATGGCTCCTGCTATACCGCACATATTCTAGGCACCTTGTTGTTTCTCGGCATTTACCATTCTCCTGACAACCTCAGGCATCAGCACCCTAGCCTGCCAGTTCAACTCTTTTGCGGCCAATGAAGGATCACCGCAAGATCGAATAATGTCCGACGGCCGCACCAAAGTCGGCTCATGGCGTACATACTTTTGCCAGTCAAGGTCAAAAGCTGAAAATGCCTCGGCTACAAACTCCCTTAACAGCCAACTATGACCTGTTGCAACTACATAGTCCTTAGGCTGCGCAGCCTGCAGCATGCGCCAGATGACATCGACATACTCGGGTGCCCAACCCCAGTCGCGAGCAATATCTAGGTTACCCAACAGCAAAGGCCCCTTGTCCTGACCTTTGGCTATACTCGCTGCAGAACTGATAATTTTCTTCGTCACAAACCGTGATGGCCTGAGTGGGGACTCATGATTAAAGAGAATGCCGGAGCATGCATACATACCATATGCATCACGGTAATTTGCCACTGCCCAATGAGCTGCTGCCTTGGCTGTGGCATAGGGGCTGCGTGGACGGAAAGGCGTTTGTTCGTTGGCAGGTTGTTCGCCTGTGTAACCATAGCACTCGCTAGACCCTGCATTGTAAAAGCGTATATCTAAATTCAAAAATCTAATGGCTTCCAAAATATTCAGGGTTGCCGTGACGATACTCTCCATCGTTTCCATGGGCTGACTAAACGAAAGTCCGACTGAGCTTTGCCCGCTCAAGTTGTATATCTCGTCAGGCTCAGCCCATTTAATGGCCTGCATAACGCTGCGAAAGTCAGGAAGCGATGCCGAACTGAGTCTCACCTTGTCCCGAATGCCCACTGCGTCGAGATTTGAGAAAGAAGACATCTCCGCATCTCGAGATGTGCCAAATACCTCATACCCTTCACGCAATAAAAGCTTAGCCAAGTAGCTTCCGTCTTGACCGGATATTCCAAAAATCAAAGCGCGTCGGCTCATGAAGGACTTTCTAATTGTTGCGCGCGTCGCCCTTGACGATGAACGCCCCAGAATGCATCCGCTACAGAGTTACCGATCACTTCCCAGCTTAGCGTGGTTTTAGTTGCTTCTAAGCATCCATTTGACAAATGCCGATAGAGGTCGGGATCGCGAACGACCCGTGAAACCGCCTTCGCAAAATCCTCTGCGTGCATTCCTTCGGCGATAACGCCAGTCACACCATCCGCAATTTGTTCACACAGACCGGGAATTGGTGTTGTAACACAAGGCATACCCACGGCAAAGGCCGTAGCCACAACAGCAGATTGGCTGGCTTCGCGATACGGCAGTACAGCAAGATCGGTACGCGCGAAAATACCGGCGATCTCGGACTCATCGATCCAGCGGTTCTCAACCCGAACATTACCCAATACTTCAATCTGTGAACGATAGGATGATATATCCCCGCCACCCCAAATCTCCAGACTTAGATTTGGAAAGTCTCCCCGCAGCAGCAGCAAAGCCTCCAATAGCAAATCGAGCCCTTTGTAAGAAAGGATACGACCAAAGAACAGTAATCTAAATGGTCGATCGTGCGGCATTTCACGTACAAGCTTAGGCGCGCCATCACCAAAATGGCCTAGCGTTGACAGGTATGTACGCTCAGGTGGATAGTGATACGTGTTTACTAATGAGGCTCGGACTGCTTTGGTCAAGACTAATGCACCGTCGGAAGCAGCAATATCTCGACTCAACAACCAACGCCGCCAACCCTGATCCTCGCCTGGATGCCGTGTGGCATCATGCACCGCTAACAGATACAGTGAGCCAGCGCCATGAATAGCAGGCGTGAAGGCGACATTCCACAAATGGTCCATGGTGCAAAAAACGACATCGATATTGTTTTGGCACAAATAGCGCCGGAATCGATTGCGTAGCAAAGGCAAGTACAAGCTGCGCAAAAAAAATTGGCCTTTTGATTCATAAGTATCTACGTCATAGCGCCCTGCAACCGGAATGTCGTTGAAATCTAAGTACATCTCAGATTGACGTGACAGCGAAAGAAATAAATCTATATCCTGTCGATCTGCGAGTACGCGCGCCAACTCAAGGGTGTAACGTGGCCCGCCTCCACGACGACCCCAATGCCAAATCAATACTCTAAGCTTAAGACGAGACATTGTGAATTCGATTACTGGAGAATTAGGGAGCGATCGATTTAAATGCGAGAGGATAGGTTAATAACATCGCCAACATTACGAACGTTAATCCTAGGGTGCTAATTTCGTAAGTAAAAGAAAAAATCATTAGACAAACAAAGCAGGTCGTCATAAGAATTAATGATAAATTGCACGCATTTTTAATGTCTGTTCTAGCCATCCAGAGCCCCCACAGCAATAGATACAACCATAAACTATAAAGAATAACACCTATCAGGCCTGTCTCTATTATTAGATCCATAAAAGTAACGTGCGGAGAGGGAATTTCGGGGGTTCTAAAACCTGCAACACCAAGACCATTTCCTAAGAATTTTTGGGATATTGATGAATTTAAAAAGAACTCTAGGGAATTTTGAATCAAGCTATGTCTCTCGGCATCTTGGAAGAATTTTCCCCGCATGCTCATCCATTCAAGCGTTTCCGGATCTACTTTACTTTTTCCCAGAAAGTCAGTCAAAGCTGGAAAGATTTCTTGAATGTGGCTAGCAAAGTACGTCATAGCGCGTGATAGCGACTGACAGTAAAAATCAATTGCCAAAGCAGACAGGGTAGATGGCAATGTATAGAGTGCGATGGTACGTGAGCTACGATTGATCAAACAAACTAACAACAACAAAATTAGCGCTAACTTTGCGCTACGCAACCCTGTGGCCAATATCAGCCACGGTGCGGCCTGTAGAAAAATAAAATAAAAATGATGAGAAGCTTTTTTTCCAATAGCCATTTTATAGATCACCAAACATATTGCGATCACAAAAAACATGCCTGCATAAACTGGTCCAGGAAACAATAACTGCATTCTGTCAAAGTAGCCTAATCCGTGAATAGTATCGTTTCCAAATCCATTTGTACCGGCAGAATATGGAACTAAAAAAAGCAGCATAGTAACAATGAATCCTAGGACCGCAAGAATCAATGCTGAATGAATAAAGCCGTCTAGCATTCTGTCGAACGCCATTTTTCGAAACTCGCTACCGTCCGCGAGAAGGCTTAGCATGGCTAAATAAGCTCCAGCAATCAATAGTCCAGATACACCAAGTCTAAATTGCCACAGGGAGCCGTACAGAAAGAAATTAAAGACAACGCCGATTAATGAAACTACCCAAAAACTGGCATAGGCAAGCAAGGGTTGGTTAGCGTGCCAATAAGCGAATTCAGTCTTAGATCGCACTCTGTAGAGTGCTATTAAAGTTATAAATACCATCAGATGGCTAAATTCACGAAGGAAGGGGAGCCCATGAAATTCCGGAAGCATTCCTAATGCAGGAGAGGCGCCAAACAAGTAAATAGCTGAAGGTGGAAGTAGCACAATCCAAATTAATGGCACTAATATAAGTATGTTTAAACCAATCAGAATCAAATTGTGAGCAATATCGACTCCGCCAAAAGACATAATATATTCACTATCTAAACTCCTTATAAAAGCAATGCCTAAAAAGATAAAAAAATAATAAACCAATAAAAAAAGCTTTTTTGTCTTGGTTTAAGAGAGTGCTATTTTCAGTAAGGCAGATTTTGGTGGCGTATTGCATTGATTTAAACAGTTAATTTCATCAGGTAATTAAAATTTTTTTATGAAATTACTTTATTTGTAAGGTCATTTATTAAATATATTCTTATGCAGATTCAGTATTTTTCAAATAGATAGTCAAATATTGTTTTTTAATAACAGCAGGCAAATACCGCTTGGCTCGCTCAATTGCTTTTTGACGCAGGAAAATCCCTTGAATTAACATCATTTCAAATCCTTTATGAAAATCTTCTCGCGCTAATTGTAGGCCTGCATCACCAACCACTTCTTTCATAAGCTCCGTATCAAGCGTGAGTACAGGCAAGCCTGCAGCCAAACATTCTGCGGCACCGATACCAAAGCCTTCATTTTCTGAGGGAAATAAACCAAAATCTGCGCTTGCAAGCAGCCTGGGTAGCAATGAATAGGGTACAAAGCCTAAGAACCGTACTTCTTCGGACAGCCCAAGCTCACGAGCTCGATCCATAACCGCCGCTCTTTCTACTCCGTCACCAACGAATACAACACAAATTCGCGAACGCTCCACATCTGTGAGCCGACCCAACGATTCAACGACTAGCATCTGGTTCTTGAAAGACGAAAAGCGAGCAATCTGGACAAACAAAGCCCTGTCGGAATTACGCAATAGCGCAAAGCTAGGATGATTCTGAGGATTAAAGAAATCATTTCCTACGCAGTTGTGAATTGTAATAAATCGCTGGGCAACATTTGGAAAGGCCCGCTGCATCGATTCGGTTACAACTTTAGAAACGCCAGTACATACGACATACGCCTGATAACTCGCGCCGAGCAGTAACCGCTCTATAAACAAGGGTTTTGCACGATAAAAATGATGTGTATAGATAGTTAGCATTGGATACAAATGATTTGTAAGTGCGCCCAATATCGATGCTGGATACCCATGTGCATGTAACACATCTACTCGTTCCCGTCGTAACAGGAAGAACAACTTCATGATTTGAAGTAATATCAGCGGCGTACGCAATAACATGGCAGTTTTGCTGATGCCATGCCCGAGTGTTTTACTATTCAATTCAAAATGCTCTATTCCGGCAGCATCCAAGTGCTGATTAAAGATGTCCGAGAGGCTAACAGAGATAACAATTTCGCGTATTTCAGGTTGCCGCTCACACAGAAGATTAAGTAGCAGTGACTCACCGCCCCCAAAGGAGATTGGGGCAATCAGGTGTGCAACAGTCTTCATCTACTCCATCACTCTTAGATGTCAGCTCAAGGGCGCTTAACTGCCGCGATGACAGAGTAAGTGAAGGCGTCTCGTGTACCGAAGTAGTAATCTACAACTTCAAAATTTGCCCTATCAAGAATCTGATAAGCATGTTTCTTGGATTTTATACGGGTGATCTCTTCCGGATGCAGGTAAATATTCTTCTTGAGGATACGGTTAAGCACAAAATGAACGCATTTTAGAAAAATAACGCTAAGACCAAACTCTGGCGGCCAAAATAAAAGAACTTTACCGTTGGGTTTAAGTACGCGGTGGAACTCCGTTAAAATTAACTGCACCTCATCCTCGCTAAAATGTTCCATAACTCCTAAATTGTATATTCCATCCTTAGATTCTCGATCGAATTGCATTGAGAATATATCCCCCAAAATAAGCCGCTGGTTATCCTTATTTACACGCTCATAAATACTAAGGGCGTTAGGGGAAATGTCCAAAGCAGTGATTGAGAAAATTTTGTTGAGGTCGACATCTACCTGTCCGCTACCACAACCTGCGTGAACAATATCTGCATTAGTTGAAAAGTGTCGTTTACAGAAAAAACCCAAACTGGGCTTGATAATGAACTTTCGATAGAAGGCTGCGATTAAATCGTATATTAATCCGCCTGCTTTTTTCTTACTCTGCCAATACCCATCCCAGCCCTCCATTGAGGAGGCAGATTGCAACTCTGAAGGTAAAAAACGTCGAGGGGCCTCAAATGCTTCCGGGCTTAACAAAGAGGTAAAGTAAATATGAATTAATATAAATGCACTACGAATTGCCTCACGGTATGACATCTTTGAATGTCCATAGGTTCGGGCCGGTAACATTATTGGTATTTCACTAACGTTGTGTCGATTGCGACACAACACATATAAGCTTTCAAAAAAGAAAGAATATCCTAGCGAGCGCACAACCTTGAATGTCTGCTGCGTAATTCGATCGAGGCGATAAGCGCGGTATGCGCCAGTTGCGTCGTATTGCATACCCAACAAATGCTTTGTCAAAAAATGACCAAATAGTGTAAGCCCTTTGCGAAAAAGGTTCCACTCGCTTAGACTTGATTTCATAATATAACGAGATCCTATAACAACATCGTTATTTTTTGCCAACTCAATAAAGCGAGGAATATATTCTGGTGGATGGGTGTAGTCGCAATCCATGGTTATTAAGAGTTGGTAACCATGCTGGTACGCCCATTCAATACCAGCGAGGTGAGCGCTGCCGATGCCCAACTTACATGGTCGGTGATGGATCGATATGTTTGCATGCTGTGTTGCAAGAGCGTCCAATAACTCACCAGTACCATCAGGAGAGCAGTCGTCTACAAACAGAATATCCAAATCGATCTTCAACGCCAGAATATCATCGCAAATGCGATTCACGTTTTCCCGTTCGTTATAAGTCGGGATCATTATTAAAAGCCTACTAGTCATCAAAGGCTCCTTTGGCAGTTAAAAGAGTATGAATCATCTTTTTGAGATCAACACTAGGTCCCCAGCCAGTAACCTTTCGCAGCTTTTCCGAATTACCGATCAAATTGATACGTTTGCGTCCGATGATTTTGCTATTTACAGTAACATACTGACGCCAATCAAGCCCCAAAAAGCCGAATGTGATTTCGACAAATTCCTGAACTGTATGAGGAATACCGGTAGCAATCACATAATCGTCTGGATGATCGACTGTCAAGATCGCTTTCATAGCCGCCACATAGTCAGGCGCATAGCCCCAGTCTGTTATCGCCGACAAATTGCCTAACACTAATCCGGAAGTCAGGCCACGCTTGATATCGATGGCAGCTGTAATAATTTTTTGTGACACAAAGCGCTGCTCACGCAACACCGATTCGTGATTGTAAAGAATGCCATTGCAGGCAAACATTCCATGCCGCTCGCGATAGTGCCGAACGAGGTGATAGCCATTAGCTTTAGTAATTCCATAAGTGCTGTCAGGGCTGATAGGGGTTGACTCATCTTGCGGAGCTGAAGTTGCATCGCCAAATATATGGGAAGACGCGGCATAGAATATTCGTGAATTAGGTACGTGCTGTTTGGCGCCATCCAAAAAGTTGAGCAGGCCGTCAACGTGTACTTCGTGACTATGTCGATACAACTCAACGTCGCTCAGCGGCACATCTTCTGACGAGTGGTGGAAAGCGGCCAAGTAATAAATTTCATTCGGCCTTAATGCTTGCAAGAGTGCATTCACATGCTCAGGTTTTAAAACATCGATTCGGTCAATTGAGTGTGGACTCACACCTCGGATTCCAAACCGACTGATGCCAGTCAACTTATAATTCTTTAAACTAAGATGGTCGTAAAGCAACTTGCCGTCCTGACCATCGCAGCCTATGATCAATGCGGAGGTCATGTTGATTCAATCTGAATCAAAGGCAGTGGAAAAACCAGTTTGCCACCTCTAGTAAGGTAGTCTTTCTCTCGAGAAACAATGTAGTCACGGAAGTGCCATGGCATCACAAGCATGTAATCCGGGTTATGAAGCTTCGCTTCTTGCTCAGAAATAATGGGGATCAGTGTTCCCGGCGTTACACAAGCAAAT
>Ga0209550_10002741_pt1 | contig 16921 bp, 9 predicted proteins | sample LauGreSuBDMM15SN_2_FD_187567 | JGI IMG/M metagenome (GOLD analysis project Ga0209550, IMG submission 187567) | Freshwater lake microbial communities from Lake Michigan, USA - Su13.BD.MM15.SN (SPAdes) (version 5) | ecosystem: Environmental > Aquatic > Freshwater > Lake | place: Lake Michigan, USA...
ACAATATTTTGTGCTAATGTTGGGCCAAGGCCTGAAATATAGGCTAATAAGTGTTTAGAGGCCGTATTTAAGTTAACACCAACACTATTCACGCAACTCGCCACTACACTATCTAAGCTGTCTTTTAGTTTAGGTTGATTTACATCGTGTTGATACTGTCCAACACCAATAGATTTAGGATCAATTTTGACCAATTCGGCCAAAGGATCCATGAGCCTTCTACCGATGGAGATGGCACCACGAACGGTTAAATCCTGGTTGGGAAATTCATCTCTGGCGGCTTCGGAGGCAGAATAAATAGAAGCTCCAGCCTCATTAACGCTAAATATAGAAACGGGGTGGGGTTGTGGTAGGGTGCGGCAAAAATCAACACTTTCTCTTCCAGCTGTTCCATTTCCAATAGCAATCGCTTCTATATTATGTTTTTGTATTAAATGAGTAAGGGTCTTCGTAGCTCCCGATGTGTCATTTTGTGGTGGATGTGGATAAATGGTCGTATTTTCCAATAATTCACCACTGGCATCCAGGACCACTATTTTACAACCCGTTCTAAATCCAGGATCAATACCTAAAACAACTTTTTGTCCCAATGGAGCAGATAAAAGTAATTGTCTGAGGTTATCAGAAAATACATCTATGGCGGCTATATCAGCTTTTTCTTTGGATAGTTGTCTGAATTCTGTTTCTATAGATGGACTCAACAACCTTTCAAAGCTATCTTTAATAGCAACCTTTACTTCATTGGCCGCCAGATTATTTTTTTTGATATGAACCTTTTCAAGTTCAAAAATAGCCATTTCCTCGTCGGTTGGTATAATCATAACTCTTAAAATACCTTCCTCCTCTGCTCTTCTAATAGCCAAAATTCGATGGGATGGACATTTACTTAATGGCTCTGAAAATTCGTAATAATCTTTATATTTTATTCCTTCTTCCTCCTTTCCTTTAGCTACTTTTGCTTGTACAACAGCCGTTTCGGTATAAATTTTTCGCATCAGATTTCTGGAATTTATATCCTCACTAACCATTTCTGCGATAATATCTCTTGCACCCTGTAAGGCAGCATCTATATCGGTAACGTTTTCGTTTAAGTATGATTGAGCTATTTCCTGAGGGGAAATGCCATTTTCCTGACTATAAATACTTAATGCAAGGGGCTCTAAGCCGTTTTCTCTGGCAACCCCCGCTTTTGTTTTTTTCTTCCTTTTGAAAGGAAGATACAAATCTTCAAGATCGTTTAATTGTAAAGTAGCATTAATTTTTAATCTTAACTCTTCCGTTAATTTTCCTTGCTCTTCTATGGATTTAAGAATAGCTTCCTTGCGCTTATCCAATTCTTCAAGTCTTTTCCCTTCTTTTTGTATATCTGCAATTTCTACTTCATCCAGGGAGCCTGTAGATTCTTTTCTGTATCGGGCAATAAATGGAATGGTTGCTCCTTCATTTAACAAAGCCAGCGTGTTTTTAACACTTTGTAGTGGAATTTGTAAAGTGGAGGCTATTAATTTGCTGTAATCTTCCATTTGTTATTTTTTTTGGTGGGCAAATTTAAACCATAATTCAAATTTTTATTGTATCAAATATATATTCAATGCATTTAAAATGCATAAAAGCATGATATTTGCGTTATTCACTAAATAATAAAATGAAAATTTTTAAAAATATTTTCCTTTACCTATTTTTTTTCGCCGCTGGAATTTCAAATGGATCTGCCCAGGACTCTGTGTTGGTCTCTTTTCCTAATGGATTGTCTTCGTTCCTTAAGTTACATGCCGCCGAGGTTATGCCATCTTCTTTGCAACAAAGATTTCCTATGATTAAAGTCTGGAAATCAACACATAAACTTTTTCCCCATGTTGATTTTAGAATTTTAAAAGTGAATAATGAATGGGAAATTTATGCTATCAAAGGGGATTCTATAACAAAATTAGTCAGTAAAAAAGAAGGTATCTGGGATTCAGAGGTGGATGATGACTTTAATGAAAGCATTAAATGCTTAACTTCAACATCAAATAAATTTCAACAGCAGGAGAAATCTTTTTCTTCAAATGATTCATTAAGCGTTTTTCGCTTAGCGCTGAGTGCAACCGGCGAATTTACTGACTTTCATGGTGGTGACATTCCAAAGGTTTTATCCGTTATGCTAAGAATGGTTAATCTCGTGAATGCTGTTTTTGAAAGAGATCTGGGGGTTCGATTTATATTAATAGACAGATCAGATGATCTGATATTTCAATTTGCCAGTGCTGATCCTTTTACCAAGGGTAATGAAAGTAGTGAAAATCAACAGTTATTAGATCGAATCATTGGTGATGATAATTACGATATTGGACATGTTTTAGGTGGATTGCAAACGGCAAGTATTGGCAAAATTGGCAGTATTTGTCAGAAAGGGGAAAAGGGAAGGGGCGTTTCTACTGCGCTTGTTCCAGAGGGTATCTATTTTACTTTTGACTATTTTAGCCATGAACTAGCCCATCAGCTGGGGGGTAACCATACTTTTAACAGCGTTATTTGTAATGCGCAGAGAAATCCACTTACTGCCTGGGAACCTGGCTCTGGTATGAGTATACTTGGTTATCCGGGTTTATGTAAATCAGATAATTTGGGCCTACACGTTTTGCCGCGTTTTCATAGCGGTAGTGTTGAAGAAATTTCTAACCTTTTAATGTCCAAAGCCTATCTATTTTGTGGTGTAAAAGTATCAAAGTCAAATACGAAAGTTTCTCCCCTTAATATTGAAAATACTTATCTTCCTAAAAACACGCCCTTCTTACTAAATCCAATAGCCTTAGATAGTACTTCATGGTTTTCGTGGGAATCTTTTGATATAGGTGAACCGATGTCATTAAATAATATATCAGGAAATAGTCCTAATATAAAAATGACAGAACTTAAGTCAAATACCTTCAGGTCGTTTCCAAGAATGGATTCATTGGTTAAACTGGTTAATGAGCCTGGCGTGATATTGGCTGATTATGAAAGGGATATGCGTTTAAGGCTCGTAAGAAGATTTGAATCAAATCTTATTTGGCAACCTTTTTATTTTAACGTTAAATCTAATATGGGACCTTTTACCTTAGTTAAGCCTAAGGGAAATGTATTTTATACCGCCGATGAACCAATAATGGTAGAATGGATGCCTGCAAATACCTTTCTTCCTCCTTTATGTGCCGACAAGGTTGATATTTTTTTAGTAGATGTAGCTAATCCAGATTCTTTGATTTTCTTGAAAAGGAATGTCCCAAACCTGGGTAAATATTCTTTGTTTATCAACCAAAATATTAAAGATGCTACCTACAGATTAGGTGTAAAGGGCACAAATAAATTATTTTTTAATCTAAGTCCGGGGAAAATTGAGATCCAAAACAAACCTGGAATTTTTAATGGTTTTCCTTTTGATGTTTCTCAATTTAAATGTGATGGAGAAATTCTTTTTCGTTGGGATCTATCAACCTTAGAGGAGGCGATTTTTCCGTTAACTTTTAAAATAGAAAATGTAACCCAATGGAACCCCAGTTGGCGTGAAATGATAATGCTGAAACCAGGGATATTAGAATGGCGTTTGTCTGCTCCGGCTGGTGAAACGGTTCCTGTTTTTAATCAGGCAATTCTTCAGGTGGCATCGGCAAATAAAAAGGTTAGCTTTCCCATAGAATGGCATTATCAGACGAAAAAGCCGCTGAAATTTGAATCTGTATATCCCCTGAATAAGTCTGAAATTAGTGATGTACGTCCTTTATTTTCTTGGAATGTAAAGGATAAACAGGAATGGTACCAAGTTGAGATTTCAGAAAATAAGACTTTTGATTATATTATCGATTCTCTTGTTACCGTTGGTTCATCCATTTATCCAAATAAACCCTTGTCAGCTGGAAAACAATATTTCTGGCGAATAAAATATCATACTATTTTATGCGGAAGTAATGTATCAGATGTATTTTCCTTTTACATAAAACCAGCTGTATGTGAAGAATGGAAGAAAGTGGATACGCTCGTTCTCAACCAAATTCCCTTCAGACAGTCCAACCTGATAATTAATCAAAAAGGAGTTATCTCTGATTTTCTGGAAATTTGGATAAATATAAAGTTATCAGACATAGAAAAAGTAAAGATATTTCTAAAAACGCCATCAGGTTTGAGTCTATCTCTTCCTCTGCCCAAGAATTGTTTAAAACCTCTTCAATGGCATAAAATAACTTTTTCAAAAGGAGCTGTTGTAACAGATTCGTGTATCAGTGGAGATTCGATTATCATAAATATGGGCAATCAACTTGATCAATTGAAAGGGGAAAAATTAGATGGATTGTGGCAATTGGTATTTGAAGGTGTTAATCAGACAGGAAACATTGGAAGTTGGGGATTTAAAAGTTGTTATTTGGGAGAGGTTACCTTTTCTTCCAATATTTTGGAAAATGATGTTTTAGCCTATATTTCCCCGAATCCCGCTACTGGAAATATGGGTAAAATAACCTTTTTAAAGGAAGGGAAGGCGAATATCATTTTGTGGGATTTCCTAGGAAATAAAAAGGGGGAATGGATAAAAGGTCAATTTGAAAATGAAATGTATATTAATCTTTTTGATTTACCTAAGGGCATTTATTTATGGGATCTAAAAGGTGAAAATGGCAAAAAACAACTCATTAAATGGGTCATTCATTAAAAAAGAAAAAGTGCCAATCAACAAAGAAATGGCACTTTCCCTTTTAAATTTGTTTTAATTATTAGACACTAAACCAATAATTGGTTTTTGTGCAGCCAATGTGGCTGCATTACTTCCTCTGGCAATAATCGTGTATTTTTTACCTCGAACTAAGTTTAGATTACTCAAAGTACTTAATGCGACTGTTTTACCTTTTTCGCGAATAACAATGGTAAAACGAGTAGAGCCAGGCTGATCAAATGCCTGAAAATTTTCTTTTCCAGTGCTTCTCCCTGTAAATTCAGTATTAACAACGTTATTAACTAAAAATTCAATGCCCGTTGCAGGGCTGTCAGTTAATGCACTTAAAAACCTGATGTATGTCTTCTCTGGATCAGGAATAGAAAGATCATCTTGTGAGACAAAAAAGTCATATTTACCGGCTATGCCAAATGCATGAACTGTGTAATAAGTATTGTCGGCTAAATTAAGATCCGTACTTAAATTTACCTCTCCTGTGGTAGCCGTTGCCGGAACAGTAACTTTAAGTTTTGCTGTTCCTGAAGGGATAACGGCATAATCAATGATTGGAAATAAGCTGCCGTAAGTTACTAATCCAGGAACGCCAACGGTAGTTAATACACCTGAAACAACTTTATCGTTGATAGAGGCAACCACCCCTGGAACATCAGGAGCTGCATGAAATACTTTGATTCTTGCACCATTGGTAGCTGGTGTAGCATTCCGAAGGAAATCAAATTCCTCACCGCAGGAAACTAAAGAAAATGCGCTAATGAATAAAAAGGCATTCCATATATATTTTAACTTCATAATATTTTTTTTAAGGTTGAACAAACCATAGTTGTTTTGTATGATAATCGGGTAAATCGGCACCAATTCCTCTTAACGTAGCTAAATTCCAAACATATTCGGAGTTAAATCTTGGACGAACTCTCTGAACAAATTTTCCGCTATTGTCAGGATATAGACTGGTTGGGAAAGAAATACCCTTATATATTTCGTTGCTATAATTATATCTTCTCATGTCCACCCAGGTTTCAAGGGCTCCTTGACCATACAGTGCGATATATTTTTGTAACATGATATCACTCAGGGTCAAATCGTTGCCAGATTTAGGTATGGCGGCACTGGCTAAATATGCGTCGCGATTGGCTGCTGAAACACCAACAAAGTCCAAAGCAGAACTAACGCCTAGTCTAAAAGCATTATAGGCCAACGTTTTATCTCCTTTTTTAAAAGCAGCCTCCGCTTTGATAAATTGTAATTCTGGATAAATAAGAATAGCATGTGGAGCATTATCATTAAATATCCATTTTCCTGTGGCGGGAATCACACCCAAACCACCCCATAAATTTGGAATTCTATTAGTACGGCCTGCTATATTATTCGGATCACCTGAAGCCGGTGCAACACCTCTGAATACACCATCTGGACTGGCCGTAAACATGATTGGGAGTCGTGGGTCTTTAACTCCGGTAAATGTTGTGCCATCAAGCAAGGAAATAATATAGGATGATTGAACAAAACTTCCCATGTTATTCCTTAATGGTCCATAGAAATTGCCATCTCCAGAATTGGATCCGGCATGGGGGACCAAAAAGTTATCAGCATTATTCTGAAATGCTTTATCGACATACTCTATTACTTTGTCCGCACTGAACCCTGATTTGTTTGATAAGTGGATGGCATTTCTGGCAAGATTTGCGTAAATAAATTTTTTCCACTTGCTAACATCTCCTTTATATACAATATCTCCTCGTGATAAAGAGGCGGAATAGCCTGTTTTATCTAAATCAGCCAGTGCTTCGGTACTTAATCTAACTACTTCAGCATAAACATCTTGTTGTGGATCGTAATCAAATACATAACGATTTGGCTCCCAAGCTTGCTTTAAAATCATTTCGCCATGTAGGTCGGTGGTAGATTGCCAGCTCCAGGCACGAACGGCTTTGGCTGCACCTACATAATCCCATTTATTATTAGTTACACCATCTGTAATAATTAAATCAATATTGGTGCCTATTGACCAGTAATGAGAACGCCATTTTTCACCACATGCATCCGATCCTGGCGCAAATCCTTGTCTGTCCCAGGCATTTCCAGCTGAAACCCAACCCCAATATTGAACATATTGACCGATATATCTGGCATCCCATGCGTCACCTCTCACCATTTGGGCAAAAATAGGCGGGAGTAGGGCAAATCCTTCTGCTACCTGTGGATTACTTGGATCCTGATTAATATCAAAATAAGATTCGCAGCTACTACCAAGGAAGAGTAAAAAAGCGAATGGATATAATATTCTTTTCATTTTTGTAAATTTTAAAGGGTTATTCTAATACCACCAGAAAGAGTTCTGGGTAAAGAAATAGTACCAAAATCGAAACCAAATGCGCCTACACCTCTCGTTGTAGCTGAATTACCATTGACATTTGGGTCGGCTCCACTATAGTTGGTGAGTAACCATAAGTCAGTTCCGCTGACAAATACTTTGGCACTTTTAAATAGTTTACTTCCTTTTAAAACGGAACTGGGGATATTGTAATTAATGGATACATCTCTTAAGCGAATCCAGTTTATATCCTCTTCTACAAAATCTGACTCAGGAGCAGCACTAAAAAAATCACTACGGGTTAGCGGAGTAACCTGAATGGTATTCTTGGTAGGACTTTCCGTATTTTCTCTTCCATCTCTTAATACGCCATTGAAAACATAAGGTTGCGTTCTATCTAACAGGTGAGTACTCAAACCTCTTTGGAATAAAAATCGTTCCGTTCCGTTAAAAACGTCACCTCCTTTGCGGATATCCAAAAGAAATGAAAGAGTAAATTCTCCAATCCTGAATTCATTGGTTAAGCCAATGGTAAAATCAGGATTTCGGTCTCCAATAGGAAGAAAATTGGTATTTACTACTGGTAATCCGTTAGATGGATTTATGAGTATGTCTCCTTTAGTATTTCTCAAATAACTATAGCCGCCAATAGCTGTGGCACTGCCTAATCCTCTTTGATTATAATCAAGATTTACCCCAGGGTAAAATCTGGCTAAATCTGAGACAAACGCACTGGCACGGGCATTGCCAAATAACCAGGTATCTGAATTATAAAATTCTGCCTGATCAGCTGGAAGATTGTCAACAGTAGTGGTAAAAGTGGTAAAATTTAATAAGATATCCCACTGTACTTTTTCCTTCTTGATTGGGGACAGTGAAAGTTGCACTTCAAATCCCTGGTTTGAAAAGGTGCCACCATTAACGAGTCCAAAAATGAATCCCGTTCCGTAACTTAAACGTTGAGATACAATCTGGTCAAAACGAGAATTTTTGAAATAAGCAAAGTCTATGCCTATTTTATTTTTAAATAACTTAAGTTCAGTACCAAATTCATAGCCTTGAGTACGTTCAGGTTTCAAATCAGGATTTCCACCAAAGAAACCAAATGCGAAGCCTCCACCTGTGGTTGTTTGAGGCGCCAAAGCGGGTAAAATTTTATAAGGAGGAGCATCTTTACCTGTTTGTGATAAAGTGGCTCTTAATTTACCGTAGCTTATTATTTTTGAATTATTAAATAAGGGTAATTCGCTGAAAATGAAACTTAAACCCGTTGAAGGATAAAAGAAGGAGCGATTAGCCGACGGTAGGGTAGAAGACCAGTCATTTCTACCTCTTACATTGAAAAATAAAATATCCTTATAGCCTAAATCAAAGGTTCCCAATAAACTGAGTAATCTTTGTCTTGTTATGGTTAACTTGCTTCTCTGCGTGGTTGGATCGGTATTATTGATACTGTTATAATCAGGTATATACATTTTTTCACCTCTTATAGAGGTTACCTCATAATTTCTATCATCAAGAGATCCACCAAAAGTTAGCGAGGCTTTGAAGTCACCAAAGGACTTTTTAGCTGTGGCTAAAATATTACTATTCATTAGAATAGAATTTTCATTGTATGACTCAATGACTCCCTTTCCGGTAATACCATAGATAGATGCAGGGTTCAATAGTGTATTTCCAATCGTAGAATAAGCGTCGATACCAAATCTTCCCGTCACATTTAACCATTTAAATGGGTCGTAAAGGACACTGAAATTTCCTATCGTTCTCTTGTTTCTGGTTTGATTTTTATTTGCATATACGTTAAACAAGGGATTATCTTGCTCCGTTGTACTTTGAATTAACTGTCTTCTTGTTCCGTCAGGATTTAAAAACACGCTGGCATCGTCATAAAAAGGCCAGGAAAGTAAGCTTATTAAATATCCATTGGCTCCTCTTTGCGGAGCTGTGGTATTTGAGTTGACAAAATTTAATGAACTACTGGTACTAAGCTTATCAGAAATTTTAGCTGTTGTACTCAAGCGCACAGAAATTCTATTGAAATCATTGGTTGGAACTACCCCTTTTTGATCGGTATAAGCTGTAGAGAGGCGATAACTTAATCCTGTGGTACCCCCTTCAAATCCTAAATTATGGGTTTGCGTAAATCCGTCTCTGAAAAAAGCATCGATATTATCATATTTGGGGGTAGATGCAGGAAGTTTTGGACCAAAGAAGAAAGAAGTTGTTGGATCAGCTGATCCGTTAAATCCTCTGGCATAGTCACTGTTATACTCTGGAAATCTGTAAAGATGTTCATTTCTGAAAAGGTTATCGTAACTAATTTTTCCTTTTCCAGTACTTCCCTTTTTTGTGGTAATGATAATGGCACCAGAGGAGGCATCAATACCATATAAGGCGGCGGCTTCGGGGCCTTTTAACACAGTAACTGATTCAATATCAGCCGGATTAATATCACCTGCTCTGTTTTGATAATCATTGGCTCTATTTGCCTGATCAGATACAAGAGCACCCTGATTGAACGTGCGATTATCTATTGGTAGCCCATCCACTACAAATAGCGGCTGGTTATTTCCGTCGATGGAACTCGGTCCGCGCAATTGCACTGCAACGGAAGAACCTGCTTGTCCACTGGTTGGTGTCATATTCAGACCAGCTACTCTACCTTGAAGAGAAACAATAAAGTTATCTCTTCCAGTATTTTGTAGTGCCTCTCCCTTAACTTCTTGAATTGAATAGGCAAGTTTTTTCTTTTCTTCCTTGATTCCAAGGGCAGTGACCACTATTTCACCTAGTGCCGTAGCTTCAGCAATGAGCTGTACATCAAGTAAAGTTTCATTGGTGATTTTAATTTCTTTGGGTTTATAGCCCGTGTAAGAATACCGTAATGTTTGACCCGTGGCCACCTGAATAGCATAAGTGCCATCTAAATCAGTTACTGTTCCTATGCCAGTCCCGACGACCAGAACAGTAACTCCAATCATAGGACTACTGTCATCGGCATCTGTAATGGTTCCTTTTAATGCTCGGTTTTGAGCGGTCAGTCCATTCTGTTGAAGGAAGACAAACAGCAAAAAAACGAATGCTTTCAGTAATGTAATTTTCATTCTGATGTGTATATGGGTTAATAAATAAGTAAAACCCATTAAATATTAATTTAATAGGTAGGAAAAATCCGTTTTACTTTGGCAAAATTCTTTAGAAAAAAAGAAAATATACCGGGTTTTTATGGGTGCTTTAAAAATTATCGCTTAATTCCATTCGTTTCATATAATTCTTCAAACTTTCCATTGGGCGTGTTATGGCCACTCTTCCTGAACGAACGAACTCAAATATACCATATTTTTTGAATTCTTCCAATAACGCTTCTGTTTCTATAGCTGTGCCTGTTTTTTCAAACACGATAAATTCTGGGTCAATCTCTAAAATACGAACATTGTATTCTCTTACAAATTTTTCAACTTTTAGTGTTGCGCCAAAAATGGACGAAGGTATTTTATAAAGGGCTATTTCCTGATATATTATTTCGTGCTTTTCATAATAAAATGCTTTTAATATATCTATTTGCTTATCAAGTTGAGCAACCAGTTTTTTTATCATATCTTCTGTAGTAAAAACTACAATAGTAAATCGGTGAATACCAGGAAGGGATGATTTAGAGGTATTTAAACTTTCTATATTGATATGTCTTCTAGTGAAAATGGAAACAACTCTGGAGACCATTCCTGTTTGATTTTCTGAAAAAACAGACAGGGTAAATTCTTTTTTTTCCATAAGTACTATTTAATATTTGGTTCAAGAACGATTTCGCCAACGCCAGCGCCACTTTGAACCATTGGAAAAACATTATCCTCTTTTTCTACCATAACATGTAAAAGGTATGGGCCTGGGTAGGCCAGCATTTCAGCCACTGCCTCTTTTAAAGAGGAAACCTCTTCAATTTTTTTTCCTGTAATACCAAATCCTTCGGCAATTTTCAGAAAATCTGGATTTTGAAGTTCAACGGAAGAATACCTCTTGTCATAAAATAATTGTTGCCATTGACGAACCATACCCAGGAAATTGTTATCTAAAATAACGATTTTTACAGGCATTTTCCACTGATTTATCATGCCTAATTCCTGGATAGTCATTTGAAAACCTCCGTCTCCAATAAAAGCAACTACGGTTTTATCAGGCTGAGCGTATTGGGCACCAAAAGCAGCAGGCAGTCCAAAGCCCATTGTACCTGCTCCACCTGATGAAACCCATTGATTAGTAGATCGATAGGTATAATATCTTGCTGCAGCCATTTGATGTTGTCCCACATCTGTAGCTACTATAGCCATTCCATTGGTTTGGTCAGAAACTTCCTTTACAACCATTCCCATTCTCATTTTCCCTTCTGGGGTTGGCGATAGGTCTCTTTTAATGACCTTTTCAAATTCAATTTTCTTACAATCGTCGAATTCTTTAAGCCAGGCAGGATAGGTTTTTTCTGCAATTAATGGTAAAAGTGCCTCAAGAACCATCTTGGCATCTCCAAGAACGGGAATGGTTGCTTTTACGTTTTTATTAATTTCTGAAGGATCAATTTCAATATGAATAACTTTGGCTTGTTTGGCGTATTTAGTTAAATTACCTGTTACCCTGTCATCAAAACGCATGCCAATAGCGATGAGCACATCGCATTCATTTTGTTTTATATTAGCGCCATAATTTCCATGCATGCCCAGCATTCCAACATGTTGAGGGTGGTCATCTGGAAGCGATGATAATCCATGTAGCGTACAGGCTACTGGTATGCCTGATTTCTCCACAAACCATTTAAATTCACCTTGGGCATTGGCTATCTGGATACCGTGGCCCGCAAGAATAAGGGGCTTTTTTGCCTCATTTATCATCTGAGCTGCGGAAGTTATTTCATCTTCATTTAGTTTCGGTAATGGATGATAACTTCTAATATTTGTACAGGGCAAATATTCAAAATCAAAAAATTCATTTTGAGCATCTTTGGTTATGTCAATGATAACAGGACCGGGCCTACCTGAATTGGCTATATAAAAAGCCTTGGCAAAAACAGAAGGAATTTCAGCAGCGTGGGTAATCTGATGGTTCCATTTAGTAACAGGCATGGTGCAGTTAATCACATCTGTTTCCTGAAATGCATCAGAACCAAGTAATGTAGAGGCTACTTGTCCTGTTATACAAACCAAAGGCGTAGAATCAAGCATCGCGTCAGCAAGTCCTGTCATTAAATTCATCGCGCCAGGTCCAGATGTAGCCATGGCCACCCCCGTTTTTCGGGTGACGCGAGCATATCCTTCAGCCGCATGGATGGCACCTTGCTCATGTCTGGGTAAAATATGATTAATTCGGTCTGTATAATGGTATAATGCATCATACACAGGCATGATAGCACCTCCGGGATAGCCGAAAATGGTGTTTACTGATTCAGCAATCAAACATTTCAGTACCGCCTCGGCTCCAGATATATTCACCTTTTCTTCTGTGGAGTGATTCGGCTGGCTTTCACTTAGTTTATTTACTATTTTTTCCATGATTAGAGGTTTATTTCGTCGGTTACACATCCTTCTGATGCAGAGGAGACTAACTGAGCATATTTTTTAAGATAACCTGTGCTTGCGTTTGACGGTCTGGGCGTCCAGGTAGCTCTTCTTCTTTCAAATTCCGTTTCTTCAACATTGGCTTCAAGCACATTATTTATGGCATCGATGGTAATGATATCACCATTCTTAACCAGTGCAATATTTCCGCCAACCTGAGCTTCAGGGGTAATATGCCCTACTACAAATCCATGGGTTCCTCCAGAAAATCTGCCATCCGTTATTAAAGCTACTTTATCACCAAGCCCTTCTCCCATGAGGGCAGAAGTAGGTTTCAGCATTTCAGGCATGCCAGGGCCGCCTTTCGGACCACAATATCGAATGACAATAACAGATCCTTCTTTTATTTCTTTATTGGCAATAGCAAGATTTATCGCTTCTTCTCCGTCGAATACCTGAGCTGGGCCCTGGAAGTATTCGCCTTCTTTTCCTGTTATTTTGGCTACTGACCCTTGTGTTGCCAGATTTCCATAGAGTATTTGAATATGACCGTAAGGTTTTATAGCATCTTTAATTGGATGAATCACTTTTTGGCCTTCATCTAAAGGACGAGCATTTTCTAAATTTTCGGCCGTGGTCTTACCCGTAACCGTCATGCAATCACCGTGGAGCATGCCTTCTGCTAACATCCATTTCATAACACCTGGAACACCGCCTACTTGAAATAAGTCTTCCATAACATATTTTCCACTTGGTTTTAAGTCAGCTAAAAATGGTGTGGTATCACTTATTTTTTGAAAATCATCTAAAGTTAAAGGAACACCCATAGCTTTAGAAATGGCTATTAAATGCATTACGGCATTGGTTGACCCTCCCAATACAGTGATGAGGCGCATGGCATTTTCAAAAGCCTTGGCAGTCATTATTTTAGAAGGCGTTAAATCTAAGCGTATAAGTTCCGCAATAGCTGCACCAACATTTAAAGAATCTTGTTTCTTATCTGGATGGTCAGCTGGAAGAGAAGAATTGCCAGGCAAACTCATCCCCATAGCTTCTATGGCTGAGGCCATGGTATTGGCAGTATACATACCTCCGCAAGCACCAGGTCCTGGACAGGCTTTCTGAACGATCTGTTTGAAATCTGCATCGGTAATTGTTCCCGCTATTTTTTGACCTAGTGCTTCAAAGGCTGAAACCACGTCTAATTTCTTACTTGCATGGCAACCCGGAGCAATGGTACCACCGTAAACTAATATGGAGGGACGATTCAAACGAGCCATTGCCATCATCGCTCCAGGCATATTTTTATCGCAGCCCGTAACCGCAACTATGGCATCATACCACTGTGCACCTGCGACCGTTTCAATGGAATCGGCGATTAAATCTCTACTGGGTAGGGAATATCGCATGCCTGAAGTTCCCATTGATATGCCATCACTAACTCCAATAGTATTGAAAATCAGACCGTATAAATTGGGATGAACCTGAACTCCTTGTTTTATAACTTTAGCCAAATCATTTAAATGCATATTACAGGGATTCCCTTCCCATCCCATACTCACAATACCTACTTGCGCCTTTTTCATATCAGTCTCTGTCATTCCAATAGCATATAGCATGGCTTGCGCTGCTGGTTGACTCACATCTTGTGTAATCGTTTTACTGTATTTATTCCAAATAATAGATTCCATGTAAATATATTTAGCTTTTTTGACGCCCATTACTAATAAGTGGTCACTTTTCTTATCCCAAAATTAAACATTGATGAACCTTACATGGAACTTAAATTACCCATTCTTACGATATGGCAAAAGGTTATTATATATATTAATTGATTGAATTACAGTATTTTAAAGTATGTTTTCTTACAATTGACAGGTATTATTAATATTCTACTTAGAAATGATATCTCAAGCCAATTCCAGCCTGAATTTGGGATAAATTGGTTTCTCCATCGGCTGTTTTGTTTCCAGTGGACGGAACTGCAAGTAAATTGATTAAACCTGGCCAGGTTAATTTTGAAAAAAAATAGGCATTGGTAAAGGTCGTTAAAGTAATATTTTTGGTAAGACCAATATCGTACCCTAATCCTGTACCAATATTAGGTTTGATAAAATGATCTGTTGTCGGCGATGAAAGAGGATTTACAGTGTTTGCAAAGTAACTTATTCCTGGAGCAACATTTAAAAATAAGCCTTTTTTTAAAGGACTGCCTTTCTTTGAAAAGGTAGGACAATCACAATCTCCCCTAAAATCAAGAAAATAAATATGAGTATTAAGTTGAAACCTATAAGTTTTATTAGTGAAAGTCCCTAAATCTGCAATCTCATTTTTAAATAAAGCACCTCCAAACTCAGGTACAATAGCTATTCTATATTTTTGTATGGAAAATTCATAAGTCAGACTTAAAAACAAAGAATTTCCTGGTAAATTATTTTTCAAGTTGTTATTAAGGTCTGTAATAACCCAGCCTTCCGCTCTATTCAGTGTGCCACCAGCAGAAATACCTATTTGTGCATTAGATGTGAAGGGAACAAAAAACAAGAGAAATAAAATTGGGTTTTTAAAAAAATTCATAAGTATTTGTTTTATCTCTTTTAAACGAAAATGTTCTCAATGTCGTATCCTTTTAGGTTAAATATTATATTTGTTCCCTAATCTGAATGTTACCCTTAAATATGAAAACAAAATCACTTAGGGCAGATAAAGTTAATGTAATTACTTTAGGCTGCTCAAAAAATAAAGTTGATTCCGAAAATTTGATTACCCAATTAATAGGTAATGATTTTGATGTCTCCCATGAGACAAACGAAAAATCTGATATCATTATAATAAATACCTGCGGTTTCATTGATCTTGCAAAAGAGGAATCTATCCAAACTATATTGGATTACGCAGAAAAAAAGAAAGAGGGTGAAATCAAAAAATTATATGTTACCGGTTGTCTTTCCCAAAGATATAAGGATGATTTGGAAGTTGAAATTCCAGAGGTTGACGCCTTTTTTGGTACTTTGGAAATGCCTTCTTTGTTGGCAAAGTTAAACGCCGATTTTAAACACGAACTAGTAGGAGAAAGGTGGATTAGCACTCCAAGTCATTTTGCTTATCTTAAAATTGCGGAGGGTTGTAATCGCACCTGTTCTTTTTGTGCTATCCCACTCATGCGGGGAATTCATGTGTCAAGAAACATTGAAGATATTGTCGTCGAAGCTAAAAGTCTGGCCAGGAGAGGTGTAAAGGAGTTGATGCTCATTTCTCAGGAGCTGACTTACTATGGTTTAGATACTTATAAAAAACGGATGCTTCCTGAACTATTGACGGAATTAGCCAATATTGAAGGGATTGAGTGGATTAGGCTTCATTATGCTTATCCAAGTAAGTTTCCTCTTGAAATTTTTGAGGTAATGGCTGCACAGCCTAAAATATGCAATTATTTAGATATGCCTCTTCAACATGCTCAAAATGACGTATTGGCCAGAATGAGAAGGCAAATTACAGTAGAGGAAACCAGAGAGTTACTGGAAAAAGCAAGAACTTTAGTACCTGGAATTACCCTAAGGAGTACTTTCTTAGTAGGTTTTCCTGGTGAAACAGAGGCTGAATTTGAAGCGTTGTGTGATTTTATCGTGGAAGCATCACTTGATAGAGTAGGCGTTTTTACCTATTCTCACGAAGAATCTACCCGTGCACACGATCTGGTCGATGATGTACCAGAGGAAGTGAAAATGGAAAGGGCAAATCGGATTATGGAAATTCAAAGTGCCATTTCCTACGAAAAAAATAAAGCAAAAATTGGAAAATCCTTCAAGGTTTTATTTGATAAAATTGAAAATGGTCACTTTGTTGGCAGAACAGAAGGTGATTCGCCTGAGGTCGATAATGAGGTTTTAATTCCTGTAAAGGGAAATTATGTCAGATTAGGTGATTTTGCCGAGGTGACGATTACCGATGCTTCTGAATACGACCTTATAGGTGTTTTGAAGTAGGATGGCTTTTTATAAACTTTGTTGGCTATTCTTTGTTACTTTGAAAAAAAATGGCATTGTCAAATAAACTTCAGTTTAATATCGAAAAACCTTTAGTCCAGGCGGCCATCATTATTGCTTCAGTTTTTGTAGTCAATATTGGTTCTGTAATGGTCATTGCAACAGGTTTAATTGAGGTAACTCATCGCTTTCCCTGGTTGAACGCAGCCTCCTTTATGCTCTTTTTTGCTGTTTTAAATAGTATTTATTCTATTACAGCAAAAAGTGTTCCTCACTATTGGGGACTTTCAATGTACAGTTTCATGATAGTAGCAGGTGTTTCTGGTTTACAAGCTTGGGCTTTCTCGGGTATTTCCATCGTCGATGCAGGCTCTTATATGTGGATTTACGTAGT
>Ga0209550_10002742_pt1 | contig 16916 bp, 9 predicted proteins | sample LauGreSuBDMM15SN_2_FD_187567 | JGI IMG/M metagenome (GOLD analysis project Ga0209550, IMG submission 187567) | Freshwater lake microbial communities from Lake Michigan, USA - Su13.BD.MM15.SN (SPAdes) (version 5) | ecosystem: Environmental > Aquatic > Freshwater > Lake | place: Lake Michigan, USA...
TGATATATGCGCTACGGGGCGCGGGTGAACGTGTGCGGGTGTCCGGGTGATGAGTTCCTACTCTGATTTGAGATCTGTCGTATGTGCGACCGTTAAAATGATGAAAGCACACATTCAGTGTGGGGTGCACACGCCCCGCACGGGCACGCGCAGCTCGCTGCGGCTGACCCGCGGTGACAGCCGTCTGTCTCTCTCAGACGCAGTCTGACAAGGGATCCCTACCTTCCCTAGACGGTCGAGTCCGCGCGAGCTACAGGAACGGCTTTATTGTTGTAGCGCGGCTACCTGCAGCCGTATGGTACGAGTGAGCGATTCCGTTCGTGGGCTTCTCAAGGCGTCGTCTCCGCGTCGAGCTCAAAGCTCTCCTCGCACAGGAAGCCGAGGCGCAGCAGCGCCTCGGCTGATGGGCGCGCCGTGGGGGCGTATTGGAAGATGGCCCCGAGGAGCTCCAAGGCTTGCTTCGCGTCCGTGGACCCGCGTCGACCTCCTAGGCCTTTGGCCGCCTGGTGGTCAAGGGCAGACTGCACCTTGGTCTGCCACGGCAGCGTGGGCGCGCGCGGCGGCACGCGCATCCAACGGCGCAGGTGCTCCGTGTCGTCGAGTGCGATGCCCATCGCGACGACATCGTCGTAGGAGGGCGTACCGAGGGCCTCGAAGACGTGGAGCAGCTGGCGCTGAGATGCGTTCAGTCGCGCGATCGGCGGGGGCAGCGGCGGCGCTTCCTCGTCCTCAGGTGGAACGAAGAGGCTCACGCCGTCGAGGAGTACGTCGGCGATCACACAGCCGAGCGCCCACACGTCCGGAGCGAAGGTGTACGATGAGCAGCCGTAGAAGAGCTCGGGCGCACGGAAGAAGCGCGCGAAGGCATACGCGCAGTTGCTCCCCACATCGTCCCCATCCTCTCCCTCGCCCTCCTCCTCGCTCTCCTCGTCGTCGTCCTCGGCGTGGGCATGGGCGCCGGCTGGCGTGGTTACTGCTGCCGGGCGCACGTACTTGGCGTGCCCGAAGTCAGCGAGGACGGCTGAGGGCCACGTACGGTCAGAACGCTGGTCGCGCACAAGAATGTTGTCGGGCTTGATGTCACGGTGCGCGATGCCGAGCGCGTGCACGTGCGAGAGCGCGGCGGCCAGCTGGCGGCCGACAGCCTGAGCATGCTGCAGCCGCGGCGCCTGGTCCGCTGTGCGTGCCAGGAAGTCGCACAGATTGCAATCAAATTGCGGCAGGACCATTACCAGGCTCCACGCGGAGGGCATGCCGCCCTTGTAAGCTCCAGCGACCTTGAGGAAGAAGTACTCGTTGAGGACGGCAACGCCGACACTGCTGCTCTCACGCAGGCGAAGCATCACTTCCAGCTCGCGCGAGGCCTGCTTGGTAAAGCGCGGCACCACCTTGAGAGCAACGTGGCTCGTTTGTTCGTGCTCGCTCGTGCGGGTGGCCGAGTACGCCGCCGCAAAGCATCCCCGGCCGAGCTTGCGCTCTACATGGAACAGTGCAGACGAGAGCGGCCACGCGGCGAGCGGCTCTTGGCCGCGCTGCCACCGGCCGAGCACCGAGGCGCACGTCTCAGTGGTGGCATCGAGCGAGAAGACGGACTGAGGGCAGCCGACTTCGGGAAAGAAGGGAGAACGCAGGGTGGCCATGTCGCGAGCTCTTCGGAGGGCGCGGAGTGCTTGCGGGGCGGCCGGCCGATCGATCGCGAAGCCGACGGTCGGCGAAGAGCGATCCTGGGACGATGGCGATGGAGGTGCGCGCCGGCAGCTTCACCGACTCGATCGACCGCTTCAGCAACCTGCAGGCGGCGAGCATGCGCAACGATGCCGTCATCAAGATGCAGGAGCGTCATGCCGAGATCCACGAGCGCACGATCGCAGAGCTTGAGGAGGAGCGCAAGCACAAGCTCGTCAAGCTCGAGGACCTCCGCCGGTTGCTCGCCTCCACGCAGCAGCAGACGCACCAGCTCAAAGAAGACATCTCGACGGCAGAACAGTACGCCTCGTGCTTCAAGATGCGCTCGGCTCTCGACACGCACGACGAGGACCCCGACCTCAGCCAGGAGGCCGAGCAGCGCAAGGGGAAGGCGATCCTCAAGATCGAGGGCACGCGCCGAGTGCTGCCCAAGGTGCGCGCGCTCGTCGAGGAGCGCTCCCGCGGCCGCCTGCTCGAGGAGCTCAAGTCGATCGGCGGCGATAACCCGCTCGCACGCTGGGTCACGTCGGCCAACGCGCTCGTCGCGCTGTGCAAGCAGCTGATGCACGCCAAACAGGTCGCCGAAGGGTCGCCGCCGCAGCACGAGGTGCCCGCGGACGAGCAGCTCGATGCGATCGCACAGGGTCTCGACGACAAGCTGCGCACGCACCTTGCACCCGACGGCGGCGGCCGGCGCCTGGTCGAGTTCGCGGCGGGCCGGCTGGAGCAGCTGCGTGCGCCAGCTGCCTCTCTCGTCGGTGCACGTGCGAACGACGACGACGGCAACGCGCAGGCCGACGAGGTCACGCCTCCGCCCAAGCGCACGCGTCATGCCGCCGGCTTCGGCCGCGCGTCGCTGGACGGCGTAGACGACTGAGCGTCGCCTCTGTGAGCACGGACAAGTGTATAAGGACGGGCAACCGGCAACGGGGCAAGACTTCATCATGCTTCATCATCCCCCCCTGGGCCCCGGAACAACGAGTGAAGAGCTGGGAATGCTAAGGGAAATCCACCGGAGAGCAAGAGAGGGCTCCACTCCCGTCGTAGTACGTGGTAGTCGACTGCATCGAACGTCTCGAGTGCGGAGTCCGGAGAGACCGGACTGACGTGACACGACACAGCTCACAGGAGTCAGGACCGTACGCGCGAGGACGGATCGAACCACGAACGCCGGCGTACAACGCCGCACGCGTCCTCGACGACTCGTGCGGTTAATGGTGATGCTTCGACATCCTAAAGTCCTAGTGGCGCACCCGTGTAACAGCCGTGTAACTGTAAAACCGCGCGACCGGACGCGGGAGTCGCGGACGGGACGACGAGCCGCCGGTGTCGAGGAGGCTACGAGGCAGCGCGGCGTACTCGGTAGCCGCCGGGCCCGTACCCGCCGCGGTGTGCGCCGAGCTCGAGCTGAATAATTAAGCCGAGCGTGCGGTTCGGTTCAGTCGGTTACCGGACGATTCATACCGGCCGGGCGTGCGGCCGCGGAGCGACGATACACGCTCGCGTCGCGCACGGGCGCGTAATTACGGTGTGAGACGCGACGTGTCCCACGTCCGGACATTACATGTTGAGTTCGCTCCAATGCTCGCAGAGCCCTCTTCTGCGCGCCTGGGCCCTGGCGCCTCTGATCTCCCGCCTCGCGGTGCTTACGGCTACTTGGGCGGCTGCACGCCGTCCTTCAGGTAGCGCTTATCGGGCGGCGGCAGCGGCTTGAGGCGCGTGCCGGCGACGGCGGGAACGAGAGGCGCCGCCGCCTCGGGCGCGGCTGCGCGCTCGACAGGCCGTATCAGCGCGGGCTGCGGCGGCGGCATCGGCGTCTGCTTTGTGTCGCCCACCTGCGCGTCGACGATGACCTTGATGGCCTTGATGATGTCGCGGAAGGAGGTCTCATGCGTAAGCCCGGTCGGCTTACCTCCAGTGGCCGGTCCAACGTTCTTCTGCATAAAGTCGAGGCAGTCGGCAAACTTGCGCAGCGAGTCGAGCAGTGACGTCCCCACAGTGAGCACGCCGATCACGCCTCCCGCGAACGAGTCCATCAGGTTGAACACGGTGCCCGTTCGCTCGGCGAGGTCGAATGAGACCCCCTTGAGGCGGCAAAGGGAGAAGAAGGCCGAGTGGTGCGTCTGCGGCAGCTGCGGGTGGTAGAGCATCTCGTTCATCACGTACGAGCGCTGCTGCAGTCCCCCGCTGCCGGCACCGTCGGGCCCTGGGGGCTTGACCGCGTACCGGCCGGTGGCGACGTCAAAGGAGCCGCCTACGAGGAAGTCGAAGAAGCCAAATGAGACAGCCGTCTGCGTGAGACGCACGTTCAAGTCGATGGCCCACACGCGCAACTGGCCGTCTGAGTCGAAAAAGGAGACAAAGTCGATGCCCACGTGCCCGAGGATGCCACGCTCGAAGGCCGCCTTGGCGACGGCCAGGGAGGCTTCACGCAGCGCCGGGTACGGCACCGCGGTCTGGGGAAATGCCGCGCCCACAAACGTGTACGGCGACGAGAGGATCTGCTCGTGCACGGAGGTGATCCGAATGCCGCCGTCGGGATCGATGCACAGGTTCACCGAGGGCGAGGACGACGTCTGGAGCGGCGATGCCTCGATAACGCCACCTACCCGCCGGAATGCAAGCGTGTAGTCGCGCCATGAGCGCCAGAGCCAGCGCATGTTGATAATCACCTTCGACGGCAGCTCGGCGCGCAGCGCCTCGATGAGCTTCGTTTGGAGGCTTGCTTGCAACTGCTCGTCGACCCAGCGCTCTGGGTCGCTGTCATGCGTGCGCAGCAGCTCCTGATAGCACGCAAGTGGCTGCACGTCGATGTGCGCGATGCCGCGCCCGCCGAACTCATCATCAAGTTTGAAGACCCATCGCGGAACGTCGAGGTGTGTGCAGATGAGCTGCGCGAGGCCCGTGAGGAGTGACTGCTCGTCGTACAGGTCGTGCATGCCCGGCGGCGTGTTGACCGACGCCGACGCGAAGATGCGCTTCGAGCCACTCTTGGTCGTGTAGAGCGCGGCCACCCCGGGCTCAGGCGCGAGCAGCGGAAGGTTGAGCGCGAGGGCGAGCTTGCGCTCCTCGGGCCCGATGACCGAGGGCACGATGTACGCGGGCTTGCCCTTGCAGAAGGTGAGGATCTTCTTGAGGGCCTTGGGCGAGTACAGGAGCATCGACGTGAGAGAGAGCGACGAGGGCAGCCGCGCGTGGTTCTCGGGCACGACGATCTTGTAACGCTTGGCCGGCTCGGGCACGCCCCCGATCTCGAGCACCTTGCCAAAGTAGTGCGTCACGTCGTCGTTGAGCGGAAAGGGGGCGACGTACAGCACATCAACGCCCGGCTCCTTGACGTCGCACAGGCGCGGCAGCTGGCAGTTCTGGCGCACATCCAAATTAGGCATCGACGCGCGCTGCGCCTGGGTGCCCGAGATTGACGCGAGATGGATGATGACGCGCGGCTTGCCGCGGATACGCGGCCAGTCGTCGCGGAAGTCGGACACGAGCCGCTCCCATGCTGCTGCGTCTGCGGCGGCCTTGTCCCCGAGTCGCCGCTCGGTCTCATGCATCGCCACGTACACCTTGGCGCGCCGCGTGAGCGAATCTGCCGCGATCTCCTGCCGACGCAGCTCCGTGGCGAGCTGACGCGCGAGCTTGCCTCGCATCACCGACTGGAGCTCAGTGGCGGCGGCGGTCTCGGCGTCCGCGGCGCCGGCGCGGTAGCGCTGCCCGGGCACCGACATGCACGCGCCCACCTGGTCCTTGTTCACCAGGCACTCGAGGAGTGCCCGCTCATCGTGCACGGCCAACGGATCAAGGGCAAGGCTGGCGAGTTTCTGGCCGTCCACGTACGCGAGCGGCACCGAGTAGCGCGCCATCAGGGACGAGAGCTGATCGATGAGCTGCTGCAGCGCCCCCCATGAGCTCGCGTACTTGCGTTGATATGACGCGTACTCAGGCGTCGAGTCGAGCACCAGTCCGTTGCGGATGATGAAGTGGTGGAGCGAGAAGGTATCCATGAGCTCATCGAACTCACGCGCGCGCGCGTCGAGCACCTCGCCGACGAAAGCCAGTTTGGGCGAGGGCGGCGACATCTCGGCGCCGCCTAGATCGGTCGGCTCGAGCTGTAGCGGCTGCGGCTGTGCGCGCGGCACCGGCGGCGCCGCCGCCTCGCGCTCGCGTTTCTCCGCGAGGGTAACCCCGACATCGGAGATGAGGTCGAGCTTCGTGTTGGACACGTTGAAGCCAAAGGGCGAGGTGTAGGCGGCGGAGGAGGTGGTTGCGAACTGAGAGTGGAACTCGTGCATCTTGGCGGGCGCCTGCACCATCGGCGCCGGCCGCCGCTCCAGCGCGGGCGTTAGGTCCACATTCGGAGGCAGCAGGCCACGCGTGACGAGGCTCAGCAGGCCCGCGGCCACGTCCCGGGGACCGATCGGAGGAATCGCCTGCGGGTCGTGGCGCACGTCCGAGGGTGGCGCGCCGAGAGGCTTCGAGACACGCTCCTTGAGCAGCTTCCCGGGCTTGTCGCGCCCGAGCGGTCGCATCGGCGCGTGCTTCGACGGCGCTGCGACCCCAAAGCGCGCCGCCATGTGCGCGCGGCTGTGGACGGAGCCCGGGTTGTTGATCATGACCGCATGCCGGCTGGCGGCGAGTGAGGCAGCGGCTGGCCGTGCCACTGGGTCCAGTCCCACGTCGCCTGCCGATCGCGAGACGCGCGGCGGCCCAAGCCGTGGCTTTGGCAGACCCTGGCCCGGCCCGGCGCCGTTGGACGTGTCGCCGCCGCTAAAGTTGTACGCGCCGAGCGTCGGCAACGTCGCGACGTTGCTGTGGACGGTGTTGAGCACCGCCTCGGCCTTGAGCCGCAGGTCCGCCTCCACCTTTGCGACCACCGACTGCAGACTCTCGGCCGTGAGCCGCACGTTGCCGCCGCCCGCTCCGGCGAGCGCCTCGCGGATCTGGCGTAGGTCGTTCTGCGCGGCGAGCAAAATCTTGCCGACGTCGCGCATGTGGTGCTGGTCCGCCGCCGCCGATGGGTCCGACGAGGCCATCTGGGACGCCGGCATGGTCCTGCGCAGCAAAGCGGGGTCCAACAGCTTCCGCAGTACTGATGACGGATGCAATCTGGCCCTTTGCTCCGAATGAGAGGGCACAAAAGTCCTTTTCTAGACATGCTTTCTCAGTTCTGCCCGACCGCTGTCGTGGCCGCCCGGGAGTGTGTGAAGTCGAAGACAACCTCATATTACGACTAGTAACGGCGTTCATGCTTTTGCCTCCCTGGACCCTGGACGGCGCGAATGGTGTTCAAGCTCAAGTTACTACATAAACAACAGAATTGAACTTTAATTGAACACGCGCGTGTGAACTTGGACGAAGTGATACCGGTAGGTAAATTGATCTTTGGATCTTGCCCCGCCAGCTCTCCATCGCAAGGTCCATTCTTCTCGCCAGCGCGCCCGACCGCGGCTCGTCTCCGCTCACGCTCGATCGTTCCAATCGCGCCCGCGCAGTCCTTTGCCATGCTCTCCCTGTACGCTCCCGTTTGCGGCTTCTCGGCGGCGCCGATCGCGGCGCCGCGCATGGCGTCCGCCTCCGTGCAAATGAGTGTCGCCGACATGTGCGTGCCTCGCTCCACCAGCAGCGCGCCTGCCTGCGGGCGCGCGCGAGTGGCCTGATTTGCATCAGGGCCCACGCAGCTCAACGCGTGCTCTGTGCCACGCCATCGCTGGCTCACGCGCGCGCTCTCCTCCATACATCGGCAGGGAGGGCACCGGCCCCGAGACTGGCGGCAAGGTCTTCGACCCGTATGGCTTCTCGAAGATCGCGTCGGCGGAGACGCTCGCGTGGTACCGCGCGGCTGAGCTCAAGCACTCGCGCGTCGCCATGGCTGCCGCCACGGGCTGGGCGTATGTGGGCTCAGGCGGGCCGCTCTTCCCTGGGTACCTCTCGATCGAGCAGGGCGTCACCTTCGAGTCGCTTGGCCGCTACGGGTACGCTGCTTGGGACGCTGTGCCCGAGGCGGGCAAGTTCCAGATCCTTGGCCTGATTGGCATCCTCGAGCTGCTCGGCGAGGCCTCGGTCAAGCCTCACTACATGAAGGGCGGCACGCCGGGCAAGATCCCTCTCATCTGGGATCCCCTGGGCTTCTCTAAGCGCCTGACGCCGCAGCAGCTCGCGCGCAAGCGCACGGCGGAGCTCAAGAACGGCCGCCTCGCGATGATCGGCGTCATGTCGTTCGTCTCCGCCCACTACATTCCCGATTCGGTGCCGCTGCTCCCGCTGCGCGTCTAGAGCGGCGGCGGCGGCGGGCGGTGCTGGCTAATTGCTCGAGTGCTCAGGACGTTACCTGCCGCGCACAGACGGACGCCGAGACTACACCGCGGTGGCGAGGCGGCAGCGCTACGCTCGAGCGGCGGCCTCGCTCCCTTATGGCTCAGCTGCTCACAGGAGAGAGACCGCTGACCGGCATGTCCCCACATGTGTGTGCAAGTCTGCGAGAGTTGGAGTGGGCGTGGTAGATAAAGATATCTGATCTTGAGAGCCCGGACAACCCCGGGTCACTAACGAAAAGTGGTCGCGTGGCCCACTGGTGACATGAGGATGGCAGGAAGTATTACTAGCGCATTAGTGTTTGACTTGGCAACTTGACGATGTTCCTGTGATCGCCGAGTGCTTCGGCGCGGAGTCCGCAGACAGGAGCATCGTGTGTGTTGTCTTCAGCGTTTGGACTGTCTGCGTGCCCGCGCGCTAACCCAACCAATGCCTGCACCTCACCTGCACGCCAGTCCGCCCGCTCTGCTGCCTGCACACGCATCCGAACCAGCTATTTCGGCCTGCGAAGCTCACCGTCGGCTCCGACACGTCCCAAATCTCCTCGCCGCCTGCGCGCGCAGACACGCGCAGCAAGGAACCAATGGCCTCGTGCTCGGACGCCAACCTCAAGGACTGGGACCCCGAGGTCTATTCGCTCCTCATCAAGGAGAAGCAGCGCCAGATCAACGGTATTGAGCTGATTGCCTCGGAGAACTTCACGTCCAAGGCGGTCATGGAGTGCTTGGGCTCGTGCTTCACCAACAAGTACTCGGAGGGCCTTCCCGGCGCGCGCTACTACGGTGGCAACGAGTACGTCGACGCGCTCGAGGACATGTGCCGCAACCGCGCGCTTAAGGCCTTCGGCCTTGACCCCGCCAAGTGGGGCGTCAACGTGCAGCCGTATTCGGGCTCGCCGGCCAACTTCGCTGTGTACACGGGCCTCCTCAACCCGCACGACCGCATCATGGGCCTGGACCTGCCGTCGGGCGGCCACCTGACGCACGGCTACTACACTGCCAAGAAAAAGATCTCGGCCACCTCGATCTACTTCGAGTCGCTGCCGTACCACGTCGATTCGACAACCGGCATCATCGACTACGACGAGATGGAGAAGCTCGCGTTGATGTTCCGCCCGAAGCTGATTGTGGCGGGCGCGTCGGCGTACCCGCGCGACTGGGACTACGTGCGCATCAAGAAGATCTGCGAGGCGACCGGCGCATACATGATGGCCGACATTGCCCACATCTCGGGCCTCGTCGCCTCGGGCGAGGCAGCCAACCCTTTCGACTTCTGCGACATCGTCACCACCACCACGCACAAATCGCTGCGTGGGCCGCGCGCGGGCATGATCTTCTTCCGCAAGGGCCCCAAATCGGACGAGCCGGGCGCGCCCATGTACGACTACGAGGACCCGATCAATTTCTCCGTCTTTCCATCGCTTCAGGGTGGCCCGCACAACCACCAGATCGCCGCCCTGTGCACCCAGCTCAAGGAGGTGGCGACCCCCGAGTTCAAGGCGTACACCAAGCAGGTGAAGGCGAACGCGGCGACGCTGTGCGCGTTCCTCGTGGCCAAGGACTACAAGCTTGCCACCAACGGTACCGAGAACCACCTCATGCTCTGGGATCTCCGTCCTCTCGGGTTGACTGGCTCGAAGGCCGAGAAGGTTTTCGAGAAGATGCACATCACGCTCAACAAAAACGCCGTGCACGGCGACGTGTCGGCGATGGCGCCGGGCGGCGTGCGCATCGGCACGCCCGCGATGACGTCGCGCGGCCTCAAGGAGGCGGATTTTGAGGTCGTGGGCGACTTCCTGCACCGTGGCATCCAGCTCGCGCTCGAGATCCAGAAGAAGTCGGGCAAGAAGCTCGTCGACTTCCTCAGCGCTCTCGACACCGACAAGGAGGTCGTGGACAAGCTCAACGCGCTCCGCGCTGAGGTGGAGGCGTGGGCGGGCAAGTTCTTCATGCCCGGCCACTAAGCGAACGCTCATCCGAGGGCAGCCGTGCGGCTGCGTCGTGCGCCTCTGTGCTGTCGCCCTCGCGTGAGGTGGGGCGGTGCGCAGCACACGCCAGAGGGCAGACAGTGGATGGATGCTGCGCAAGGGATGGATGGTCGCGCGCAGCCCTCGGGCGTGTGTGCGCGCGCGCGGTGGCCTACCGCGGTGACGAGTCCTTCTACAGTAGAGAGGAAACGCGGACCTGGCGGCGCCTCCGGGGCGCTGCCGCGAGGAAGACGCGGGCCTTTGCTGACGGGAGCCGCGCGGCCTACGTGGCATCGCGAGTGCGCGCCCGCTCGAGAGCTTGGGGCGTGACCTGTGGGGCGTGGCCTGTGGGGCGTGACCTATGGGGCGGTTCATGCGAGGACGACGTGCTGCTGGACAGCCGGCTACTCTTGAGTCTTGTTCCATCCATCCATCCATGGTCGAGAGCACTCGAGATTTTCGAGGGCCGGCAGGATCCGGCAGCTTGCATGTTCCACGTTCCTCGTTGGCGGCCGTGTGTCGTGCCCTGAGACACGCAGGGGTTGAGTATCCTTAGCGGGGGCTTCACGCTTATCTCAGTGTCCCAGTGTGATGTGTGTGGTATCTGAAGCGCCCGTGTTTGACACAAATGTCAAATCGCAAGTACGAAGTACTAGCGCGCGACCGGACCTCCACGTGGACCATACGATAGTGGATAGATGTACAAACCTATGTTTAAAGATTAAACCTAAGTATGCCGCTATACGACGGGGCGTCCGTCCTGCCCGTATCTGTCGCGCCGCCGGCATGGTCCGCTCGGTTCGCGTGGTTAACGCGAAAAGTCAAAAGACACCACACACTATTGACTATACGCACATATGACATGCGATGAGATAGCCGTAGACCGCTCCTCCGCTCCCGGAACCGCTAGCGTTGGCGCATGTTCACGGAGCGACGTGCGCGCCAATAGTCTGGCTCACCATGCACCTGCCAATGTGTAGGTAGCTTGGTAAGTTACAAAGTTCTCTCTCACCATGCACCCCACGGTGTGCTGCTCTGCTCTCACCCTGTGGCCACGTTCCGGGCTGGCGCATCGGGGAGACGAGAGCATCGATAGCCTGGGCATCACGTATGACTCCGCATGCTCGCGTTTCCTGCGCAGGCTATGCATGCGCTGATTGCGAGGTGCCATGACAACGGCCACTGCTGGTCCCGAAGCCGCTGCAGAGTACCGCTGGCAGATGCTGCTGGAGGCCCCGCGCTCCACACGACAGGCTGCCACCCCCTGCATCTCCTCCTCACTGCACGTTGAGAAGCATAGCGACACGCTCGGCGAGGAGGTCCTGTGTACGGTGGTAGACATCCTCGGCGAAGAAGATGGCGTCGCCAGACTCGAGAGCGATCGGGCAGCCAATGGCCTCCAGCAACGCCTCCTCCGATGGCGGCGATGATCGCGCCGACCAACTCTGCTGCTGCTCCTTTCGCTGCTGCTGCTGGGCGGTCAGCACTGCGTCGGCGAGAGCGTCCAAGCCGGTGCTGGGAGATAGCACGAGATTCGCATGCTCACGCGCCGCCTCGCCCGCCTCCTTGTGCAGCAGCACAAACAGCTTGTGGATTCGAGAGCGTCGGTAGCCATCGCCGTCCACGTGCCAGTCGACCAAAGACTCGCACTCGGCCTGCTGGCACGTGCGCTCAGTGCACTGTGGGCAACCGTGCGCGCGCGCGCGGGCCGGGTCAATGGCGATGTACTGGCCGCCGGTGACATGCAGCGCGGCCGTGCCATCGGTAGCAAACGGGGCGCGTGTGGGCGGTAGTACCCGTCTCTCGTGGAGCATGTCGAGGGCCCTCTGGAGTTGATCCAGGAGAGAGGGAGCTGCGGCACGCAGCTGTTCCTCGGAGAGCATATGGCTATACACCCGCCCGCCCGCCTCCACTTTGCTCTCGCTTGAATAGCTCGTGCGATGGGCCGCGAGCGCCGCGTGGCAGCTCTCAGTGGACAGCACTTGACGAAGCACGACAAACCCACGCCAAGGCAGCTGGGCGGGCTCCTCGAGAGCGTGGCAGTACTCGGGTGGCGCTGCCGATGAGCGTGGCGGGAGAGCCGCAAGGGCGCTAGTGAGCACTTGGGGTGGCTGCCGCTGCAGGCGCTCGAGCACAAGTGGCTGGCGCACCCGGTCGGCACCCTTTTGGAGGAGCGGGTACCCTTGGGGCAGATCGTATCTGGGTAGCGTGAGGATGTCCATAATCAAGCCAATCCGGTCATGGTCCATGTCCTGCGTGCGATGCCACGTGTCTTCCCGAAAGAAGAGCAAATCCCCCGGGTTCAGAGGGACCGTGCAGCCGAGACGCTCGAGCCCATGCCATAAGACGTTCATGCCCCACGCTTGTATGAGCCTTGCGCGCGCGTGCCGCTCGTCGCGGCTCATGTTGCTCCGAGGCCACACGTCGCGGTAGTGATGATGCAGGATGCCCTCGGGCTCTTCCGAGAAGTTTCCGAAGCACTTGGCGTGCGCGTAGAGCGTCTCGGCCGGGATCAGCTTCACGTTAGTGTGCGCCTGGCTACGCGGCGCATCCTCCTTGTCAACCATCACAAACATCTTGTGATATCGGCCGTAGTGCGACGGGCCGTCGGTGTGCCAGTCGTGCCAGCCCTGTGCCACAGAGCGGGCACCGAGTGGGTCAGAAGGCGCCGAGAAGGGCGCTGAGAGAGGGAGCGAGGCGCAGAGCAGGCCGATAACCAGAACTATTGAGATGATCGCCGAGATACATGATCTCGGAGATTGGAGGGAGAGAGGCGCAGAGCAGGCCTATGAGGCGCGCGCGCGGGCAATCAGAGGCACCCAGAGGCACTCACAGGCACCTGGTACATGGTCGAATTCGAAATCGCGGTCAGCCATGCCTTTAGGTTCGAGAGCAGCCGCTGGCTGCCCCAAGCCCGTCCCGATTCGAGGAAGGGCGTCAAGTCCGAGTAGCTCGCGATTTTGCTTGGTGCGAAATCAAAGAAGCCGTTGCCGCCCATGAGGTATTCCATCGGACCATCGAGCACCTCGTAGCGCACCGCCCTACAGCTGCCGTTCGTGCGAGCAGCTTCGAGGAGCGCTCGGGTCTCGTGTTGGGGCATGTGATTGATAATCGCGTCGTATCGACAGCGCTCCCAGCACGGCGAGTACGAGGGCAGCGCCGCTGTACCACCAGGCATCTGAGCAGCCTCAGGGCAATCATCAAGGCAGGCCGGTGTGACATACGGATCGGCGGCCGCGTAGAGGTCATTGAGCACGCACGACGAATTCTTGGCAAAGCGCCACCGGTTGATGGAGATGAACTCGGAGCCGGCAATCTCGAGAGGCCAGCCGAGCTCGGCCGCCTCGTTGAAGCCGGAGGCGATCCATCCGTCCAACAGGTTGCGGATCAATTGCCACGTCTTCGGAAAGTGCCGAGAGATCTCCGGCCCTCCTAACTTGCACTCATCGGGCTGCACATTCGAGGCGAGAGGTCGTCAATGGTAATCAACGGCAATCGATGGTCATCGGGGCCATCGCATCGCACCTGCACGTCCGAGGCGCCGCAAAGCATGCGCGTCGCCGCGTGAGGCAAGGCATGCACGTACTCGCGCATGGCAGCGAGCTCCTCGGGCGGCACCGCGTTTCGAATCACAAAGTAGCCCCGGTCACGCACCCGCTGCTCATCCTCAAGCCTCTCGCACCTGTGCTCATCGCGCATCAGCTGCGCCGTCGCAGAGCAGGGCTCATCCGCTTGATCCCAATCCAGCTTCTCGTCGAAGATGGAGTACTTGTCCAAGCAGGGACCGCGGGCGCACTTGCTCCGCCCCACGAAAAGTTCGCACAGCTGGCACGTTCTCGCGCAGTGCCGGCTCATGTCCTTCTCATTCTTCCTGCAGCCGCCGTCAACGGCCCAGAGCAGGCACTGGTCCCTATCGGCCTTGTCGAAGCACCAGGGCTCGGCACTCTCGCTCAGCCTCTGATCAACACCGGTCGGCGACACCTCCACGCGATGCGTGCGGTCCGACGGTCCGAAGTGCTTCGGTCTCTTGAGTTTGTTGTAGCCTTCCGCGCCCGGATGGCAAGCGAAGGTGGAATTGCACTCGCTGCACTCGCTGCTCACGTCGCCGTTCAATGCTGTGCACGGCTCCACGCACCACTCTTCGCACCTAAACGCCGCCGCGACCACGCGTGCGTTGACCACTATGGCCAAGGCCACTGTCGAAAAGGACAAGCTGGTTGGAAAGGGCCTCATTCTGCTCCTGGTCGCGGGCCTCCCTCCCTCGAACCGAGGTGTGATTGTGAGCTGTTAAGACTCGACTCCTACTGTCTCACCTGCCTCCTCTTTCCCCTTACCGAAGTTATTTGACTGGATTCTGTTATTTTCTAGCGAACAGCTCGGCAGTTGCGAGCCTCATAGTCAGACGCTCCACGGAACCACGCTGCCCAATCGCTGACTCGCATCATCGCGACGCGCGCCGGAACCCGGACACCCGGACATGCGGATCGCCGTGTCCTCGCTCGTTTCAACCGTTACAGTGATACAGTCGACGCGCGCCGGTTTTTACGGTTTACGTTAACGTTTGTAATTTGATTCATGATTGTGGAAACAACCGGCACCGCCCGTCCTCTCTCGCGTCCGGCGCGCCTCGCCCCTTGCCGTGGACCAACCCAGACTGCCGCGCCCACAACAAAATGCACCGTTCCTAGTTCCTATGCAGGATTTTCTCGTTCACATCACGGGCCGCTTTGGGAACTCTGGAACTCATACCTATGCTGGCGTCTCCTCCGCCGCCGCGGCGGCCGGCTCAGCGGGGGCCACCGCCGCCGGCTCCTCTGCGGCCGGCTCCACTGGGGCTGCCGCCTCAGGCACGGGCTCGGCCACGGGCTCGTCGGGTCTCGGCTCGCCTGCGGCCGCGACGCCCTCTTGTGGCAATTTCGATGGCGACGGCGCTTGAGAGGGCGACCTCGATGGCGACGGCGCTTTGGACGGGGAGCAAAGAGCTTCTGAGGAAGTCTCGCCTCCGACTGGTGTGCAATCGTCGTCTCCACCTTTTGAGGATATTGCTGGAAGCGCCGGTGCCGAGTCCGACGTCTTGAGCGGCCTTCCGCCTGTGGTCGCGCCTGCACGCTTTCCACCGAGCGTGGGAAGCGTCGAGGTGCTGCTGACTCGCGTTGGCTGCTGACTCGCCGAATGTGCAAGGGGCAAGGATGGCAACGTCCGCTGTGCATTGAAGTTGCCGAGCAGCCGGCGGTACTTTGAATCGGAGATCACGGTAACAGGCGCAAGCCCTACGCTGCTGCCGCCCTCGTCAGCAGCTGGGCGGCGCGTCCACGTCGCAGCCACTGACGCTTCCGTGCTCATCTTGAAGTGAGCATCATCTTTGTTGCTGGGGTGTGCCTCTCGATACGCGCCGGCTGCCGAGCTCAGCTGTGCAGTGATCACCGAGGGCAGCGAGGACCGGCCGATTGCCTTCTTCGCGCCGCGCGCGTGTACCAAAGCGCTTCGGTGCTCACCGCTTGCCTCGTGGCAGCACATCAAATTGTAACGAGCAATGCCCTCAAAGGATGCACGGTCATCGTCGCTGATTTGGTCCGACGGCAAGCCCTGGAGATGTGTGAGAGCAGTCTTGGCCTCGTGAAGAGCGAGGAGCTGCTCGTCAGCTCGCTGAAGGGCCACGCAGAGATTGATACGTGCGGAGACGGCAGCAGTCGCGGCGTTTGGCTCCGCCCCGGCCGCATTGATCGAGTCCCGTAGGAAACGAATGGCCTTTTGCGTAGTGCCGCGCTGCAGATGGAAGCATCCGATGCTGTAGAGCGTCTCAGCAAGGGCCGCCGACCCGAGCGGCGGCGGTGGCACAGCTTCAAGCGCCCGCATCAGGCATGCACGCCGGATACTGGACTCGAGCTCCTGATCAGAGGCCAGCTCGTTGTGCAGCTTTGCAATCGTAATGCCCTCCATGTGCATACGACGCAGTTCTGCACCGCTGGGCGGCACGGGCATCGCCATCATGTGCTTCAGTCGTGTGAGATAGTCCTGATAGCGCACCTCAGCCTCTCGGACGCTGCGAGTGCGCTCGTCATCCTCGTCGAGTGAAGTTGAACTCGCGTCGTCCGGTACTTCGAGGCGCAACCGCTGTGCGAGCTTTACTCGGGAGTTTTCTCGGCGGCGGCCACCGCGAGGTGGGAGGAGGCCCGCAAGAGGGTGTGCTGACACTGTGGCCGAGGATAACGCTGGGACGCTTTCAGCTGCACGCTGCCTTGCTTCCTCCTGCTGCTTGAGAAGGCTGTGCTGCTGTATCAGCGCTCTTCCAAATTTGCCCACGCGCGGCAGATGCATTGGCGACGGAGAAGCCATGCTGGGTTGCGCGCCATGAGGAGCCGCACGTTTCATCCCACGCCGTCCGAGAACTGACCAGGCCGCCTGAATTTCTGAACTGTGAACCGCTGGACGCGGCCTTCCACCCAAGAAACGTTTACGCGACCTCACACACGGAGAGCGGCTCATGCCCTAACACACCGTGCCCGATTAGCATGGGAATTACGACGTAGTGTCTGGAGCTCGCAGTAGGAGACCGTGGTGGGCGGAAAGCCCCAGCGTTGCATATCGCGCGGCATTGGCGCGCGGGCGTCCGCAGCGGCGGCCGGTTGTGCGCGTACGCACTCAGCGCCGAGTTTAACACGATCGCGTCGGCGCGCACGTTGGCTGAGCGTATCGCCTGCACCAGCTACATCGCGTGTGTCGCTTGGGCTGCACGCGCATGTCGCGCGGCAGCTAGCGCGCGGGCTTCCACAGCGGCAGCCGGTTGCGCGCGTGCGCACTCAGCGCCGAGTTGAACATGATCGCGTCGGCGCGTACGTTGGTTGAGCGCATCGCCTGCATCAGCTGCAGCGTGCGTGTCGCTTGGCACCCCTCACAGCACGCGGCGACCGCGGAGCAGGTCCGACGGCCGAGTGTCGTTCACGTCTAGGAC
>Ga0209550_10002744_pt1 | contig 16901 bp, 16 predicted proteins | sample LauGreSuBDMM15SN_2_FD_187567 | JGI IMG/M metagenome (GOLD analysis project Ga0209550, IMG submission 187567) | Freshwater lake microbial communities from Lake Michigan, USA - Su13.BD.MM15.SN (SPAdes) (version 5) | ecosystem: Environmental > Aquatic > Freshwater > Lake | place: Lake Michigan...
GGGCGACTTGGTCGAGCGCTTGATGGGCAAAAAGCCGGAATTGCGGTTTCAGTATATTCAAGAAAACGCGAGGTTTGTTGAGGAGTTGGATGTTTGAGGAGTGAGTATTTTGTCTGATTCTAGTGAAATGTTCGACTACCGGTTTTGGTTAAACTTTGTGATGTTGATTGTCACGGTAGTGGCTATTGTCATTGGTCCACTTTTGGCGTTTAGGCTTCAGAGAAAGGCGGACGAAGCGCGAGAAAAACGAACTCGCAGATACATGATTCTAAATATACTGATGCGCACTAGGTCGGAAAAACTCAGTTCCGAACATGTGGGCGCGTTGAACCTTATTCAACTCGAGTTCTACGGCAGCATAGCCGTAATCGACGCCTACAAAATCTACTCAGACTTCTTAAACTCGCACTTTCCTAGTGATCAAAATGCCGTAGAGCGGCATACTACTAAAGGAGCGAGTCTCTTCCTAGACCTACTGCATGAAATTGCTCGTGATCTAAAGTTTAATTTTGACAAGAGCGACTTACAGCGTTTGGTTTATTTGCCGATGAGCCTTTTTAACTTTAACGATAATTTATGGGCTAACATGCATCTATTTAGAGAGGTTCTCGAAGGTAAACGCCCGTTGGTTATAACTGATTTTGTACCCAAACATGATAGCATCCCTCCCACGGAATGACTGCCCACCAGGGAACAACGCCCACCCTACTCCTGCACCGTCTCCAAATAGGCCGCAATCTCTACCAACCTTAACGGCGTCGGCGTCATGATACCGTCGCCGGTATCCACCAGCACGGTCGGCCCCTCCATCAAGGGCGCGAATTTGGGCATCAAAGCGGAAGGCGCCTCGCCACGGCTATAGCCCCAGATTTTTGACATCACATAGGCCATCGGGAACACCCCCCCATGCCGTGATGACAGGCCCGTCAGGTCGGCGGGGGGGTGGGCAAGGGTTTTGGCCAGCTCGCCATCTCCCTTGCCGGTTGCCCCGTGGCAGGGCGCGCAAAGTTCGGTGAAATCGGATTTGCCAGAACTTGGCGGCGTGGGCGCTTGGCCCGGCACGCAGGCGGCCAAAATCAGCAGGGCGGGCAGCAGGTGGGGGGCGCGCATGGGACATCCTTGGGTTGTTTGCCCCAGCCTATACCTGTGACTCAGGGTTGCAAACCTTTCGAGCAGGAAAATTTTTGACAGGTCAGACGATCTGCCCGTCTTGCAACCGCACCACGCGGTCCATCCGCGCGGCCAAATCCATGTTATGGGTGGCGATCAGCGCGGAAAGGCCAGTTTCGCGCACGATTTGCATCAGCACATCAAAGACTTGGGCGGCATTGGCGGGGTCTAGGTTGCCCGTAGGCTCATCCGCCAGCAGCAGTTTGGGGCTGTTGGCCAAGGCGCGGCAAAAGGCCACGCGCTGTTGTTCGCCGCCCGACAGCGCCGCAGGGCGGTGGCTTTCGCGGGCCAAAACGCCGACACGGGCCAGCAAGTCACGCGCCCGCGCCTCGGCCACGGGTTTGGGGGTGCCGTGGGCCAGTTGCGGCAGGGTGATGTTTTCAAGGGCGGAGAATTCGGGCAGCAGGTGGTGGAACTGGTAGATAAACCCCACCTCGGCACGGCGCGCATCGGTGCGGGCACGGTCGTTCAGGCCGGTCATTTGGCGCGCGCCGTATTGCACCGTGCCTTGGTCGGCCACATCCAACAGACCCGCGATTTGCAGCAGGGTGGATTTGCCAGCGCCTGAGGGGGCGACAAGGGCCACGACCTCGCCCGCAGCGACCGTCAGGCTTGCACCGCGCAGCACCACAACTTCGCTTACCTTACCGCGATTATAGGCTTTTTCAATGCCGTGCAGGGTTAAGCTATTCATAGCGCAGCGCCTCAACCGGGTTCATGCGGGCGGCTTTGCGCGCGGGGATCAGGGTGATGACGAAGGAAAGGCCCAAGGACAGCGCCATGGCAGAGCCTACGTCTTGCGCTTGTAGCTTGGCGGGCAGCGCATAGATGCCCCGGATCGACGGGTCCCATACGCCGCCCCCAGCCCAGAAGTTCACAAAGGAAAAGATCGGGTCGATATACAGCGCAAACAGGCACCCAAGCGCCACCCCCATAGCCGTGCCGAGGATGCCGGTGAACGACCCGCACAGAAAGAACACGCGCAAGATTGACCCTTCGGTCAGCCCCATCGTGCGCAAGATGCCAATGTCGCGGCCCTTGTTTTTCACAAGCATAATCAGGCCCGATACTATGTTCATCGTGGCAATCAGCACCAAGATCGACAAGATGATGAACATCACGTTGTCTTCCACCGACAGCGCCCGCAGAAAAGAGCCAGAGCTTTGCTTCCACGTCCACAGCAAGGCATCTGGCCCGCCCGCGCGAAACAGCGCATCGGCATAGGTGTCAACCGCGTCAGGGTCTTTGACCATGACCTCGTATTCATCCACCATCCCCTCGCGGTTGAAAAAGCTTTGCGCTTCGGCAAGCGGCAGGTAAAGGCGCACCTTGTCAATGTCATAGCGGCCAGCGGTGAAGATATATTCCACCGTATAGGCCTTGATGCGCGGGCTGGTGCCGAAGGCCGATTTCACGCCTGACGGCGCAATCAAGCGCACCCTGTCGCCAACAGTGACGCCCAGTTCCCGCGCCATTTCTGACCCCATGGCGATGCCTTGCGCAAAGTCGGCCAAGTCGCCCTGCCCCAAACTGCCCGCCCCGATGCGCGGTAGGCTGGCAAGGTCTTGCGCCGTCATGCCGTAGACATCGCCGCCGGTGGTTTGATCAAAGGCCGTGACCATCACTTGGCCACGCACCAAGGGGGCAGCGCGCGTGACACCCTCAATCGCGCGCAAAGCGGCCACTGTGGCGGCATCTTCAGGAAAGCCCTTGGTCAGATTGCCCTGCTCATCGGCATGGCCCGCGGAATAAACCGTGACATGGGCATTGGCCCCCAAGATCGTATCGACAAATTCCGCCCTGAACCCCGCGCGCACCGCCAAGGTGGCGATCAGCGCAAAGACGGCCAGCGTGATGCCAACAAGGCTGATCCACGTCATCACAGACACGCCGCCCTCGGCCCGCCGTGCGCGCAAATAGCGCCAAGCGATCATGAATTCAAAGGCTGCAAAGGGGCGGGTGGACAAGGTTTGGGTCTTTCTGAGCAAGCCAAAGTCGCGGCGACCATGCGGCGCACGCGCCCCCTCGTCAAGCCACGATGCCGTTATGGGCGCTTAGCTGGACTTGCCCTTAAGCAAAGCAAAAATCGCCATAGCATGGCCGTGGCGAAGGCCGAAATCGGCCTTAAGCCAGTCGGTGATTTGCGTGGCTTTCACACCATCCGCAATGCCCGCAGGCCCCGCAAAACCCTTTTCAGCCGCCATAGCTTTGAAATCAGCCGGAGATTTGCCAGTCTTCGCTTGGATATTGTCCAGATAGGCCTGAAAGCTCATCAGCGCGCCGCCCAAGCCATCCCGCGCCGGATCATTTCGCGCGCGGGGCCGTGGTCGATCACATTGGCCTGATGGCCGAGTGCGTTGTAATAGACCCGCCCCTTGCCCCACATTTTGGTAAATCCCACGGGCATGGCGACAGGGCCATTGGGCGCATGGGGGCCATCCACCACAGGAAAATCGCACACGGCATGCACTTTCACGGCGGGGTCGACGTGTAGGTAATATTGCTCGGTTTTTACATCAAAATCGCCGATGCCCGCGACCAAGGGATTGCTGGGGTCGGTGATGCGCACACGGTATTCCACCCCGTCATTGCCCGGATGCGCCACCCATTGCGCGCCGGTCATGAACTGCCAGACCACATCGTTGCGAAAGGCGTCGCACATCCCGCCGTGGCAACCCGCCAGCCCCACGCCCGATTCCACCGCATCAGCCACGGCTTGGCTGCGTTCTTTTTCAATCGTGCTCATGGTCCAGACTGGAACGATCAAATCCAGCGTCTTTAGTGCCGCCGCATCGTCAAAACAGGCCAAGCTGTCGGTGACCTCTACCGAAAAACCCGCCGCGCGCAGATCAGCGGCAAAAAGCGCTGCCACTTTGTCGGGCTGATGCCCATCCCAACCGCCCCACGTGATCAATGCCCGTTTTGCCATGCCAGCCTCCCTCAATTTGCCCGCAGTTGTGCCCAAAGCCCCGCCCAAGTGCAAGCAAAACCCCTGCCCCCTTGCCCTTTGTCCAGACACTCCACGAAAGGTCCGGAGGGTGTGAAACCCTCCGGTCCGGCGTTAGAACTTTTGCGGGGCGGCAGGCTTATTGCCAACAACCGCCTCAACCGCCGCCAAGACATCGTCGGTCAGCTTCGCCTTTTGGGTCAGCGCTGCCAGATTGTCGGTCAATTGGCTGATGCGCGAGGCGCCCAAGATCACGGTCGACACACGCTTGTTGTGCAAGCACCATAGCAGCGACAGGTTGGTTAGACTGAGGCCAGCGCCCTCGGCCACCTTGGCCAAGGCGCGTGCCTTTTCAATCTTGGCCTGTCCCGCTTCGGATGTGAAATTGTCGCGCAGCCATTCATAGCCCGCCAAATTCGCCCGTGCATCGTTGGGGATGCCGTTGTTGTATTTGCCCGTCAGCAACCCCGATGCCAAGGGCGACCAGATCGTGGTGCCCAACCCATAGGTGTCATAGATCGGCGCGTAATCAGCTTCGACCTTGTGGCGTTCGAAGAGGTTGTATTGCGGCTGTTCCATCGTGGGCGGGGTCAGGCTGTGGCGCGCTGCTACGGCATGGGCCTCAGTGATCTGCTGGCCCGACCATTCGGACGTGCCCCAGTAGATCACCTTGCCCTGCACCACCAAATTGTGCATGGCGCGCACGGTTTCTTCAATGGGGGTGTCGATGTCGGGGCGGTGGCAAAAATACAGATCCAGATGATCGACCCGCAGGCGCTTTAGGGCGGCATGGCAGGCTTCGGTTACATGCTTGGCCGATAGCCCGCGCTGCGTGGGCTTGGCCCCGCCCCAAAAGACTTTGGAGGAGACGATATAGCTGTCGCGGCTCCAGCCCAGTTCTTCAATCGCTTGGCCCATCACCAGTTCGGATCGGCCCTGTTCATATCCTTCGGCATTGTCAAAAAAGTTGATGCCTGCGTCATAGGCGGCCGTCAGCATTTCTTTGGCGGGGGCAAGATCAATTTGTTTTGCAAAGGTCACCCAAGACCCGAACGAAAATTCCGAAACTTGCAGGCCCGATTTGCCCAAGCGGCGATAGTCCATGATGCGCTCCTTTATGCTTGAGCAAAGAGGTAGGGCCAAGGGGGCCTTCGCGCCAGTCTGAATTGGTGGGGTGTATGAATTTTTGCGGTCGACGTTCAAAGAAAAACGGCCCCGAACCACAGGTGCGGGGCCGTTTATATCTGTTGAAGGCGGTGCTTAGATGCCCGCGTAAATCTCGACCACTTTGGCCACGGCGGCTTCGGGGGTCATTTCAACCGAAACACCCGTCCGGCGTGAGGTCAGTTCCACAACCCCATTCGCCAGACCCCTTGGCCCAACCGTAATGCGCCAAGGCAGGCCGATCAAATCCATCGTGGCGAATTTCGCCCCTGCGCGCTCGTCGCGGTCGTCGTAAAGCGGCTCCAATCCCTTGGCGAGCAGCGCCTTTTCCAAAGCAGCACAGGCCGCATCCGCCGCCGCATCGCCTTGCTTCAGGTTCACGATGCCCACGGGGAAAGGTGTCACGCCTTCGGGCCAGATAATGCCCTTGTCGTCATGGCTGGCCTCGATGATGGCCCCCAGCAGACGGCTCACGCCAATGCCGTGGCTGCCCATTTCCACGGCAACCTTCTCGCCCTTGTCGTTAACGACGCTTGCGCCCATCGCGTCGGAATACTTGGTGCCAAAGTAAAAGATCTGCCCCACTTCAATCCCGCGCCCCACTTTGCGGCGCTCTTCGGGAATGGCGTCAAACAGGGTCGCATCGTGGGTTTCATCGGTGCGGGCATAAAGGGTGGTGAATTCCGCACAGACCTTGGCCACAGCGGCGCGGTCGTCGTAATCCACCTCACGCGCGCCCAGTTTCAGATCGACCACGGCTGCATCGTAAAACACTTCCGACTCGCCTGTCGAAGCCAGCACCAAAAACTCATGCGTGTTATCGCCGCCGATAGGGCCCGATGCGGCGCGCATCGGAATGGCCGTTAGCCCCATGCGTTCATAGGTGCGCAAATAGCTGACCATGTGGCGGTTATAGGCGTGCAGCGCGGCGTCTTTGTCGATGTCGAAGTTATAGCCGTCTTTCATCAAAAACTCACGGCCCCGCATCACGCCGAAACGCGGGCGCATTTCATCGCGGAACTTCCACTGAATGTGATACAGCGTCAGAGGCAGGTCTTTGTAGGAGTTGACATGGCTGCGGAAGATATCCGTCACCATTTCCTCGTTGGTCGGGCCATACAGCATCTCACGGCCCTGACGGTCTTTGATGCGCAGCATTTCTTGGCCGTAGTCGTCATAGCGGCCAGATTCGCGCCACAGGTCAGCAGGTTGCAGCGTGGGCATCAGCAAGGGAATGTGGCCGGCGCGCGCTTGTTCTTCATGAACGATGGTCTGAATGCGGTTCAAGACCCGCAAGCCCAGTGGCAGCCAAGAATAAATCCCGGCCGTCTGCTGCTTGATCATTCCCGCGCGCAGCATATAGCGATGCGAGACGATCTGTGCCTCGGCGGGGTTTTCCTTGAGAACGGGCAGAAAGTAGCGCGACAGACGCATGATGGGCCTCTTACAAACGATTTTGTCGTTCCTAGCGGGTTGCACCCAGCCTCGCAAGCGGGTGGGCACATTTGCCGCGCTCTGGGCCAGTTTTGTCTTAAAAATCTGATGGATTGCATGTTAAAAGCAGGGGCTAACCTTGTAACCCATGGCCCCATGGGCAATATCACTCTCCAAAGCAGGAGGACCGCACGTGCCAAACCAAACCCAAGGGCGCTACTGGGCCATTGCCGCCGTCGTTTTCTTTGTGGCGCTGTGGTATCTGGGCTCGGTGATGTTGCCCTTCCTTGTCGGCGGAGCTGTAGCCTATTTCCTTGACCCTGTGGCCGATAGGCTAGAGCGTTTGGGCCTGTCGCGGGCCTTGGCCACCTTGGTGATTTCGGTCGCGGCCTTTGTGCTGGTGGTGCTGATCGTCTTGGCGCTGATCCCGGTTTTGGTGCAACAACTGACATCGTTGATCAACGCCGCCCCCACTTTGGTCAGTGAATTTCAAGCCTTCTTGATCACCCGCTTTCCCGAACTGAGCGACAGCACATCGGTCATGCGCACCACGCTGGATCAAATCGCCCAAGCCATTCAAGCGCGGGGCGCCACCTTGGCGCAAGGCTTGGTGTCTTCGGTCTTTGGCGTGATGAGCTGGCTGATCTTCATCGTGGTTGTGCCCGTCGTGGCCTTTTACCTGCTGATGGATTGGGACAAACTGGTCGCCCGCATTGACGACCTTTTGCCGCGCGATCATGCCCCCGTTGTGCGCAAATTGGCACAAGAGGTGGATAAAGCCCTTGCGGGTTTTGTGCGCGGCCAAGTCTCGGTGTGCATGGTGTTGGGGGCCTATTACGCCGCGGGTCTGATGCTGGCTGGGCTGCAGTTTGGGTTGGTGATTGGTGCGATTGCGGGGGCCATGACGGTGATCCCCTATATCGGCGCACTGGTGGGCGGGGCCTTGGCGATAGGCTTTGCGCTTTATCAGTTTTGGGGGGATTGGGTGTCACTTGGCATCATTGCAGCCGTTTTCGCCCTTGGGCAGTTTGTGGAAGGCAATATTTTAACCCCGCGTCTTGTGGGCAAATCGGTGGGCTTGCATCCGGTGTGGCTGATGTTCGCCCTGTCGCTTTTTGGCGGCTTGTTTGGCATTGCGGGGATGTTGGTGGCGGTGCCCATTTCGGCGGCCATCGGGGTGTTTATGCGCTTTGGCATCGGTCAGTATAAAGACAGCCTGCTTTATCGCGGCCACGGCCCACAGGATAAGGGACAAGGGTGACAGGCCAACTGATCTTTGATCTGCCGCCAAGCCAAGGCTGGCAGCGCGACGCCTTCTTGGTCACCCCCGCCACCGCTGCGGCGCTCGCGGCGGTTGAGGGGTGGAGAACTTGGACAGATAAGCGGTTGCTGCTGGTGGGGCCTCATGGGTCGGGCAAGACCCATCTGGCGCATATTTGGGCCGAAATGGCCCAAGCGCTGTGGATTGACCCCGCTGATCTCCACGCGCGCTTGGATGACATTGCCCCCGAAGCTTGCGTGATCCTTGACGATGCACAGCGGGTTGCGGGCCGCGCTGAAGAGGCGCTGTTTCACCTGTACAACCGTCTCGCCCCCCATGGCCGCTTGCTGCTGACAGCCCCCACAGCGCCCCGCGATTGGGGGTTGGCCTTGCCCGATCTGCTCTCACGCCTGCAAGCCATGCCTACGGCCCGCCTAGAGCCGCCCGACGACGACCTGTTGGCTGGCGTGTTGGTGAAGCTGTTCGCCGACCGCCAGATCACTGCCGAGGCACGGCTGATCCCCTATCTGCTGCCGCGCATGGAACGATCCATTGCCGCAGCGCAGGCCTTGGTGGCGGCGCTAGATGCCAGATCACTGGCCACCCACCGCCCCGTCACCCGCGCCCTTGCGGCCGAGGTGCTGGACAGCGCCGCGCCAGAGTGAGACAATCATTTCTGGCAAGCCTTTACGCGCCTTGGATAAACCATGCCCCAGACAGACTTTCTCAAAGCCCCATTCCCCGCTGCCGTGTCTTTTCCGGCGGCTGAAACTGCAGGGCCGCGCCGCTTTTTCAACCGCGAAATGTCATGGCTGGCCTTTAACTGGCGCGTGCTGGATGAGGCGACGAACCCTGCCGTGCCCCTGCTGGAGCGGCTGCGCTTCCTATCAATCTCGGCCACCAACTTGGATGAGTTTTACACCGTGCGCGTGGCGGGCCTGCGCGCGCAGGTGCGCAATGGCAACGCCACCCTGTCGGACGATGGCCGCACCCCTGCCGAACAACTCACCCTGATCCACGCCGACGCCCGCCGCCTGATGCAGATGCAGCAGACAGTCTATAACAAGCTGAAAAAAGAGATGGAGGCAGAGGGGATCATCATCCTGACGCGCTCTAAGCTGACGGTACGCGATTTAAAGGTGCTGGAAGAAAACTTCCTGACCAAAGTTTTCCCCGTTCTGTCGCCGCTTGCGATTGACCCTGCCCACCCTTTCCCCTTCATCCCAAACACCGGCTTTTCGCTGGCGTTGGAGTTAGAGCGCGTCTCAGACCGCCGCACGCTCAAAGCCTTGCTGCCCATCCCGCAGCAAGTTACCCGCTTTGTGGCCCTGCCCGGCAAACCCGGCGAAGCACGCTTTTTGCCGCTGGAAGAGCTGTTGCTTTTGCATCTGGATATGCTGTTCCCCGGCTACACCGATCGCGGCCATTGCCTGTTTCGCGTGCTGCGCGACAGCGATTTGGAAGTGGAAGAAGAATCCGAAGACCTTGTGCGCGAATTTGAAACCGCTTTGAAGCGCCGCCGCAGGGGCGAGGTGATCCGCCTAAAGATTTCCGCCGGTGCCCCCGAAGACCTGCGCAGCATGATCATGCACGAACTGGCGGTGACGCCCGAAGAAGTGGTCGAAGCGCGCGGGCTTTTGGGCATGGCAGACTTGAAGCAACTTGTCCTCTCCTCGCGCCCTGATCTTTTGTGGCCCACCTTCACCCCGCGCGTGGCCGAACGGGTGCAAGACCATGACGGCGATTTGTTCGCCGCCATCCGGCAAAAAGACATGCTGCTGCATCACCCCTATGAGACTTTCGACACGGTGATCCGCTTTTTAGAACAAGCCGCGCGCGACCCTGATGTGCTGGCGATCAAACAAACGCTCTACCGCACCAGCCATGACAGCCCGATTGTGTCAGCCCTGTGCGAGGCGGCGGAAAACGGCAAATCAGTCACCGCATTGGTGGAACTAAAAGCCCGCTTTGACGAAGCCGCCAACATCTTGCAATCGCGCCGCTTGGAACGGGCCGGCGCGCATGTGGTGTACGGCTTTACCCATATGAAAACCCATGCGAAAATCTCAACCGTGGTGCGGCGCGAAGGCGACAATTTGGTCACCTATACCCATTACGGCACGGGCAATTACCACCCGATCACCGCGCGCATCTACACCGACCTAAGCTTTTTCACCTGCGACCCCGCCTTAGGGCGCGATGCGACGAAGGTTTTCAACTATCTGTCGGGCTATGTGCAGCCCACAGGGCTAGAGAACCTTGCCATCGCCCCCATCACGCTGAAACCCCGCCTGCTGGCCCTCATCGCGGCCGAGGCTGATCACGCCCGCGCCGGACGGCCAGCTGAGATTTGGATCAAGCTCAATTCGCTTTTTGAGCCCGATGTGATCGACGCGCTTTATGCCGCCTCGCAAGCGGGGGTGCAAATCAGCCTGATCATTCGCGGCATTTGCGGTTTACGTCCCAGAATCAAAGGCTTGTCTGAGAATATTCGCGTGAAATCCGTCGTGGGCCGCTTTTTAGAGCACAGCCGCATCGTATGCTTTGGCAACGGCCACGGCCTGCCGTCAAACGAGGCGCTGGTGTTCTTGTCTTCCGCCGATTGGATGGACCGTAACCTGTCGCGCCGTGTGGAAACCTTGGTGGCCATCCATAACCCCACCGTGCGCGCGCAGATCATGGGGCAGATCATGGCTGCCAATTTGGCGGACGAGGCGCAAAGCTGGGTTTTGCACGCCAATGGCAGTTATGAACGCAACCTCGTCAAGGCGCAGACATCCTCGTTCAATTGCCACCGGTTCTTCATGGAAAACCCCTCGCTTTCTGGGCGCGGTTCAGCAGGGATCAAGGATGCCCCCCTTTTGGCGCGGGGCGAAGGCTAAAGCTGTCTTCACGGTGATGTGAAAGGCGCGATTGACCATGCCCCGATCCTGCGGCATGGACAGGCCTATAAGGCCAATGGCGGGGAATCGACGATGAGCAAGCCACCGAAATCGACCCGCGAAGACCAAGCCGATGCCGACAAGGTGCTGTTTGGCCGCAGCCTGTTTGATGACCCCTCGGCCCGCGCACTCAGCCGTGTGGGCGTGGTGGATGTGGGGTCAAACTCTGTCCGGATGGTTGTGTTTGACGGGGCTGCGCGCTCGCCGGCCTATTTTTACAACGAAAAAATCATGTGCGGCTTGGGCCAAGGTCTGGCTGAAACCAACCGCTTGAACCCCGATGGCCGCAAACGCGCGCTGAAAGCGCTAAAACGCTTTGCCTTACTGGCCAAGGGGATGGGGATTGAAAACCTGACCGTGGTCGCCACCGCCGCCGCGCGGGAAGCCGAAGACGGACCTGACTTTCAAAAAGAGGTCCTCGCACAAACCGGCCTGAAAATCTGGGTCGTTGACGGCGACGAAGAAGCCCGCCTGTCGGCCCAAGGCGTGCTGCTGGGTTGGCCCGACGCCAAGGGCGTGGTCTGCGACATCGGTGGCAACTCGATGGAATTGGCGCGAATTGGCGATGGCAAGGTCGGGCGCCGCGCCACCTCGGCCCTTGGGCCGTTTCGTTTGCAGCAAGTGCAAGGTGGTCCCAAGGTGCGCGCCGAACATATTGATCGCCTGATCAAAGACTTGCAGACCAAAGTTCAATCCCAAGGCGAGCGGATTTATCTGGTCGGTGGATCATGGCGGGTCATCGCCCGTTTGGATATGGAACGCCGCAATTACCCGCTGACGGTGCTGCATGAATACCGCATGATGCCCGACAGCCTGCTGGAAACGCTGGATTGGATTCAAAGCGCTGATCTTGCCGCTTTGCGGGCGCGCACCGGAACCTCGGCCGAACGGATGGAACTTGTGCCTTTGGCCTGCGAGGTGCTGCGCGAGTTGATCTTGATGCTGAAGCCCTCCGAAATTGATGTGTCAGCCTATGGCATCCGCGAGGGTTTGCTTTATGAAGTCATGCCCGAACGTCTGCGCCAACGCGATCCTTTGATCGAAGCGGCGCGGGTCAGCGAACAAACTGCTGCGCGCATTCCGGGCACAGGCAAACGATTGTTCGAATTCCTTACGCCCCTTTTTCCCAACGCTGATGCGCAACGCCTGCGCCTGATGAAAGCCGCCTGTCTGTTGCATGACACCACATGGCGCGCCCACCCCGATTACCGCGCCGAGGCCTGTTTTGACAACGCCACCCGCGCCAACTTGGGTGGGCTGGATCACCCCGGGCGGGTGTTCTTGGGCCTGTCCCTGTTGCACCGCTACAAGAACTCGCGCGCAGGATCGCGGTTGGAACCGCTGTTTCGCTTGTTAAGCGACGCGCAGATCCAAGAGGCTGAGGTTTTGGGCAAAGCCATGCGCTTTGGCGCCATGTTTGCCGGCGGCGATCCGGCACAGGCTGGTCGTTTGGTTTGGGATGAGCCTGCGCGGATGCTGGAACTGCACCTCACCCGCGACGGCCAAGATCTTTTCGGCGAAGTGGCGCAGGCGCGATTTTCCTCGCTCGCGCTTGCCATGCGCGCCGAAGTGCGCGTGGTCCAGCCGCAATGAGCCTGGCCTTTGACCACATCGCCGTCTCGGCGCGCACCTTGGAAGAGGGTGTGGACTGGGTCGAACAAGCCCTTGGCGTCACGATGGCGGGCGGCGGGCAGCACCCGTTGATGGCCACCCACAATCGCCTGCTGGGCTTGGGCGATTTGTATCTTGAGGTTATCGCCATTGACCCAACAGGCACTCCCCCTGCCCAACCCCGCTGGTTCGACCTTGACCGTTTCTCAGGCCCGCCCCGCCTGACAAACTGGGTGGCGCGCACCGATGATATGGACGCAGCTTTAAATGCAAGTCCCAAGGGCTGTGGGCAGCCGCTGTCTTTGGCGCGCGGCGATTACCGCTGGAAAATGGCCGTGCCGCCCGATGGCATCTTGCCCTATGACGGCGCTTATCCCGCGCTGATCGAATGGCAAACCCCGCTGCACCCTACGCAAGCCCTGCCCGAGTCAGGCTTGCGGCTGAAATGTCTTACGATCGAACACCCCCAAGCCGCCGGTTTGAAAATAGCCTTGGCCTTGAATGACCCGCGCGTGAAGATCGTTCAGGGCCCGCACAAAGCCCTGTCTGCCCGTTTCGAAACCCCGCAGGGCGAGCGCACGCTGCGCTAAGCGGCGCAAATCCACCCCTGACAGCGCCGCGCAGACGCGATAAGATGGCCTATGACACTTTGGTCCCGCATTGCCCAAGCGATCAGCGCCCTTGCCACTGGCGAGGGGCTTGGCACGCTGTTTGACAGCCTGCGCCGCAATCCCGAACGATCAGTAGGCTTCACCATCGCCGTCATCGCCTTGGGTGCCAAAATGGCCAAGGCTGACGGATTGGTAACGCGCGACGAAGTGGCCGCCTTTCGCCGTGTCTTCACGATTCCCAAAGGCGAAGAGGCAAGTGCTGCAAAGGTCTTTGATCTGGCCCGTCAGGATGTGGCGGGCTTTGACGCCTATGCCCGCAAAATCCGCGCCATGTTCAAACCTTCGGACCGCGATGTGATGATCGACCTGATGGAAGGCCTGTTTCACATCGCCGTCGCTGACCGCCAGTTTCACCCTGCCGAAGAGACGTTTTTGCGCAACGTGGCGCAGATATTTGGTCTGGATGATCCCTGCTTTCGCTCGTTACGCGCCCGCCATGTGCAAGATGATCCCTATGCCATGCTGGGCGTTGACCCCTCTGCCTCCGATGAGGCCATCCGCAAGGCGTGGCGCGTGGCGGTAAAGGCCTCTCATCCCGATCTGATGATCGCGCGCGGCGTTCCGGCCGAGGCGGTAAAGCTTGCGCAAGACCGTCTGCGCGCCTTGAATGCGGCGTGGGAAGAGATTTCAAAGGCCCGCGCGTGATGTGGGGATTTGGATTGTCGAATGTAACCGAATGTTCGGGAATACCCTTTGCACCCCAAGGAATTTGGCCCAGATCGGAGCAGATATGCGCCTGTCCATGATCTCGGCCGCGCTGGTGGCAGCCTTGGTGGGCTATGGCAGCACCATCGCTTTGGTGCTGGCCGCAGCACAGGCGGTTGGGGCCACGCAGGCCCAAACCGCAAGCTGGTTGCTGGCGGTGTGCTTGGCCAAGGCCATTGGTTCTGCCCTTCTTTCATGGCGCACACGCGTGCCCGTGGTGCTGGCTTGGTCCACCCCGGGGGCCGCGCTGATCGCCGCCAGTTCGGGCATCACGATGCCCGAGGCTGTGGGCGCTTTTGTCGTGGCAGGGGCCCTGATCGCGCTGACAGGCGTTCTGCGCCCCTTAGGCCGACTTGTGGCCCAGATCCCCGATGGCATTGCCGCCGCCATGCTGGCGGGCGTTCTGCTGCCCTTTTGCCTAAAGGGCTTGGCCGTCAGCGGCCAGCTTGGGGCGACCAGCCTGATCCTGTTGGCCGTCTTCGCCGTGATGCGCCGCGCCAATCCCGCTTTTGCTGTTTTGGCCACTCTCGGCGCGGGGTTGATCTTGGCCTTCGGGCCGGGCGGTGTGGCGCTGCCTGTCTTTACCATGCCACATCCCGCCCTTACCTTTATCGCCCCCCATTTCCGTTCAGATGTGCTGATGGGTTTGGGCGTGCCGCTGTTTCTTGTCACCATGGCCAGCCAAAACTTGCCCGGTTTTGCCACCCTGCGCGCCGCAGGGTATGAGCCGCCCGTGGCCCAAGCTTTGCAAACGACAGGCGCGCTTTCAGCCCTGTTCGGCCTGTTTGGCGCCCATACAATCAGCATGGCAGCGATCACCGCCGCCATCTGCTTGGGCGACGATGTTCACCCCAAACGATCCGAGCGTTGGAAAGTGGGCCTTGCCTATGGGGGCGCTTGGATTGTGCTGGGCGTGGCGGGGCCTTGGGTCATAGCCTTGCTTCAAACCATGCCGCCCAATATTCTCACCCTGTTGATTGGCCTTGCCCTTCTGGGCCCGCTTACGGCAGCCTTGGGCAGCGCCTATGCCACGGCCCAAACCCGCTTTCCAGCCACTGTCACCCTAAGCCTGACAGCCTCTGGCCTTGCCATCGGGGGGATAGGGTCTGCGTTTTGGGGGCTGATCGCGGGGCTTGGCCTGCTGGCGCTAGATCAAGTGGCCAAGCCAAAGCGGCCCTAACCCTTTTCATACGTGCCCAAATATCCCACGGGGGTGCGGGGGTGTGAAACCCCCGCTTCGGGCTGCGGTGTCAGAATGGCACGTCAGAGACGTGATGCGCAGCAATCACCCAGCGGGCGACAATTTTCTTCGATCCGGCGTGGTCAAATTCGATATCCAGCTTGTCGCCTTCCACGGAAATCACCTCGCCATAGCCAAACTTTTGGTGAAACACGCGGTCGCCGATGCCATAGGGCGACACCGCCTGCGCATCAATCACGATGCCGCGCGCCTCGGCCGGTTGGGCCATGCCGCGTGTGCTTGCGCGGTCTTGCATCCGCTTCCATCCGGGCGAGTTATAGACATCCGCCTTGGTCGCGCGTTGGTCGATTGTGGTGCTATAGCCCACCGCCGCCGCCCCATAGCCGCCGCCGTAAAGACCGGGCGGGGTTAGCACGGCGACATGGGCTGGTGGCAACTCGTCGATAAAGCGGCTGGGCATCTGGCTTTGCCATTGGCCGTAAACCCGCCGGTTCGAGGCGAAAGAGATGGTGCAAAGCCGCTCGGCCCGCGTGATGCCGACATAGGCCAAGCGGCGTTCCTCTTCCAAGCCCTTTTGCCCGCTTTCATCCATGCTGCGCTGGCTGGGGAACAAACCATCCTCCCACCCCGGCAGAAAGACGGCGGGAAACTCTAGCCCTTTGGCGGCGTGCAGCGTCATGATTGACACCTTTTCCGCCGCCTCTTCCGTTTCATTGTCCATAATCAGCGAGACGTGTTCCAGAAAACCTTGCAGGTTTTCAAACTGCTCAAGCGCTTTGACCAGTTCCTTCAGGTTTTCCAACCGCCCCGGCGCTTCGGGGGTTTTGTCGGTCTGCCACATCTCGGTATAGCCGGATTCGTCCAAAATTTGCTCGGCCAGTTCGATATGATTGTGCGGGCCTTGAATCATCTGATGCCAGCGGTCGATGTTGCCGACAAAGGCGCGCAGATGCGCGGCCCCCTTGCCGCCAATATCGCCCTTGGCCAGCACCTCGCGCGCGCCGTCTAACAGGGGCACGCCTGCCAAGCGGGCGGTGCGTTGCAGATCGGCCTGCGCCTTGTCGCCCAAACCGCGTTTGGGTGTGTTGATGATGCGCTCAAAGGCCAAATCGTCTTCGGGGCTGACCGCCAGCCTGAAATAGGCCATGGCATCGCGAATTTCTTGGCGTTCGTAAAAGCGCGGCCCGCCAATGACGCGGTACGGCAGGCCGATGGTCAAAAAGCGGTCTTCAAAGGCGCGCATCTGGTGGCTCGCGCGCACCAAAATGGCCATATCGTCCAGCCCCATCAGCCCCAAGCCCCGCCCGCCGCGTTGCAGGGCGTCGACCTCTTCACCAATCCAGCGGGCTTCTTCCTCACCGTCCCAATGGCCGATCAGGCGCAGCTTTTCGCCCGTGGTTTCTTCGGTCCACAGGGTCTTGCCCAAACGCCCCGCATTGGCCGAAATCACGCCAGAGGCAGCCGCCAGAATATGCGGGGTGGAGCGGTAGTTTTGTTCCAGCCGCACCACTTTGGCACCCGGAAAATCCTTTTCAAACCGCAGGATATTCCCAACTTCTGCGCCGCGCCAGCCATAGATTGACTGATCGTCATCGCCCACGCAGCAGATGTTGCGATGGCCCTGCGCCAAAAGCCGCAGCCACAGATATTGTGCCACATTGGTGTCTTGGTATTCGTCGACCAGAATATAGCGAAACCAGCGTTGGTATTGCGCCAACACATCGGCGTGGGTTTGAAAGATCGTCACACAGTGCATCAGCAAATCGCCAAAGTCACAGGCGTTCAGCGTTAGCAG